>Ga0116231_10005070_pt1 | contig 26196 bp, 29 predicted proteins | sample S1TSphgellanicum_2_FD_89695 | JGI IMG/M metagenome (GOLD analysis project Ga0116231, IMG submission 89695) | Host-associated microbial communities from peat moss isolated from Minnesota, USA - S1T2_Fd - Sphagnum magellanicum MG | ecosystem: Host-associated > Plants > Peat moss > Unclassified... | reverse complement strand
TTGGCAGAATTTTTTTTTTTTTTTTTTCAATTTTCTGGTGTGCCATCCTTTGCAAGCATCCCAAAAGGGATTCAGCATTAAATGGCGAAATGTTTTTATATTGGCCTATTTTAGAGGCACATTCGACGAGAGAAGAGGGGTTCCAAAAGGACACGAGTTTAATTTAAGCCACTGAAATAAAATTCAGGGTTTTAGCACAAATTCATATTTGAAGGGCCATCCAGTGTTTGTTTTTTGGGCGGGGGGGGGTGGCAAACTCATATTTTCAGTCCAAAAAATGCGAAAAAGATGGCCCTAGTTCGCCAGATTTCAAAAACATCAAAAGAATATCACCAGATTTCTACAATGGGTTCCAGCAGGTAGCCAAAATAGAAAAGTATTCTTAAGAGAATTTACTTTATCTCTGGTCCTGTAGCCAAATTTGGCTAAATCTTCTTGCTGATGATAGCAGTTTGGCTGCCTCACAAAATTCGAAAAAAACCAAAACACTTGTCCGATGAGCATTGAGCAAAACCAGAGTGGCATGTCCAGGTGTGAATGAGGAAAGATCACCCTAAAAAATAGTAGCCAAGTCAGTCGTTTCCAGGACGACGGCATGGCCCTACTGAGCTAGAGTACAAACAACCGGGCATTCCGTGTGAAACGGGTTTTGAGCCAAGTCAGCCGTTTCCAGGACCTGGGTTGAGATGTGATGAGACGACAGTGATGACCCTAATCGACCGGACATTCTGTGTGAAACCGGTTCAAGCCAAGTCGTCAATTTAAAGGACCAGGATTGAGATGTGATGGGACGCCAGCATTGCCCTAATGAGGTAGAGTACATTCCGTGTGAAACGGGTTTTCGCGGCGGCCGCCTGCTTGCCCTTGCTCGAGCGATCGAGCGCTTGGTTGCGCGCAACACAAGTCCTGAAGAACGAAGGCGAGTGCGGGGACTCTGCTGCACGCCTCGCAATTGATCATCGACCTTGGCCGCGCTCGTAACATTTCTCTTCCTTGCGAATTCGAAACACATTGTGCATCAGACTTGAAATTGTATTTTTTCTTGTGCTTTTCTTTGGGTTTGGTTCCTTTGTGTGTTTCTTCTGGTTCGGTGAATGATTTTGTAATGCCGTAGTTGAAGGATTTCAGTTTCGAGCTCTGAATGCAAGTGTCCAAGGAACGTTACGCAGAGTGTGCGTGCAAATCAGCATCGGAGGAGTAAGAATAGCTCCGTCTTTCTTTTTCCATGTTTTTTTGGGTTCTACACGACGGCTGATCTCCTTCGCATTAGTCAGGGTTTATGCCTGCATACGCCTGGGAGTCCTTTTTGCTCTCTTATGTGCATTTCGTGTTTCACAATGTTGATAAAAGCTTACGGGTTTTGATCTTTTCTTACAGGAGGACGCTTGTATCTGAGGTTAGGAGAATGTGCAGTTTTGTTTTATGCAATGGAGATTTATGCTTCTCGGGATGTGTTTGCAATGTGCTTTTATGTCGCATTCTGTTGCATTACGCCTCAAGAGCGACCGTTCAAGAAGCCGCAAGCTAGGCTTTATGGTTCATATCCTGTAGTTGGCATTACTTCAGGAAAATCAGTGTCGCGTGTATGTCTTTAGTGTCGACGTGTGAGTCTGTGAGGGGTTTTTCTCTATTTGCTTAACGTTGGGTCCTGGTTTCGGTTTAGCCCAGAAACCCCTGACACTTACTTCCTGCACTGGTAGGGTTCTCCTTTCCCTCTGATCTGAGGTTCTGCCTGCTGCTATATGTTGCATCCCGGCACCATTTCCTGCGCGGGAGTGGTTTTGTCACACATTTGGAAGCACTCGTGTGCTTCAACTCCACTTAATGGAAGAGTAGTTGCCGAATTCCAAGAAACGTGGAACCAGTAGCTCTTGGTTTCTTCTGTTGCACTTTTAGTCAACCTTCAATACTGTGAGGATCAGGGTTCACCTTGGCATTTCCTCGCTTCAACTGATAAGGATGCCTTGGTGCAGTTTTGTGGTGTATTTTCTTTGGCTGCAATTGAATTTTGCTCCTTTTGTTTGGATCCGTTCTGCCTGCAACGTAGACTCTGTGCATTTCAAATATTGTGGACCTCCTGTTGCTTGTCTTCAATCTGTCAGCAGCTAGGAGTTTGGAAAAATTTACTAGCAGTACATGATAAGCTTGGTGTTATTGTGTAGTTTTGTTTTATTCAGCTTGCTAGATGAATCCTGTGATATCAATATACCATGAAACTGGATTAACTTGTTTGGAAAATGGGGGTTTTGACTACATTGTCTATTGTGCTTTTTGCAGGGTTCTTGCAGCATTCTTTTCTGCAGAATACCCACTAGTCATGGGGAAGAAAAAAACAGTTCAGGTGTGCATCCCAAACGCCTCTGTTTCTTTTCAATTCATCTACAACCTGTTGTATATTGGTTCTTGGGCTCTTGATAGCAGCTTCCATTTATTTTGTCAGTTGATATTTGTTCTGTATATTGGATCATTTGTGTACATTTTGTGCGTAGTAACATATATACACACACCTTCAAGAGCTGACAATGCCAGCAGGTAGTCATGGCAGTTCGTCACTGTTATTTGTGATGAAGGTGATGCTCAGATACTTTGTGAGTGACTCTCATAAGGTTATAATTGCACTCATTGTTGTGTTACCTCCAAAGTGTTGTGGATATTTTCTGCAATCCCATGAATTTGAATCATGCATATTACCTGCACACATATCATGTTGGACTATGTTAAATTGATGTTGTGTTCATATTGTGTGAATTGAAATCATTAGGTTGCGGTGCCAGTGCCTCTGAAAGCAGAGAAGAAAAAGTCAGGTACTGCAATTATGCAATTTCACTGTCAAGATGATTCAAGCCCATTTTCTGTTCGAAGATGAGAATATTTCCCATTTTAAAGACAGAAATGAGGAGATGTTAGAGCCTTGAATTTTGGTGAAATTGAGCCTTTGTAATTTTGTTGATGGAATCAGGTTTACAAGGTCCCCACTGTTGGAAAATGGGTTGTTACATAGGACATTGACATTTTTTTTGGTCTGGAGATATCACAAATGGTAGATTTGGAGATGGTCTTTTGAATTATTTTCAGCTAATTTCATCCTTCTTCATTGGATTAAGAGTAATTATTTGTTTCATGACAATCAGCTAATGTTGTTACTCTAGGCAAGAGAGCGTTGGAAGAGGCTGTGGCAGTGCCTCCTCCCAAGAAGTCTAAAGCAGAGAAGAGGGTTGTTCCCCCTCCCAAGGTTGAAGAATCATCTGAGGAGTCAGATGAAGAAGAGGTGGTACATGTGACTGAGATATTCTTGCCTGTTCTTTACTCGGGCTTTCTTTGTTTCTTTTATCTGCACAGGCTGAACTTCATTAGCTACTTAGTTTGTGATAATGTGTCACTTATGTGCACAACTGGCTGTGGTACTGTGCAGCCACCAAAGCCAGTGATCAAGCCCGTGGTCAAGGCACCAGTGAAGCCAGTCAAGGCAGTGAAGGCTTCCCCCGTAAAGAAGCCAGTAGCACCTGAAAGCAGTGATGATGATGAGGATGAATCATCTGATGAAGTACTTATGAACCCATGCATCTTTTTATGTTTATTTCTGCCACTTGCTTTGTAGGCTGGGATTTTTTTCAAATGTTCTATTGCATGTAACAGGAGTGAATCAAGTGAGTCAACGTTTGCTTATCATTTGAGGTCCTTTTCTTTTGCAGGAGATGGTCCCGGCAAAAACTGCCCCTGTAAAAGCTATAACTGTAAACAATGGAAAGCCAACTGCTGACGAGACTTCAGAAGAAGAAGAAAAGAGTGAACCAGAAGAGGAACCCAAGGTACAATTTGAAAGATTTGTGATTTGATTTCCATTTGAGATGAATGACAGCTTCTGGTAGGGGAAAGGTGGTGAGTCCAAGGTCAAATTTGTAGTTTTTTTGGTGTGATGCGTTTCTTCCTAGTTGTGTACAGACTTAAGTTCATTGGATGGATCCGCTTTTGACTACTGACTTAAAATTTGAGATATTGATATCACTTCTGTTATGAAAGGTGAAGTTACATTTATGAATTGTGCTGTTGGACATGCAGCCTGTAGCAAAAGCAGTCAAAGCACCTGCCAAGAAGGATGAAAGTAGTTCAGAAGAAGAAGATGAGGAAAGTGATGAGGAAGAAGTGGTAAAGAATACATTGCATTTGATTTTCTGCAATCTCATTTTCTGGTCATGCTGTAGTCACATCCATTGTGTGGAAATACATAGTTATAGACTGTAAAACTTGAATGGGCTTGCCCAGGATTGAGTTTTGAACATTCTTGTCCTTCTCGTGTAAATACATTCTTGAATTGCTGTTAGGGCAAGCTAAGCTAGGAATTTGTGTTGTTTTGCTCTAATTTCTTTAATTTTGCTGGTTTTCTCTGTTTTTGATTGAAAGTGAAGAGTATAATCTCAATGAATGGTTTGAGATATGTCTGTGCTGAGGATATAGCCTTGTGTTCTCAACCTTCATTAGCTTTCTTTTCATCCTGTTACCTTCTCTTCCCCCAGGAGATGACTCTCTCTCTTGCCACTACAGTTTGCATGTGCTTGTCTCTTCCTTGGGAGATGTAACCACATGCTTTAGGACTCCTGTGATTCTGTGTGTTGTGCTGAGTCATGTCTGCTTATGGTTTCAGTGGTTCAGAGGTTCTAAAACACTTTCTGACCATGGATGTCAGGTACCTGCTAAAGTTGTACCTGCTAAGCATGCACCACCCAAGAAGGTTGAAACTGATGATGAAGATGACAGTGATGAGGATGAAAGTGAGGATGAAGAGGTATAGCCATTCTTGTATGTTTGAATATGCACATCCTGGGGTCCTAACATTGATGTACACATCATTTATTTGATGTCAACCTCTGTGGATGGATCACCTCCAAGTGAGTATTTTAGGTTTGCAAACAGTGAAGGAAATTGTAGCTCTGACATGGACTCTGCTTCTGGAAGGTTCGGATATGATATCTGCATTTTGTTTCTGAGACATTTGTCCATTGAATGTAAGCCAGGTACCTGTGAAGGCTGTACCTGTGAAAGCTGTACCTGTGAAAGCTGCCTCATTGAAGGTACCTTCCAAGAATGACGATACTGAGGATGAAGAGGATGACAGTGATGAGGCTGAAAGTGATGATGAAGAGGTATGTCGAGTCTTTTGTATCTTGCAACAATACCTTTGGCTGAAGGTGTTTTTTGCAGTGGATAGTGTTGTATTCCAATGAGGTTTAATTGTTCTGTAAATGCAGTAATAATGGTCATGCAATTGCAGCTGGTGACAAATGGGGCCAAGCCAGCAGCTAAACCTGAAAAGGATGATGATGAGGATGATGACAGTGAGGAGGAAAGTGAGGAGGAAGCCAAGGTATCCTGATTTTCTAGCCTGTTTTCCAGTCAATCTTTTGTCTAACCAGATGTGAGGATTAGAAAATTAACTATCCCAGGACATATCACCTTCTGTTCTGCAACATGGACAAGGGAGATAGCATGCAATCCTGCAAGTGATACTTCTCATACTGCATTGAATGATTTCCAGGTTCAGAATGGGAACGTGAAATCCAAGGCTTTTGATGATGAGGAGGAGGAAGATGAGGATAAGGAGGATAAAAAAAAACCAGAGGTATCCTCTGTCTTGGTTTATATTTCTGTCCATGTGCAATTGCCATGTGTGCCTCTTCTCAATCAACCAGATCTCAGTTTCTCGTCCAGGTCTGAAGGTGAAACATGCCTTGAAAGCTGGCCCTTTTCTGCAGGTCAAAACACCTGCTAAATCCAATGAAGGTGGAGGTGGTGGCAAAAGGCTTTTTGTGGGAAATCTGAGTTTCCGAGCCACTGAAGACAGCCTGTAAGTATTCATGCAAAGCACATTCTAGTAGTCCATGAGGTTTTGCTTGCACTAAATTGTAGATAAGGACTACAGAACTGGTGTGTCTCATTGAGGCAGTATGGTTTGCATTGCTGCATTTGCAGGTGTGAGTTTTTCAAGGCTGCAGGACCTGTGAGTGATGTCTACATTGCTCAAGATGATAATGGGAGTCGTGGTTTTGGTTTTGTAAGAATGGATACAGAAGAAGGTGTTGCTAAGGTGCTGTCCCCAAAACCTCTTCCATATGGCAAGTTAGGCTTGTTGATTTTTTGCATGCATGTGCCCTTCTGTTGAATGCCTTGTTTGGAGCATCTCAGATGACTGTTCTTGCTCCTTGCAGGCATTGGAGTTGAATGGGCAGTACTTAGAGGGAAGGGAAGTCCACTGTGAGGTTGCACGGGAGCGTGAAGACAGATCGCAGAGTGCTGGGAAAAACTGGAATTCACCTGCGTACGTCATGAACTTTTCTGTTGTTTTGTCAGTTTTCCTAGAGACAACAAATGCAGATGAATGGTGTTTGACTTTGTCCTTTGAGCATCAAATTTTGCCAGACAACATACAAGTCATCGAAGATACAGAGGCCTGTTGTGGACAGTAAACTGTACCTCATGAGTTGCTGTTTCTCATCTTCATTGGTAAATTGGCTATGACTAGTGTTTTGTCATTGGTGTTATAGTGGCAGGGTTTTCATATATAGGTAACTAACTGTCAGGTTATCAAACTTTCTATGGCACAGTGAAAACAAAGGTTTTACTCCAAATCCAAGGCCAGGAGCTGATAAGACTGTTTTTATCAGGGGTTTTGACAAGTTCCAAGATGAAGACACAGTGAGTGTTATCAATTTGTTTTTCTGCCTTAGTTCTTTCAAGCCTACAACTGTTGCTCCTGAATTGATTGTGCTCATTGCTGAAACCTTTGGTCGCTTGTGTGAAATGAGTTAGTGATCTCATCAGTGGAGAAATTTAATCTTTTGATGTTTGAGTCCTACACTCATGCTACAGTAGTCCGTTGACACATTTGACGATGGCTGTTTTTACAGATAAGGAATGAGTTGACTGAATTTTTCAGCACATGCGGTGAAGTACAGAATGTGCGAATTCCTACAGAAAAAGAGACGGGGGAAATCAGGGGGTGCGTTTTGAAGCTAGATTTTGATTAATTTCAGTTTCATTTGGAGCTTTTATCTTCCAGTCCAAGTATGTTCAGGTTGGACTTGTTTACATCCTGTCAAGCTCCGCTGATTATGTTTGCTTGTGGTCTATTTTGCAGGTTTGCGTATATTGTCTTCAATTTGAAGGATTCTTTATCTAAGGCATTGGAGCTCAATGGGTCCGACTATAATGGGCGTGTGCTGCGTGTGGACCTAGCTGGTGAAGGTGGTGGTGGAGGTGGTGGTGGCAGTGGTGGGCGTGGAGGTTTTAGTGGCCGTGGTGGACGCAGTGGCAGTTTTGGTGGTCGTGGAGGTGATCGTGGTGAGTTACACAAATCTGAGGCATATGAGATGGTCTTTTCAACCCTGCAGCTGCAATATTTAACTGACCTCTTGTTTGTGAGCTGTTAGATTGCTTGTTTGAGAGACAATTCTTTCTCAAGAATATGATAGGTGACAATGTTCTTGGTATAATTTCTGTGGACAGGGAGAGGAGGAAGAGGGGGCAGGGGAGGTCGGGGTGACTCTGGAGGTCGTGGAGGTCGGGGAGGACGGGGGGGCCGTGGTATGAGCCTGGCTGGAACAGGTCTGCTTTTTCTTCCCTTCAGTGCTAATGTTGAATTTGTATGAAATATCTGAGCTTATATCTGCTGGTGAATCAAAAATATTATAGTGTGAGAGTGTCTGGTTTCTGCTCACATGTAGCACTCACTATTTGCAATTATCACAAAGTTAATCTTTCACTCATGAAATATGATTGTACCAAACACTTTTTCTGCAGATAATATCAGTGAATGTCAAATAGTCAGCCCATAGAGATGCTATCAGGATTTCAGAGATGTTGACTTGATTAAACCGGTTTGTCTGTTCAGGAAAGAAAATGACTTTTGGAGATGACTAGAGGGTTCTCCTCTATTAGTACATGGTGGCACTTCATTCAAAGTTCTCAAGATGTTTTTGTGAATTAGTATGCTGGCCATTGGATGAAGAGACAATGGTGCACACGGCTGGGCTGGGTTATTTGGTAGGTAGAGTTGAGTTGTGACCAATGGAATTGCAATCAATTCCTTAGCTGTGTTTTTGGGGTTTCTGGGAAGACCATAGAAACTCCCTGTCAAATTGTCACTTATTGAGGGGTTTGGAATCAAGGCTCTGGTGTCATGGTGTCAATCAGCAAAGGACCTTTAGCAGTAGCATGCAACTCAATGCCTTGCAATATACAGTGCTCACTTTTTTCAAATGCTTTGTTTGGTGTGTTGTCTCTCAATTTGTTCCAGTTGGGTCAGACATTAACAGTAACTTATGTTCAAAGACCTGAATTCATGGCTTGCAAAACCAAATGTTCTGATGTCTTGCTGACACCTGAACAGTAAGCCTGACTACGGGACTGAGTCTCTCTGATAATTGGGCACCTGTCCATTGGCTCCACCATGTTTTTCTCATATTTCATTATGAGTCCGATGGCCAGTCTACCTTGCAGGGGGGCCCCTTTGTGGTTGTTCAATTGGACGCTCTACATTTCAACTACATATGCTATCTGTCTCATGCATTATCTTGCAGGGGTTAGTTGGACTAACTCATGCCTTTTTCAGTTTTCAGTTTGCTATTCAATTTAATGTCCTATTGGGAGATGCAGTTGGTGGATCTGCACGTGAATCTGTACTTGGACCTGAACAAGATTTAAGGGGCTTAATGTTACGTGTTTAAGGGTCCCTAAAGTTCTAAAATTCAGCAGTGAACTTCAGCTGTGATGGATCTTGAAACTTGTGCATCTACTGCCTCTTGTTTCACTGGAGAATTTTCAGTGTTGGCTTAACCTTGAGCAAAGCTACGGAGGATATTTCTGAATGGTAAAGTTTGGTTTCTTGTGTGATGTTCACCCAAGTATTTGATCATGAATAGCAAACAATGTAGCTTTGATGAATTGTGAATGTTTGTTACTGGGACTGCTTGCAAACTATAATTCTCCTCTAATTATGCTCCAATTGTTCTCATATTTCTAACTTCTGAATCATGGGGTGTGGGTACAGATTTTGATGGGGGAAACCATTTGCTAATTTGTACATGAGACTTGTTGGCTGGACTATGGGTATGATTAAGCATCCTGTGGACATGGCATCTTGAGAAAGCTTTAAGTACTATGATTCAATGAATCTATACAAGAAATTTCTTTCTCCTACCAGCAGATGATTCTGATTTATGGAAGCAAAGTGAACAGCTTTTGTTGTCTATAGTGTCTTGACTATTTCTGGTGCCTTTTTGCTGTGTTTTGAAGCTGTTTGGCTGTTGCAGCTCCAATTTGAGACTTCTTGCTCCAACATGAAGTAGATGGACACAAGTCTTGGAGATGAAGTTTCAACTAAATGAATTGCTGACCACCACTACTACTGCACTATGACTTTCAATAGCACAATGGATTGTTGAAGCACAAATCTGCTGGGGGATAGAGGTATTGGTGCAAATCATCCAACCCAACCCCAGAATGTTGCAAGACTGTTTGGAATGCTGGGGAGATGATCTTGCAGTTTGTAGTGGTTAGTCAGTAAATGGTGGTAATGGATGACAGATAGGTAGTTCTAGTGAATACAGACCTTGGAGATTAATTATCAATTTGAGGACTGGGTTGGGAGGATCTTCTTGGAAAACTTGGAAAGACCTCAGTATTTTCTAGTGTATTTAGAGCACATTGTAGAGCCTAAAACCCGATGGGCATCTTGCATTTTGGAAAATGAAACGCTCTCAGGCACGGGCATTCCATTTTCCAAAATGTACTGCATCATTTTTTTTTTCCCCCTCTGATACTTAATGAGTACTTGCTGGGTACCCGGCAGGTATCACAGGGGAAAGAAAACAAAAGAAAAACATTTCAGGCACCCTCTTTATCCTCAGTAGAGCCCTTCAAGTTTATCGGGAAACATGTTTTTAAAATTAAGAATTGGGTATTTTGTGGTCTAGGATAATGAGTGGTGCAATGGTTGGATATGGCCCACGAAAATCAAAACTACCACCACATGAATGGCTTGCTGTGCTGTGCCTTCACAAATGAAAAAACATTGCCATTTGTGGTAGTCATTTTTTCCCACCATGGAAATAATAGAAATGCAACCTTTATGTTTTTTGTTTTTGTACAAGTGCTCCTATTAGAATTGATTTTGAGGTTTGCAATGGTGGGGTGCCATTCATTTGAAAATATTTGGCATGAAATGATTGTGTATTCAGTTGATGAAAATCTGCAATATGTTGAGATTACTACATTTGATTGGCCTCAATGCTGTTTTTACTCCATTTTCTAACCATATATTGTCATGGGAGACTTATTGCCTAGGTAGCAAAAACCACCATAATGAGTTACAAATACATCACATGTTCTCACAATCCCAACTACTCAAAAGAAGAATAAGGACACAAAAGTGTGCAAAATGTGTACATCTATGCACATAATATGGAAAACAAGAACATGGAGGTGCACCAGGCTGCAAGTTTGTGCCTCAAACTAATGTTGATTAGAGTCAAAGAAATGATATCACATATTAAACACTTATTTGAGCCTAGGTGCCAAATCTTCAAGGAGACCCATCATCTAGAGACCCTAAGTGAGCAATTTTAAAAATCATGGATTAAGAAATGACAATAGTGATCAAAGTTCATTTAATATCTATGAGAATAATGATAAATGAATTGCATTGAAGAACAAGCTAAACTACATAAACTATGAACTGATATCTTTACAATGTTATTTTTTTGGTAGTACTCTAAGCCAGCTAATTTTTTTTGCGAAATTTTGCTCAAATGTAAATTTAAAAATAAATCTATTACCACATTTTTTGTTATCTAACATGAACCAATGTCATCTTTAAAAAATCCTCATATAAAAATAGACCTACTACCTATGGGTCAAAATCCCTTAAATCTAATATACTATATAATGAATCTAAACACAATATCCTTCCCTTGGTTGGCAAGGCCAACAAAAAGATAAGTTTTCTAAACAACAATAGGACTTAATTTTGTAGTATTAACATCAAAACATGTTTTGCAAGTTTTCACAATTAATCTTAAGTTCATTCTTGAAGACATGTTAAACACTCCCCTACAATAGAGTATGGCCTTTCCTACCACAATAAGCCTTGAATCACGATGAAGGTGTGAGATAAAATACGGGTGTGAAGTCAGTGGTCATATATGTGGAAACCACTGTATTTTGACATTAATCTAAGATGTGACACGGGTGTTTTCCCGCACATCTGTGTCATGAGTCAAAAGTTACATAGTGCTTTTTAATGTGATGATTTTTAAGGGAGAAAAGTTTGAAAATTAAGTTTTTTTTAGCAAAATTTTTTTCCACAAAAAATTCATCACTTTGGCAATATCTCATTTTTTGATATAAAAAAGGAAAAAAACCTGGAGCCAAGTGCAAGTGCTGAAGGAAAAACCATATTTTGTTGTAGTGATCCTTAGACCATTAATTCTAAACTTCTCAACTTTGGTGTCTAAAGAGTCCTGACTTTGTCCAATTCAATTTTGTTCTGATTGGGTTGTTTAAGTTTTATTTTGGGATGAATGGCAAATTATACCATCAAGCACTAAAGTCCCATGGAGGGAAAAAAGGTTTTCTTTGGTGGGTGAGGGAAATATGGGATAACTTGCAAATCCACTATGGCAGGTTTTTCGACAACCCCAATTGGACCTTAATTTTTGGAAGGCAAACATGATTCCCAACCAACATGTGAAATTCTCAAAGTCATGGAACCCTAGAATTCAATTAGGTCTTTTGGAAAGGGTTGGTGGGTCCCAAAAGCATGAGCATTATTATAGTATTTTCTCGTATACACATGCACACGTGTCGGAGTCAGATTCCAAGTCACTCAACCCCAACTTTAAAGAACGGAAACAAAAAACCCTCCTCAAGGGTGAATTGCACACATTACTTTATACTACCTAACTTTGACCACTTTGCAACAATGTTTTGGTGCCTTCTTTCAATACTGGCCCTGTGATGAACAATGCCGTATTAAAGGCCCATATGTATTCTCACCTAAGCTTAAGTAGTGCACAAGTCATATTGGTCATAGCAACACCTTTACTCTTAGTTTCAGATGGTACCTACTTTCATATAGCTAGAAAAAATAGAAAATTGGTTGGCCTTGAGCTAAGGGCTTCATATACATAATGGAACCATAAAGCAACCAACAAAACCAACCAAAAACATTTCATTTAGGATAAAACTGCCCATCACCAAACACATACCTATCACTTATCATTTTTCAATATTTTATCTCATTCCTTAACTAAATTGAGTGATTTTTGTGTCATTGGATGTGCAAACTAGAGGGTTACAAATGTTCTTTTTGTGTCATAAGTAAAGGAGCAATGCGAAAAACATAGGAAGAGTATGAGTGATAGTTTGTTTCAATTTTTTTGAAAAAATAGCTCTAGACCTTTCTTTAGTTCCAGCCCTATATCTTCCTCATTTTGAGTCTGTTTTGAGTGATTTAAAACTTGGTGGGTGCGTCAACTTGGGCTTTACAAAAATTCTTTGTATTTTAGAGGTAAAGATGGAATGATAAAATATTTTAAGCTCAAATCTTAATATGTTTTAATTCACTCATCGTCGAACATTTAAACCCCCTTACACCAAACACCCCATCTTTTCCTCATTCCTTTATCGAATTGAACAATTTTTTCACTGTTGAAAGCATTAGGTGGAGAGCTTTAGAAGCAAAGGAACAATGTGTAAGGATTCGACCTCCTTGATTTCTTAGGTGTTCGTTCATTGACCTATCTACCCATTTCATTAAACAAAAGAAAAGAAAAAGAGGTTTAAAAAAACAACAACACAAGTTTGAACAATAAGAACAAACCCTAAAGTGGGTCATTATGGGGCAAAAAAATGAAGAAAACATATTAGAAAAAAAGATGGAAAACTTGAAAGAATAATAAACTTAGAAAAATCCTCACTTGCAATGACAATGTGATTCAAAATAGATACGACTTGAGCTTTCTATAAAACTATCAACAACCTTTACCTATAAAAAACTTGCAAAACAACTAGAGGAAGGCCATTGGTGCCTTTTGCTAATCATGCCATGTTGGCACATTGATGAAAAAAATCATTTGGCTATTAACGTAGGCAACCAAAAACTTGTATGACAAGGGGAAGAAATGTGTTCATAGAGTGCCCATTGTTGGAAAGTCCGTCTTTTTCTTGAATCACCACTATTGAAATCACTGTGTGAAATGAAACAACACATGAAACCAAATCTATTCGAATGGGATTGGCAATAAACATTGGCCAGGGTGCAAATGTCATCAACTGATGACATGATGTCAACTTGTTGACAAAAAGATTTAAGGGAGAATTGCAAAAAGACATGAATTTGTTCATGTAAAACATGAAACCCTGCGTTTCTCATGATAAAAGTGAAAACATTTCAAATGGCATCATGGGATGTAGTCCATTTTGCACCATGAGATCAAAGACAAAGGTTGACCATAAATGTAATGAATTGAAAATGATAAATGATGTTTAATGCAAATGCCTGGGTTTATGTCCGGCGGGTATCACCCTTTCCCATGCCTGTTATGCCTGCCCTTCTGAAAAAATTAAATGCCTCTATGTTCATGCCCGGAGGGCAAAAGTTTGCTTTAGAAAACCCTAGACCTGGGGCCTTTGGCCTTCACAATTGATTTTTTTAAAAAATGCCCTGTCTGGCGGGTATCATGGAAAGTAGATACCCAGCCAACACTGATGGAGCCATGTTGAGAACTGCCGGTTATACTTGCCATTTCTAATAACCAGCCGGCACTGGTAGATACATCCCCATCTTCAGGAGTGGGAGTCAACACCTGAAATCCCCAGAGTACAAATACATGCTCAAAATACAATAAACCCCCTCCTTTATAATCACACCCTTGGTGACCACTATTTTTTTTGTGACACTAACGAATTGTGATTTAAACATGTATAGTCACATTCCATATAAACCCATACAAGATTATGACTATAGGCCAAAAAATCTTGTAACAGAAAAGAATAACAATTTTTTTGGGATTTTTTTTGGGCTTTGTAAGAGAGGATTGTTCCTCTCACTCAATTAACCTTGGGATCCTTTTGGGATTTACAAGGACATTATTGATCAATTTCAATTCCGTAAAACCCTAGTCACTTTTCTGTTTTGGTGTAGTTGTAGGGCTCCTTACAAGAAAGAATGTGGCAATTTGTACACCATGTGAAGCCCTTGGGGGTGAGCTTTACGAGTGTAAGGCCTCTGCTCAGCTCCAATAAACCTGCCCTATGAGCTTTACTCTCTACACATTAAGGTGCAAAGTTTTTAGTGTCGGTGGAGGGCACCTTACCTTTGTTAAAATTTCTGCCTCAACAAAGGATGGCACCTTGATATGTGGAAGGTAGGCCTCCTTTCCTTCTCAAACAAAATAACAGATGTTTAAAATTCTACCAGATATTTACACAGGGTATAATGGGGGCAATTTTGTGAATTTGACTCTTGCCTCATGTTTGCTTGCATTACCAGAATGGCCCCAATCTTGATCCTTACCCTACACAGAAAAAACTGGTAGAATTTGTCTCTTGTATGTGAAGGGCACCAAAAGTTGGGCACCAAAAGTTTCACCTCGAGAGAGACGTGGCACCTTACAAGCCCTTGGGTGAACCAGCACCCATGCTGGTACCATGGTAAAAAACCCCCAAAATTCATTTGAATTGCTTGTAAATATTACTACAATCATGTGGTCCATAACCTAAATCAGGGTGTCTCAGTTCAAGTCTAACATTTTTGGGGCTTAATATGGCCACTAAGAGGCCTCACTTGAAAAGGTATAGGTTCATGAAATCATCATAGCCATCCATTTCTTTGATTCTTTATGTCAGGTAAGGGACCTTGAACGAGTCTGTCACTGGAATTTGGGTTCAGTGTTTGGGCTCCCAGCTCATATAGGGCCCTCATTCCTAGAACAGCCCCATTTGTGGTCCTTACCCTACACATAAAAAATTCCATGGTTTCTTAATGAATTGCTAGCATCTCAAAAGCAAGAAGGGACCAAATTGGAGGTGTTCTCTGATAGATAGATACTTGTAGTAAAGCTCGAATTATTAGCCTTTCCTTCCCTTTCTTTTTTCTCTTTTTGTTGTTGTTGTTGTTTTTGCGGTACTCACAAGCCTTACAATAAGTAGGCTATCATGGTGTTTCCAAATTGTTACTTGGAGTATAAGGCGCTGCAGGGCTTAGATCTGTTTGTGGGCAAAATTTGGTGCCATTTTTGTCTGGCGTAAAGTGGTGTTAAAAGAGTTGTTTATTGTATGGTTTCTCACGCCATCCATGTGGCACCCATCACATGCACCTACTCCTATTGGTAATCTTCTTCATATTTTTTTCCTTTTTCTTTCAAAAAGTCAGGTATTTTGGGGTTGTGGGTGGGTTGCCAAGAAGATGAGTGTAGTTCCTCGGCAACTTCTTCACATGTTTGTTGAATAATTAATTTAATTAATTAATTAATTATTAAAAAAATCATTTTGATAAATAGAATAGTCCTGATGGTTCATTATTTTTCTTCACAATTTTTTTTCTTTGAATTTATTTTTAAAAATCGACATTTTTGGAAAAACATAAATAGTGTCAAACCTGCCGAGGTCTTATGGTAATGAAACCAAGCAAACAAGCAAAACCAGGTGCTAGTGCAATGTGTCGAGAAAGGGTTCCCAATTAGAACAACAACATAACCCCCCCAATCAAATCTGCCCTCTCCCAACATAAAAAAACCCCAACATAATTTGAATCCACCACACCATATGCCAGTTTGTTTAAGTGCCTTGAAGGCAAATGACCAATTTCAAAATGAAATCTTTTTAGAAAAATGCTTTGCAACTTTTTAGTTATGATATTAATGATAAAAATTTGATGTGTTTTTTTTAGGTCTGCATCATTTCCAAAAACATTATATTGAATTTTTGTAATATTATGTATGAAATAAAGACCTCTAGTTGGGCCCAAACACAAATGAATTCCTTTACGGAATTGATGGATTGTTATTGCTTAACTATTTATTCATCCCAGGCTTCATTCATGCTTTGCAAGGAACATACAAATACAAAAGAAAATTAGGTCAAGTCTTTCTGAGTGGAATGAGCCCCATGAAAAGTTTTGAAAACAATTGGTAAATGACTTATATATTTTAAATACATTTATTTAATTAATTAATATTCAAATATTTTACATACATTTAATTATATTTTAAATATATTTATATGAATGATGATAAACCAACCCACATTTTGCATGTAGTAGAAAATAGTGTAAACCTTATCAATTTTGAAGCTTGCATTAAAATTAATGACCAAGGAAGTAATTGTTGATTATTGTAGGATTGAAAATTTTTGGACTTTTCTTCTGTTTTGAATAGATGACAATTGTGTTGATAGCTCTCAAATTGACCTACTTGCCCCTTCAAGCAAATACAAATTTTAGAAATTTCTTATTTCTCCAAAATTTGGCAACATTTCCATAAACATTTTTGTTTCTCCGCCCCCAAGAGGTTAGGTTCCTCATTAAAATATTTAAATAAAATGTCGATCCCAAATTATTTTTTGGAAAAAATCTTACATCTAGGTACATAAATAATAAGAAGAAAAAAAATTCAATTTGCATCTTTGGTCAAGAACTTAAGGTTTTCACAATGAAAAAGAAATGAAAAAATTAACTAGTGTGGGGGCTAATACATAACAATAATCAGTGCAGCTATGTAACTAATTTGCTGCTTGACTCAACAAAAGAAATCCACCGGCCACAAATTACATAACATTACCTGAAGTAAAAGTAATTACATTAATTGTGCCTTTAGCCCTTGCTAAAGAAAAAAATTCGCCCTATATTTTCTTAATTTCAAAAAAGAAAAGAATCTTGCCGGGAAAAAAGAAAAAACATTTAAAACTGAAATCCCTTCTTTTCCTAAGTTTTTTCTTACAAACAACATCAGAAAATAGCAAAATTTTCCTGGAAAAGAAAAGAATGTTATCACAAGTAAAGAAGTTTAATTACTTAAACCATTATTAGCATGATAGGTAATTACTAAGTTATTACACACCGAGTTTGTTCTTTTATCTAATTTACCCTATTTTAGCTTGTTTTTTACTTGTGAAATTTCACCCCCAAAAAAACTACAATTTTTTAAATTTTTATAAATGAATTGTTTTTAGAGGTTTTCAAGTGCTAGAAGTGAGGGAAAAAAATAGTAAAACTCTCCAAATTCCTATATTTTCTTTTTATTGTGTAGCCAAATATATAAACTTAGATAGACAATTATATTTTATATTTTATATTTGATTTATAGCCATATTTGGCTAAATCTTCCAAGGGATGATCCCCAATTTTTCTACACATTCCTATGGATGGTCACCACTTTGGCTTCAAAATAAAATTCTTCAAAAAATTCATTATGGGGCAATGCCTTTTTTGGGATGATTTAACACAATTGTTCGACATCCCATTGAACTTTACAAACTTTAACCTTGTCTTTTGGGGAAATTTATGGCCTTAAATAGCCATATCATTAAGTACAAAAATTAAATCTTGCAATTGCATTGTCCAATAGGTCAACCTTGTAACTAGATCCACTATCAGATCTTGTGAAGGTCAAGCCACCCCCATTGTAAAATCGAAATTCACATCATAAACGTGGAAAGGGTGATTAATGGTGTGACTTTTCATAGTGTAATGCTAAACACTTTGTTGATTTAAGGAGGGCTTTTAGAAGTTGAAATTGGAGACAAATTTGTTTCAATTGGAATAGATGGTAGATATATCTTTGTTGGGTGTACGATTGGTGTTTTTGTGCAAATCAAGGACAAATTGGCTCATTTTCTTGCAACAATCCATTGCTATGCACCTTGTACAAACTTGGTGTTTCAAAGCTTTTTAACTTTGTCCACAGTGTAGTGGTTAGAACAACTACCCTAGATTCCATCGCTACTATGCTCGAAGTCCCAAAACAACACTTGAGATGCAAAAGATGGTAATTCTCTTAGCCATTAAAGTCAACAAATTTCTTTGAAACATAAAAGATCATTGAATTTCCATGTTATCTAAATGTAGGTATGTTTTGGCTAAATACAAGACACTAATTGTAAAGATGTGAGAAGATGAGGTTGAAAGTGAAGCTACACAATTCAATGTCTCGAAGTTGAATGTGGAGCTAATTTGAAGCCTCCATCGCATCTTGCCCCTTCTTGAATTGGTTCACACCTTGATAAGTATTTCCAAGAAAGATGTTTATGTGATTTTATTGAAGCTATTTGGATGTGCAAATGTAAGTTGTATCAATTCTACAATGGTCTTGAATGCAAGTTTAAGGATGAGGCTTTGAACAAATTGCATAGCCTCTTGGTTGGAAACCATGATGGGTTGCATGTAATTTTTGTGAAATTATCCATTGGTGATAATGCTTGGTGTGATTTAAGGTACAATGGGCACCAAGCGCTAGTTCTTTATTGGGAATAAATCACTAAGGCAGCCTTGCCCATGAACCTTAACATGTTTTCTAAAATATGTGATTTTGTTTAGCTTCAACATTATGAGGCAAAATTTGCCCTTTCGTAAGGAATTGGACCAACATTTTTTAAACCAAGGATTGATGAATGCTTTGGAAATGATCCACCCACATTATTAGGTCAATGCAAATGTTTAAGCAACATTCCTTCTTTGCTTGAAGGTTGTTATGTTTTTATATTTTGTGCCCAAGAAGGCTAGTGAACTATTTGTGCCTATTCCACTTGATAGGTTAAAGCTTGAGTTTCAAGCTTTTGTTTTGAAAACAACCATGATCAACAATGTGACAAAGATTCTAAAAAAAGATTGTAAAAAAATGCAACCATCTAAGGCACATATGATTTGTTTATGTCAAGTTCGAAGCTGTTATTCAATCCTTGTTTGAATATGTGAAACTTGCCAAACTTGCAATCTGCCACGTTTTGACATATGTTGAAGATCCATGTGCTAAAACATAGTCTTCCATGATGGGCCAACTATGCAATTGTTTAAGCACCATCTTGATCGAATGTTTTCACAAAATGTTTACAACATGGATATTTGTCTTTAATTCAAGTTGTAGTTACTTGTTGGGAGAAAAAAGTTCATTATAATGTTGATTCTTGAAGTTTCTAATACTTTTCACCATTGACCAATGTTGTGAATTTCAAAGATTAACCATTTGTAGCTTCTTTAAATGGGTTTTCATTTTTTTGAATTAGGTAAATGGTTTAAACTTTCAAGCTCTCAAAAAAATAAATTCATAAGCTATAGCTAACTTTTTGTGTGTGTCTATGTAGTGAAAATACTTTTGTCGAAGTAGACAAGGTCTTTCAAACCAAGGTTCAATCCCCCAAGGAAGTCATTTCCTTAAGTTTTTGTTCTTAAATCCAAGTTTTAGAGCCTATAGGTAACACGAACATGTGCATTATCTCCACCACAAATTTCACACATTACACATTCCATATGTTTTTACTAGCCAAACCAGTCCACTATTCACTTGCATAATCGTGAATTAACACACATTTATTTATTTTAATGAAACAATGAACCCCTAACACCAAACAAAACTATCATCAAACCTTGAGATCTTAATCTACATGTGCTAGCCAAAATCATTCATTTGGTTTTTAATAAGCATCAACAATTTCTACTTATATTTACCCAAACTAGCCAGATTGCCTATTGATTATTATCATCACCTTCATCACTGCTCATAATAATCTGAACTAGTGAAGACAAAATAGGTATTAGTGATAGTCACCATGACAACTCTAAATGTCAGCCACTTGACAATTAAGAAAACATTCCATAGAATATCTAACTATCTCACTCTTTTCACCAACCCACTAACATGAATACAAAATGACAAATTAAAATGTGCCTTCTCATAATTGAATTTTCATAATAATTTGGTTCAATTCAATAATATTATGAAAAATTTCAATTGAAACTAATGTGGTTTGAATTTAATTTAATTCAATTTGATTTCAACCATTTTCTATTGAATTGAGTTAAATTTGATTCAATTCAACCAATTTCAATTGGAACAATGACCATGTTGAATCCAAAGAAGAAAAATATTATGTTCATTTGAATGGACTTCAATTCAGAAATTTGGATTGAATCTAAACTCAATTCAATTCAATATGGATTTCATTCAATATATTTGAATTCAATATAATTTTTATTATTATTTCAATTCAAATCCAATTGAGTTACATTCAATTCAAGTTGAATTATGCAAATTCATTCAAATGGAACTTAATTTCTACAAAATCAACTCCCATTTTTCATCACTTCATCATCATCACGGGCAGTGCGCAACAGTCCAGAGCCTAAGTTTCTACCCTCCAAAAACATTTACACTGCCCGCTGGGCCTTTTCACTAATGGTAAGTTGACGTGATGTGCACCGTACTCAAACTTCGCTGTTCACGATGATTTAGGGGTAAATTTGGAGGAGATTAACCCCGGTGTAACTTAGAAAACATGCGGTTAAACGTGGTTTTTTTTACCACTGCCGTGTCATGCCGTGAGGAGCTGCCCTTTATATTTCCCGGCTGTTTGCTTGTCCCTCATTCCGTCTGCTCCGCACTACGAGCACAACTGCGGGCACTAGCTCCCTCGTCGTCCAGCTCTCTAGATCCGCGCGTTTCTCGAGAGACTTTGCAAAAAACTAGCTTCTCTGAATTATTTCGTGTGAAATTCAAGGTCGCCAGTTTTTTTCCCCCTTTTTTTTCTTCAGGAATTTTGTTGCAGGAATTGGTTTTCTGGTCTCCTCGAGGACTGCGACGAAGGGAAGGAGTGGTGGTTCGAAGATGGCTACTGGGAAGCTGCTGATGTGTTTTCTAGTGCTGCTGTTTGCAGTAGTTCATCGAGCGGGGAGGATCGGAGTGGAGGCAATTCAGCTGGATGATTCGATCGTCGGTTATTCGCCGGAGGATTTGAATTCGGAAGAGCGTCTTGTGGACCTGTTCCAGTCGTGGATGCGGAAGCACGAGAAATCTTATGAAAGCGTGTCGGAAATGAATCAGCGCTTCGCGATCTTCAAGGATAATCTGAGGTATATACACTCGCACAATGTGCAGGAGCCGACACCTTCTTACTCCTTGGGGTTGAACAATCTCGCCGACCTCACGCACGAAGAATTCAAGACTCGGTATTTGGGTATCAAGCCGCCGCGCCGCAGCGAAAACAAGTTGCGGAAGACCGAGAATTTCATGTACGGTAATGTGGATGCCCCTGCCAGCATTGATTGGAGATCCAAAGGTGTTGTGACACCAATCAAAAACCAGGGTGCTTGTGGTGAGTCGTCTTCTTCAGAGCTCTAATTCTGTCTTCTTTTTGGATTGCAAAAGATGCAATGTCAGACTCTCTTGGGTGTTGAATTTGCAATCCATTCATAGAGTTGCAGTCCCAGTATTAGTGCGAGTGTACCGGTGGAGTTGGAAAAAAGTAAATAACTAAACTTGGATGTGAGAAATATTTTTGCTGGGTCACATACTGATGATAACCGCTGGAGCTGCTCTTAGTACGGATCCAGCTCCGGCTTGCTGAACACGTGAAGCCAAGGTTTGTGATGACGCAAAGGAAGAGCTTGGTCTGTTGTAATTTCTGCAGGGAGTTGCTGGGCATTCTCAACAACTGGATCTGTTGAAGGTGTCAACGCTATTCGTACAGGCGAGCTGGTTGCACTGTCGGAGCAACAATTGGTGGACTGTGACACGGAGTACGACAGTGGTTGCGACGGTGGTCTCATGGATAATGCATTCAACTACATCATAGAAAATGGTGGGATTGACACAGAGGAAGACTATCCATACACGGCCACAGACGGGACCTGTCAAACAACCAAGGCAAGAATTCCATTTGCGATCACATCTTTTGTCACACTGAAGAATTTTGTTGCTTTTCCTTTCCTACAAGGGAGATGTATATGTAGCCTATAATTATTACAAAAGATGTGCCGTGTATGCCAAGTGATTTCATTGGATTTTAGGTGAATTCATTGGTTATAGTGAATGGGACTTAAACGAGGATGTAATGAACATTGCTTATACTGAATGGGACCTAATGGGATGTAATGAACAAGGACTAGTGAGTATGTGAAAAATTGAATATTGTAGAAGATAATTGATAGTGGGTTTTCCTTTTTATCTTTGTAGAACGTGGTGTCGATTGACAGTTACGCAGACGTCCCTGAGAACAACGAAACTGCGTTGCTCCAAGCGGTTTCGGTGCACCCTGTCTCTATAGCGATTGAAGCCAGTGGTCGCGATTTCCAGCACTACGTGACAGTCAGTCTCTTGCCCCCCCCCCCCCCAAAACCCTAATCTCTCTCCCTTAAATCAATCCAGCCTCTTTCCTTGCTGCAACGAAATTTGAATTTCCTGAATCGATAGTCTAAGTTAGTAGTTCTTAAATTGCTGTAACCAATTTGCATTTGTTGAAGTTTGGTGCAAATCAATGTGAACCTTTTGAAGTAATTTCTTTAGCTGTAAAGCACAAAACATGATTCAGTCTTTGAAGTGGTAACACTATCCTAGAACCTTGGCAGCATCAACACATGTTTGTTGAAAAATTAATTAATGTTGAGGTGTGGTGTTAGTTGAATAATTAATTAATCTTGAGGATTCCATTTTGACAAGTCATATACTTCCCAAAATATTCCATCAGATTCTCTATTTTCCTTCAGAAAAAGTATTTGTGCAAAAAAAAAAACCAAAAATTTGAAAATTTCAGCAGTTCTGAAAATATTATAAGTAGTGTCCAACTGACCCAGGTACTACAGTACACCTGATGCATTACTCCTCTCTCAAATCTCTCTCAAGTTCTTTCTTTCATCTTCTTGCTACATGGTGTGTATGTACTGCAGGGTGTATTCAAAGGTAAATGCGGGACGGACTTGGATCATGGGGTTCTTTTGGTGGGCTATGGAACTACCGCGGGCCTCAAGCACTGGATAGTTAAGAACTCTTGGGGTACCAGTTGGGGACAAAAGGGGTATATCCTCATGCAACGCTTGGGTGCAGCCAAGAAAACTGGACTCTGTGGAATCAACATGATGGCATCATACCCAATCAAGACGGGACCAAACCCAGGTTCAGCAGATGCACTCACTCCACTTTTGCGTGCTGATCAGGAAGCAAGCTGGGCTTCCTCTTAATTATCATCATCACCCTGTTTGATTTTCTCACAAGGTAATTATAATGGTTTCTTGGAGCTATTTTTTGGTGGTGCCCATTCCTTTCCTTTTCTTTCCAGTGTCTTGAAAATTTGATAAAAACCTGTTGGATACATACAACAATGCTGAAGTCTGAAAATCTGGATTCAATCTACAATAGGTAACCATTCAATGTTTTTTTCAAAAGGACATTGCATTTTGGAATTGCATACCATTGTTTGTTCATGTGTCTGCATCATTTTCCTCATGTTGCTAACCTAGCAGCTTTGCTGAAAGTAATTTTCAAATGGTTGCTAGTTTTGCTTCAGTTTTGAGGCTGTTTTAATTGCACATTTCTACTACAAAATCTTGTCTAAATATCTAGACACTCACATAAAAAATGTGTTGCACTAAAAATTGTCAAACTGTGACTAGTTTTTGTGTACACCACACCATGCCACACCCTTGAGCTGATGGGTGTTCCACTAGGTCTTTCTTTTTGCAACAGCATTCCAACCTTGGTGCAGCATTATCAAAGCCTGCACATCCGGGGTTGATTGAGCTTAATCCATGTAGCTGTTGGTCATGTTGCAGGACACCAATTCCTCCTCAATGGTTGCCACATCTGATAATATGTCAGTTTTGCCAAGGCTTGCAAGCTGTCAAGGAGCCATTACTATTCTTTGTGGCTGCACAGTTTTAGCAGCTTTAGGGAGGAGATATTTCTGGAAAAGCTTAGCTTGATGTGCAGGTTCACCTTTCGGTGTGTCCTGCAAGTCACTGATTGAATGTATAAGTCCATATTTTTTATGCAAGCAAAAGAGCAAGAAGCATAATAAAACAGTCAATTTGATTTGATGAAAATATTCTGCCTATCCTAGCAATTTCTCTCTATGCAACACACCTCACCCAGACCCAAACACCCACATTCACTGTCATCTGCTGGACAGAAATGAGTTGGTGGTGTTCCAGTCACATAATATCAACACTCATGTTAGCTTTCTCTGTCTTGTGGATACTAATCTTCTCTCCCCACACACATGTTTTTTACACTGCTCCAAGACTTGCAGATGATGATGCACCACTCCTTTCCATTTCCTTTACCCATCCACCCCCCTATTTTTGTCTTTCTGTCACATTCTTGTGAGTCAAAGCCAAAACTTGGCCTGAGTATAGGTCAAGTTTTGCAGTACAATCCAGTGCCTCCAATGGGCTGTTGAACAGTCAGAGTGGATCTGAGGGAAGCAAACTGCTCGTGGATCCATTCAAGCACTGCTGTTTCAGCTCCTGCCACACACTTCTCAGCATCAAGTTGCCTTTGCTCTCCTGCCCTGCTTGTCTCTGCCCATTTGCATTGACAATGTAAGCAGCATTCTACATTCCTGCTAATTGGGTCATTTGTACCTCTGGCCTACCAGATCCACATTAGCTTTTCTCCAATTAGAAGTAAAGAGATGGAATCCTTGTTCATCCGGTATCATACCTCTCTCACGTGTAGATACATATATTTGCCTCCATGTGGTCATCACTTCAGTCTCAAGCTTCTTTTGGTCTTCCAGATGCTGCCATTCCATTGCTTTTCTTTATAGTCAAAAAATTTCAGGTATTCGTTTAGCAGGACATGGCTAATTGAGGAAGGTTTGGAATGGGACAAAGTGGTGTGAACAGGCATCATGAGAATGGTAGCTGTGCTCTTGGCCAGCGAAATTCCATCCCAGACATATCTGCAATAAACTGTAATTACCAGAGAACAAGCTCCAAAACTTGCAGTAAGATGCATGCTAGCAATTGAGAGCGGGAGGAATGATGATGGTGGTGGTGGTGTTGGTGGACCTTGGCAAGCTCTTTGGCAATAGCTTCGATCTCTTGTTCAATCTGCCTTACTCTATCCTCAGCTGATTTGATTTTCTCCTGTGCTTTTCCCTGCAAACAGAGGTCGTAGCTCAAGCATTTGGGTGTTCTGATTCTTTCCATCTGTGAAAGAAGTCATCTGAATATGGTGAAGGCTCTAAGTGTTGTTCAGAGTGAAAGAAGGTGCATTTTTACCTGTTCCCCCATCATCATCACTGGAAATACACAATGTGAGGTGCAAGTGGAAGATCTTCTCACATTGACTGCTGATAGACACGAGGTTGCCACATTCTCATTTGCAAACAATTTTTCTTGAAGATGACTTATGTGCTGCTCACCAGAATAAAAACAGAGGACAGCATTAGCTACCAACAAAATTTTCTACTGCGAAAGTCCTCAGAACGTGGAGTTGCAAGCTTTTCCAAGCATATTTTTAGGGTTTAGATTTTTGATAGTCACACATGAAATAGAAACACGTATATTGTGATGAAGAGAATGCAAAAAGAGAAGAGAAGGATCCATAGCCTGTTTGGCTCTGTTGAGCTGCAATTGAGTCTCCCCGGTTTCCTTCTCAACATATTTTCGAAGCAAATTCTTTTCCTTCAGTTCAACTCGGAATGTTTGAAAGTACTCAACAACAAACAACACAAATGAATAGCTAACCACCACCACCACCACCACTGCTGCCCAAGGCTTTTAACCTTAAGATTGCATTGCATGAGCCACCATTGTTCTCCAACTAGAGCGAAACCTCACATCCAAAGTTCATTGTTTGCACTTTGTGTAGTATGTTCAAACACTCAGACATTGTTCTCAACCTGTGTCTTTGCCAGATAAAATTTCTCAATGGAAAATGAACCAACCTCAAGCTGTGAATCGGCTGCCGCCTTCTGTAATTGCGCATCATACTGTTCTTCTTTAGTTGATGCCTGTGAGAAATCAGCACAACCACATTCAAATGAGTCTAGAACTAGCAAGAGCAGTAATCTAAAGAAACTTTAGACAGGGAATGCCAAGTCCCTGAATTCACAATATGGCATCTGACATTTTCCTCCTCGTAATTGGCCTTCCTCTAAAAGAGAGAGCTAGAGGTTCTGTAGGAAGAGAACATTGCCAGCTCTTACCGAAGG
>Ga0116231_10005069_pt1 | contig 26203 bp, 22 predicted proteins | sample S1TSphgellanicum_2_FD_89695 | JGI IMG/M metagenome (GOLD analysis project Ga0116231, IMG submission 89695) | Host-associated microbial communities from peat moss isolated from Minnesota, USA - S1T2_Fd - Sphagnum magellanicum MG | ecosystem: Host-associated > Plants > Peat moss > Unclassified... | reverse complement strand
TATATTACTAAATCAAAGAAACAAAAAAAAAAAAAAAAAGGGGTGTTGGGGGGGGGGGGGGGGGGGGGGAGAGAGTGAAGATTCACGGCCCGGGGTGGGGCGGGGTTCATCAAAGCTAATTACTTTTGCAGGCCCATGGTAATCATGGAAATTGAGTGCTTTTTATTTTTCCAAACAAATTGTCGTTTTCGCTGCAAAGAATTGGGAAAATTTTGGAGAATTTTGTTTTTCTAGTGTAAACTAGACTACCTAACTTTCTTAAGTTTCTGTAAAAAATCGCAAAATTTTAAAAAAGAAAAAAGAAGGGACTGAAGTAAATATAAGTTTTCTTCTAATAGGTAGTAGATAGTTGTTTCTTTTTTTACCAGGGATACGTATTAGCTTGCAATCGTCGTCTTTCTCGTCGTCGTTGACGGGAGATTGCTTTCTGATTCAAACTCGTGCTCGCGCGCTCCAAGTGAGCAGTGTGCAAGCGTGACCACGGCTAACACCACGATGCGCAAGCGTACGTGTTGTATGCACCAAGTGTGCAACTGTCTGAGGAGCTTTGCAGTCGGGACTGCAATACATTCTTGAGTGTGCGTGTGTGTGTGTGTGTGTGTGTGTGGTGTTTTTTATAAAAAATCGGGTGTGGGGTGCAACGAGGTTTTATGGCGGCAATATTTTTGCAAGTTGTGGTTGTTGCATTAGATGCTTGGGTTGAAGCTCCTCCCGGCAACGGTGAGTTTGTTGTTGCCCACAAATGCTTTCAGCAGGAGCTTCTTCTTAACTAGTTTTGCGTGTGCATTAAAACCCAAAGACTATAGCTATTGGGTTTTGTTTGGTTTTGGTGCTGGATTTCTTCTGGACTTCAAAAAGATTCCGGCGGGTTTTTTGGACCATGTGTTTTTTACTATTGTTGCTGGGTCTTCTTATTGTCGAAGCCTGTTGTTGGAGGAGGAGCAGGGAGGAGAAGGCTGTCTTGTTGCTATTTCAGCTACACGGGCTACTGGGATGATGAAGCAGTAGCCAAGCTTTTTGTTGTTGCGGGGAAAATGTTCGCATTCGAAGTCATAGCAGCAAGTCATCATGGTGGCCAAATTCCGTGCACAAACAGCAGCAACGCCTATCAGGCATTATTACATTGCCTCCAACACGGAGCGGATTTGGTGGTACAGTAATGGACGGGAGAATCGTCGGCAAGGTTTGGGTTTTGCGAGTTTTGTGAAATTGGAGTTTTCGTCAGCATGCGTAGTCTGTACCCCTTCTTCCAGGCCGAGGCAGCAATGCAGATTTTCGGAGCGCGACTTCGCCGTGAGCAGAGGACGGGGCATGGCGAGAACCGAAGAGAGAGGACCGAGCATGCTAGAGCGGCAGACTACAGCTGCTGCAGTAGTTAAAGGCAACGGGGGGAAATTGTTGGGTGCCGAGGTGCAGCAGCGGTTTCCTTCTGAAGAAGATGTGGAGAAGAGGGAGCGGTGGAGCTGCATGATGAGGCTTGGGGTGTGTGAAGGAACTAGGGTGGTGCAGAAACGTAACGGAGACCGAACAACAAGGGTGGAGGATGATATCCCTGTTTCTGAATTTGTGAAGAAGATTCATGAGCTGAAATTCTCTGGAGACATGTGGGAAGGTGACAATGGACCTCAGGTCTTGGATCTGCAGGTGTGATGATGGTTTGTCTTGTTATGTAAAATGATATAATTTTCTCTGAGGAGGCTTTGGAGTGCAGAGCAGGGTGTTAAGGGGGAATGTGGCAATGCAGGCTGCTCTTTGGTAGTTGTACCCATTCAGGTTCGCAGGGGGCAAGCCACAATCCCAAGGCATGTACAATATGTCAATGCACATTGCTAGGTGAAATCTCAGACAATGATGCCATTGCAGGAACCAGGGTTTCTGTAAGGGTTATATGTACGGACAGACAATGAGAGTCAGCTTGGGGTTGTGTTTGTTCTATTTCAGCAGACATTCACCCCTTGACAATACCATTTGCACAAAGCTTTCTTTCCTTGCTTCACTCTAATCACCCCACACCTACGTTGGTTTTTCTTTTGTGTTCTGCAGAGAGCATTGTACTGTTTCAGTTTTCTTCCTACTCAGTCTTGCTTGACAGCGTAAGCAAGCTTTACTTACCCCTTCTTATGCCTATGTGCAGAGTATTTACAGTAAGCCATTTGATCAATTCTGAGCTCCCTTGAAACAAACCTGATTGGTCATGAAAATCCTCTAATAATGATTGGACTGTTGGATTGCTTTCAGGTATTTTGGACCAGAGACAAAGGAAGCATTGCAGCAGTTTCAGACAATGCATGGAGTACCAAGTACTGGTGTCTGGGGCTCCTTGTCCCGGCAAGCTCTATGGAAGCATCTCTGTACTGAGGGTCATCTAGTTTCAGTAAGTGAGCTTATGATATGAGCTGATTCTGTTTAAGAGAAGCTTAAGGAATGAAGAGGATCAATCTGAATTGTTTTGTGAGGCAAATGACTCTGGGAAAGTGGATGACCCTTAGTACTGTGTGCACAGGGCTTGTGTTGTTTTCTTCCAATGTTCCTGCCCCAAGATGGTTCCTAGGGTCAGTCTCCTATTGTACATTGGAAATTCTGCTGTTGGGCAGACTAAGGAATGCTTCTTATTTTGCAGGAAGGTGGAAGTGAAGTCCCAAGCAACATGCAACCTGTAGTCTCCTTCAAGGACAGTCTATCAGGATTGAAAGCTGCTGGAGAGGAGCAAGTTGGTATATGTGTATCAGAGCTCTTGCATTTGATGGGTGCAAAAGGTAAACATAAACCTATTCTTTGCTGGCTGTTGCTAAAACCCAACAGCCAGCAGTGCAATTTTCAGTTGCAGTGGTTATTAGGTATCCATTTTCATGATATGGGAAGTGATATGGAGAGTCTATATTCTACGTCCATTGTTTCTCTTCTTTTTTGGAAGACTCCTCTGTTTTTGAGCCCTACATCTTCAGTTTTTTCTGGTTATTTTCAGTGTCCACTGCATGTCTTTGGATGAAACAGAGCTGACTTTGAGTAACAGAAATTGATGTGCTAATGGCCGTTGTTTCTAGGTCTTCTCTCTATCATTTCCTCTGCACCACAGTGGAAACACCTCCCAAGAAATGCCAGTATGGTTGCACTACTTTTTGCTGTTGTGGTAGGCCTTCTGGGTCTTGGATATTCAATCATTGGGTTGTTTCAAGGACAACATGGACAACCTGTTCGACGGAGGGTGATGAGAGCACATTGGCGTGATGATGTGAGAGGAGGTGGCCCTCCAAAGACCAAGAAGCAGTTGCATATGTTTCCAGGGTTGGGTCATGCAGTTTGCAGAGAGCAGGAGCCCAAGTATCCCAGTCACCAGCTTCATGCCAAGTCAAGGCCAAGTCCAGTGGATGCTCCTGGTCAGACATATCACCTTATCATCTATGATGGCCAAGTGATTTTCGGTGATTCAGCCTTGAGGAATAGTCCTACAGGACTTTGTGGATCCAGCACCTCTAGTTTGCAAGCCTCATCCAAGGCTAGGAGGCTATCCATCCCCGCTGCCAATGCAGCAGAGCAAGTCCCAAAAAAGCAGGCAAGTGCCAAAAGTGCTGACAATCATGGAGTGGCACTGTGCAACTTGAAGACCAAAACAGAGGGTGGTGTGGGTTTGTCTCAACAGGCTGGCAAGAGCATCACACCAGATAATGAGTCCCATGACACAATGCCATCTGTCCTTCATGATGTCCCCTCTGCTTTATTCACTCCCTCTTGTCTTAGAGAACCTCTCTTGTTTGAGAAGCCTGTTAATGGACAGAGTGCCTCAAAATCTGCCTTGCATTCAGAGGCAGGCTGTATCCCTAGGGAAGGGCTGACACAGGACAGGCTGGGACCATCAGTGTCTGGACCTAAAAGGAAATCCAGAGTTCAGAATGGAGGTGACCAACAAAACAAGGATGATGTAAGTAGATGATTCTCTCACAAATGCCTATCAAATCTGGCCCTTGTGCATTGATTCAAATGCTTACTACTGGGTGCACTGGTGGTGAGTAGGTGAACTTGAGAGATTGTGTGGAAGAGTTGCGCAAAGCAGTGAGGGCTGCTGAGCAGAATCACCAGGCTGCAATGCATGCTCTCACTGAGGAACGTCAACGAAGTCTTGAGTTGCAGGTCAAAATCAGTCGCCAGGTCTGTATGGAGTTAAAACACAAAATTCCTGTAGAGATGGAGATTGCTTGGATGCCACCATTCAACAGAACATGTGCAACACTTTGTTTGATGATATGTATCTGTTCTGCCCAATCAATGTCTTCTGGTAGTAGAGCTAGATTACTGGAAGTTGAGGAACCTAAAATGGTGCAAATGAAGAAATAGAAGTGGCCAAGCTGGTAGTTGGGAGATCTTCAGGGCAGAGTACATGTAGATATCCTCTTGTACCCCTAGCAGACCCCCAGCCTAACCTGTCAATGGAATTTAAATTCTCTTTTTAGGCCATGTCCTTGACCTGTGTACAGTTTGCTCTTAACCCTGCTTGGTTCAAGCAGTGTGAGAGAAGGGTGAATTGCTCTTGCTTCCTGATGTTAAATGTCTGGTTGTCTGGTCTTCAGAAGGAAGCAGCAGTTGCAATGGAGGAGGAGGTTCGGGTTCTAAGGGTGAGAATGTTTTGTCATCCTGTACAAGCTGCTATGGTTTTGGGCACATTGTGTGCTCCATTTGATCATATGTAGCTACCTGTATTCTTTTAGGGACTTGTCATGTTTTAGGGAAGTATACTTGTCCTAGCAAATAGTGAGAGGCATGTTACTGAGAAAGAATTTTGTTTTATACTGAGCTGAGTTTTGAATGATCTGGAGACTTCTCATTCTTTCTCCAGATTGCCAATTGTGTTCTGGTTTATGTGGTAATACAGGAATCACATGATACATTGCTGGCATCACTGCAGAAGAAATACAGCTCCTCTGTAGCAGCTTGTGCTGCAGCTGCCTTGCAATATCAAGATTGGGACAGAAGCCCTGACAAAAGTATACAAAATGTCACTTCATCTTTCTGATGTCTCAATAAAGCAGATACAGGAAACTTAAAATGCCACCTTTCTGTCCAAGATGGAGTGAAGGAAACTGTAGAATGGATCTGCCTTTCAGCAGGTGGTGGTAGTTGTCCATGCTAACCATCCCTTGAACCATGCAATGTACCATATGAAACCATTCTTCGGGAGCACCCTTTTGCAAACCATGTTTTGCTTCAGGCAACATAGACTTCACAAAAAAATAAAGAAGCATTTGCTGGGTCTGAATCAAAGAGTCCTCTTGCTGTCAATGTGCTTCTTGTGCTTGAGATTCTCTAAGAAACCACTGTCCCAAACTTATTGCTTCCTGAAATTATTAGGGATGCTGGATTCCTTCAGAGAAAATAGCAAGCTCTCTGGCACATGCAGAATAAGCTGTAACAGTTGCATATAGAGTTAGAAAAGATTAGAGCCCTCTTTGTCAGCACACCCATAGACTGCAAACTCTTGTGACTAGTTTTCTTGGAGTTGTTGAAGCAATTCTGCACTGTACTTGCAGAATTGTGTTTCTTGAAGTCACATTGCTTAAATGCTATTCTTTCTTGGAGATCAGGTGGGCCACAACCTAAAACATCCCAAGTTGTGAACCTGTTCCTAATGCTCATTGTTCAAAATTTCAGGATTTACGGAAATTAGAGCTAGAGAAAATCACACAAATAACTATTAAAGTGAAACAAATAGCACAAGAGTATTGTGCCAGACCTTGTCTGCTATCATGAGGAGCACCCTGAGTAACTTATAAAACTCTTTATTCTTGTTAAAAGCTCCTTGCAATCTGCATGTTGTTTGCATGCAACATGTAAGTACTAATTCACAAAGGCAACTCCCATAAATTGTTGAAGGCACTGATTTTAACAATCTCATTGGCCATGATTTTTTTTCTTTGTACTTAGGTACAATGTACAATCCTATGATGCTATTACAAAATTTGAATGCTAGTTTAGGGAAGTTAACTTTCAAAATAATTCAAAACTTCCATTCTAACAATGTGATAGGCAATACAGCCAGCACCCATCAGTGCAACGTGAAGGATAGATGGTAAGTGGTTAGGAAATAGTTTTCTATTGGGTCCATTTCCCTAGCTAACCATGGTGGTTACCTCAATTGCTTTTGTCAAGAGTTTTACTCTATTTTAGGTGGTTATGTCCTAGTTACAATAGGTAAATTAGGGTAAGTTAGTTTGAAATTGGTTCCAATGTGAATATGATTCCAATTATTTAGACTTTTGGATTGGATATAAATTCTTGAGTGAGGTGATTCAATTTAGTTTTCTAGATTTGAGATCACATCACTCTTTTGTGTTGTGTTGTACTAGTTTTTAAAAAGAAATTGCAAGTTTGTGTTCACAAGGGCTTTGATTGTGCTTGGATTTTTTTGTGTATAAGTGAGTAACATTTTGAATCCAAAAAACTAGGTCTAGTTGGTTAGATTTGTTATTCTCGTTGAACATGGTTTTGTTTTGTTCATGTTTGGCACATGATTTGTTGTCTAGCACGAGATTCACGTGTTGGACTTCACAATTGGGTATAAGTTGTAACTAAAGGGACCTTGTTGGTTTACTTTTGGCAATTCTAAATTTTTTTGACATGTTTTTGGTTTAAGTCCTTTGGGAGGAACCTAAACAATGCTTGTATACCCTAAAGTGTGGAGTACAAGAAAGAAAACATTGCTTATATCATAGAAGCTCCCCCCCCCCCATCTTTCTTTTCTTTTGACTTTCCTTCTTTCTTCTCTCCCTCTCTCTTTTCATTGGTGAAGGAACATGAGTAGCCATCAAAGTTGTGTCACCAAGCTCATCATCATTGTGATCCATTGTTATGAGCTTTGAACTCTAGGGCCAAGTGGTTGTCATGGTCTTTGTTGTTAGTGTTGTTGGAGTTGGGTCTACGCATGCCAAGAATAAACAACAATAATTGCTTGAAGTTTTTACAACCAAAGTGAAGGGGAGGAACAATGTGAGCTAGCATTAATGATTAGGTTATATATGTTGTAATTCAATGGTAATCTTAGTAGTGAATGATTATAATTCAATAAATTTTCAACAATAAGGTGTTAAATGATTTGAATTAAGGGAATGAGAATTTAGTTAATTGAGATAATGGTAAGTTCACTTTAGTTATTTTTACTAGGATTAAGTGGAATTTCAGTTCATTTTGTGAATATTAGTTAAGTGGATTAATTTGAACCAAAATAGATTAAACATTTTGAACAATGCATGTAGGAAGCTTTTACTAATAAGGTTGATGTTAGTTTTATCGAAGATTAAGCAATATGCTAGTTTTAAGGCCGCAATGAGCCACAAGTAAATGTAAATGTCAAATGTTTTCAACCACGATGTTATAAAAATTGTTACCAACTTCAAGGTTGTTCTAAAAAAATATATTCTTCCACTCCTGAACCACTAATTATAGAAATTTTTTTTTTTAACTTCAAGTGCTAAAATTCTAACCACATTTGAAATCAATTCAAGAAGCATTAATGTAACATCTAAATAAACATAGACAACCATTTGAGTCACAATTGTAAGAAGTTTAAAATTTTACGAATGGTACAAGCAACATAATTAGCTTGTTGTTCCATGGGCAGGTTGTTAACCGAGCCTTTTAACCAACGATAATGCCCATCACTAACAACCCCATGTCCTCAAGAACAAATGCACATCATCATTCTCGCCTAGACATTCAACAAACCTTCTTGGGTGATCCTAAAAAGTAGGAACAAACTTTAAAATCCTTAAGGTGCTAGCATTAAGGGGTGGTGGTGGATGATCCCACACTAATTGGTCCATTCTAGGGCGCACGACCTGTAAGGCCGATTCTTCTTCGTGTTTTGACGATTGTGTCAAGTTCAACTCCAACATTTTGGCCTTTACATTGACCAGATGTTTTTCATCAATCGATGTAGTTTTAGGGTCACACATCTCAAAGGTGTTTACCATGGTGTTAATATAATGGTGATGGTATTAAAAATATCATTTAAATAGATTGTAGTCAGGGTTCCAACATGTGATGTTAGGCAACAAATTTGATCATGATTTAATTAGGCCAGACAAAAGGCCCTAGGTTCAATGGTGTTGATCAAATTTTAAAAATCGATAGTGGGAAAGGATATTAGAGAAAATCCTATGTTAAGTTTAGGGTTGTTGATTTATTTAGCCACATGTACTACATAAGTAACTAGTACAATTTGGATATAGAATTAATTATATTTCGAGGGTAAATAGTACATTTAATCAATAATTGTGGGGATTTATCTCAAGTAGTTTGGTGGATTTAGTCAATAAAGTTGGTGAACAGAAGGTGCATAAATAAATCTTTGAAGACTTATTTCAAAGGTAAATTATTTCTAGAGATAGTTACTTTTGGATGAACATGCAAAGGATGAATGAAATTATGTCAAAAGGTGACATGATTGAAGGGATCAAGGAGGAAAATGAAAAAAAGGAATGAAGTGATTTCATTGCATGAAGGAATTCCATACACATTTGATTAGAGGAAGTTGATCTCCTCCAACCCCCATTGGCTTGTTGAAAAAGTACATGGATTTCTTTGAATTCTCATTGGACTTCAAAGGATGAAAGCCAATTGATTGGAATAAGGAGCAAGGAAAGGATTCCCCTTCAGTCCCATTGGCCAAGACAAGAGGTTCACTTTTGGGAGAAAGAAGGGCTCCTTAAAGGGGTTGGAAATTCTTGGGCTCATTTAGTTTTTTCCATGAGAATTTGGGATGTTTTTGGTGTAAGAAGAGAGGTAAAACATAGCCAAGAAGACATGAGAGTAATTATGAAAAGGAAAGGGAAATGATGGGAAGGAATGGACATCTTGCATTAAAAGTTATTTGTCATGAAGTTGTTGAATTGAAGTGAAGAAGTGAGACATTAAGTTGGTGTGGTAGCCTTTAGACCTCAACTTTGAAGGCCTACAATTTTCAAACCCACCGTTAGATCTTTTTGGAACTAGAGATAGTGGTAGAACATGAAATGGCACACTTGCTTACCAAATTTTAGCAAGATCAAACCAAGGAGTTGGAAGATATCATGCTAAAAAGGGGAGGGAGTCCTTGTAACAACACATTAATAATTTGACAACTTTGAAAAGCGGCCCTCACCTTGTTCCTTATCATTTCAAGTTTATGTTTGGCATGGTAGTGATTCTTATAGTTAAGATTATGTGTACCAATTTCCAATGACATCAAACAAATAATGTAAACATTATGGAACAAATTGTGTGATGGTTATAATTGGAGTGTGTGATGTTCTTAAGTCCAAAACTAGCAATCACGTTGTTAGATCTTTGAGTGAAATTGGTGAGCATAAAATAAACACACATTGTTACAACTAGTCTAAGTCTTGTGTCAAACCAACTTGGTGGTTGGAAATGAATGTTTGTTCAATGTAATGCAATTTGCATGCAATTCATGTTGATCATGTTAATTGTGAGTTGTGATTGAAGGCCAATTTAAGTTAAACTTCCTTGTGATAGTATTAATGGGGTATAAATCGTGAACCAAATGCAATTGCATGTTCATGTTTCCAAATCTTCAAGTCTAACCACTTAGTGACACTCACTTGGAACCCATTGTGAATTATTGTCACTTGCCTCAAATCAAGGGTGATGAGAATAGTTCACAAACAACTTTTGAAAACACCATTATTGTTAGAGCTTGGGCTTTAAATCATCATCCATAAAAGGAGGGAAGGCCATGGATGATCCACCTTTTCATCTTCATGGTCTTTTTCATTGGTGGGGTGTGATTAGTTGTTGCAACAACAAAGGAAAAGAAAGGGGCGACCTTCAATAGGGAGGAAAAAAGGGTGGTGGCTAAAATGCAAGTTCCATTACTAAGAACTTGGAGCTCCTTGTTGAACTTAATGAGTTCATTACATTAGCAAGTTCACATTTTTCAAAACATAGGTTCAATATAAGAGTTTCAAAGGGTTGAATCCAAACCTACCCTTTTTTTTAAAAAAAATTTCAAAGATTTTGACCCATGTGGAAAATTCATCATCCATGATTTTTAAATGTGTAAACTTTTCGTCCATAAATTTTTCATCCATCTAATTAACAAATAAAAGGTTATTGATTGTTCAAATAGGCTAATAATCGAACATATATTTATGATTGTGCATCAAACATTTTGACCCCAAGGTCATACAAAGTTCGAACACATTTACCCTATAACCAAACAATTAAAATTTTCAATTAATTTCGAATTTTAATTTGGAATTAATTGGGAAAAGTTTTGGAATTTCATATAAAAAGCATACAAAGTCAAATTTTGGTGATTTTTGCATCATTGAGTTCCTAGAGAAGAGGTTTACATGTGTGGAAAATTTCAACCCATTTGGAGACAAAACAAATTGGAAGATTTTTTCAAACATGGGAAAACAATGTGAGAGATAATTTTTCATTAGATTTTCAATAACTTAGCACTTTTGATGGTAAGCACAAATATCTATAACCCATAGATGGTCAAGTGTCACACCATCAACACTTGTGGATTTCACACCATTGACATTTTTCAATTTTTGCATTTGTGTTTCTCATAAGTTTCTTGTTGTAAACTTGGGGTGAAAAATTGTGTCTTCCCATGCTTATGTAATTAATGCCAAGGGTTTTAACTAATTCATTTAATGGCAAGGAGGGGACAAGGCTACTATCACATTTGATTGTACATGTAGGTCCACTTGACCTCATAAACCTAAATTAGTAGGTTTGAACATTTAGTTGGGGGGGTTGAGTTGTAACCCTATGTTGGCATTATCATGGGTTGTATCCAAAGGTGATGAATGGATCAATTCCATTGTTTGGTTGTGGTGATGAGATTGGATTGATGATCGGTAAACCATGTTTGTCATGTTCACAATGAATTTCACATTTGTTTGACCTTGTGGAATGTTTTTAATGGATGCAAATGCCCCATTAGTTTTGTTTGTCATGAACTTTAAAAGGTGTAACATTATTAAGGAATTTTGGTTTGGAACTTAGAATTTGATAGAAATCACCACATAGGTGCCATGAGATTCCAAAGTAAGGAACACATTAAGTACAAGTGGTTATAATGGGTTTATAAGGTGGGAGGTTTAGTTCAAATCATTCACATTGCTATCATCACCTTCATCAAAAGGGGAATCCTTGGATTCAAATTCAAATTATGTTACAAGGCGGTTACAATTGTCACACCATTTTTATGAAACATGGACAAATTTTATGGAGCCACCAAAGGGCCTCATTGATATTCAAGGGCAATTGGCACCATTGAGCTAGATGATTTCATATAGGAATTTGATAATTAGTGTGATATACAACAAATGCGTAATCCATAAATGTTCACATCCTTCATGGCACGGAAATGGTTGTTTCAACATTTTAAAAGGTCACCAATGGATGATTACCATGAATTCAAGCATGTACATGAAAAACAAATTGAAGAGCAGTAATTGTATTAATCGCCCAAATATTATGGCCCCAAATATTACTACAACTTCAAATATAGTTGTAACAATTTCTAATAGTAATTTGGCAAATGCAAACGGGAATGGCAATAGGACATCCATTGGAAGTGGTGGTGTATGGTTCTTCCATTGATGGCCAAAATCTTTTGTTAACATTCAACCTTGTGGAATTTTCTTGAAAGTTGCAAGGAAACCACCAAAAGATTCAAATAGAAAAACTATGAAATTTATAATAATTCCAACTTAAACCCAATAATATTTTATGGGAAGCATATGCACAAATGAGGAGGTTGATCATTATGACACAAGGGGTCACAAAAACATTTGTTTAATTTTGGTATGGCATTTTGAATAAGGAACTTTAATGATGAATGTGGAATGTTATGTTATTACAATTCGCACACCAATGTTAATGAATGTGTTCCAATTGTCAAAATGCATCACTAGAAGAAAAACATGTATTCTGACTACTATTTGTGACTAAATTTTAGTCGTAATAGACATTTTGTAACTAAAATCCTTTTAGTCGCCTAAGACAAGTCGCATGAGATAAACTAGTCGCAAATGACAAAGGGTATTGTATGAAAGAAAAAGTCAACAAATACATTTCATCCTTTGACTCCATTGTATACATATTGTCACATGTTACTAAGATGCAACTACTTTGGTCACAATTGAGGGCAAATCATGTGTTGCCATGTGTCTTAATATTTGATTATTTAAAATAATAATATTATTATTGTTTTGAAATAATCTAGGATGTTTAATTCAAATATTTGGATGATTTTATATTATGACACGTGGTCCAATGTAAATAAACCACGTGGCATTACAAATTTTAATTTAATAAAAATATTAATATTAAGTTGGTAGGTACCTAGGTAGGTACATAAATAGGTGCCTATAATCCTTACCTACCTACCTACCTACTTAGATAAAAAAGTAAGTAGGTAGGTTTTACTTTCTTAGGCTAAATATTTGCTCATATAGGTAGGTACTTAAGTAGGTAGATACATAGGCCGACCTAGATGGGTAGGTCAAACTAAGTACCTATTTAACTAGATAGATAAGTAGGTTGAGGAGGTAAGTACTTTAAAATTATGCATTATTTGTTTTTTGGTTTTGGGTTGAGCCTTTTGATTAGCTCATCCAATGTGCACAAATTTCTTAATGTGAAATTGGTTGACCACACCCCTTTTGTTTATATAATATTCAAAATAGGAATGAAAAACAAGCAATATGGGATAAATTTTAAAATTTTAACTTTTTTACAAACTAAGTTGTAATTCAAAAAATTTCTTCATGCCTTTTTTTTTAATTTTTAGATTTTTAACCAATTCAAATACTACATAATTTAATTATAATTTAATTAATAATGATTAAATTTACATATATTTAAATTATAAATTATACACTACAAATATTTAATATTCATTATCAATTACTTAAATCAACAATAACTTCTTAATATTTAACAAACTAGTTATTTAGTTACTCACAAGTTATTAATACATAACTCATAAATAAATAAATAAATAAAATATTTAAAAATATTTTATTATTTTAAAAATCTGATTGAATTATATATAATATAATTAATGTAAACTAATTTAATGACTATAATTTAAAAATTAAATATTTTGAATATTTATTTTAAAATTATAAGTAATGAATTAACAATTGTTATTAGAAAGTAAATTCTAACTCGAATTTTTTGGAATTCTTATTCAACTAATTACATTACTTACTGTATAATTACATTTATTGTTGTAAAAATTATTATAGGTCAAGTAATTTTTTTCTCTTGGTAATTATTAACTATAAATACAATAATTTGTTAAACATAACATTAATTTTCATAATCACTGTAAAATTATTATAAAATAATTATCATAAATTATTAATCACAAAATTTTTAAGATAACATTATTATATAATAATTCGTGAAATTAAAATCAGTAAAATAATTATTTTAACTACACTATAATTTTTCCAAATTTTTAATTCAGGTTTGAAGTTATAAATTAAAGATTGTGAATAATTATGTTCAATTAGAAAATAATTATGCACATACTAATTAATTCTTATCTGAAGTAATTACACTGATTTTAAAGTAATGTCACATTAATTTAAATAATTGATTTCTTCTAATAAAAGAATATAAATTATATGATATACAAATCCGTTATGACAATAATTATTTAATGTCACTTAGATTTAATAAACATAATCATTTATAATTATTTATAAAAGTGATTTATTATGGATAACACTATTAGAAAAAACCCTTGAAACTCAATCAATAATTTTTTGAATAAAAATATAAATTTAAGATTTCAAAATAGTAATTCAGAATTGAAATATCAATTTTTAGATCAAATAAGTTTTTTGAAGTTAACTAACAAATTTCAGAATTGAAATGTCAATTTTCAGATTCAAATAATAATATTCAAAATTAAAATGTCCATTTTAAGACTCAATTAATAATTTTCTGAATTGAAATATTAATTTGAGAATCCAAATTAATAATTTGGAATTCAAATTTCAACTTTCAAATCAAATAATTTCTTAAAATTTCAATTAAAAACTTCAGAATTCAAATATCAAATTTCAAGTTCAAATTTAAATATTTAAAATCAAGTTGTCTATTTTCAGACTCAATAAAGTTTTTTTAATTGAAACTATAATTTTTAGATTCAAAAATAATAATTTAGAGTTCAAATATCAATTTTTAGATCAAATAAGTTTTTTGAATTTAAGTAACAATTTTCAGAATTGAAATGTCAATTTTCATATTCAAATAATAATATTCAAAATTGAAATGTCCAGTTTTAAACTCAATTATTAATTTTCAGACTTGAAGTATTAATTTTGAGAATCCAAAATAATAATTTGGAATTTAAATTTCTGGTTTGAATCAAATGATAAAATTTTAATGAAATTTTTTCAGAGCTGAAATATAAATTTTCGTATTCATATAAAAATATTCAAAATTAAAATTTCCATTTTTATGATCAATTAATAATTTTCTGAACTGAAATACTAATTTTTGGATTCAAAAATATTAATTCAAAATTCAAAATCAAGTTTTAAATCAAATGAGTCTTTTTGAATTTAAATTGAAAATATCATATTCAAATATAAAGTTTCAAATTCTATTTTTTTTAAAAAAATTAAAATAACAGTTTTCATAATTGAAATATCATTTTTTAGATTTGAATAAAAAATTCAAAGTTCAAATATTAATTTTGATATTCATTATATGAACAATATACATATGTATATATATATATAATTTTAGTACATACATTAAAATACATCCCTATGTCATTGTAGAATACCTTTAGGATGCAACTAATTTGGTGACTATTGTGACTAACGAGACATATCAACCTATTAATGGATAAAAATAAATGTAAAATTGATGCAACCAATAGGATGAAATTTTTAATAGTTGCATCATAGTTGTGAAAATAGTTGAAAGTTGGTCTTATAGTTACAAATATTCCCAAATCTAGTCACAAATGACTTCAAGTCGCATGTAGTCATAAATGGAGTGGTTACAGTTTGGCTAATTTCTATTAGTGCATTAAGTTAGACGTGGTGGAGGAACACGTGGTGATTCTTGGGTTTAATAAAAAAAAATTCAAAGGATTCGTCATCACCATTGATTCAATAGCAATATGGCCACCCAAATAAGGTTGCACCAAAACAAGGTGGTGTTTCTTCATCATATTCCTTTGAACAATGAAGAGAAGAAATTGTTGGAAATGTGATGGGCCTTTCATTGGAAGAAGGATTGCCTAAATGCACAGGGATGCTGGTCTATGAGCCTACAAGCATGAACATGAGTAAGCGAACATGAACACATGAAAAAGACCGAATCTTATTTAGAATATTTTGTCCATGTCGACATAATATTAAAAGAATATTCTTTGACATGTGGAAATTTTTTTTTTGCTAATGTGGAAAAATATTCTACCATGTGTCCATGGATTAAAAAATGGATGAACTTTATTTTGAACATTGGCAACAACCACTATTTTTGCAAACAAATGAACAAAAAAAACAAGGTTGAAACAATTTATGTTGGTTTTTTCAAAATAATTTAACACATGAAATGTTCAAATCACACTTCAAAGTCATATTTCATATTTCCTTAATATGAAATATATTCAAGTTCTGCAGCATCTAAACCATACAGAATGTTAAATTAAATCCCATTGACCCACCAAGAGGTTTGTGCCAATCCAAACACTACATGTTCACCACCAAAAGGCATGTGCCCATAAGAATAAAGATAATATGAAACAACCCATGACACTTCACATTGCCTACACCAATTCAAGTTATTTTTATTTTTGTTCACTCTTTCAACCTCTTGCATCTAATACCATTCTTGTTATTTGTAGCATCAAATTGCATTTTTCTTCCTCTACTATTAATTTGCCCAATCTATACAACAAACCTTTACTTTACAATGGCAAGAGGAAAATTGCCACCAATTTTCACACCAAACACATTGGAATCAATGATTAAATATACAATAATCTCAAGCATACTAGATATAATATGTGAAATGACAATAACACCTTGGGAATATCCAAGAGATGACACTCGATTACTCCCCCTCCATCATTTGCTATATTTTATAACATAGGGAACAAAATGGAAAAGAACAATTGACAAAATAGATGAATGGGTAAATGTGAAGATATACAAAAAAAGTCTTGCATTACTAAAACAAACTATAGACATTCCCAAGGAGGATATGGAAGACTACCACTAGGCGATGTTTACACATGCCATGGATTTTTTTAAAGAACACACAAGTTTGAAAAAGTCGATTCCAAAACATTTTTTCATAAGTTTATTCAACAATTTGTCAACTAAGGATTTAGTAACCCTTGGGAACCTACTATTAACAAAAATTTTGAAACCCAAAAACAACTCTATGTAATTTTAGGCGGCAAACTTGGTTGCCACAGCATTTAAGGAACAAAGTTTTAAAACAGAATCATCAGATGACAAGGTTAGCCCCAAAATTACGAGACATGTATGATAGTTTAAAAAACAATGGATCAACAATTGAATGAGAAAGAAGAATAACATTGTTTATAATAAATTGTGGAACAATACAAGTGTTAAAATGAATAGTGGTTAAAGTTGAACACTGAAATTGTTTATTGAAAAAATCGAATGTTAATGTTGAGACAAAGAATATGACAAACAACCACTAAAAACACTCACAAGCACCATTAAATTTGGATATGTTTTTGATGGTAGAAATAAAAAGTTTCGAGAATGTAAATGTAAAGATGCAAACAGTCGTTGAATAACGGGGATCTTCTAATCACTTGCAAGATTATAAGATATATGGGATGGTGATGAAAATGTTTATTACAAAATTTCTGAACAACCAACCACAAAAACAATGTATAGGTATGGAGGATGTTCACATGGAAATGGACCAGGCCGTCAACCTACCCACGTGGATTTCACAAGGTGAAAAATGCACTAAACTAAATACCTCCAATATGTGTGATCTTTAGTTCCAAGATTTATAATACACAATAATTAAAATATATACATGTTTAGATTATTCACATGATTGTTTATGTAATGAAGTATAGGAATAATAGTTGCTAAAGGGCATGAACTAGACACATGCCATGTAAACAATAATGTAAACAAAAAATGGCATGAAACCACGTCAGGCCCAAAGGCCAATGAAGTGATCACAATTACTTGTTACACATACCACACATGTCACAAGTAGGAAACATAGATGTTCTGTTATTTGTAAACATTTTAGTGTAGTCAATCCCATCCAAATAATCCAAAGAAAGTTAAACAATTTTCAAAAGGCCATTCAATGCAGTAATTGAAGAACGACCCTATAAAAATCTAGACTTTGGGAAATGTTTACAACTTTGTAACATTGCACAAATAAAATTTAGTATATTTTAATGAGCTTCCAAGTAGCAATCAAGGAAAACGAATTCTGAATTGAATTGTTCATTTGCACAATGTCACAATATCCATATCCAAGGCACTATTGTCGAACACTGCAAGATTTGGAGTTTTACCCATTAGTAGAAAGAAGAGAAATGAAAAGTATAGATGTATAGTTCGAAATAGAGGTTGGGTATTGGGTATCTTTAAACCACTTGCAAGTTTACAAAATATATGGGACAATGATAAAAATGTTTTGCTTGAAGTTTCTAAACATCTTGTGACAACCTTGTAGAGACAATCCATGGCCAACACATCTGACAAATCAAAATTATAGAATGCAATTTGACAAGCAACATGACTATTTGCTAGGATTTCAAGGTGAGAGGAGAATAAACAAATTAATCTTGCTATGAAAGTGGTTGAGGAATGCTTCTAATGATGAAGACAATGCATATAAAACATTAGTACTCGCTTACAACATAAAGTTAAATCTTTTAGTATTAACTAATAGTATTATTGGAAGTAGTGTGGAAGAAGAAAGCTCCCCACCATACCCAGAAGATGTAGTGATAAACTCAGAAGAAAAGACGACAAATTCCGAGGACACCACCCTGACGGCTACACCATAGTCCGCAATGGGTTCCAACAAACTGAACGACCCACCAATGGCATCCAGCTTGATTCAATATGTCAGGAACAGAGTTTGGTGATGCCTTTGAAATTGGCAACAATTGCAAAGCCCAGTAGGAGAAGAGTTTAGAAAAACTATGTGTAGCAGTTAATAAGTTTTTAAAAACATGGCACTTTGAGGCTATGATGCACAAAGAGATATATTTTGTATGATGAAAATGTTTTTTGAATTGATATGTGTAATAGAGTAATATGTTTATTATCTTTGAATAGAACATTTGGGGAGAAAACAACTATTAAAAATACATAGGTTAATTGGAGTAAAGGATATTATTGGTTTCAAAATGGGCATCACATTTTGAGATATTTGACAAAAGTGATGTCCCAAAATTTTCATTTCATTTCCTATATAATAATAATAATAATAATTGAAATAATTGAGTGTCATGTACAAGGAACAATAAAACATTGCATGAATAATAACAGAAAATTAAAAAAAAGCCTACAAGGATGAGCCAACTTTTAAAATAACAATGAATGTAATATATATATATATATAAAATCATGCATCCAAACTTCACAAATAAGTTAAAAGAATTATGAAGAATCCTTACAAATTTCCGCATTGAATCTAGAACATTTGACCTCAAACTACCCTATGCAATCAATTGTCATAAAAAACAATCAAATTGAATGGGAAAATCACTTGAAACCAAGATAAAACTCCATTGGAGAAAAGTTAATAATGGGATGAAATCAAATATGCATTTTGTGATAATTTAGACCATTGAAAAGTTGGAAGAACATCATTAGAGAGTTAAGAAACATTCCACAAGCTTAATCAAGGGAATTGTGGAGACCATTGGTAGAAATGTTGTAATCCTATTATGGGTGTCTCTAAACAATAAATTTGAAAAGTTAAAATAAAAAGGATGAAATAACAAAACTCATAAAACACTCTCAAGTTGTGTATCAAACAATGAAGTATTTCATAAAGAGAGATAACTTATTTTTTTCAACAAAAAACCAGGTTGAATGTCTAGGTGAAATCATCAATTTATTAGAAACTATATATTCAAGATTTAAAACACAAGTACATGTAGCCATTGGATATAAATACCATCATTGAAAATCACTCTTTTGATTTTTCTTAACAAAAGATCTATATTTCAATATTAATTTTGTAATTATTAACATCTGTGTTTGAATATTTGCACAAAAATTGAAAATGAATTCATGGAGCATGTTAGAGAATTCAAGAACCTAGAGAATCAAAACGATTCTTGTTGATAGAATGACCTTGTTAGTTCAAACACCAGACAAGGAAGAATCAAAGGAGTATCTCATTCCGCCTCAAAGCCCGGATTGCAATGAAGATAATAGATTAGAAAGTAATAGGGAAGATCAATATTCACATATGAAGATTCTATGAAATGGGAAATCAAATATTATGGAGGACTTAGAGGAACAATTTAATGAAAACATTTATCTTATCCTAGAATAGAGTGCACAAGAAAAACTCTTACAACATGGGATAGAAAATAAAGTTGATGAACTCCTTGAAGTTGGCTAGGAATCACATGCTCTACTTGATGGCACTCTTTTTGAGGATGAAGTGTTAATCATTACAGAGAATGATATTATAGAATTTCAGGACATACTAACAATGTATTGAAGTTGTGTAATGGAATAGAAATAAAAATATGAAATGCATTCAACATTAGACTCTTTGGTAATCCATTAACAATAGTGGAATACTTGTCCATTATGAAAGATAGCTTCATAGTAACTTTGAATCTATTGCAAAAGAAAGCTATATTTGAGACTTTTTCAAGTTCTCATTGCCTTGAGTAGAACTTTTCAAATTGCTTGAAATATATTCTTCCTCAAGCCTTGTTGATTTGTTTCCAAATTGTATAGCTTGCAAATGTATACTAACATAACAATTATTTGATCAAAAAGTCAAAATTTACCAAAAGCCTTTAAAAAATATTTATGAAAGTATAGTTCTTCAAGAGAAAGGCTTTGGAGATGGGGGGATGGAACATAGGTCCGCCAATGCAAGTGCAAAAGCCTTGGCATATGAAGGCAAGATAAAGCTCTAACGGGGACTTTAAAGGAAATTAGGATGAACAAAGAATGGCACATTTCGTCTTCTCGATCCGGTGGCCTCTCTGTAGACGAAAACCAAAACATTAAAAAGAAAAAAAAAGAATAATTAAGATGCATAAGTAAAAGGATGTGGTCAGACTTATTCATGATCGAGGTTAATTTTGGTTCTTTTCTTGATGGGAGAATCATCATCAAGATTAAAGACAAGCCGAACAATAATCTCGCCTGAATCTACGTCCAATAGTGGTTTTAACACTTCATCAAAGGTCTTTCAATTAACTTCAAGTGCAAGGATGGGCCTCCCAAGCGCCCAACAAACATGAATACTTTTCCTTATAAGAACCATAAAATACAAAAGTTAGAGACAGATTAAATTGTAGAATTAACATGGAATTGGAGACAATTAGAGAGGGATGAATTCAAGTACATGTCCCACAATTAAGGTCCACAATTACAAAGTCTAGTGGTGAACAAACATTGATAAGAGCCTATAATGTGATCACATGGAACTCCTTCGTCGCCCTAAAAGCCCATCTAGTCTAGGATCAAGTCATTGAGGTCACATTAGTGTAGTTATAAAAGACATCCTCAACCTTAGGATTAATACCCCTCTTGACCAACTCAACAAAAAGGGCGGAGAACTGAAACTTTAAAGAAAACATGATGCGTAGAACTAGATCCCTCATGAGAAGGGTGACACAACTTACAAGAATCTACAAGAAAAAGGCATAATTCATGTCAATATTAAATTTAAGAGAATGTAGAGTGTGAAAACATATGGATATAGTGAGTTCAATGGTACCTGAGAAGATGGATCCGTGCTACTCGTTTGGGGGCTTGAGTTCACAACAATCCACTTCATGTGAACCTTCAACTGGTAGCTTTCAAGGAAGGAACAAACCTCTTTTAACATGTGTGGGTCATCTACATACATGATAATGATAGCCCCTTTATCAGACAAAAATCTATTAACAAAAACCACAACAGATTCAATGAAATTATCCACACGCATGTTCCATGGAGGAATGAGGGAGAGCGATTCAAAAATGTGTGGAATCAAGAGATTAGATAGTACATCTGCTAGAACAATGTCGACCTTGTTTTTAAAAGACACTTGAAAAACACAAGCATTTACAAGAAGGATTAGACCAAATGAATGAAAAAATGAATTAGGATCAATCCAATCAACATAGAAGAGACATAACAAAAAAGGATGGACATGCAAAAGTTGTACAAAAAGTTGAACTAAACTCTTGGCATTCAACTTTTGGCATCAAAAGTTGAAGACCTAGAGCATTGGGCTCTTGGTCTTCAACTTTCGGCGCCAAAAGTTGGAGACCGAGATGTGAGTGCTCTTGGACTTCAACTTTTGATGCGCAAAGTTGGAGATGAGAGTTGAGTGCTCTTACTCCTCAACTTTTGGTGCCAAAAGTCGAAACCCAAGAGTCGTTTACAATGACATCTATTCCTAGGAAAAAAAAAATTGTTTAAACAAAAGTTATTTGAAAATTTTAATCCAAAATCAAAACATTAAACTGTGAAAGGAAATACCTCCTTCATGAAATTTGTAATGCTTAGGTGGCCATACTTGAATTTAGATCTAAGATGCAAGAATCGTGGCCCAAGACATATTCATCAATCTTACAATTGAATAGCAGTCTACAAAATTAGGAATTAGCAAAGGAGTGAGCAATGGAATTCTCTTCCCAATACTTTATGCTCTTACACTAGGTGTAGTCTACTCATGTCATGTTCTTTGACGCTCTTGCTATGGAGAACAAAACTCCTTGACATCTACAGACACATCTTCTACCTCAGTTGGGATTATCCGAGTGGAACTCACTGGAACTATTTGAAGAGATGCCATGACCAAGCCAAGCTCTAATTCTTTTTAAGATTGAATGGGAACATCTTCCTTGTCTTGCATCTTTGATCCATATTCCCAAACTTGTTTCTTTCCCCTCCTTTTGCCCCCTTCCAATATCTTCTTGCTTGGTGTTTCCTTCTCCAAGGCTACAAGTCCCTAAAGAAATCATGGCTCATGTTTTTCCCAAATCTTGAACTTTGATGTAAAAGTGTTATCCTTTGGGCAATCAAGATACCAAGCACAATTTGAGAGATGTGTAGATTGTCCAATCTCTCAACATGTCCTTCATATACATTGTGTTATTTGTCTTTGGATCTCTCCATATCTTGAAGAGTCTTGGATTATCAGATATGCCCCCCCTTCGAAAAAACACAAAATGCAAATACCTACAATGTTTAAAAAATAATATGAATGTTAGTGGCAATGAAAATCAAGATGACATTATAATATTAATTTACACTTGACAATGGATGATATGAATGTGGAATGGTTGGATCAGAAATCACCTATAAACCACCCATTTAAAGGCTTCAGTCCCATCAATTTGATGTTCCCACAACCTACTTCTATGAATCCCATTTTTGTACTTGAATTCTTTGAAGAAACAAGTTTCCCAAAAAGAAAGTCTTCATTCCTGAATGTAGTTTGATAATGAAAACAGATTTTAGACTTTGGAAATTGAATGGAGAGATCAGTGACGATGGCAAAAAATAGTTTTTGCACCTCCACCTCCAATTATAATATGTTGAATGTCAGTTTGCAATTAGTTCAAGGACAATAAATTCAAAGCCTTGAATGGGTAAACATTTGTTTAAGACTAGAAAGTCGCTTTATGAAGCCACTTATCAAAAGTTCCATCCAATAATCCATGGAAAAGTTTCCGGATGTGATGCTCAAAGAGTTGCCTGAAGACCTGCCCCTGAGAAGACGAGTTGATCATGCGATCGAAGTGGTACCGGGAGTGGCACCTCCTGCCAAGGCCCCATATAGAATGAGCCATGAGGAGTTGAAAGAGCTTAAGGTTTAACTTGAAGAACTCCTCGCGAAAGGTTATATCAAACCAAGCAAATCACCATATGGGGCACCCGTCTTTTTGTTCACAAGAATGATGGGACGTTGAGAATGTGTGTTGATTATAAAGCACTCAACAAGGCAACGGTGAAGAACCGGTATCCTTTGCCTCGAATCGATGATCTATTTGATCGTCTCTCGGGAGCCAATGTATTTAGTAGGATTGACCTACGTTCGAGATATTAACAAATTCGGATTGCGGAAGGGGACGAAGAAAAGACCACTTGTTGCACAAGGTATGGTTCATACGAATTCATGGTGATGCCTTTTGGGCTCACCAATGCACCCGCCACATTTTGCACTCTCATGAATGACATTTTTCGGGAATGGCTCGATGACTTTATGGTCGTCTACATAGACGACATTTTGATCTATAGTTGTTCCTTGGAAGAACATGCGGAGCACCTCCGGAAGGTGTTCCAGAGGCTAAGGGAAAACAAGTTGTATGCCAAGCTCGAGAAGTGCGAATTTGGGGTGACGGAAGTGGACTTCCTTGGACATAGGATAACTCAAAAAGGTTTGAAGATGGATGACCACAAGGTCAAGGCAATTGTGGATTGGGAACCACCCAAGTCGATGCTGGCCTTAAGATCCTTTTTAGGATTGGCCTCCTATTATCGCAAGTTCATTAAGAACTTTGCGAAGATAGCTACACCTTTGACAAACCTCTTGAAGAAGTCCGCCGTCATTTACGAATGGGAAGGAACATGCGATGAAGCCTTTGAAACCTTAAAAGGTATTTTGTTGAAGTTGCCCGACTTTGACAAAGATTTTGAGATCCATTTCGATGCCTCCGACTTTGCAATTGGAGGAGTCCTAGTGCAAGAAGGAAGACCGGTGGCATTTGAGAATAAGAAGTTGAGTGAGACGGAGAGAAGATGGCCAACACACGAGAAGGAAATGTGGGTAGTCATACATTGTCTCAAAACTTGGGGCCATTACATAGGCTCCAAGGATGTGGTGGTGTGGACCAACAATGTGACCTTGAAGTACTTTGCCATTCAACCCGAGTTGTCATCCAAACAAATAAGGTGGCAAGACACATTGGCATTGTTCAATGTGGACATCCGACACAAGCCCAGGAAGGAAAACATAGTGCCCGATGTGTTGAGTTGGAAACACCAACTTAGAGTGGTGTATGTGGGAGAGACGGAACTTCAAAAGGAAGTTTGATTAGCAAGCCGCCGAGATGCATTTGCCAAAGAAGTAAGGCAAAACATTCAAAATGGAACTAAGTCCCACTTCCATTTGCAAAATGGATTATTATGGTACAAACAAAAACGACTCTATGTGTCGGAAGGGAAGATTAAGGACACCATTTTGAAGGAATGTCATGATGGACCGCTTGCGGGCCATGGTGGTGCAAAACGCACCATAACACTCCTAAAGAAGTCCTATTATTGACCCAACTTGAAGGATAGTGCGGAGGAGTATGTGAAGACTTGTTTAACTTGCCAACAAAATCGAACCCTCAACAAGAAGCAAACGGGTTTGTTGCAACCTTTACCAATTCCCGAAGGGCCCTGGGAAAGTGTGTCCATGGATTTCATGGTAAGCTTGCCCCCATCAAGGGGATTCAATGCCATCATGGTGGTGGTGGATCGATTTAGCAAGATGGCACACTTCATTCCCACAAAGGATGAGGCCACAACCCAAGAAATTAGCAGGTTGTTCTTCACACATGTCTTCAAGCATCATGGTCTTTCAAAGGACATAGTCTCGAATTGAGACCCAAAGTTCACAAGTAAGTTTTGGCGAGCCTTGTGGAAGAGAATGAGGTCGAAGCTCAAGATGAGCACTTCCTTCCGCCCCTAAACCAATGGACAAACTAAGAGGGTCAACTTGGTGATCCAACAATCCTTAAGGAATTATGTGGTGGCGGATCAATAAGATTGGGTGGACCATTTAAAATTGGCCGAATTTTGTTACAACAACTCGGAACATTCCGCAATTGGGTCTACCCCATTTGAAATGGTGACAAATAAGTCATCAATTGTGCCTATGATTTGGGCAGCACATGGACAACCCCCGAGTGATGTAAGTGAGGAAGTGCCAATGGTCACACAACTTGATGAAGAAAGATGGCACCTTTGGGAGGTGGCAAAGGCCAACTTGGAAAAGGCGCACAAAAGGTATAAGGATTTTGTGGACAAGTCCCAACGAGACGTGAAATTTCAAGAAGGGGACGAAGTGTGGTTGAACATCAAAAATTTCGGTTGCCAGAAGGTTTCAGTCATTAGTTCTTGGGCCCAGATGTGGGCCCATTCAAAGTGTTGGAAAAGAAACTTTCTAACACTTATAAGTTAGAACTACCGGAAAACCTTAAAGTTCATCCCACATTTCATGTGTCTTTTTTGAATCCGGTCTCCCATGATGCCTCAAGGCCTAATCGAGAGTACAATTCAAGGCCCCCACCAGACTTGGTTCATAATGAACCAGAGTTTGAGATGGAGGCCGTATTCAAGTCAAGACAATTGAGAGGAAGAAAGCGAAAATACTTAGTTAAATGGAAAAGATACCATCCAATAAAGGCATCTTGGGTGAATGAATCCAATATGGAACATGCCTAAGAAGCCATAGAAGGATTCCACACTAGATCAGCAAAGAAGAGATGTAGAACGTGATGAGGACATCACCTTTCTTTTAGTGGGGCAGAGTGTCACATAAAATGTACAAAATCAAGTTGCAAGTGAAATAAAGGGCTAAAAACTTCCAAGAGATTATATCACGAGAATTTTTGCATAAAGGCAAGTAAGGTTGTCAAATGGCATTGGACAAATGGAATTATTTTGCATAGGCCTAAATCAAAATCGAACTCCTACTTTGGGGTTAAGGGAAATTTGGCCCCAAAAGAGGAGGCAAGCAAGGTGAGCTTGCGAGGACATGCACAAGCCTTAAGTGCATCCCAAAGGGTTGGTTGGTAGTGGCAGCCAACACAAGAAGTCATGACCCTGTTCGCGTACTTTATGTTGAGAATTCAAGCTCAACTAGTTAAGTTTCATTAGTTACTGGAGTAGGAAAGTAACTAGGTTACTTTCACAAGGTTGAATTACTTTCTTTACTTATTTTAGTTTGGTTATTTGTGGTT
>Ga0116231_10005068_pt1 | contig 26208 bp, 13 predicted proteins | sample S1TSphgellanicum_2_FD_89695 | JGI IMG/M metagenome (GOLD analysis project Ga0116231, IMG submission 89695) | Host-associated microbial communities from peat moss isolated from Minnesota, USA - S1T2_Fd - Sphagnum magellanicum MG | ecosystem: Host-associated > Plants > Peat moss > Unclassified... | reverse complement strand
GTTTGTCTGTTGTCATGGCATACAGTGCTTTCCATGTATGAGTACTCTTTCACCTTCAACCAGGAAGATAAGTTGCTAGGCTGGATTCCATCAACCTGTAAGTGATTTTTGCCCAAGTTGTACTCTTAGTGTTGCACATTCTCGGTGACAAAAACTATTAGCACAATTTCTTAGGGTGATTGCTAAAATCTGTGAAAAATTGAATGATTTTTAGATTTGGAAGTACCAATCAGCAGTTGTCCATAACCAATTACTCCCAGTACTCTTGGAATGAAATCAGCTTAGTGGAAGCTTTAGTTTTACTCTTATCTTATTTTCAAAAGTAGCCTATGAAGTATTTATTGCAGAACCGTAATGTTTTTGTAATTATTTGTTGTTGGAATTGAATTTAGTGTGAGTAGGGTTTCTGCTTGTTTGTGATAAGGTTTATTCTCAAGGAGTGTCTGTGCACACATGTTTTTATGTGTGTAACTTTAGATTCAAGAGTGTTAGGCACAAATCTAGTGGCACACAACAATTTAGTTGTACTAAATTAACTAAATTGTTGTGCATTTGATAGGATCATCCAGCTTTGGGAAGAGGCTTGAAGTTGAGCTTGGCATTTGACATGCATAATTTTTTCTTGAACTTGCTTGGGCTTGGCAAATGATTGACATTTTGTTTTCTCAAACTGGGGCTTTTCCAGGTGTGATATATGATGCTTGCTGAAACTTTATCATTTTGGGTCATCTGTGCAGGCTATGATGATATTACAACATCTGCACCAGCACCCGCACTCATCTTTGCACCTGTCTCAACCCCAATGTCATCTACCCCGCCCTCAACTACACCACCTTCATCTGCCCCAACGTCACCATCACCTCCTTCATTGTCTCCCATACTCTCACCTCGTTCTACAGCTCCACCATCATCTGCAGGTGTCATGGAATTTGTGCCTCCATCTCGTATAATCTCTCTGTCCCTTTTAGGGTTCATCTTACACCTTTCTTTGCTGTGAACAACACTGAAACAAGGTTTCCTGACCAAGTACTTGGCTTTGTTTCTTTGGCTAATGTACATCCTAATATTTGAATTATCAACTATGATCTTTCTTTGAAGGCTCATCAAATGATTCTGATGATTGCATATTAAGTATGTCACATTTTTCAAGTTCATTTTGAAACACAAGTTTTCGGTTTTGAATGCTGCAAATTGTTCCACTTTCAAGCTAATGTTCAACAGAAGCTTTTAAACAACTCTTCTTTTGTTGTGGGTTGTATTTTGGGCATTGCAAGAATGTCTTCACAATCCCAGTTAAACAAGCAAGGTCAATTCATTTGGTGTGTGCACTTGGCTGTAACTCTAGTGTGTGCCTATATTCTCATTGCGGCTATATTGTTTCCAGGTCATAGTGCTCTAGCTTGCAACTGATGAAAGTAGCACATTTGTGTAGATTACTTACAGGCTACCTCTACCAAAAATTCTTTGGACAGATCCACCCACGAATTTGTTTTGTGCAATTTTGTCAAATTGTGAACAATAAAAATAAAAGGGGAATATTCAGTCGCAATATTCTTTTATTTTGGGAAAAAAACCCACAAATTTTCAAAAGAAAGATTTCAAATGTCTTCACCACATTTGGACTCTAATTTTAGTTTGATAGCATTTTAAAAACTACGTTGGCAACATGTCACAACCATGTTGCTATCGCCTCGCCTCAAGTTCTCTCATTGTTGCGAAGTGCACTTCATCGCCTTACGCTCTCCCATCATCACCAGCATTCTAACGATGTCTCATGCTCGTTGTCGTGCCATCGCTCTGAAGACGCCTCATGCTCTCCCATCACCCCAGTCACTTGGCAACCGCTTCACGTTCACAGTCGCACCATGACTCTGAAAACACAACATGAACTCTCTTGAAGAGGAAAAACAGTCCTCCAAAAGCGAAGGAGAGGGAAGAGAAAGTTACCGAGCAAATTGGTGTTGCTCTTGGAAAAGTCAGTTTCAAAGACAGAGATGTCATTGATAACCAGAATTATCTCAACGAGATTAGGATCATTGGGTATGGTCACATTAGCCTTCTTGCCATCTACAGCTGTCAATTTTGCTTGTTCACAACATTTAACCTAGCTTTTGAGCCCTAACTTTTTTGGGCCTACCTTGAAGTGTGAATGTAACATTAGACAAGTTTTTTAAACTTATCACCATTCGATGTCATATCCGTCTTGGGATGCTAACCAATGTCACAATATCAAAAAATTGAAACTAATTCACACCCAATATGTGGACCCCTATATGTGTTTATCACATCCAAAATGTTGTGCAAGGCATTTCCTCATCCCCAACCATAAACATGAAATATTGGGTACATGAAGGACATCGTAGAGTGAAGATCAATTAAATGCCATCTCGTGAGCAAATGCTTATGACTGACCAATCATAGTCATTGTATTTTTTTTTAAGTCATTGGAAAATGTTTATCTTGTGCATATATTTGTAGGCCAAATTCAATTATTTCATGCTATTTGAAGCATTTTTCATATAAATCATAATTCATTGTAAGGTATTTACAAGGCCAATCAAATCAATGTTGGGTAGGTACCAAGTTAAAACTTTGGCATTCTAATAAACTCATGGTTTTTAAAAATTATTTAAGTTGACTTATTGGTTATTTTTAATTAGTGGACATGTACATTTTGACTAAAAGCCCAAAGCTTAATGACATGTGTATTTTTTGACCAATCAACATAATTATGGTGATTTATTTGACAAATATATATATAATCAAGTTGAACACAAAAAAATGGTCACCCTAATCAAAATGATTAATGTCTTCTAGTTAATTGATGCATATAATCAAATTGAACATGAAAAATTGACATCATTGTTCAAGATGACGAATGGTTTTCTAGTCAAATGGAACATCATATGCTAACTAATAGACTATCCTACCTATTAACTAGGCTAAATTGTTAGTCAATTAGGCCTACCCACCCACGCACCCACCCACCCATCTACCTATTTAGCCTACCTCCTACCCACCCACCTACCTATTTACATATTATTTCCTACTTCCTATTTCCCACTTACCGTCCTACAACCAACCTACCTACCTTCCTTTTAATTATCTAACCTTCCTACTTGCCTACATAAATGGTGTATAGCACTTGATATGAAATTTAAACATGTGAAATAAAAAACATGACAAAAATTGTAACCTTTTCAAGGTGTGGTCCAATGGCTAAGGATTTGGCTTATCATTGTGCAGGTCAAAGATTTAATTCCTAATGTTCATAACTTATGTACATGCTTAAAGGGCTAGGGTAGGTGGGTGCAAACAAGACAAAATGATCCAAAATCATTGCTTTAAACAATACTACATGTTTTTTTGTCCGAATTTTTTTTTTAATATGACTGAATTTTTGAACAAAATCTTTTGCAAATTATTATAAAATATGTTAAAGTTGTCCCAATACATGACATTTTTTTGGTTTATCATTTTTGAATAAATATGAATTTTTGAAAGTGTGCAAATTCCTTGTAGATTATGTGTTGCATTTTTTTAAATGATAACAATTTCAAATCATAATTTAAAATTGATTTTTTACATTTTCATGTTTTTTTATATAATAAACAACTTCTTTTTTAAACATTATGTACATTATACCCCATTTATATGTGGTAAATGATTTTTGAACTTTTAAAATTCTAGATCAATTTATTTTTTAATTTGTAGTTTTAAAGTTTTAGGATTTCACAATTTTTAAAGTATGACTGTATTTTGAATTTGGTTAATAAGTTTTTATCCTTTTAAATTTTTCCCATTTATTTATTTTTATTATATGAATCCTTTTGATAGTCCTTTGTAAATTTGACTCATTCTAACATAATAGGTGTTCATTTTCAAGTGTGTTGAATAAAAAATTAAACCTAAAATTTCATTAACTGGATTTTTTATTTGAATTTCTTAACTTGCCATGACTACCATGGTTTGTAAATGGCAAAACATAAATATTTTTCTAAATTTGACTTATTTTGACTATAATTAAATAAAGCCCTTTTTGGCTCATTATAGTGTGATTCCATCCAAGTAGGATAGGCTAAATAGGTTTGATAGGTTAGGCTAAGCTACAACCTACCTACATGCTTGCGTTTTTATGACCTACCTTGTTGATAATAAAAAATAAATGATTTTAATTTGGGCAAAAATGACTAGTCAAATGGTTTGTAAACCATACTGACACAACCATGTGTAGTAGTCTCAATTTTTAAAAGTTGCATCAAGGTTATTTGAGTGTGATAAAGTTATTAGGGGCTTTTAACAACTTCATAAGGAATGATGAATGCGTGTGGTTGCATAGAGGGGTTGTTTTTTTTTTTGAAATACAATATTGGTGAATAAGGTGTTGGGTTATTTCTTTTCTTCAACAAAAAGTTGGTAATCATAGTTTTAGAACCTCAATTATGTAATTAAGGGTGAAAAATCTCTAGAAGGTTGGGGGTAGAAGCAAACACCAAAATTTGTGGTGTTCAACAAAACATTGGTCTTGTTTTAGTATTTAGTGAGTAGCAAGGATGTTTGAGATTCATGAAGCAATTGAAGGGGTGTCAATAAAATATTCATTAAAGATAGAACGATCTTCAAGCCTTATTAATTCAAGACAACTTAACAATTAAATAAATAGTGTGATAGGATGGCAATGGTAACATGAATGTCGTAATGAATAAAACATTTATTTAGAGTAGGGATAAGCTCAACGAGGAGCTGTAATTACATGTTGAGCCCTAGGTTATGCCTCAATGATAGTTTATAACTATAAAAAATTTAGGATGCATCAAATGGTGCAAACTAGGTAATCTGCCTTACTATTAGGAAGCAATCAATGAATCGAACCATGTAACCAACGGTAGTGTCCAATGCCGGGAACTAAAAACCACACGAAGATAGAAGTGTCTTTAGTCTCATAATAACCTTCATAAATGATTTTAGGTTCATCACCAGAAATGGAGTCAACTTACAACAAGATCACCAAGGTACAAAAATTTGGAAAGATGCAATAATACCAAGCTCGAGGGGGTTCAATTTCAAAACGAACGCGCACTTCTCGAAGTTTAGGATCTTCATCACGAGGATGTTGTGTTAATGTCAAATTTAGAGATGTCTCTAGAACTGATTCTTCATTCATTTGTGCAACTTGAGGCCCATAAAACGTGACCATACACAACGCCATAATTTCAAGGAAAGGAAAAGAGATTTTCAATCAAAATCAAATCCATAATGAATGTGTGGAGGACTTATTACATTAAAATGCAGGGTTGTAATTTATAAATCAAATAAAAGGAAGGAAATGCATAAGTAATGGTTTAGAACCACGGTAAAGTAACACTTTAAGATCAATGGAAAAAATGAAAGTTTAAATAAAATTTGTTGGGGGGAAAAATGGGAAAAGGGGAAAGGTGATTTTCCTTCTTCTTCTATTGGCCACTAAACAATGGAACCTTCTAAGGGCCACCAAGCAATGGAACCTCCAAGGGCCACCAAGCAATGGAACCTTCCAAAGGCCACTAAGCAATGGAACTTTCCAAGGGCCACCAAGCATGGAACCTTTCAAGGGCCACCAAGCAATGGTACCTTTTATTGGCCACTAAGTTGAGATCTTTTTTCACCTCCTTCCTTCTCCTTTTTTTTCAAAAAGGCAAATTCGAATCATTGAGGTTTTCTTTCCCTGAGATAATTTTCAATTCAAATCTTGAAAATACTTGTTCCCACAACCTTGTTAAGAAAGAAAAAAATGATTAGCCTTGGTAGATGGTAGGAAGAAGGAGTGTAAATTGGACATTTGTAATAGTTTTGAAAGAATGGAAGTGGGTAGGGATAATGTTGGGAGGTTGAAATCTCATAAATGTTTCATAAACTCTCTTGGGTTTGGTAGCATAATTTCTTATTGGTTTAGTTACAGAACTTAAGATTTGGTAGCAAGGTGTGCCTTATAATTAGTTTTCTAATGAGTTAAGGCAAGTTAGATTTGAATAACATATGTGTTAGAAATAATATTTCAAGTGACTAGTGGTCTGCAACCAAATTGAACTTACTACCCTTGTAAAACTCTCTCGGGTTTAGTAACATAACTTCTTACTAGCTTAGCTATAGAGGTTAGGATTTGGTAACAAAGTGTGTTTAGTAGTTAGTTTTCTAAGGAATTAAAATAAACTAGATTTGAATAATATATGTGGTAGGGATAATATTTCAAGTGACTAGTGGTCTACAACCAAGTTGAATTTACTACCTTCATAAAACCCTTTCAGGTTTGGTGGCATAACTTCTTACTAGTTTAACTGCAGAATTTTAGATTTGGTAACAAGGTGCGCCTTGTAGTGAGATTTCTAATGAACTAAAACAAACCATATTTGAATAACATATGTGTTAGGAATAATATTTCAAGCGGTTAGTGGTCTGCAGCTAAGTTGAACATGGTGTTCAACCCTTAAAAGTTGATTTAAATGAATGACAATTTGACATAAAATTCTAGGATTTGAAATTTTTCAGCTTGGAAAATAGATCTATCAATTCTAGATTATAAATGATGCATAAGAAGCAAGTTACTTGGTTTCAATTATAAACACAATTTAACATCTAAAAATACACTTGTATTTTTCCTTCATTGGTAGCATATGTACTTTCAAGTATAGTCACCTCATAGAACCAGAAGTAGAGGGACATAAATTCACCTCACATGGTTCCTTATCCTTTATTCTAATAATAAAAAGGACCACCTTAATCACAATAACCATTTTGAAATCAATTTGTCCAAAATGATGGGATGACCTTTTTGACACCTATTCATTTTTTTTTGTTTTTTGTCAATTAAACCATGATTTTTATTAGTGTATATAGGTTGGTATCAATTTTAATGTCCAAAAACGAACCAAATTAGTATGGCTTGAGGTAATATTAACTTTCATGCCAATACCTACATGGTAAGGATATGAAGTCATATTTAACTCACACTAATACTTGTTTTTTAACTTGGTAGGGATTTAAGGTAACATTAAGGTTATATTAATTTCAATATTTGAATTATGTAGGCTACTTAAAAAGTTATGCAAGCCAATTGTAGTTAACCTTAAAGGCTATGTAGCCTACTTAAGGCCTACATAAGCTACACAGGAATCTACCTAGGGGTTACTTTTGCTATTGAAAATATAAGCCTACATAAGGTTTACATAGGTTACTTAGGCCTATTTATGGGCTATGTAGACTAACTAAGAAATACCTATTTCCCACCTATTCACTTATTTACAACATAATTACCTATAAGTCTACCCACATACATTATTACCTATCTATGTACTTACCTCTCCTTAATTACTTATAACCTATCTAGTATCAATGTCAAATAAACATATTTATTGTAATGAATATTGCAACATTTTTGCAACTAATAATGAAACATGATGATTGCATAATGACCCCATAATGACAAAACTTTAAAATAAAGGTAAAATGACTAAGGTGGGGTAAACTTATTTCACTTTTAAAACCCCATATCAATTTAGGTTAATAAATTACACCCTAATTTTGTATTAATGAAAGTTGCATCTACAATTACAAATTGGCAAATGTTGAAATTTAGTTGGACTTACAACAAAAAATGCCTACAACTTGGGGGTAGTTAAAATTACAACAATTGTAATCACAAATTTAATGGATTTACCACTAATTGTGCACCAATTGTCACAAACATAGGGTTGGAATCGATAGGATTTTTTATAGCAATTGAATCCCTAATAAACATTTTCAAACAAAATGATTTTTAAAAGTCCTTATGTAAACCCCATAACTATGAAATTTGTCCACATGTTACAATTTCAAAAGTCTGCCCATTTAATTGAAGGTGATTAATTTACAATATTGATAACATATATATATACATTCATTTGTAAACTTTGATAACATAAAACCAATGTCCATTGGATAGATTATTGATTATGGTAAACCTTAAATAATTTTGAAGAAAAGGTGAAAGCACACTATGGGGGGCCACTTTGGGTAAGAAAATGTTTTTCCTTTGGGTATATTTTGTATTATTTTGGGGGAAATTTTCATCTAACATTTTGATAAATATATAAAATGGATTTTGATACAAGGGCCTTACAACATAATTTTTGTTATCTTTCAAATGAAAGTAAATTTTTATCAAAATGTTTTTTTTCAACACACTTATGTTTGTTTGAATGAAAAACTTGTCCAATGTTTTTTATGAAATCACATGAATCCAATTTTTCAATTGTAATTGAAATGGTACAATCAATTCATATTTAATATAAAATTAAATGTTTCATCAAGTTTTGCAATTATTTGAATCATTTAAAAAGTACATTTGCACTTTGCAATATATTGTTATAGGTTCTATTTTTTCACAAATATACTTTTTAATCATTTAATATTAATAAAAATTGTAGTTTTCTTTAACAATTGCATTATTTGGCAATTAAATTACCTTATTTTGAATATGATTTATGAAAAGGTCCTCTTTTAATATTGGCTTGGTGGAAGTTAAAAGTTGCACATTTTTTGAAAACAATATTTCTGACAACAATTTTTGGCCATTTTAATGTGTTTTCACCTCAAAAATAACTTGTAAAAAATTGCATTGGGGCATATTCACATATTAAAAAACCAACATGTACCTTTATGTAATCTTTAGTCAATGTTCAAATAGTCCCAAAAAAACTTATGTGGCAATTTGGGATTAGTTGAAATGCTTAAATAAAGATTAAACAATGTTTTTCACATTGTAAAACATTAGTTACAATGCTTAAACAACATTTTTTGATATTTTATTTTCATTGAATTACTAGGCATATTCACAATCAAGTTACCCAAAAGGACTACAAAAGACTATTTTGGATTTTCATTACATTTATTATTTCATAACTATAGTGGATTAGGTAATTGCAAGCTATGGTGGCTCACTTTTTGTCCCTTTTTAGACTTTATGCAAAGTATACTTTATTCAAATGCCATAAATGCATTATAAAATCATCAATTTGACAAAAATATTTATGAATTAAGATTGTCAACTTGAATAAGAATATTTATTGAGGGGTGAAATTCAATAAACATACACCAATCATATAGTAATGGACTTTTAAAATGAGCATATGGATTATATTTTGGGTTTTACATTAACATTCAAATGCACTTTTTGTTATGATTTCATTTCAATATTTTTTATAGGGACTCAATATATGATACATGATGGAAAAAAAATATGGATTGAAAATAATTACAACAAAAACTTTAACCAACAAATAATTATGGACTTTTGAATGAACAAATTTGGTCTTTATTTTTGTATCTTGGTCATTTTTTGTTGGATTGATATATTTTTCCCCTTAACGTGTATGTCAAATAATTGTTTAGATGGGTAGCCTTTCATATGGACTTTATTAGTTGATTAAATACCACATAGGGCCCACTCAAAATTGGTTTTTAATTATTTTTTCTATTTTAATGTTAAAATATGGACTTTTGGGACAAGGATTTTTTTTTGCTTTTGAGCCACCTTAACTTACATCTATCAAATTGGTGTATGACTATAACTAGAATGATGTCATGTTGATATATTTAAAAAATCCAAAAATAAATTAAATATAATATAGATGTCCTTTTGAATCTTTTTAAATAATTTGAATCCTTGTTTAAACTATAATTTTCATTTTAAAGGAATCAAAAGGAATGTATTAAAAAATGCAATTAACTTCAATTTGCTTTCATGGATATGTAATGTGTACATCTATGTTTGGCAATGTTCATATAATGCATTTGAATAAATAATAGATGATATAATTTTATTGAAAGTGACAAAATCCATTTTAAAAGGGCAATAAGGAAAATGATTCCTTTTTTTCCATTTGTTTGATTTTTTATATTCACTAAGCTTAGAATTTGTGGTCCCAAGTAACGATAAAATGTGCAGGATTTTTTCATGCAAGAAAACATGTTAAGTTGTATATAAAAACTTATGTATTCAATTTTGCATTTCTGGATTTTTACCAAAATATTTATGCATAACTACATATGCATGTCAAAAATCATTACCACCATAAAAATTATCATAATTTGAATTATCTAATATCTCTCACTTAAATTTTATTCCATTTAGATTTTATATTTAAAAGATAGCAAAAAAAAATTCCTTGATTATTATGTCCAAAAAGGGGTACCCTGATTATGAATATTCCTTATTTTCAAATTTATCCATATGTTACATTGATATATTAAAAACAATGTTGTATAAATTTATTGAACATTCATAAAATTAAAAATTTAACATGATCTTAATTATTTAAACCTAATTAATGGTTAGACATCAAATGGTTCCATAATTTGTGAATTACACATTGTGAAACCAATATTGGTGTATTCATTCATGCATTCACCTTGACATTAACAATGGCATCATGTCTTTTGCAACTACAATCATTTATGACTTGATTTACACAATTACTCAAATTTTAGTTGTAAATGCCAACTGTACAATTAAAAACTTGTTATAAGCACCATTTGCAAATTTCAATTTTTGTTATATTGTAATAAAAATTTGATGGTTTACAAGTCACCTAATGATCCATTGTACTTCCTTGGCACCTTTTGACAATTGTCAAATCAATAATTCTCATGTTTTCAATTTTTGCTAATAAGGATTCAAATAAATACATAATTTAATAGGGGATTTCGGTTGAAATTTAATATAAACAAATTGCAATGAGAAAAGTAGTATTAATTTTAATTTTAATTTTTGAATTTTTATTACGTAAAATAGATCGTGACACTAATTTACACGTGATAATTCTAACCTATTCAAATACCATAATTCAATTGGTATTTATAATGAATCAAATGAACAAATGAGTTGTTCCAAATTAAATTAGCCCTAAATTAAACCTACAAACACCAACAACCACTTTACATCACTTACCCTAATTTGGCTTAGATTAACCATTTTTGGTTAAGCTTTTTATAAAGAAATTGGGATGTGTTCTTGAAAATCCTTAAGTTAGTAGGACTTAATGGAAGTGATTTTGTGATTTGTAAACCTAGGGTGCATGATATACTTAAATTTGAATAATATTTGTCATTGAAAATTCAATAACAAATGAAAATTCCATTTAATTAAAAATGGAAAATTGGATTTCAAACTTAGGTTACAAAAGTTGGGGCACATTCAAGTAATGTTTTTCAACTTTCAATGAGTAGGATTTAAGGTAGGTATTTTATAATTTTAAAACCTAAGGTGTACATAGGAAATGGAGTTTTGAGTAATGTTTGTCGCTAGAAATTTAATAAAACTCCATTTTAATGAAAAATAGAAATTGGATTTTAGATCGAGGTTAAAGAAGTTGGGGCCCATTAGATTCTAGGTGGTAATGGAATGCCTTTAATGGGTAGGATTTATTAAAGGTGATTTTGTAAATTTTTGACTAAAGTGTGGGAAACACGTATTTGTCTTTTCAAATTCCTCAAGTAGGTCCATTAGCAAAGATCCCCAACATTAATTAATATTAAATAATGATTGTCTTAAATGGGTTATAACATTTTTACAAAAATGTTGGTATAAGCGGTGACCTAATAAATGCTTAGGTCTAAATCTAACTAGTTGAATTATTTTGAGTTCAAAAATTGGTGAAAACAATTCCAAAAATGACAATTTATTAATGTTTTTCTTCATTTTTTGAAAGAAAATCATCAAATTGTGAAAATTTGCCTGGAAAAACATTAATATAGGAAATATTGATTTATTTTTTTGTTAATATGAATTCAACAAAAAATCAAAACTAATGAAAATGAAAATTGGATGTTAGACATAGGTTAAAGAAGTTCGCGTTTGCTTTTCGTGTTGTTGAAAACCATTAATGAATAAGATTTAATAAAAATCTAGATTTAATGAATAAGTTTTATGATTTCATAATGTTTTGACAAGTGGTGATGATATTTGGTTTTGGGGTGAAAACATGATAAAATAGCCCAAAAAGTAAATTCATTATGCAAAAACTGGGGGTTTCCAAATAAAAGGTACAAGTCAATGATAAAAAATTGTATTAGGATTTTTGGGTAAGTGAATGGAAGTGCAACTTAATAGATCCAAAACAATGGGTTGACATCTCATTTATTATATTTTAATTTCTTGTTAGAAGCAATGTCATAATCAATAACATTATAATGATTAGTGTTAATCATGTCAAACAAAACCTTGATGCAACTAACGAAACTATTGGTGTATAATTATTTTTTGAATTCTCCTCATTTATTTTTGAAATGCAATTTGGTTGTTGTTTGGCTCCAAAGAAGAATATTGTTGTTATTGAAATTCATTTGTGTTTATTTTTAGTATGTTGACTATGTCATATTGATATGTCATGTGGTAGAATCTAACTTGCAAGCTTTCATACTTTTATTTTATTTCATATATAATGATGACTCGATGCCCACCAACCCTTTTAGTATTCTTATTTTACTAAGTCCAAATTGTGTTATATGTTGATAAATTTGATATTTGATAAATTGAAGATTTTACAAGTTGTACCAAATGGCCACCAAGTATTTACTACTTGCATGAGATGTAATTTTATTTTTTTAAATGCCAAAATTTGAAGGTAGGAAGTTTTTGGTCATTAGTAGTTTACTTGGTTTTTTATTACAAATGAATATTTATGTTCAACCAAGATTGTAGATTGATGATGTTTTCCATTATATATGTGATTATATTATCGTTGGCATAAACATATACACTTCAAATATCTAAACTTACCCAAATGTAGCACATAACATTATAACCAAATATAAAAAATGGCCATAATTTTGCAAGTTTTATTTAAAATTATTTGAATCTAATGATCACTAAGTGGTCTTCCTTGCATTCACCATGTTGAGTTAAGTCCAAAATGAACATTTCAAGATGAAATTAAATACATGTTATTTTTACTTTGACCTTTTGGTACATATTTGAGGTTACCTTTACCTTGGGAATGGCATTTTTTAAAAACAAATAAAAAGAAGGATTATGCCAACATCATTATAAACGCATATGCACTTCCATATTTTGTAAATGTTATGATGGATGAATTTGTTGAATCACTAGTATAAAAGTTGGGTGTAATTCATTAGCGTAAAACACTATGGGACCTTAAAAGTGAAATAAATTCACTACATTTGAGTGATTTCACTTTGGTTAAAGTTATTTCATTATGATTTCACTATGTAAACATCGTGTTTCATTACTAGTTAACATAATTCACTATTATAATTTACTATGGTAAATTAATTTATTTTTATGTTGTTGTTTTAAATATTTTATGTTACTTTATGATATACCCTATATTATTTAAAATTACTTTAATTATTATAACTTATACCATAAGTTATTATAAATTATTTTATTTTAAGTATAACAATTTAAAATAATCTAAAATTAAATATAATGACCTAAGGTAAAATAACTTAAAATAATTAATAATAGCCTATGAAAAAAATTTAAAATAGCTTATAATAAAATAATTACCAATAACCTATGATAGTATAACCAAAAATATCCAACAATAGCCACTAATAGAATAATCACCAATAACCACCAATAGAATAACTAATAATAGACATTAATCGAATAGCCACAAATAGCCTATGGTAGTATAACTTAGAATAGTCAATAATAACATAAGATGAAATAACCTTCAATAGCCAAAAGTAACCAACAATAACCTCACATAACCGAAAATAACTTAAGATGAAATAACTTAAAATAGTCAAAAATAATTTATAATAACCGCAAATAACTTAAAGTGAAATAGCTTACAATAACCAAAAATAACATAGAATAACAAAAAATAATTTACAATAGTAAAAAATAACCTAAACTAAAATAGCCTAAAATAACCAAAAGTAATTTAAAATAACCAAAAATAATCTAGGGTGAAATAGTTTAAAATAACAAAAAAATGAAAATAACCATAAATAATCATAAATGATGTAAGGTGAAATAATTTAGAACAATGAAAAATAGCCCTAGAATAGTTGAAAGTAACTTAACATAGGTAATATTATTATATTAACAAAAATCTTATCCATTTAATAAACATTTTATTTTTCAAAAGAATGGTCATTGAAGTGTTATTGAATAGTGATATTAAAAAAAAAATTGTTCAAACGATTTTACACTTTCAAAAGGAAATACATTATTGAAAAAAATAAAATTAAACTTCAATCATTTCATTTAGACAAAATTTTAATAAAATATGAAATTTCAAAGTTTATGTTTTTATAATGTTGAAAATGAAATATTTAATAAATAGAATATCATGTAACACATTATCACAACAAGTGTGATGGGTTAATGGTAAGGGTGTTTGCTTTCATCTTAAAGGTTAAGGGATCAAACTTCACAAATGGTGTGTTTGTGGTCAATAGTGATAAGTTCATTAAATATTTTCTAATATAGTTCCCTAGAGGTGCCTATTTAGGTTGATTACATGACCTATGTACTTAAATTAATGTTTTAACCTAGTATAGGTCGTGACATGTATCAATAATTCATAGGTTGAAAATCATGAAATGATCAATAATATTAAATATTACATTAAATATTAAATAATTTAAGTTTAATTGATTTCCATGTTATTTAGTTAATTAAATAGCAAATGAAATGGTTTGGTAAATTTTTATTTCACTTGAAAGTAACCTTGTTTCACTAAATATTAATGGATCAATTCACTGTCCATAGCAATTAGTCCTTGTTCATTAAGGGTTTAACCAGTTTCATCATGGTAAAAATGTCCAAATTCATTCAAAATATAGTGAAACCTAAAATGAATTAAGACACATTTTGGTGTAATGACTTATTTTGATTAACTATTGAACTATTTGATTTCAACATTTGATTTTTGTTCATTACATTAATTACCCACCAATTGCCATTATAAAAAGGATTTGAAGAGATTCTTAAGGTTGTTGATTGGTTTTATTTTATTTTCATTTTTTATATGATGTTTGAATTTTAATGTGTTTTTGTTTCCAAGGCCAATTACACAACAATTTTCTTTCCTTAATTGGCAACATGTGCCATATACTTTTGCAAAAATATTTATCTTGCATTTGCTTATTTTAAAACAACCTAATGAAAATTTAGGTTTTAAATACTTAAATGAAATAGGAGTAAAAAATGAGCATTTTGGTTTTGCAACATTGCGTGACAAATGATCACAAAGAGGGTTATGAAACTTGTACAAATAGACTATAGGTTTCTATCATGCAAAAAACAAGTGGAAAAGATGATTTCAAGAACATCATCTCAAATCTCCAACATCAAGATGATAGAATTATAACAATTAATGATATACCTCGACTACCTAGGTTTCCCCATATAAATTTTTTAAAGTGATTAGAAATGGTGGAAATTCCAAAAAGTTAATGGAATTACAAAAATCTTTTTAAAACTCATAACAAATCCTTCTTAGAAATCCTTATCTCAAGTCAATCTAATTAGCTAACGTTCTAGTCTAAAAATATACATGTCGAAAATCAGTATTATGTTTTTAGTAATCAAAAATTGGTAGTAGTTTTAAAAAATAGTTTGAGTAGTGATTTTCGGTAATAGTTTTTGGTAGTGATTTCCAATAATAATTTCCAATAGGGATTTTTAATAACAGTTTTCATTAGTGATTTTTTGTAGCAATTTCTGGTAACAAGTTTTATAACACTTTTTAGTAGTGGTTTTTGGTAGCACTTTTTGATAGTATTTTCCAATAACATATTTTCAATAGCACTTTCCTATAACAAATTTCTAATAGCACTTTTTGATAATGGTTTTTAGTAATAGGTTTTCGAACTAAGTTTAGATATTGATTTTGATCGTCAAAATTAATACTAACAATTCTTGTCCTAGAAATCCAAACGCTCTTTACACCTTTAACAACTTACTTATACTTGGATGATAAATAAAGGATAAATGATGAAAAATTACCCTTACCTTGTGAAATAAGCTAAATTGTTCGGCATTCATCTTTACTCAGATTCATACTTTGATACCATGGTACCAATGCAGGTGTTGGTTCACCCAAGGCCCAGTCTCATGACTGGCATTTCAAATTATATAACTTTGGACTTTCACCCCAAAATTCAATAACCGCTTCTAAATCATCATGGGCCACATTTTGGACTTTTATTATTATTAACTTGTACTATTAATTATGTTGTTATCATTGGTTTTATGATATGTTAGTGTGATCCATATTAATTAGTTGGGGTGCCTTCCAAGTTCATAATCTCTTTTTTTCACAAGTTTCTTTGATTGATCCAATAAAAATATACATATAAAACTTTGAAGATTCTTCAATCTAGAAGTATTGATTACTTATTGACTCCAAAGATAGAAACATTTGAGTCCAAATGGTCGCCCATCTATATAGACGACAACATTAGCCAAAGCATATATAAGACAAAGTGAGGTGCTATTGAGAACATGTTGGTGGAACACATTGGAAATTTGGGGAAATGTTTTCAGAACAAATTGGGAACAACCTAAATCCCAAAAATTCAACACCACCCACCCTCCCCCAAAAAAAAAAACTAGGCCTATTAGGTGCATGCTGTAATTCCTTGTTGTTTGAGCAGAATTTCTAATCCCAACTGTGTTCATCACCTGTGTTCATGCTCTTGGCAAGGGCATGAATTGTGGGGGACATGGTGAACAATTCACCATGTTGGACTCAGGCCCTCACTCTCGCCTCTTTTGTTTCCCCTGTGTTACACTGTTTTTAACATAAAGTTTAGCAGGTTTAAATCAATTAAGCTATTTAAACTATTTACTATTTTAATGTTTAATATTTAACAAGTTTAATGATTTTTATAACTTTTAAACATATAGTCAGGCTGCTCTGCGGCACTATCTTATTCTAGTCATGGGAAAATGCATGTCATAGTGTGTGGGGGTACCATCTCATTCAAAGACCATTTTATGAAAACACACAAATTTTGCAAGTAGTTTAACATGAAAACCATGTGCACTAGTTTTGTGGAATTTAAGTGCTTTAAATTAGCTCTAGTCATTTTTAAAAACTGAACGCCTAAGTCTAGCCGTTAATCACAATGATTCTAAAAATTTGATGATTTTGATTTAAGGGTTTAATTAAATAGACAAAAGGTAACTTATACCTGTCAAGGTATATAAATATACACAATAGGATATATATGGTTGTGTGTGAACTTAGAACTAGCCTCAACCAACAGATATTTCATTTTCTATGTAGTATGTATGTAACTAAGTTCTGGGGTTTTACTATGCGGGATGCTGGGCTCAGAAGATCTGGCATCCAAATAGGCTTCTCTGAGTGCAGCCTTTTAGGCGTGACACATTGACAGGCAGTCCTTTTTTTGCTGGCTAAATATAGCCCAAAAAAGAGATATTAAAATCTACAAGTGCTAAAACCAAGTGCTATGTTGAGACTTTCAATAGCCATCCATAATTGGACCAGTTTTTAATAATAGTTGCCAGATTTCTATACATTTATCAAGTAGGAGCCAAAAATATAGGAGGATGTTTAAGAAAATGTATTTTCGTATATCACTTGTAGCAAAATTTGGCTAAATCTTTCTATGGATTATTGCCACTTTGGCTATGTCACAAAATTGACCAAAAAAAAAGTCATTGGTGACAAGGTGCTTCACGTCTGCACGCTGCACGTCCTTCGCTACTCGCTCACACGCCGAAAGAAGAGATCATTTACGCCTTTTCTCTCCTTGTTCAATTCCATTTCTTTTTCATATTTGTGATGCAACTGAGCTGGCGATCATACATAATTCAATTTAGCCAGATTTGGCTATTAACAGAATACGAAAGTAAAAAAGTTCAAAACTCCTTCAGATTTTTGGCAATAGAGAAATCTTGGCAATATTTCATGTAGAAAATTTGGCGACCAGAAAACCAAAAGAAACACATTTTTTAGCCATTTTGAAAGAACATTAAGCCAACTCGATAAATCTAGCCAGGAAAAAAAAAAGCATGATTCCAACTGTTCTCTACTAACTTAATTTGTCTCCCGCGCCACGCCTTCATCGATCCCTTTTGGTGCTCCAAGCTCAATTGATCATTCAAGCTAGCGTCGTAAATTGGAGGCAGCTGCGGCATTGTGGTTGTAGGAATTGGTTACTCATTCTCGACAAGAGAGCTATGTAAATTACGCGAGCTGTGGTTTGTGTACTCTGAATTAGGGCGCAATCATGTCAGGGAGCTCTAGTACAGGCCATGAGATCGAGGGGAATGGAGAGTTGAAGCTGGATGTAAAGCTCAGTGACCCGATTCTTGTCTATCCAGCTGAGCCTACCCAGAAACATGTCTACTCGCTTTCCAATCTCGATCAGATCTTTGTGGTCCCAGTGAGCACGGTTTACTTTTTCAATTCGCGACAGCACAAGAAGAACCACGATGCTGTCGCCGTGATTAAAGACTCGTTGCGGAAGCTCCTGGTGCTATATTACCCAATGGCAGGCAGGCTGGGCCTGAGCGAGGACTCCAAGTTTCAAATTCAGTGCCAAGGTCAAGGGGTACCCTTTGTTGAAGCCGCGGCTGATTGCGCCATTGCTGAGCTGGGCGAGCGTTACAGACCTGCTCCCTTCATGACGCAGCTCGTGTATAACAATCCGCCGACTAGTGGCCACGGCAGTATTGAACTCGACGTACCGCTAATGTGTGTGCAGGTGACGCAGTTCAAGTGTGGCGGCTTCGTGCTGGGTCTCTACATGAACCATTGCATCGCCGACGCTTTCGTGGCTAGCGAGTTTCTCGTCGCCTGGGGTGAGCTCGCGAGATCAGTGGACATTCCCCACTTGGTTCCCAACCTCGACCGCACACTACTGAACCCGCGCTCACCGCTGCGGATCGAGTTTCCGCACCTCGAGTTCCGTGAAATGGACGAAGTTATATTCCCACGCACAAATGAGAGCTCGACTGCTATGTGCAGCTCCAGCTTCACCGTGTCCCCCCACGAACTCGAGAGCGTGAAAAGACGAATCCTCCACCACGGTCTGGTGACACAAGTGACCACCTTTGAAGCCTTGGCAGCGCTGACATGGCAAGCGAGGACCCAAGCCGTGGACATGCACCCCGACCAAGTCGCGCGTCTGGTGTTCTCCGTCAATATCCGCTCAAAACTCGATCCACCACTCCCAGCACGCTTCTTGGGAAACGGAGTCTTTTTAGGGCACGCGACAGCCACCGCCGCCGAGCTCACACAGTACTCGCTAGCCCATATTGTGAAGCTGGTGCAAGATGCCAAAGCGCTGGTGACGGACAGCTACATTCGATCCGCCATCGATTACTTGGAAGTGCGCAGAGGAAAACCGAAGGCGGTGGCATTGCTCTACATTTCTTCATGGACTAGGATTCCGATGAACGTAGTGGACTTCGGGTGGGGCGAGCCCATCTGCATGGGCCCTTGCAGCCTCATGGAGGAGGACGCCATCTTCGCTTGCTGTGGCGACGACATGAAAAGTTTCGAAGTGTTTATTGGGCTTCCGAGCTTACAAGCTGTTGAAACATTGCACCGACGTTTGCGCACAACGATCTTGTCCTGTCACTCACCAGCCTGAAGGAAACAAAATGGTTCTGAGTATTTTCCGCCGAGTTTTGCAGGCGGTTCAAAGCAAAGCAGCGGACCAAGCTCTCGTCAGTTACTGAAACTGTTATCCCTTAAGCTTTGTTGTCCATTGAACTACTCCCAACAAACTTAGAAATGGGTTGCACATCAGTAGGAACTTTGTATGAGGTCTGCATTCAATAGTGGGTGTCAAACCTGAGCTTATCTCAACAGAGATTAGCGCTAATGGCAAATATGGGAATCAGCACTGATTGTGAGGTGTACGTGTGGAGCTTTTGCTGATGAGATTAGTGCTGATCCCAAAAAATGACATTGGGGAGGTCTTCTTTATGTTTTAGCACTGATCTCTTGGAGAGTGTTATTAAGCTGTATCTCTCATTACACATTTTTTTTGACATAAGAAATAAAATAATCAGTTGATCTGTAGAAAGGACATTAAAGTTAATTGGAGGATGAGATCTCCTCTCATTGGATCCTTTCAAAATACCTAATAACCATAACCCTAAGTTCTAGGTTGTGTGTCACTTTACCATATTTTTGCACCTCATGGTTGCCGATTCACTGGTTCCCCCTCTGGCTTAAATACAAACCCAAAAAATCAGGGACCCACAAAAAATCATGAAATCTTGTGGCAACTTTGAAATATTCATTTGCCAATGTGCTGAAATATAAATTTCAGCTGACAAACACAATTACTATTGGAGTAGAATGTTTAGTAGAGTGTGGAGGGGTCATTGTGTAGACACATAGAGTTGGACCTATCATCCCAACAAGGAAATTTGGCAACTTGTTACATGAAAAGATGTAACAATTTATGTTCATGCTTATTTATGCTAATCTAGTTTATACATTGAAACCTCTCAAGCAACCACACCAGAAGTATAACAATATTGTGTGTACAAGGTTTTAGGTTGCCACTTCCACTAAATGAATGGCAATCAATAAAAATCATGGCTAAGTGTATGTTATGGTGTGTAATGTAGTCCTTAGCATCCTTAGGGAAGATAAAAATCCAAGGTGTGGGAAACCTAGGAGCTTTGTAGATCTTCATGGAAGAGGTGACGACATTTTTTTCAATTACTATGGCCCCAGCATTGAAATTAGTTGTATTTGCATCAGTGCCCTGAGGGTGAAAACATCTTTAATTGTGCCAAATATCAGGATTAGATTTCAGATAGGACCTTGTGGGAAATTGTTAAATCGCCCAAAGGAAATGAATGCAGTCAGTACAAAAGTACTACTGCAATTTTTTCCTCCAGTCTGCCCATTTGCCCTGTCCATATTTTCTCAAGTGACATGCAGGCATGTTTTGCACTCATAACCACACATAACACACCACGTAATATGTTACGTACCCCTCTATACCTGTATCATGTTCAAAACGTGCATAACATGGATCCAAAACATGCCTATGCATGACAAGGTGAAAAAAAACGGGGCAAATGTGCAGACTGGAGGAAAAAATCGCAGCAGTACTTTTGTACTGACTGCGTTCATTTCATCTGGCTGATTTAAGATTCCCCAAGATGGTTGCATAAGAACAAGCAGTTCATCACATGATGACTCTATCCTTTATGGCAGGTTCAAACTTAGGACAAGTAGTGTACATGATGACTCTGTCCATTATGGCCGATTCAAACGTAGAAGAAGTAGTTCATCAGAGGATGATCCTGTCCTTTATGGCAGGTTCAAATCCATGCACTTCTATGAAGCATGCCTGTCCAACATATTCACACATAATATTCCAGATGTTACTAACACATTATTCGTAAAGTGACACTCCTTTCAAGTCTTTCTTTCATCCTCAACCCCTCTTTCAAGTTGTGTTACTGTTAGGCCTGCTTTACACTAGGAGTCAGGGCTGAAAAAACTTGGTGCAACTTTGAGCACTTTTGGCTTGTTGTTTGGCCTCAAGTTATTAATAAATGTTAAAACATTGATGTCAGGATATTATTAAATGCTGGAACATTGGCCTCAAGGGTTGCAAATTGGCTTCCCAAATTCAATGGTATCCTTTTTTCAACCTTGGGACCAATACAGAACAGTAAAGTTCAGCATTTATTAGTAACTTGGGGCAGATTGAAAAAAAAATTCTATTTCAGCCTTGACGCCTAGTGCAAAGCGCATTAGGCTGATTTCAACTTTTGCACCAATAGAAATGCTTGATTTGAGTTGAATATTGGCCTTGCCTCCAAGAGTAAAGTGGGCTTTATTCCCAAATTCATGAAATTTTATGAGACGTAAAATTAAATGCACAAGGTTCAAAATTATTTATACATGTAATACACAGATTAACATTAGTTATTGAAAATATTTATAACTGTAGTACACACAACACCAATGCTAGGTTGCAAGCAATTAGGAAAAAAAATGAAACTTAGATTAAAACCAAATTTAGTGTCAATCTAAGTACAGTCCATGTTTAAGTTCAACACACTTTTTTCACTAGAGTTTAGAAATCTCACCCCCTTTATGACCAAACAAGGGTATCGGCCCAGCACAAAATGATCACCAAGTTTTGATGGCAAGTGCCTACAAGGTGCTTACATTAGTATTTTTTTGGAAATCAGCGACAAATACCCCTACCCCAGTGAAAATGTGTGCATGTTAGTGAGAACAAGATAACTATTATTAAAATCGTTTTTTATTTAGTAATAAATATTGTAGAAAATATTGATAATTTTATTTTTATGTTTTAATCAAAATGGCAATGTATCAAGGCATCATATTTCATCATGCATCATATGTCATCAACATAAATCCCATTATACATATGTATTGTGTAAGCAAAGATGAATAATAATTGACTACATGAATAAGAAGCTACCATGTTTCTAGTTGTTTTTAGTTTGATGTTTACTATACTATAATTGTTAAGGGTTTTCGCACATTACAATGATATATTTGGGGCAAAAAAATGTCATGTTTCTTGAAGTACACATTGTACACTTTTCACAAGCTAAAGTTAGCTACCTTTTTTTCCCACCAACATAAAGTGAGAATAGGGTTTTAAACTCCATCAACTTTTTTAAAATAAAGGTACAAACTATGTTGTTGCCACCTTCAGGTTTTCAATTAATAGATTGCAAAGGGGATGACGCCCATTAATTATTATTGGGTGCAGTTGCAATAACACATACCTATAGCAAGTGTAACGTTTGCTTGGTTTTTTCATATTTTAAAATCTTAATTTAATTTTATGTTGAAATCGTAAGATTTGTTTATATAGTTGTATTTTTAATATATATTATGGGAACACGTGAATTAATTTGAAATTAATCCAATGAATAAAAAATTAACAAAAGCATTCATTAAACACTAAAACACTTGTTTTTAAATAGTAAAAAGACTTGTAAATGGATTTGAATTTTTTTGAAAATAACATTTTTTCCCAAATTTTAAACATAAACCTTAATAAAATAATATGAAATATATATATATATATATATATATATTTAAAATATTTTTTAAAATATTTTTTCAAAATTATTCTAGGAATATTTTTCAAAAAATAGTCACAAAAGCAGTCATAAAACAAGCAGGTGTGGCTCATGTTATCCCATTTGCACCCTATTAACAATTATTGATAGACTAATTGCACTTTGTGACCACCCTAATTGGTTGTCAACATCAACAGACATCATAAGAATGCATTGAAACAACTTCATGAACTGTTTTGAAAAGGACTATGACCTTGGACAAACATCATGAGAGTGCATTGAAACAACTTTGCAAATTGTTTTGAGAAGGAGTGTGAACTTGGGAGCATCCTAGGGCAATGGAAAACACACCATATGTAATAAGAACAAGAAGGTTGGTAAGCCTTAGCTACTACACCCCAAAGAAATGTTTTATACCTCTTTATGTGATTTCAAGGCCTATGCTTGACCTACATTTTAAGCAAGTAAGCTTTCATGACCTCGAGCAAGCTTGTGTAGTAGGCATGATTGCTTGAACGACTTTGTGAAAATTGTGTCATTTTTTAAAGTTTTATTTGAAAATGTATTGTTTTTTCTACTGAAAAAATTAATTATAATATGGATCAACATGTCCCATTGATCACAAATGTTGTCATTGTGACATCTCTACTTGAAAAATTTTGCTTCTTGATCATTTCTTGGAGAATTTGTTGTCAAGGTTATTGGAATCAAATAATTCAAATGTTAAGTCTTATCTTATAGCAACATGATCACTAACTTCTATTGTTGCAGCTCTTCTCATGGTTTGTAGTTGAAACGTCATGAACTTTTTAAAAGATCAAGCTTATAAAACCCCCAAGAAATCAATGATGGTTGTAATTGTAACAATTTGGAAGTAAAGGTTTCCAAGTTCATTTTCTTGGGGCAATAGCTATCTTGATTATAACCTAAACAAAATTGGGAATGCAATGTCAATGTTGCATACTAGAAAACAAAACAAATTATTAGGTTTAATTGGTTGTATTTAAGTTCAATTCAATGAACACTAGTTGTGGTAGCATGTTTGTTAAACATTGAAACTACAACTTTTTAAAGGCAACAATAATTTTGTCAAGTTTTTGCATTTTGCTATGATTAGATTTTTATGACGCTAATTAAATTTCAATAATTTAATAACTTGATGAATGTTGTTTGCTTTGGGTGTAGATGCAAATGTCATGAAATACAGAACCACTCCATGAACTTATGTCTTCTATATAATTTTAGACCTTATGAATCCATTCTAATAGGAATGTTGATAAAAATTGAAAGACTAGAAGTTTGAAATCATTAACCATTTGTTTTAAATGAATGTCAATAGTACATATATGCCTTGATGGTATTGAATTTAATTTGTTGATATCTAGTTCTCCTTTAAATTCAAGGGTTATTTCATTATCCATGTGCTTAAATCAAAAAAATGTATTATGACAATTGTTTTTGTTCTTATAAAATCCCTTCAACAATGCTTTAATAATATGAACTTAAAGGAATTAGGTCAAGCAACTTACATAACATTAATTTCAACCTCTCCAAGTTGGTCAATACTTGTGTACCCATGAAATGAATGTCACGTACTATGTTGTTTGGTTGCCTCATTGTAAATTTCATTTGGCTACACGATATCAAACTTTAATATCGATGAATTCATTTATGATAAGAAGCCAAGGATTTGTGCTACTTGACATTGAACTGGCAAAGGCAAACTGCAAAGGTTACAAGCTCAAAATTCTTCACACAAAAGACAAGACTCCAACTAAAATGTAGTATGAAAGTTTTTCACCTTGATAATCTAGTTGTAGAGTTTACCCTTATCATGTTTTGAATACATTTCATTCGCATGAACAATTGGTCCATGAACCTAGATTATATTAAATATTTTATGTCAATAAAATGAACTAGCTATCATGAAGCAAATTTTGAAACCTAATGTAAAAAACCAATGTTGTTATCAATGAATAATTAAAATTAATTAGTTGTGAATTAAATTTTATAATTGCAAGCAACATTCAAGAAAATGAAAGTGAATAAACATAAAACATAGATTTCAAGCTTTTGTTATGACGTTGAAATGTCTTATCAAGTTTGATCTTATTCTAAAGTCTTTTTCTTTTAAGGTTGCTAAAAGAGTAGTTTAATTTGTTTCACATTGCCCTCTTCAAATCTTTTGTAAGTTGATTGTTCATTTTCAAGCATTTTTCATCAAATGCTTTAATTTAAGTCTAGATCTTGATTTTGAATTTGTGCGTTGTGTTGCTCACTTGTTATGGAGCTTGATTCTTGGTTTATATGTTGTGTGTTCATCTACTATGAAACTTGATCCTCAAATGAACTTCAAGTTCAACACTATTATGTTGTGTGTTCGTTTATTTTGTCAATTATTATGGATTTTGAGCTATAGTTTGATTTTCAAGCAAACTTCAAGTACAACTTTAGTTGTGTGTTATACGTTCATCTACTTCATCAATTATTGTAGCAATTGTAGCTTGATTCTCAAGTGAACTTCAAGTACAACATTATTTATGTGTTGTTTGTTTATCTACTTTGTCGATTGTTATGGAAGCTATAACTTGATTCTCTAGTGAATTTCAAGTACAACATTGTTTGTGTGTTGTGTGTTTGTTTGTTTTATCAATTATTGTGAAAGCTCAAACAAGTTCATTAAACAAAAGTTACATCAAATGAATTAGGCAAAAGCTACAAGCTACGACAAGTTCATTAAGACTTCCAACTTTTTAAAGTTTTTTGGTTGCCCCTAAACAGTAAACCTTGTGTTTTGAGTTATGATTTTTAATGTTGGGTATTCTTTCTAAAGCTTGATTCTCAGCAAGCTTTTAATTTCACATTTTTTTAAACTCAATTTTCAAGCAAGCTCATCATTAGGTTATATGGTGCAGCACATTCATTAGCCTGTATTTGCCTTTGTTTCCCTCATCACAAAGTGGGGACCCCTTTGTATTAGTGCTATTTAAGTGCTTTCATAATACTTTTACAAGATCTCCAAGGTTTAGTGCTTTGTTCGTGTAAAATAGGCATTGAAACAATTTAGATTGTATTGATTTAATTTTGGTATTGTTTCAATGATAATTGATGTAGCATCATATTTGCATTGTATTTATGTT
>Ga0116231_10005066_pt1 | contig 26210 bp, 26 predicted proteins | sample S1TSphgellanicum_2_FD_89695 | JGI IMG/M metagenome (GOLD analysis project Ga0116231, IMG submission 89695) | Host-associated microbial communities from peat moss isolated from Minnesota, USA - S1T2_Fd - Sphagnum magellanicum MG | ecosystem: Host-associated > Plants > Peat moss > Unclassified... | reverse complement strand
AGCGCGCCGGAGCTCAAGGTTTCGCGCTGGGGCACACTCAAGGCCCACGTCTCCACCATGATGACCTCGCTCGACGGCGTCTTCGCCGCCGGCGATATCGTGCGCGGCGCGTCCTTGGTGGTCTGGGCGATCAGGGACGGGATGGACGCCGCCCACGCCATCGACGCCTACCTGGCCGTCAAAGCCAAACCCCTGATTGCGGCGGAGTGACGAGGATGGCGTCTGGCGACATCGATCTTTATCTGGCCAACCGCGATCGACTGATCGCGGGCCATGCCTATGATCCCGCGTCCGAGCGCGACGCCTGCGGCGTCGGTCTGGTCTGCGCCATCGACGGAAAGCCCCGCCGCGAAGTGGTTGAGCTCGCCATCCGCGCCCTCAAGAATGTCTGGCACCGGGGCGCCGTCGACGCCGACGGCAAGACCGGCGATGGGGCCGGCGTCATGGTCTCCATCCCGCAGGATTTCTTTGCGGCCCAGGTGGAGAGCTCCGGCCACGTTATGAGGCCCGGCGCCATCGCCGTCGGACAGATCTTCCTCCCCCGCGTGGATCTGGCGGCCCAGGAGGCTGCGCGGACCATTGTTGAATCTGAGGTTCTGCGCTTCGGGTTCTACATCTACGGCTGGCGCCAGGTTCCGGTGGTCACCGCGGTGATCGGCGACAAGGCCAACGCCACCCGGCCGGAGATCGAGCAGATCATGCTGGCTCCGCCCCTCGACGAAACGGGCAAGCCCGCCGCCGGCGAAGTCTTGGAGCGCATTCTGTTTCTCTGCCGCAAACGGATCGAAAAGCGGGTCGCAGGCTCGGGCCTTCCTCACTTCTACATCTGCTCGTTTTCGGCTAAGTCACTGGTCTATAAGGGTATGTTCCTCGCTGAACACATCGACGCCTTCTACCCTGACCTTCGTGACACAAGGTTCACCTCCGCAGTGGCGATCTTCCACCAGCGCTACTCCACCAACACCTTTCCGGAATGGCGGCTGGCCCAGCCCTTCCGCATGCTGGCCCACAATGGCGAGATCAACACCCTCAAGGGCAACGCCAACTGGATGAAGAGCCATGAGATCCGCATGGCCGCCGACGCGTTCGGCGTCCACCAGGAGGACGTGAAGCCGGTGATCCAGCCACAGGGCTCGGACTCGTCCTCCCTGGACAATACCTTTGAGGTTCTGGTGCGCGCGGGGCGATCGGCGCCGATGGCCAAGACCCTGCTCATGCCCGAGGCCTGGTCTGGCCAGGGCGAGACCATGAGCGAAAAACATCAGGCCCTTTACGCCTACTGCAATGCGGTCATGGAGCCCTGGGACGGTCCAGCGGCGGTCTGCGCCACCGACGGGCGCTGGGTGATCGCCGGCAAGGACCGCAACGGCCTTCGGCCCCTGCGCGTCGCCCTGACCTCGGACGGCCTTCTCATCGCGGGCTCGGAGGCCGGCATGACCGGCGTCGAGGAGGGCAGGATCAAGGCCAAGATGCATATCTCCCCCGGCCGGATGATCGCGGTCGATCTCGAGAAGGGCCGGTTTTACGGCGAGGCTGAGATTGTCGACCACCTGGCCGGCGCCCATCCCTATACCCAGTGGCTCGGCAATATGGTCGACCTTGAGGCCGATATGGGCCCGGGCCCTGAACCGCGCGCCTATGGCCGCGAGGTCCTGGTTCGCCGCCAGCTGGCGGCCGGGATGACCCTTGAGCAGCTCGAGCTGATTTTAGCCCCGATGGTGGAGGACGCCAAAGAGGCCCTGGGATCGATGGGCGACGACACGCCCCTTGCGGTGTTGTCGGACCAGTACCGGCCTTTGGCCCACTTCTTCCGGCAGAACTTCAGTCAGGTCACCAACCCGCCGATCGACGCCCTTCGTGAGACGGGCGTGATGAGCTTGAAGACCCGGTTCAAGAACCTCGGCAACATCCTGGCTCAGGACGAGGCTCAGACCGACGTCTATGTTCTGCAGAGCCCGGTGCTCACCACCGGCATGTACACCCGCATCGTGGAGTTCATCGGCGAGCGGGCGGTCAAGATCATCGACTGCACCATGCCCATTCCCGCTCCAGAAGCGCGCCCCGGCGACGCCATGCGCGCCGCGCTGGAGCGGATCCGGCGCGAGGCCGAGGAGGCCGCCCTGTCCGGCCTCAGCCAGATTGTACTCACCGACGAGGCCTCAGGCCCCGACCGGGTCGCCCTGCCGATGGTGCTGGCGACGGGGGGGGTTCACAGCCACCTCGTGGCGCGGGGCCTTCGGTCCTATGTCTCGATCATCGTCCGCTCGGCTGAAGCCATGGACACCCACGCCTTCGCCGTCCTGGTCGGGGTCGGGGCGACAGCGGTCAACGCCTATTTGGCGCAGGAAAGCCTGCAGGACCGGCTCGAACGCGGCCTTTGCGGCGATCTGACCCTGCGCGACGTCTGCCTGAACTATAAGACCGCCATCGAGGCCGGTCTGCTCAAGATCATCTCCAAGATGGGGATCAGCGTGATCGCCTCCTACCGGGGCGGTTACAACTTCGAGGCCGTCGGCCTGTCGCGCGCCCTTGTCGCGGAATTTTTTCCCGGCATGCCTTCGCGCATTTCCGGCATTGGCCTTGCGGGGCTCGAGCGCAAGGCGGTGGAGGCCCATCGCAAGGCCTGGGACGCCGCGGCCGTCACCCTTCCGATCGGCGGGTTCTATAAGGCGCGGCGCTCAGGCGAGACCCACGCCTTTGAGGCGCGCCTCGTGCACACGCTTCAGGCGGCCTGCGATCATGGGGACTATCAGACCTTCAAAGCCTATTCGCGCGCCCTGCGCGCCCTGCCGCCGATCCAGCTGCGCGACCTTTTGGATTATCGCTCCGACCGGACCCCGGCGGCCCTTGACGAGGTGGAAAGCGTCAACGCCATCCGCAAGCGCTTCGTGACGCCTGGCATGTCCCTAGGCGCCCTCGGTCCAGAGGCCCATGGGGTGCTGAATGTCGCCATGAACCGGATCGGGGCCAAGTCGGTGTCCGGGGAGGGGGGCGAGGATCGTGCGCGCTATCAACCGCTTGCGAACGGCGACAACCCGAATTCTGCGGTCAAACAGGTCGCCTCCGGCCGTTTTGGCGTCACGGCCGAATATCTGAACCAGTGCCGCGAAATCGAAATCAAGGTGGCTCAGGGCGCCAAGCCGGGCGAAGGCGGTCAGCTCCCGGGCTTTAAGGTCACCGAAATGATCGCCCGTCTGCGCCACGCCACGCCGGGCGTGACCCTGATCTCGCCTCCGCCGCACCATGACATCTATTCGATCGAGGACCTGGCTCAGCTGATCTACGACCTGAAGCAGATCAACCCCGACGCCAGGGTGTGCGTGAAGCTCGTGTCCATGACCGGCATCGGCGCCATCGCGGCCGGGGTGGCCAAGGCCAAGGCCGACGTGATCCTGATCTCAGGCAATGTCGGCGGCACGGGCGCTTCGCCGCAAACCTCGATCAAATACGCTGGCTCGCCCTTCGAGATGGGCGTTTCCGAAGCCCACCAGGTTCTGACCCTCAACAACCTGCGCCATCGGGTGGTGCTGCGGGCGGATGGCGGGATGCGCACCGGACGCGACATCGTCATCGCCGCCATGCTTGGGGCGGAGGAGTTCGGCATCGGCACCGCCTCCCTGATCGCCATGGGATGCATCATGGTGCGCCAGTGCCACTCCAACACCTGCCCGGTCGGGGTGTGCACCCAGGACGAGACCCTGCGCGCGCGTTTCACAGGAACGCCGGAAAAGGTGGTCAACCTGTTCACCCATATCGCCGAGGAGGTGCGTGAGATCCTGGCCGAGCTTGGTTTTCACAACCTGCTCGACATTGTCGGGCGCACCGACCTTCTGGCCCAGGTGTCGCGGGGCGGCGAGCACCTCGACGACCTCGATCTCAACCCGCTTCTGGTGCGCGCCGACCCTGGGGCCAACAAGCCCTATTGCACCATGGTCGGCCGCAACGAGGTGCCCGACGCCCTCGACGCCGACATCATCCGCGACGCGTCGCCCTTTCTTGACCGCGGCGAGAAGATGCAGCTGACCTACACCGTCAGGAACACCCAGCGCGCCATCGGCGCCCGCGTCTCAAGCCACATCGTTCGCAAATGGGGCCTTGACGGCCTTCAGGATGGGCATCTGACCGTGCAGCTTCGCGGCTCAGCCGGCCAGTCGCTGGGCGCCTTTGCGGTTCGGGGCCTGAGGATCGAGCTGACCGGCGAGGCGAACGACTACTGCGCCAAGGGGCTCTCCGGCGCCACCATCGCCATTCGCCCGCAAAAGCCGCACGCCGATCCCAGGGCCAACGCCCTCATCGGCAACACCGTCCTCTATGGCGCCACCTCAGGGGCTCTTTTCGCCGCCGGCGGCGCAGGCGAGCGGTTCGCTGTGCGCAACTCGGGCGCTGTGAGCGTGGTTGAAGGCTGCGGGGCCAATGGCTGCGAATACATGACTGGCGGCACAGCGGTGATCCTTGGCCGCGTCGGCCAGAATTTCGCCGCCGGTATGACGGGCGGCATGGCCTTCGTCCTCGACCAGGACGGCGACTTTGATCATCAGGTCAACGGCGACAGCGTGGTTTTGACCCGTCTGGCTTCGGCGCATTGGGAGGGGGTGCTTAGGGACCTTGTGGAACGCCACGCCCTTGAGACCGGTTCGCCCCTCGCTGAAACCCTGCTCCATGACTGGGATCTGGTGCGCGGGCGTTTCTGGCAGGTTTGCCCCAAGGAGATGGTCTCAAGGTTGAGCCATCCCCTCGAGGACCGCGTCGCCAGCGAAGCCGCCGGCTGACGCTCGCCGTCAGCCGGTTTCCTCGCCGAACGGGCCGTGCGGCTCGGCGCGGCCTTCAGGGTCGGGATGGATCAGAAGATCGGCGGCGGGAAAGGCGCTGAGGACGCGCCGCTCGGCCGCCTCCACGATCTGATGCGCCTCATCCAGGGTCTGGTCCGGATCGAGATCGACGTGCATCTGGATATGAATGCGCGGGCCAGAGGCTCTGGTCCTGAGCTCATGCACATTGTGGATCCGATCGTCCATCAGGACCGCCTCGACGATCGCCCTGCGCTCGCCCTCGCCGAGTTCATGATCCAAGAGGTGATCGGCGGCCTCACGCAGCACCCTGACGGCGCCCCTGATCAGCCAGAGGGCGACAAACAAACCTGCCGCCGCATCCCACCTCGGATTGTGCAGGATGCCGGTGAGGGCGATGCCGACGAGGGCCGCCGCATTGGAGGCGAGATCAGCGGCGTAGTGCTCGCGGTCGCCCGACACCGCCACCGACCGGGTCTGGGCCAGAACCCGCCCTTGGAGCGTGATCAGGACGCCGGTCCCGATGAGCGACAGGCCCATCACCAAGAGCCCCCAACCTTCTGACTCCACAGGGCGAGGCCAGATCGTGCGCACCAAAGCTTCGCGCGCGATCAGGGCGGCGGAGGCGAACACCAGCCCGGCCTGGAGCAGGGAGGCGAAAGCTTCGGCCTTACCATGGCCGAAACGGTGTTCCTCGTCAGGCGGGCTGACCGCGAACCGGACCGCCGCGAAGGTCGCCAAAGCCGCGACCACATCAAGGGCGCTATCGGCGAGGGAGGCCAGGAGCGCGACCGAACCGCCTGCAAGCCAGGCGACGAGCTTGGCCAAAGTCAGGGCCGACGATACGGCGACCGACAAGGCCGTGATCCGCCGGGTGAGGGCGGCGCTCTCGTCGATCGACATGGCGCCGACGCGCGGCGCGGCGGACTCTGGGCTGCCCATGCCCAAGCTTTAGCACTTCCCTCAAGGGGGCGGCCAGCCGCGGGCGACGCACGCGCGTTCATCCCTTGTAAATATTGGCTTTGGGCTTCCTTAAGCTTCACGTGCGCATGGTCCTTACTCGACTAGGCTGGTGACCCCTCCGAATGCGTTCCGGTTTTGTTCACACTCCTGCCGCGGCGGCCGCGAGAACGGCCAAGCTCGGCCTCAGCCTATGCGGCTTTGTCGCCGACAAGGAGGGGACAGGGCTAAGGGGTCGCCTCGCCCGCGAGGCCGCCGGGGAAGCGTTGAGGATCTTCGCCCGGGTCGGCGCTGGGCTGTTCGACGCGCTCGAAGAGTCCGAAACCCTCCTCGACAATGTCGGCGATGCGCATCTCACCCTGCAGCTGAAACCTGAGGGCCTGGATCCTGATCATATCGACGCCAGACTTCATATGGCGCGCGCCCGGCTCCGTCCGTCGATCGTATTTGACGCCCTGATCGATGGAGGCCGCCTTCTGGCGGCGGATGGGGACGCGCTTTGGGCCGCTGCGCTCGCCGCGTGCGAGACCGGCGTCTGCGGCGCTGTCGGCATCGCGGTCGAGCCGGGCGGCGACGCCCTCGGCCTCACCCGGCGTTTCAAACCGAAACTGGTTCAGGTGTCGCTCGGCCTGCTTGACCAGCGTCTGATCCTGTCAGGCGCCCTCGCAAAAATCGCCGCCCTGGGCGCTGAGGTGCATGTACGCACCAGCCTTCTGCATGGCCTCTTGTTTCTGCCGCGCGAGGGTCTTCCCCCCGCGCTGGCGGAGGCGGGACCCCAGGTCTCCCGTGTCCGTCGCCAGATTGCAGAGGCCGGCGCCGATCCGCTGCAGGCGGCCCTGGCCTTCGCCCTCGATCGCCCAGAAGCCGCCCGCGTGATCGTCGAGGCCGGATCAGCCGGGGAGGTTCGCGCGCTTCTCGCCGCCGCCGCCGCGCCCTCGCCGACCCTCGACTGGCCGGCCATGGCCCTCGATCATCCGGCGGCGCTTGACGCCGAGGCGCGGCTTTGCCGGCAGGCCGCCTAGGGCTTGCGTTTCAACGCCACATAGAGCGCCCCTTCGCCGCCGTGCCGGCGATCGGCGCGCGATACCCCCGCCACCAGGCTGCGAAGGCCGGGCTCCGCCAGCCACTCCGGCGCCCGCCGCCGGAGCACGCCGTCGCCCTGCAGACCCTTTCCCGTAATCACGAGGACGGCGCGCACGCCATCGCCCTGGGCGCGATGGAGGAAGTCCAAGAGCGCCGCCCGGGCTGCGTCCTGGGTCAGCCCATGCAAATCGAGGCGGCGGCCGAGGGGGTCCTGCTCGCGGGCGATCCTTCGCTGGCGGTTCGGCTCGATGGGGTGAAGGGCCAGGGACGCTGTCGTGGTCGCGGTCTTGGCGCGAGGCGGCGGCCCTTTCAACCTGGTCCTGCTGGCATGATCGGGCGCCGCGGCGGCCAGGGCTGGCGTTAGGATCGGGAGGGCTTCATCGATGGCCCCATCGGCGGCGGGGCCGCGGCCGTGCGCCGGCCGCACGGTCGCCGTGACCAGGGCCCAGAGCCTAGCGTCCTCCGGCCGGAGCGGTCGTTTCATGGGAGGGACTTGTGGATCTGGAATCGGCGGAAGGATCAGCGGGAGGTGGAACGGGGATGAGACGCACCAAGCTTAGCACATGTCGCACCTGCCCGGCTTCATGGCCAGCCAGGTCGCCGCGGCCGAGGTAAAGATCGGCCCTCTGCTCGCCGCGAATCGCCGAGCCCGTGTCGAGGGCGAGAGCGAGCCTGCGATAGGCGGGCGCAGCGCCCTTCAAGGACGGCGCGTCGGCGTCGATCCAGTAGAGAGCGCCATAGCGATGATAGGCCGGGTCGACCGCGATCGCCCGACCGGCGGGCAGGGGTGCTCCTGCCGCCCCGGCGGGATCACGACCGTCGTCAGGCGCCAGATCAAAGAAGATGTAGCGCTGGTTTTTGTCCATCACCGCATCCGCCGCCTCGCCGCGGTGCTCTGCAAGCCAGCCTCGAATGGCGTCGCCGGAAAGATGATCGGCGCTGAGCAGTCCCTCTTGCAGCATGGGCCGAGCGATCGCGGTGAAGGGCAGGCCGTTGTCTCCGGTGTAGATCGCCTTCATACGCCGACCGTCGGGGAAGATCAGAACCCCCGAGCCCTGGATCTGAAGGAAAAATAGATCCTCGGGCTTCATGAACGCCCTGATGCCCTCGGCCGGGTCGGTTTCGATCTCCGCGCGAGGGCGCCCCTCGTAGGTGTCCGGATCGCTTGGGCGGGGGCGCACCGGTGCGGAAAATATTTCATCCGGGGTGTCCTGGGCCGGATATTCAGGTGCGAAATAGGCCGTGAGCAGGCCCCTCGCCGACGGCGCTTCGGCCGAGAAATTCGTTTCGAAGAAGGTGCGGGCGGCCGCATTGTCGGCCCGCTGGATCGCCCGTGCGCGGCTGCAGACGGCCCGCCACTGAGGGTCGTTCGAGACGCCGCAGCCGGCCTGAAACGCTTTCAGCGCCGCCAGATGGTCCTCTGCGGCCCAGCCTGTGAGGCTCCAGAGCGGCCGCAGCACGGGGACCGGGCTGGCCGATGGCGGGCTCGACCCGGGCTGAACTTCGGACGGGGGCGCGCCAGGGCGAAAGGACGAGGACGGCGCGGCCGGCTTTGGAACCTGGCCGGGTGGACGCACGGCCACAGCGCAGCCCGCCAGGGTCAGGGCCAGGCCCAGGAATGCGATCGCAGGCGCAACCCCTGGAGCGCGGGCGACCGCGGCCCGGGCCATCACGCCTCCGCGGCGTCTACCCGGGTAAGAAGCCACTTGGGGTCGCGGCTGTTGAACATGCGCTCAAAGGTCCAGACCTCGGCGGTGCGCCGGTCGTCCACCGCCTCGCCGGCGGAGTCCTTGGTGCGGGTGCGAAATTCTGCGAGGAACCGAACCTTGGTGCGGGCCAGATCGCCTTCGACGCCCGCGCTTTCCAGATCGGCGCGCACGGGCTGCAGAAACTCCATGCTCTCGGTGCGGTTGGCGGCCTCGCGCTGTTTGATGGCGGCGTCAAAGGCGTCGAACACCACATCGTCGACCAGGGGGCGAAGGGCGCTTCGATCGCCGCCGATGAAGGCGCGCACGATGGTCTCGTACGCCGCGCGGGCGTTGGTCAGGAACTTGGCCGGATCGAAGCTGGGATCCCGCGCCCGAAGGGCGCCCACCCCTTCAGGAACGACCACGTCGGTCTTAGGCTCGGGGCGCAGGCGCGCAAAACCTGGACGAAGTTTGGGAGCCGCCTCGGGGCGATCCGTCGGCTGACGCCCCACGCGCCGCCCGAGCACGGCGTAGAGCTGATAGAGCACCGCCACCGCCAGGATACCGAACACCACCAGCTCGCCGATCTGCAGAAGGTCCACCGTCACGCCATCCATCTGATTGTGGTCGCATGAACCGCGCCCAGGCCATCAAGGCAAGCAATATAGAGATCTTCTGTCGCCGCGTCAGGCGCCTTGATTACGAAGCCGCAGGTTCGTGACATTGCAACCGCTCCCCTTCGCATGCTAGCAGCGCCGCTTCCTTAAAGGGCCGTGTCCATGACCGACGTCGTTCCAGACGCTCCCGCCCCGGCGCTTGACGGCGCACGGATCAACATCCTTGCGCAATTTTTGCGGGATTTCTCGTTTGAGAACCCGCGAGCGCCGGATTCGTTGCGTCCTACGGGCGCGCCGCCAGGACTTGAGATGACGGTTGAGATGGGAGCCAGAGGCCGGCCTGACCGTCTGTTCGAGGTCGATCTTAAGGTGAACCTCGTGGCCAAACACGGAGAGGTGGTCGCGTTTCAGATCGAAGTCGTCTACGGGGGCCTCTTCGAGCTCGCCGGGGTGCCCGATGAGCATGTGGAGCCGGCTCTGCTCGTGGAGTGTCCGCGCCTGCTCTTCCCCTTCGCCGCGCGCATCATCGCGAACGTGACCCTGGATGGCGGTTTTCCGCCGTTTCAGATGGAGCCGATCGACTTCGCCGCCGCCTATGCGGCCCAGCGCGCCCAGCGCGGCGGCGACGGCCTGGTGCTGCAGTAGGCCAGCCCCCGAAGCAGGGGCCGCCCCAAAGCCGGGGCCACGTCGTATCGCCGCGTCCGGTTGGCCTATGAGGGTCCGCGTCAAGGTAGTGTCCGAGAGACACGACCAACACGACGCAGGTGTTGACTAAACAGCAAACCGGACGGCTATTTAAGGCAAAAAAACCCGGAAAACCAGCCTAACGCTTTCGCAACTAGCGGTTTCCGGGTAAATTCTTTTTGTCTGGCAATTACGCCGGACGCCTCCAAAGGAGAGGAGCTATGGGGTTCTTCCTCAAGCTCTCCATGGGTTGGATCGGGTTCCGAGCTAAGCTCGTAGTCCGCTTCTAACCAGGGGCCCGGCGGGTTTAGCCGACCCGTCGGGCTTCTCCTGAGGAGGACTATAGCCTCAAAAGGACGAACTCTCAATGAGCGTTGACACCCTTGAGACCGTGCGGAAGTTAGCTGGGCTGACGCAGGGGGAGATGGCCTCCCGCATAGGCCTCGGCCTATCGGCCTACGAAGATTTGAAAAACGGCCTCTCCTCGTTCAAGACAAGACATAAACTTGCGCTTGAGCGGGCGTCGCTGACGCTGGCGGTGGAGCAGAAGAACATCAACCTAGCGGTCCCCTCGGTTCGGCGGGATGCGCTGGATTTGGCCAAGCTCATCACGGATGGATAGGTATCGCGAGATAACCGCTCAATCTGGACGCCCTTACCCCGACCTGAACGCCGGCAACTTGCGGGCCTCCATAAGGTCAAGAAAATGAATGACGCCGAAGCGGCGTGGCTTGCCGCACCACCGGCGTCAAGCCGTGCTTGACGAAGCGGCCCAATCTGTGGTTCGCCTACGCCACCAGTTCGGCAGCCAATGGCCGGGCTCCCGTCTCCTTGGCCGTGCGCCGCCGCCGGCCTCCCTCGATGTCTTACTCGGCAGCGCCTTCGCGAAGGGCGCGCCTTCACCTCAAGCCCCGGGCGATGCGGCCTGACCGCGCACCGTGGGACCTTTCACCAAGAGACTATTCATGTCCGACGATTCCAATCTCGACGAACTGGTCGCCGAAGCGGTCGCGCAAGACGCCGCCGTTGCGTCCGAAGACGGCGAGACCTCAGACGCCGTATCCAATATCGCCGCCGCCCTCCCGCGCCTGTCGCTTCAGGAACTGAAAGACAAATCGCCCACCGACCTTCTGGCCTTCGCTGAGAGCCTGGAGATCGAGAGCGCCAACACCATGCGCAAGCAGGACATGATGTTCGCGATCCTGAAGACCCTGGCCGAGGAGGGGGTCGAGATCACGGGCTCGGGCACCCTTGAAGTGCTTTCGGATGGTTTTGGCTTCCTCCGTTCACCAGAGGCCAACTATCTGCCCGGTCCGGACGATATCTACGTTTCCCCCTCGCAGATCCGACGCATGGGCCTGAAGACCGGCGACACGATCGAAGGTCCGGTGCGCGGACCCCGAGAAGGCGAACGCTATTTCGCAGTCGTCAAGGTCGATACGGTCAATTTCGAAAATCCGGACACCATCCGCCACAAGGTCCATTTCGATAATCTGACGCCGCTCTATCCCGACAAACGCCTGACCATGGAGATCGACGATCCCACCCTGAAAGATCGTTCAGGCCGCGTGATCGACATCGTTTCTCCCATCGGCAAGGGCCAGCGCTGCCTGATCGTCGCCCCGCCGCGCGTGGGTAAGACCGTGATGCTCCAGAACATCGCCAAGTCGATTGAAGCCAACCATCCGGAATGCTTCTTGATTGTCCTGCTGATCGACGAACGGCCCGAGGAAGTCACCGACATGCAGCGCACGGTGAAGGGCGAGGTGGTGGCCTCCACCTTCGACGAGCCGGCTAGCCGGCACGTTCAGGTGGCCGAGATGGTGATCGAGAAGGCCAAACGGCTGGTCGAGCACAAGCGTGACGTGGTGATCCTGCTGGATTCTGTCACCCGTCTCGGACGGGCGTACAACACCACCGTCCCCTCCTCGGGCAAGGTGCTGACCGGCGGTGTCGACGCCAACGCCCTGCAGCGGCCAAAGCGTTTCTTCGGCGCGGCGCGGAATATTGAGGAAGGCGGATCCCTGTCGATCATCGCCACCGCCCTGATCGACACCGGCAGCCGAATGGACGAAGTGATTTTCGAAGAGTTCAAAGGCACGGGCAATTCGGAAATTGTGCTCGACCGAAAGGTCGCCGACAAGCGTATCTTCCCGGCCATTGACGTGTTGAAGTCCGGCACTCGCAAAGACGAACTGATCACCGACAAGGCGAACCTGCAGAAGACCTATATTCTGCGCCGCATCCTCGCCCCGATGGGCGCACAGGACGCCATCGAGTTCCTGCTGGACAAGCTGCGTCAGACCAAAAACAACGCGGACTTCTTCCAGTCGATGAATACCTGAGGCCCGCGCCTCGCAGAAGGACGAGGTCGGCCTAGCGGGCGATGGACGCGCGCGCGCGTTCAAGCCGGCGGCGCGGCGCTTCGACCTCAGCATCCTCGAGCGCTGCGGTCAGCGCCTGTTTAAGCTCATTGATCGCGCGCGCGCTGGTCAGCTTGTGATGGCTTCGGGTGACATAGAAGGCGTCGACGGCGCGTTCGCCATATCCGTCCACATGGGCCGAGACCAGTTGCAGATCCCGTTCCGCCAGGGTGCGCGCCAGGGCTTCCAAAAGGCCCGGCCGGTCGCGGCCGGACACCTCCACCACCGTCGCGGTTTCTGACGCTTCGTTGTCGACCGAGACCGCCGCGGGCACGGTGAAGGCGGCTGTGCGGCTCTGGTCCAGCGGCCGCCGCTTCTCGCTCGCCGAGACCTCGCCTCGGGCGGTGCGTTCCAGGGCCTCGGTCAGCCGGGCGAGGACCAGGGGATTTTCAGCCCCGAACGGGGCTCCCGAGGCCGCGTGGAGCTGAAAGATGTCGAGGGCCTGTCCTGCCGTTGAGGTATAAACCCTCGCGCCGACGACATTGGCCCCGACTGCGGCGATGCAGCCGACCAGATCGGCGAACAGCCCGCGGCGATCGCGTGCGGCCACGGCGACCTCGGTGATGTTGTGGCGGGCGACAACCCGCGCTGAGGCGGACGCCCGGGCTGGTCCCATCGACTGGCGGGCAAGCTGGTAGTGGGCGGCATGCTCCTCGGCCGAGAAGGCGTTGAAGTAGGCGTCCTCCATCTCCCGCGCCCAGTCTTCCACCCAAGGATCGCTTGGGTAGGTATCCCTGTAAAGCGCCTCGCGCGCCCGGTCCGCGGTCGCCTTCTGGTCCTGGCGCAAAAGGTTTGCGGGATCCGAGCCGCGACCGCCGCGGAACAGGGCCTCGGTCGAGGCGTAAAGATCGCGCAGAAGCTGACCCTTCCAACCGTTCCAAACCCCAGGCCCGACCGCGCGGATATCGGCCACGGTCAAGACCAGGAGCAGACGGAGCCGTTCTGGGTTCTCCACAATCTGGGCGAAGGCGGAAATGGTGCGGGCATCGGAGATGTCCCGCTTCTGGGCGACGTCGGACATCAAAAGGTGGTGCTCGACCAGCCAGCCGATCAGTTCGACGCGCGCGGGCTGAAGCCCCATACGTTCGCACGCCAGCCGCGCTGCGCGGGCCCCGGCCCGCTCCTGACCGCCCTCGCCACCCTTGCCTGTGTCGTGCAGCAGCATGGCGAGAACCAGGGCCTCGCTGTCCTGGATCAGGGGAAACACCTGCGTCGCCAAAGGGTGGTCGTCCGCAAGCTTGCCCGCCTTGATGTCGGCGATCACGCCCACGGCCCTTAAGGTGTGCTCGTCCACCGTGTAGGAGTGGTACATATTGAACTGCATCTGGGCGACGATGCGTCCGAACTCGGGGATAAACCGGCCGAGGACCCCCGCCTCGTTCATAAAGCTCAGGGCGCGTTGAGGGTCGCGGCCACGGACGAGGACGTCGAGGAAGGCCTTCACCGCCTCCGGGTCGCGTCGCACCCTCGGCGTGATCAGATGCAAAGCCCGCGTCACCTCCGAGAAGGCGTCAGGATGCAGATCATAGTCACCCTGGTCTGCGAGACGGAAAAGCCGGAGCAGATTTACCGGATCGCGCTGGAACACCTCCGGCCCGTCGACGCGCAGTCGCCCCCCGTCGAGGTGGAAGCCGTCCGCCAGCCGACGCCGGCGCGGACCGCCGATGCGCGGCAGGAAGCGCGAAAGACCCTGGGGCCGGGTCTTGGCCTCCTCCTCTTCGAGTTTGGCGCAGAAAATTCGCGTGAGCGACCCGACCTGTTTGGCGATCAGGAAGTAGTGGCGCATGAACCGTTCCACCGCCGGCGTCTCCCCATGGGGACTGTCGCCATAACCCATCCGTCGGGCGATCTCAGGCTGCAGGTCGAAGGAAAGCCGTTCTTCCGCGCGGCCGGTGGCGAAGTGAAGGTGCTCGCGCACCGCCCACAGGAAGTTGAAGGCGCGCAGGAAGGCCTTAAGTTCGCGGCCGGTGAACTCCTCGAGGCGCACCATCTCGGTCGGCGTGTCAGAAGGGTGCAGGTACTGAGCGATCCAAAACAGCGTATTGAGGTCGCGTAGGCCGCCCTTGCCCTCCTTGACGTTGGGCTCGACCATGTAGCGGCTCGATCCGGCCTTGGCGTGGCGCGCGTCGCGCTCCTTCAGTTTGGCGGCGACGAACTCCGAGCCCGTGCCGACCTGAAGCTCCTTCAAAAAGCGTCGCTTGAGATCCTGGGCGAGGACCTCATCACCGCATAAGCGCCGCGCCTCGAGCAGGGAGGTGCGGATGGTGAAATCCTCGCGGGCCAGCTTCAGGCACTCGTCCACCGTGCGCGAGGCGTGGCCGACCTTAAACCCGAGGTCCCAGAGGGCGTAGAGCATGTACTCGATGACGCTCTCGGTGTGGGCGGTCTGCTTATAGGGTCGCAGAAACAGCAGATCCACGTCTGAAAAGGGCGCGAGGGCGCCGCGGCCATAGCCGCCGACCGCGATCAGGGCGAGGCGCTCGCCCTGGGTTGGGTTGCGCGCCCGGATCATGTGCACGGTGGTAAAGTCGTAGAGCGCGGAGATCACCTCGTCGGCCACCTTGGCCAGGAGGCGCGCGGTCTCCACACCGCCGCCGCCCGATTCCAGGCGCTCTTTGGCGATCATCCGCCCGCGAAAAAGGGCGCCTTTGAGGATCTCGATCGCGCGTTTGCGCTGCTCGGCGGCGTCGCCCACAGAATCGAGAGCCGCCGCGGAGAGCTGGGCGCGCAGCCTGACCCCGTCGACCACGTGCTCGATTCGGGTTGGCCTAAGACGCGCGATGGACATCTGATCAAGGTAGGGTCCCCGCCCGCCGCCGGCAATCAATCCGGCGCCGGCTTTTCGCTCGGCGTTTTGGCGAGGTCCGACTGAGGAAGCCTCCTCGTCTTTGAGCGGCGCCGCTCAGTCCTCGTCCTCAGTCGTCTCCACCGAGGTTTAGCCGTTCGCGAAGCTCTTTGCCCGACTTGAAGAAGGGCACGGCCTTCGCGCGGACCGAAACGCTTTCGCCGGTGCGCGGATTGCGCCCGGCGCGGGCTGGCCTCGCGCGAACCGAAAACGCTCCGAAGCCGCGAAGCTCGACCCGCCCGCCCTGGACCAGGGCCCCGGTCATCCTGTCGAAGATGACGCTCACCACACGTTCCACATCCTTTTGGGTCAGATGGGGATTTTCTATCGCGAGCTTCGCGATCAGTTCCGATTTGATCATGGGCCCGCCCTCAAGCTCGATCGAGCTATGGTCGAACCCGCCAAGAGGATCAAGGGGTTGGGTGATCCTGCAGCGCATAAGCCGCGCCACCTTTTGCCGGGGCGCCAAGAAAAAGGGCGGCCCCGTAGGGCCGCCCTCAATCTTTGTCAAAGGCGAGGCGCCTTGGACTTACTCGCCCTTGGCCTTCTCGCGCAGGGCCGCGCCAAGGATATCGCCGAGGGAGGCGCCCGAGTCGGAGGAGCCGAACTTCTCGATCGCTTCCTTGTCTTCGGCCATCTGCAACGCCTTGACCGACAGGGACACGCGGCGGGCCGCCTTGTCGATGTTGGTGATCTGCGCATCGATCCGGTCGCCGACGCCAAAGCGGTCAGGGTTCTGCTCGGCGCGGTCGCGGGATAGATCGGCCTTGCGGATAAAGGCGGACATCGGCGCTTCGTCTTCGCCGAACTTCACCTCGAGCCCCCCCGAGGTCACTTCGGTCACCGTAACGGTGACGGTCTGGCCCTTGCGGTAGCTGTCGCCCTCCATCGGGTCGCCGCCGAGCTGCTTGATGCCGAGGGAGATGCGCTCCTTCTCAACATCGACGTCGAGCACCTTGGCCTTCACCATGTCGCCCTTGGTGTAGCGGGCCATGGCCTCCTCGCCAGGGGTCGCCCAATCGATGTCGGACAGGTGAACCATGCCGTCGATGTCGTTGTCGAGACCAATGAAAAGGCCGAATTCGGTGGTGTTCTTCACCTCCCCCTCGACGGTCGAGCCGAGCGGATGGTCGATTAGGAACTGATCCCACGGATTGGCCTGGGCCTGTTTCAGGCCGAGGGAAACCCGGCGCTTGGAGCTGTCCACGTCCAGCACCACCACGTCGACTTCCTGAGAGGTGGAGACGATCTTGCCGGGGTGCGCATTCTTCTTGGTCCAGGACATTTCCGAGACGTGAACAAGGCCCTCGACGCCCGCCTCGAGCTCCACGAAGGCGCCGTAGTCGGTGATGTTGGTGATGCGGCCGGTGAAGCGCGCGCCCGGCGGATACTTGGCTTCAACATTGTCCCAAGGGTCGGACTGAAGCTGCTTCATACCGAGGGAGATCCGCTGGGTGTCCGGGTTGATCTTGATGATCTGCACCTTGACCGTGTCGCCGACCGCCAGGACCTGGCTCGGATGGTTGACGCGCTTCCAGCTCATGTCAGTGACGTGCAGCAGCCCGTCTATGCCGCCGAGGTCCACGAACGCGCCGTAATCGGTGATGTTCTTGACCACGCCTTCGCGGATCTCGCCTTCCTGCAGCTGAGACACCAGTTCGGTGCGCTGTTCGGCGCGGGCTTCTTCAAGGATGGCGCGGCGCGAAACGACGATATTGCCGCGCGGGCGATCCATTTTCAGAATGGCGAAGGGTTGCTCCTTGCCCATCAGCGGCCCGACGTCGCGCACCGGGCGGATGTCGACCTGAGAGCCCGGCAGGAAGGCCGAGGCGCCCCCGAGATCCACGGTGAAGCCGCCCTTAACCCGGCCCACAATCGATCCCATCACAGGCTGCCCTTCGCCGAACACCACTTCGAGGCGGGTCCAGGCTTCTTCGCGCTTGGCCTTCTCGCGGCTGATCACCGCTTCGCCGAGGGCGTTTTCTATACGCTCGAGATAGACCTCCACCGTATCGCCGGCCACGGGCAGCGGCCTGTCGGGCGATGCAAACTCCTTCAGGGGGATGCGGCCTTCGGTCTTAAGGCCGACGTCGACGATGACGAAGTCCTTCTCGATCGCGGCCACCCTGCCCTTCACCACCGAACCCTCGGCGATATCACGTCCGAGGAAGCTCTCCTGAAGAAGGGCCGCGAAATCGTCGCGGGTCGGGGTCATGCTCATGTCGTCAGCCATGCAGGCTCCTAAGGTATCGGCCCGTGCGGCCAACCAAAGGCGGCGCGGGCGGTCAGGGGTTGATGCGGAATACGCACAAAGGCGCCGCGCAAGGCGACGCCGAAAGGCGCGGATCGGAAGGGGCGACCTCGTCCAGAGCGGCGCGGTTGGATTGGCCGACGCTCAGCCCTTGAGGGCCTCCCATCGGCGACGCGCCTGCTCGACGTGGCGGAGAGCCTCATCGAAGGCGCTGGATATACTCATGAAGCTCGTGTCGAGCAAGACCGCATCGGCGGCTTTGATCATCGGCGCATCCTTGCGGCCTGCGTCTCGCGCGTCTCTCTTAAGGAGGTCGGCCAGGGTTTCCGCCTCGGTGCGCCGCTCGCCCCGCGCCGAGGTTTGCAGCCACCGGCGATGGGCCCTGACCTCCGGCGCGGCATCCACGTAAAGCTTGGCCGGCGCACCCGGCGCGATCACCGTGCCGATATCGCGTCCGTCGAGCACAGCGCCGCCGTCCTGGGCGGCGAACGCCCTTTGGAGATCAAAGAGTGCGGTTCTTACCGCCGGAAGGGCGGCGACCCGGCTCGCCGCCTCTCCGGCGGCGGCGCTCGTCAGGCCCGGGTCCTTGAGGCGGTCGAGGTCGAGCGCCATCGCCAAGCGTCCGGCCGTCCCCTCGTCATCGAGGTCCGCGCCTGCCGCGGTCATGGCCGCGCCAACCGCGCGATAGAGCAGACCGGTGTCCAGGTAAGGCAGGGCGTAGTGGGCCGCGAGCTTTCCCGCGATCGTTCCCTTACCAGACGCCGCCGAGCCGTCGACGGCGATGACGAAGGACGAAGCCAGACCCTGGAGCATGGGCGGGCTTTGACACCTCGGTTTCTCCGTGGCAAGGGACCGGTCAATCCCCTATCCCGCGAACTCGAAGGTTCACCCGTTGGCTAACCCCGAACTGGGGGCGAAGCAAATTTGCCCCACCTGCCAGACCAAATTTTACGATCTCGGCAAGCGTCCCGCGCACTGCCCCAAGTGCGGCTCAGACTTCGATCCGGAAGAAGCCCTGCGCTCTCGGCGGACCCGCACCCGCGGCGGCGCGCCGGACTACGATCGCGAAGAGGCTGAGGATAAGGTCAAGGAAACCGACGCCGAGGACGCCGAGGCTGATACCGACGGCCTTGAAGAAGAGGCCGATGACACCCCCGAGCTCGACGAGGAGATCCCAGACGCCGAACCCCTCGAGGCCGATGAGGTTGATGTCGATCCGGGCGCGCCCATCACCGCTGAACCTGATCTTGGCGTCGGCATCGAGGAGGAAGGCCTTGAGGAGGACGACGCGGATGACGTGCCGTTCTTGGAAGATGACGACGAAGACTTCGACGACACAGATCTGGAAGGCCTGCCAGAGGACGACCGCGAGCCCTGACCGGCTCCTGGGGCGGTTCAAGCGACAGGGCCCGGGGCGGGCTTGATCTCCCCCGGCCCCTGACGTAGAACCCGGCCCCTCGCGCTCCCGGGCCTCAACCGAGGCCTGGGTCCCCGCGCGGTCCTTCCCAGGATCTGGGGCTATAGCTCAGCTGGTAGAGCGCTTGAATGGCATTCAAGAGGTCAGCGGTTCGACTCCGCTTAGCTCCACCATAAACCCCTCGCCGCGAAACGGCGGGGGGTTTTCCATATGTATTTCCAGCAGCTTAGGCAATTTGGCCGGAGCCTCTCCGACAGCGAACCCACGCGACTGCTGCACCAGTGTGGTTCACAATCTGCATGCCGAAGGGGCAGAAAGGCGCCGAGACCGCTGAAGCCTACGGTCGAGGGTTTCGGGTGGCGACGCTCTTCGAGGCGTTGAAACAGATCGACTATCCGAGCCTCGATCTTCGACACCTCTATCAGTCGCCGGTTCGTCCCAGACCGGATGGGCCTTCTGCCCATTCCTGTTAAGCAGTCCACTAAGGCAGACGATTAGTTCATTTCGAGGGCGCGTTCCGGCGCGCACGAGCCAACACAGCGTCAAGATCGGGAGCGCCCATTGGCTGATGGGCAATTTCCTGACTGTCGCCCTCAGCAGTCAGGTGCATCTGCATGCCCAGTGCGTGCATCGTGCGACGCAGGAGCCCAAAAGAGGCGCCTCGCTTTCCGGCCTCAACTTGGATCAGCCATCTTCGGCTAACGCCCACTTTGGCGGCGAGTGCGATCTGATCCAATCCAAGGGTCTTGCGGCGTTCGCGGATCGCTGCACCCAGATCGCAGCATGTCGAGATGCCTACCGAAACAGGCCGTTTCCCATACATGTCCGGCGAACCTGCATAGAAAAGCGGCCTTTCCTATGGGCATGGGTCCCGCCCGACGCCGAGGCGCTTATTCAAGCTCCTCATAGCCGCCGTATTCCTCGCTGAGTTGTGTCAGCTTTCGCAGGTTGGACCTGCGCTCCGAATCCCGAGCCCGTTTGTATTCCACCACGTCCTCGATCTTAAGGCGCCGATGGGTCCCCGTTTTCTTAAACGGGATCGCCCCGGCCTCGATCAGCCGGACGAGATATTGCCGGGAGACATTCAGCAAAGCGGCGGCTTGCTGAGTGGTTAGCTCTCGCCCGATGGGAACAACGGTGATCGCATCACCACGGCCCATCACCTCAGCGACGCGCTCAAGGACATAAAAGATCGACGGCGGAAGCTCCATCTTCTCACCGAGGGGACCCGCCAAAACGCACTTAGGAAGATCGTTTTCAACCGAATTGGCGACACGATCCAAGAAGGCCGAAAGCTCCGTGACGGCCTTCTGCTCCGCGTCGGGCGCCGACACAGGCTCCATACGTCGGACGGTTTCGTCCGGCTCAAGTTGATTTACATTCGTCATTGGATCTACCTCTGAGCGGAACGTGGGGGCCAAACGCTATAAACGCAACTACATTGCCACTTCGTTGCCCGTTTCCGCTGTCGTCCACCTATTTGGCCCTGTGGTGCGCGACATGGGATAATTCGTTCGTTCGGCTTAACCGCCCCGGCGATCTCGCATTCGCTTCTGGCTTCTCCGGTGAACGTGCCGAGAGGACATGGACTGATCGGATGCGGCGATTGGAAGAAATCGGCTTTGTGGATATTAAGCCGAGCGGCGCCTCGAAAATGGGCTTTGCCTTCATCCCCAACCCCCACCAAGTGATTTTTGAGCTACGCGCGGCGAAGACCGATGCGAGCGCGGCCTCCGAAAAGAAGGAATTAGCCAGCGGGCTGACCGAAGGCGCCTTCAACGCCTTGATCGAGCGCGCCCTCGAACTGGGATGCAACGACGTGAAGGCGATGTTGGAGGCATTGTCTGCCCCTGCTGCGACGGTCAAGGCGCCATTCGTCGTCAAACCGAGGCCGGGCGGGTTGAGGAAGATAGCCGAGCCCAAGCCGGTTGCGGGGACGCCGCCGGGGTGAGGGTGAGTAGATGTTCCCGGCCCCGTTTCCCTGCTTTTTGGACGCCAATGTTCTCTATCCATTCACTCTTCGCGACACATTGCTCCGCTGCGCGGAAAGGGACCTGTATCAGCCATTTTGGTCCGAGCAGGTGTTGGACGAGGCCATCCGCAATCTAATCAAGAGCGGAAGGATGGACGAACAGAAGGCCGCGCACCTAACGGCTCAGATGAGGCTCACCTTTCCAGAGGCGTTCGTTGAAAACTATGACGACCTGATCCCAGCATGCGGAACGATCCTAAGGATCGGCACGTCTCGGCGGCGGCGGTGAAGGCCGGAGCGCGAGTCATTGTCACGTTCAATCTGTCGGACTTCAAGAACCTACCGGACGGCTTTGAGGCCCAGTCGCCGGACGAGTTTCTGTGCCACCTGCACGATCTCGATCCGAACCTGATGCTCGATATTATTCTCCAGCAGGCCGCCGACATGATCCGCTCCGCTCGCTCGCCGACCGAAATCGCCGCCGCGCTTGCCGAACAAGCACCGGAGTTCGGCGCCGCGTTACTTGCGGGGCTCGCTTAGGCAAACAGCCGATCCGAGCGAGCCGTTGCGCTGGCGTCAAAGGGAAGCTGGCTGCTCCAAGGATCGCAATCCACCTCCATATGACAGCCAGATTACCTATGGAGATGAATCTCCTTCATGCGCTAAGCAGATGGCGCGTAGAGTAGACTGTGATCGCCAGTCCCAAGCCAAGAGGCAGGCGCGGATCGTCGCTTATGATTTCGAACGGACTCTTCGCGGCGAACCCGAAGTGGCCGTGAACCGCATCCAGATCGCCTCAATGACCGTTGTGGCCCCTACGATAAAAACGGTTGCTAACGACGCGCCCTCGCCACAAGGGCCGCCTGAGAAAACGCTCCGCGACCTCCTCGACATGTTTCTCTCTGGTCCCAGCAAGGCGAGGTCGGACAAGACCCGCATGATCTACGAGAACGCCATCGCCGTGGCTGGCGAGGTGTTAGGTCTCGATACGGCCCTTCGCTCAATCGACCGCGAGGGCTGTCGCCGGTTGGTCGATATGCTGCGCTGGCTGCCGTCCAACCCGACCAAGCGGTTCCCGAAGCGTCAACACACGGCTCGCCGAACTCGACATCGACGCCCGGATCGATCACCGCACCCTTGAGGCAGATGGTGGGCTCCGCGGCGCATGTCCTTCAGCGGCTGATCGGCGGCCACCGCTCCGCGAAGGAGCACAACTACCGCCTGGCTGTGATGGCTGCGGCCGGCGTTGTCTTCGGGATCGTCTTCTGGGTGAGTCTGGCGGGGCTGATCGCGCGGGCGCTGCCGGCTGGTTGGCTGGTTCCCGAGCGGATGGCGGCCGCGACGCTGCGGCTTGATCGCTATGACGCCGGATTGCGGCTTATCCAGACTGATCCGAGGGCGGTTGTCGCGCCGCCGGCGCCGAGGGGCAGGCACAGTCGGTAGGGCCTGGGTGGTTCGTTTGAATGTGAGAAAGCGATAGTGTATATATCGCTTTCCTCAAGTTGAACAAACCCGCTTACGCCCATGGCGCCCCAACGCTCACCGCCGTTTTTTAGCGACACCCCGGTCTTCGACCGGGCGCAATATGCGCGGGCGGTCGGTCGCGAGACAAGCGACAAGGTCGTCACGACGATGCTGAACCAGCACCTCAAGGCGGGCAATATCCGCCGGATCGCGCGAGGGGTGTTCGCCTCCGTGCCCAAGCACGCTGATCCGGCCACTTGGTCGACCGATCGTTTCCTGGCCGTCTCGCGCTTCCGGCCCGGCGGCGTGATCGGCTACCACTCGGCCCTGGACCTTCATGGTTACGCCTATTCGGAGGGCTACGACGTCCAGGTGATCGCGGCGGGCCAACCGGGCCTCCGGGAGACGGCTGATTTCACCTGCCGCTTCATCAAGACCCCGGCGCCGCTCCTCGATAGCGATGTCACGACCGTGGACCGTCTTGGCCAAACCGTCCGCGTCACCACGCTGGAATGCACGGTCGCCGACCTGTTCGATCGCCCGGACCTCGCAGGCGGCTCGGACGAGCTCGTCAGTTCGCTCGACCTGGTGGGTCGCCTCGACGCGCGCCTGGTGCTTCGCCGGCTGACGGCCTTGGGCAACGCCGCGGCCGCCGGCACGGCCGGCTGGTGGCTGGAAGCTAACCAGGATCGCCTGGGCGTGACCGACGAGACCCTGGCCGCCTTGCAGGCGATCGCGCCGCGTCAGAACCGCTATGCGCTTGGCGCCGGCCCTGGGCGCGGTAGGTTGGCGTCCAGGTGGCGGGTAATCCTTCCGGACAGCGTGTTGAACCGGCCCTTCGAGGGTCAGTCGTGACCGCGCCCTCCGCGCAGACCCTGCAGCGGATCGCCGGAGAAACCGGTCTGCAGGCCGCGACATTGGAAAAGGTCCTGCGCCTGATGGACGTCCTGCAGGAGATCGCCCGCGATCCCATCCTTGCGGAGCGCCTGGTGCTGAAAGGCGGCACGGCGCTGAACGTTTTCCATCTCGGGCTGGACCGCCTGTCGGTCGACATAGATCTGAACTACATCGGCGCGCTTGACCGGGCGGCCATGGAGGCTGACCGGCCACAGGTCGATGCCGCGCTGGGTCGCCTGTTGACCGCGCAGGGCTATGCCATCCGTCGCCAGCCGGACGACCACGCCGGCGGCAAGTGGATCGCCCGCTTCGGTTCCGCTCTCGGCGGCGCCGCGACGCTCGAGGTGGACGTCAACTATATGTCGCGTCAGCCGCTGTTTGGGGTCGTGCGGATGGCTTCGATCGATCTGGGCGGCGCTCAGGTCACGGATATCCCGGTCCTGGATCTGCACGAGGTGGTTGCCGGAAAGCTCGTCGCGCTGATCGATCGCCAGGCGGCGCGCGATCTGTTCGATGCGAGGCGGATCCTCGATATTCCCGGCTTGGACTGGAGCCTGATCAAGGCGGCTGTCCTTGCCTACGGCGCTTCCGGCCGGCGCGACTGGCGGCTGGCCTCGATCAACGACATCGGCGGCGATCCTCGGGAGCTCCGCCAGAAGCTGGCCATCTGCCTTCCGCGTGAGCGGTTCGCGGGGGAGGGGGGTGTCGAGCCCTGGATCGAGGAGTCTGTGGCGCTCTGTCGTGAGCGACTTGCGCCGCTCTTTGAGCTGACGGCTGGGGAGACGGCGTTTCTGGATGGGGTTCTTGATCATGGGGTTATCGACCCCTCGGGCCTCGCGGTCTCACGGGAGATAGAGGCCCGGATAGCGGCGATGCCGATGCTCGCCTGGAAATGTCAGAACGTTCTGAGCCATCTGGCCAAGGGAGCGAACTGACCGGTGCACCTGAATGCGACGGCTCGATCCTCAACACCCGAGCCGGCGTGCGACGGACCACGCCTTTGCGCCGCCGCGCCAATTCGTTTGCGCAACTTCACTCCCTGTCCCTGTCCGCAATGATCGACCTGAGTTCGCCGACAGCCAGCCACGGGCGAACGGCATGGATCATGCGGTGGCAGTTCGCGCGGACCAGCGCCAGATCTTCCAACCGGGTAACGGAGCCTTCTGAAAGAGTGTGCACCGCCTTGGTGTGATGGACCTCGATGAATCCTTCCCCGCGCTCGCCGTATACATCGGCGAAGTCGAAATCGCCGGCTTCGCAAATCAATCGTCCCGTTGCTCGCAGAGCCTCGGCCTTGCCGGCCAAGAGGTTCGTCTCGATGCGTCGGTCAGGTAGGTAGCAGTCGGACGATCAGGGCCTGCAGGCGTTCGTCCCCCGCGAGGGCCTTGTAATATCGGTCGGAGCGGTTGCTGCGCTTCACAGCCACCGCAGACCGATCGGGCAAAAGGAGGCCCAGGAAGCTGCTCGGGAAAGCTTCCGCTATGGCGCGGTCATGCACGGCCTGGGCGGAACGGGCGGGCGCAACGGTAGCCGCCTGCAGGGCCTCCCTCGCCAGCGTGTTGGCCGCGGTATTCAGGTCCCGGCCGCCCGGACTGTTCGAGATCCCGGGCTTACCGATCCGCGCGGCCAGGCCGCGGGTCAGATACTGTTCGGCCTTCCGATAGGTGTCGATGGTGTCGAGCCCCCGCCACAATGGGCCGTCCAGGGCGATGGCCTCCACGGACCAACCGCCCAGGATGCGACGTAGGTCGCCACACGCTCAGGCTCGACGTACCTGAACGTCGCGGTTTCCAACCACACCGCATCGGCGTCCCATTCCAGTCGGCAAACGGCTCTGGAGCGCCGATTGACCGAGTAGCCGACATCGATCCCGCCCACCGCGCCGTGGACCGGTAGTCCGACAACTGAATGTTGGTCTCTCGCCATCGCCTTCCATCCACTCGGAGGGAGCTTAGCCGGCGCCAAAAGTTATGGGAAATCCCCGCGCCGTGCTCGGACGCCGGCGCCCGCCTGCCGCCACCCTGTGAATTTACGTCGCCGATCTGACACAATCAGCGCTCGCGGCAGATTCGACAGCGATCATCGGCTGCGACTCTCTGACCCCTCTGACGGAAGGCGACGTTCGCACGTGGCGATTAGGGCTGCACGGCTGCCGGGCGAAGGTTCCTTCGTGGAGTTGCGCGGTCGAACTTGGCTCGTAGGAGAGGTACGCGAGGGCGACGGCCTGACGTCACTTCGCCTGTCCTGCACAGCGGACGACGCCCAGGGCGAGCCCCTTCAGGTGATCTGGGACGCGGAGTTGGGCGCGCGCCGTCTGGGCGAGGATGACTCGTCCACGGGGGGCCGGGGCGCGCCGGATGATCCTGCAGTGCTCGCGGCCCATCTGCGCGCCGTGCGCTGGCGTTCTGCCTCGGCCGCGGACCGAGAGCTGCTCCAGGCTCCATTCCGAGCAGGCATCCGGCTCGACGTCTACCAGCTTCTGCCGCTTCGCAAGGCCCTCAAGCGGTCGGACGCGTCAGATGCGCCGGCGCCCGGCGACAAAGTTCCAGATTATGACGACGACGGCGATGACGAGCAGGAGGTGGATCAGGCCGCCGGCGATATGAAAGCTGAACCCGAGGAGCCAAAGCAAAACGAGCAATCCAGCGAGCCCTAAGAGCATGATGATCTTCCTGTCGGATAATGCGGCGCGCCAACACCAGCTTGGCCGCAGCTATTGAGAGCGTGAAACGCAGGAAGGTTCCCACACACAGCGAAAGCTTTCTGCATCATGGGCCTCTGGCGCTTCCGGAAACGGATCAGGCACGCCCCAGGGGCGTGCATTGTGGTCAAGGGTCGAGCTGATCACCGATGGCGAAAATGCCTGGGTTGGAGACCGCCTGGCTCGAACACGGTCTTTTTTAGCGCCCCTGTCCGCGACCCTAAGGCCCGGTCCATTGGCGGATGAACCGGGTGACCGAGCCGGGCGGGGTCGTCCGAGCGCGACCGCCTTCACGTCATCTAAGGCCAGACAGAATAGCCTGTCGGTTCAACCGCCCGACTTAGCCTGAAGACTTACTCCCGCCGGGTCTCCAACTGGCTCTGCAGTTGTGCGGACGCCGATCAAGACTGATAGAAGACGT
>Ga0116231_10005065_pt1 | contig 26223 bp, 20 predicted proteins | sample S1TSphgellanicum_2_FD_89695 | JGI IMG/M metagenome (GOLD analysis project Ga0116231, IMG submission 89695) | Host-associated microbial communities from peat moss isolated from Minnesota, USA - S1T2_Fd - Sphagnum magellanicum MG | ecosystem: Host-associated > Plants > Peat moss > Unclassified... | reverse complement strand
CGTGCAACGGGATCTCATCGTGGTGCAGAGCGTGGTCATCGTGCTGGTGCTCGCCGTGGTCAGTTTGAGCTTCGTCGTGGATATCGCCTATGGCATCGTCAACCCGCAGCTGCGCGCGGCGCGTTGATGAATAGGCGCGCGAGTCGCGATTGGAGCCTGATGGCCGGCGGCATCATCACCGCCGGCTTCGGCGGCTTAGGTCTCGTGGCTGTCTTTTGGACGCCCTACGACCCGCGGCTGCTCGATATCGTCGACAAGCTGCAACGCCCGAGCCGGCTGCACTGGCTCGGCACCGACCAGCTCGGCCGCGATGTGTTGTCGCTGCTCATGGCCGGCGCCACGACCTCCGTGGGGGTGGCCTCGTTGGCGGTGCTCATCGGCGCCGCCGTCGGGGTGCCGTTGGGACTGGCGGCGGCGGCCTACCGCGGCGTGGTCGATGAGGCGTTGATGCGCGGCAACGATTTGATCTTCGCCTTCCCGTCGCTGTTGCTGGCGATCTTGATCACCGCGGTGTTCGGCCCGGGCGCGATCAACGCCGTCATCGCCATCGGCATATTCAACATACCGGTATTCGCGCGCGTCTCGCGCGCGGGCGCCTTGCAGGCATGGACGCGGGATTACACGCTGGCGGCGCGTGTTGCCGGCAAGGGGCTGTGGCGCATCTCGTGGGAGCACATCCTGCCCAATCTGTTCGGCGTGCTGGTGGTGCAGGCGACCATACAATTTTCTTTAGGGGTGATCGCGGAGGCGGGTCTCGCCTATGTGGGCTTGGGAGCGCAGCCGCCCGTGCCGAGTTGGGGCCGCATGCTGAACGAGGCACAGACCTTGACCGCGCTCGCGCCCATGTTGGCGGTGCTGCCGGGTATTGCCATGTTGTCTTTCGTGCTCGGACTGAACCTACTCGGGGAAGGGCTGCGGCGTGCCGCCGGGCGCGCGCCGTGAGCGCAGTGCTGCGCATCCAGGATTTGAACGTCGCGTTTGACGCGGCGCCACGGGCTGCCGTCGCTATGCGGGGCGGCGGTGGGCCGGACCGCGGCGGGCCGGCCCCTGGCAGGCCGGCCCAGCGCGTCGTCAAGAATGTGTCGCTGCACATCGAAGCGGGCGAAATTCTTGGGCTGGTGGGGGCGTCGGGTTCCGGGAAGTCCATGACCGCGCGCGCCGTCCTGCAATTGCTCCCGCCTGGCGCTCGCATGAGCGGCAGCATCCGCCTGCGCGGCGAACGTTTGAGCAGCATGAGCGCTGCGCAGATCCGCGCGGTCCGTGGCCGCGATGTGGGTATGATTTTTCAGGAGCCCGCCACGGCGCTGAATCCCTTGATGCGCATCGGCGATCAGGTGGCTGAGACTTTGCGGTTGCATCGACGCGTCTCGAGCCGTGCGGCGCGCGACGCGGCGCGCGTGGCGCTCGATCAGGTGGGACTGTCCGGCGAGTCGGGCGCGCTCGAGCGGTTGCCCTTCGAACTGTCGGGCGGTCAGCGGCAGCGCGTCGCGATCGCGATGGCCATGCTCATGGGACCCTCCTTGTTGATCGCGGACGAGCCCACCACGGCGCTGGACGTGATCACGCAAGCGCAGGTTCTCGCGTTGCTGCGCGAGCTTGCCAAGCTGCGCGGCATGGGCCTGCTGCTCGTGACGCACGATCTGGCCGTCATCGCGCAACTGGCTGACCGGGTGGCGGTCATGCAGCAGGGCGAGATCGTCGAGGAGGGGAGTACGGCGCGGATACTGCGGCACGCCCAGCATCCCTATACACAGGCACTGGTCGCGGCTGCGCGCTTGCAGCGTAAACGAGCAACTTCGGTGTCGCCCGGCGCAGCGCCGGTTCTCGACGTACAAGGCGTGGTAGTGGATTATCGGCGCGAGCGGCGCTCCCTGTTCAAGGCTCCGGCAAGCCTGCGCGCCCTGAACGGTGTGTCGTTGGCGATTCGCGCCGGCGAGACCGTGGGTTTGGTCGGCGAGTCCGGTTCGGGCAAGACGAGTTTGCTGCAGGTGATATTGGCGCTGCGCCATGCAACTGAGGGGCGCGTGAGCCTGCTCGGGCGTGAGTTTTGCGCCGCGTCGGCGGGGAGCCGTATGCGGGAGCTGCGGCGCGGTATCCAGGCGGTGTTTCAAGATCCGGTGGGCAGCTTCAATCCACGCTGGACGGTGGAGCGTTTGATCTCGGAGCCATTCTTCCTCTTGGATGCCGGAGTTAGCGCCGCCGAGCGGCGCCGCAAGGTGGCGGAGGTGCTCGTCCAGGTAGGCCTGGACGCCAGCGATGCGCGGCGTCACCCGCACGAATTTTCGGGCGGACAGCGGCAGAGGATCGCGATCGCGCGGGCCTTGATCACCCGGCCCGCCGTGATCACGTTCGACGAGGCTGTGTCGGCCCTCGATGTGCTGGTGCGCGAACAGATATTGCAGTTGTTGGCGGATCTCGCCGCGCAGGTGAAAGTCGCGTACCTGTTCGTCAGCCATGATCTGCACGTGATCAGGGCCATCGCCGATCGCATCTACGTGCTGCAATCCGGACGAATCGTCGAGGAGGGGGCGACGGAGGCGGTGTTCAACGCCCCCCAGCACCCGTACACGCGTGCGCTGATCGCTGCGACCCCGGCGCTGCCTGCATAGAGCGCCGGCTGGCGTTACGGATCGCAGCCTGCCATGCCCGCTGCTTGCTCCGCGCGCCGCTGCTCGGTTACGTCCAAGTTCACGCCGGTCATCGTGAGTGCGCCGCCATTCGCGGCGTACAACGTTCGTGAGCATGCCTTGATGTGTCGAATCTCGCCGTTCGGTCGAACGATCCGAAACTCCGTGTCGAATTCGCACTCACCCCGTACCGCGGCCATGATCCGCGCTTCACATCGCAGACGGTCCTCAGGGTGCAGACTGTTCGCCCATAGGGTGTACGGTTCCCCGTCGGGACATCGCGCTTGCCCATAGATGCGATACATCCAATCATCCCAGGTGAGCCAGTTGCTTACCACGTCGAATTCCCAGATGCCGATGCCGGCCGAATCCGCGGCGATCGCAAATCTTTCATTCGATCTCCGCAATTGATCCCGCGCGAGCTCCACGGTAGCCGTTCGCTCCAAGACCTGTCGCTCCAAACTCGCGTTCAGATCGAGAATCGCGCGGTTGGCGCGTTCCGCCTCGTGGGTTGCGTCGCGCAGTGTTTCTTCGTACTTCTTCTGCTCCGTCATGTCGCGCGCGGCGGCGAACGCTCCGCGTAGCTTGCGGTGACGGTCGTACAAGGTGGAGGCGCTGAGAGACACCACCGTGAGCTTGCCATCCCTGGCGCGGACAGTCAGTTCCAATCGGTTGGCCAGGCCTTCGCTCAACACGCGCTTGATGCCGACCTCCGCCCGCTCCGGGTCCGTGAATAGGCCATTGAACGGAGCGCCGATCAATTCGTCGCGCGTGCGGCCCGAGAGCGTAACCATTTGTCGATTGACGTCGGTAATGATGGCGAATGCATCCGTGGTCATCAGTGCGTCGATGTTGGATTCGATCAACGAGCGCGTGTAGAAATGCTGATCGCGATGAAGCTGAGCGAGCTTCGTATGTGCGTCCTCACCCTGTTTGCGCAATGTGGTGTCAAGCACGAAGCAAACACCTTCGTTCGGGCTGTCCTCGAATTTCGCCGCCCCCACCAGAACCGGCACGCGGCTACCGTTCTTGCGGATATATTCCTTCTCAAACGGCGTGCAAGTGCCCTTGGCGGCGAGCTCTTCGACGGCGCGCCGGTCAAGATCCGCGTATTCCACGGGGGTCATCGCCGCCCAGTCGATCAGTCCAGCCTCGAGATCCTTGCGCGTGTACCCTACGATGTCCAAGAACGCCTCGTTGGCGTCGGCGATACCGCCCTGCATATTCCAAAACATCACGCCTTGCACGTTGGAATCGATCAGCCGGCGAATGCGTGCGTTCTTGCGTTTGCGGTCCGCGACAGCTCGAATGAATTCAAGCCGGGTGCCGTCAGGCATGACCGATGCGAGCGTCTCAGCCTCAAAGGTCGAGCCGTCCTTGCGCCGAAATTGGCGGACTGGACCGTAAAAGGAATCGCCTCTGACAGGATCCAACGGCAAGCCGCCATCGGGAATTGCCGCGTCGGTCGTATATTGCGATGCGTGTAGTCCCACCAGCTCTGCGCGGGTAAATCCTAACATCTGACATATGAGGTGATTCGCGTCGATGCAGGTGTTTCCGGCACTGGCGATGACGACGCCGATGGGCGCGCGCTCGAACAGCGCTCGGTAGGGCGCCTCGCTCGCAAGTGACACTGCTTGGACGCGATTGTGCGCTACCATGTTTTCGTATCGTTGCCTCTGCTTGCTGATCCCGAATCTATCGGCCGATTCGAACGGTACTTGAGATATGGTCGAGGCTCTCATGCACGGCGCGGCCGATGGCGCGCGTCAAGCAGTCCGCGGCCGCCGCACCGATGCGGGCGATGTGCGCGGGGCGCGTGAGATGGCCGGCGAGCGGCACGGCGCCGCTCGCCAATGCGAAGACGGTATCGCCATCGAAGGGTGTGTGCGCGGGGCGCACCGCGCGCGCGATGCCATCGTGCGCCATGATGGCGATGCGCCGGCATTCGACCGGGCTCATCTCGGCGTTGCTCGCCACCACGGCGAGGGTGGTGTTCACGCCCGGCTGCAGGCGCCCGATCTCGAGCAAGCGGGACTGATCCGGCGCGGGATCGCTCGAGTCCACCGGACTTTGCGGGCCGCCGCGGCCGCCGAACTCACGATCGAGTTCAAAGGGCCAGGCCCAGTAGGTCATGCCGTCCGGCATGAGGGCGGAGCCCACGGCGTTGACCGCCACCAAGGCACCGACGATCAGTCCCTCGCCCAAATCGATGGACGTGGAGCCGATACCGCCCTTGACCCGGCCGGCCATGGCGCCGCGGCCTGCGCCGACTGCGCCCAGCTTGAATTCCTCGCCCGCTGCCGCGGCCGCCTTCAGCCCCAAGACACGGTAGGGTGGCTCGAGTCCCCATTGCTTGTCGCCTCCATTGGCCAGATCGTGCAGCACGGCCGCGGGTACGATGGGGATTGCGGGGGAGCCGGGACGCAGGTTGAGGCCAATGCCTCGATGCGACAAAGCGGCGGCGACGCCGTCGGCAGCGGCGAGGCCAAAAACCGACCCGCCGGCAAGGACCAGCGCATGTGCTCGCCCGACGAGATTTTCAGTCGCCAGAGCATCGGTTTCGCGGGTTCCCGGGGCACCGCCGCGCACATCCACGGCCGCCGTCCAGCCGGTGATGCAGAGAAGGACTGTGACGCCGGACCTGGCCCCTTCATCGGTGGCGTGACCAATCTCAAGGCCCGCTATATCGGTGATGAGATTGCGAGGAGCGGGGCGAAACACGGACGAGCCGGCGGGGTCAACCACAGACAGGCTCCTAGCGGGGCTGAGCTGCGATGACGGCGAGTCCTTGCAGTACGAGGTCGGGCACATTCTCGCCGCGCGTGCGCATGATGCCGGTGATCATGCCCGCATCGCCGCCGGTGATGAACAGCTTCGGAACCGTGCCGGTGCTCTGCTCGACGATTTCAGCGGCGCGGTCAGCCATGCCGGCGAGCGCGAACACCGCGCCGCGCGACACCGCGCCAACGGTATTGTTGGCCAACACGCCCGCCAAGGAAGGCGTGCTCTGCGACGCCGCCCTGGCGATATCGCTGGTCTTGCTCATCAGTTCCTCCCGCATCATGTGGATCCCGGGAGCGATGAGGCCGCCCAAGTGCTGGCCGGTGGCATCGACGGCATCGACCTTGACCGCGGTGCCGGCATCGACGACGCATAATGCGCCCCGGGCACGGGTCCAAGCACCGATCAGGGCCAGCCAGCGATCGGCGCCGAGCAGTGTGGGATCCAGATAGCCGTTGCTGAGCCCGTTGTATTCCTGGGCCGCGGTGATGAATTCTACTTCGACACGAAATACCTTCTTGGTCAGTCGAGTCAGGGTTTTGGCCATCTTGGGGCCGGCTACGTTGGAGACCAGCACCCGCGTCGGATGCTGGCCGGATTCGAACAGCGCCGTTCTCCACAGCCCAGGTTTCGCGTCGCGATGCACGACCGCCTGCTGATCCGACAAACCGGTGCTGGTCAGCCAGGCCCATTTGAGGCGGGTGTTGCCCACATCGATGAGCAGAATCATGGGTAAATCACCTGCTTAATTGCTTTCCCGGACCTCAAGCGCGCAAGGATAGCATCGCCGACTTGCCTCAAGGCTTCGAAGTCGATGCGGGCTGGGCCGATAGACCCTCCAGCACCCGGATCAGCTGCCGCGATACGCGGTCGTCGATTGCCACGGCTTCGCTCGAGTGCACCGGGTAGCGGATGCGCGCCTCCACGCCCGTCGGCGTGAAATTGAGCTGCACCCTGGCTTGAAAATCGGCAGCCGAACCGGATGCAGCAGTGCGCTGGATCTCCAGGGTCTGGCGGGTGATTTCCTCATGCGAGTCCTTGAGCGCCGTGGCGACCGCCGTCGATAACTCATCCTTCGCGGCGCCGTAGTCTATCCCGGCCGGCAGGCTCAAGGTCATCTCATGCCATGCAAAGTCTACGCCGGGGATTTGCTTGAAAAGGCCGCTCGAGACTTGAAAGACGATGGAATTGGCGAATGCCACCACGCGTCCGGTTGGGCCCAACTGTCCGTGCGCGCCAAGCTCCAGCAGGTACATCCTCACCAACCCAAGTTCGATGACCTCGCCCACCACATCGCCGAACTGCACACGGTCGCCGATGCGAACGCCGTATTTGCCAATCAGAAAAAAGTAACCGACGATGGATACGAGAACGCTCTGCATGGCGACGGCCAGACCTGCGGTGATGAGCCCCGCAAAGGTCACGACCGAGCCCAATTCGGACGAGAACGCAAAGCCGATGATGACCACCGTCAAGGTCCAAAGAGCGATCTTGCGCAACAGCAGCAGCTGATAACGGCGGCGCGTATCGCGTATGTAGTGCATGACGGCACGCCGCCAGAACTCGGCCGCGCCGAATACCACGGCCAGCAGCGCGGTGAGTGCAATCAGGCGAATTCCCAGCGTGCGCAGCGACCTCTCATATTGGCTTTGGATGATGCTGCGCCAATTAGCGAGGTTGCGCCGGTATTGAGCCAGCAGCACGGCCTGCTTGCCCAGCGGAATGAGCAGCGCTGAGTCTTGTTTGATCTGCGCCGCGAGCGCATCGAGCTGCGCACGCATTTGAGTCAGCGTGGCGGCATCGGCAGAATCCGCATGCGCGGCCAAGGCGTCGCCCCGGCCCGACAGGGCGCGCAGCTGGTTCACGAGCGGCTCGCGAATGCCGGCAAACGCGCTCTGCAGCGCCGCCGTGCGTTTGTCGAGGTCGTCGATGGTGGCGATCTTTTCCGAGAGACGAAACGCATCGGCGCCAAGATCCCAGATGCCGAAACGCGTGGCCGCGTTCATGCCGGAGGCGGCAACGGGTGCGAGCGCCGCCGCCGCAACGCCACCGATGCCCTGCATGCCGCCGGCAGCGCTCGCGGCCCCGACGCTCGCGGCGGATGCGCCGCCCTGGGGTGCCCCTGTCTGAGGTGCGGCGCTGCCGGCCGAGGACTGCGCAAGGACCATCGCGTCGATCTGGGACTTGAGCGACGATGCGCTGATGGTGTTGGCATCGCTCTCGCTCGAGATCGTCAACAGGGTCGAGAGCAGGTCCTTGCGGCTCTGCAGGAGATCGAGTTCGCCCTGCAGTTCCGATATCTTCGCCTTCAACTCGACCGCGGCATTGCCCCGCGAGGCGGCGAGCCGCCGTTGTGCGGCGGAGAGTTCTGCCTGCGCGGCGGCGGTCTGCGCGTTGAACTTATTCTGTAGCTGCACGAGAGGCTGCAGCGAAGCAGCACTCGCGGCGCTGGCCGCGTCGGGCTGTTTTGAGAGTAAGTCGGCATCCGCACGGGCAAATTCGACCGCCAGAGACACGATCCGGCTCGCGGCCTGGCGATTGTCATACAAGATCAACAGGTCGCTCGGTTCGCTGGCGGTCTGCTGCTGGATGCCGAGGGTTCTATACCAGTCGATGGTTTGATCCATGAGTTGAACCACTTGCGGGGCGCTCAACGGGGCGGGCGCGACGCCGGCAGCTGCGGCCGGGGGCGCGTTCGCGTCCGCGGCGGCGACCGCCGCTGTGGTGGGGCTGGATGACGGTGACGCGGCGGGCGCTGCCGGCGCGGCTGGCGCCGCCGGCAGCGACGCCGCACAAAACATGAGCGCCGCCATCGTGTATGTGGCTATCAGCGGCCGGAGGGCATTTCGCATCGGCGAATCCTACCGCAAATGGGTAAACTGACACCCCCATGTCCGAGATCAAAAGAGCCATCAGAAGCGTGCCGGATTTCCCGCGGCCGGGAATACTGTTCCGTGACATCGCGCCGTTGTTGCGAGACCATTTCGACGCGACCATCGTTGCCTTGGATGGGCTTATCTCCGATGAGGAGTGGGGCGAGCTCGATGCGGTCGCAGGCATCGAGTCGCGCGGCTTCATCCTGGGAGCGGCGATGGCCATGCGGCGTGGCAAAGGATTCGTGCTGGTGCGCAAGCAAGGCAAGCTGCCGCCGCCCGTGGTCGACATCACCTACGATCTGGAATACGGCTCCGGCATTCTGGAGATGCAGCAGGGCGGCGGGCGTTTATTGTTGGTCGATGATGTGCTCGCCACCGGCGGCACTTTGACAGCCGCTGCCAATCTATGCGAACGCGCCGGCTACCATGTCAAAGCGCTCGGCGTATTGATCGATCTTGGCATCCTTGCCGATTATTCGTGGCGTGGCATGTCGGTGCGTACGGTGGTTCAGTACTGACCGGCCCGCGATATGGACCTTCCCACGCTCTTCGTCGCGCTGCTGATCGCCGCGGGCGCCGTCTGGCTGATCGATGTCACGCTGCTCAAGCCACGCCGGCGCCGCTTCGCGGCCTCACAGCGTGTGCACGGCGCGAGGGAGACCGATCCGTTGTTGGTGCAGTATGCGCGGTCGTTCTTTCCCGTCATCCTAGCCGTGGTTTTGATTCGATCCTTCGTGGTCGAACCGTTCCGCATCCCCTCCGCGTCGATGATGCCTGGCTTGATCGACGGAGATTTCATTTTCGTGAGCAAATTCTCCTACGGTTTGCGGCTGCCGGTGATCAATAGAAAGATTCTCGATACGGGCGCGCCGCAGCGCGGCGATGTCATCGTCTTTCGGCTGCCATCGAACCCTTCGGTCAATTTCATCAAGCGTCTGGTGGGCTTGCCCGGCGATCACGTCGTGGTGCGCGACAATCGAGTTTTCATCAATGGCGCGCGTGCTGCCCTCGAGCCCCACGGGCACTACTCGGGCAGCGATGAATTTGACGGGTCAGACCTCGCGCTCGAGTCCTTCGGCGGAAAGGCGCATGAGGTGATGTTCGCGCGTGACCGGCCGTCGAAGGATTTCGAGGCTCAGGTGCCGCCAGGCGAGTACTTTTTCATGGGCGACAATCGCAACGACAGCGAAGACGGACGCTTTGCGATGGTGGGTTTCGTACCCGACCGAAATCTCGTCGGCCGCGCGGTACGTATTGCGTTGAGCTGGCCGTTGCCCGGCTGGCCGATTTGGCATCGATTCGGCATGCGTATCAACTAGAGCGTGTTTGGATGTAGCCTGACGGTATCCGGGTGCGGGTCATCCGCATAGGTCTTGACCAGGTCGTAGAGAAAATCACGGCCGATGAACAGGGAGCGCTCGCTTCTGCGCTCGTTGAGGCCATGCACGCCGTTGCCATCCGGATCGCCCCAGCCGCCCGGCACGCCGTAGACGGGGATGCCGATCGCCTCGAGGAAAATGCCGTCCGTGGCACCGGTGGACATCGAGGGGATCAGCGGCACGCCGGGAAAGTACTTCGTCACCAATGCTTGTGCGGGACCAATGATCTTCGGATCGAGCGGCGGCGGCAGGGCAATGGGCCGCACCGGCTGCACCGGGGATATCTTGACCGCCGGATCGGCGATGACCGACGCCAGTGTCGCCATCGTTCCCTCGACCGTTTCGCCGGGGAAGATGCGGCAATTGATGTTTGCCGTCGCATGCTGCGGCAAGGCGTTGTTGGCGTGCCCGCCCTCCAGCAAGGTCGCGACGCAGGTGGTGCGCAGCATGCTGTGATAGGAGCGATCCTTCGACACGATCGCTTCGGCGGCGGCGTCGGCCGGATCCTTCGACAGGGCCACCATGGCCCGGCCGACTTCATCATTGCGGGTCGCGCCCAACTTGGCGAAGAATGTCCGCGTGGTGTCGGTAAATTTCACGGGAAATTCGTAGTCGCGTATCTTCGCGAGCGCATCGGCCAGCTCATAAATGGCGTTGTCGCGGATCGGGATGGAGCTGTGCCCGCCGGCATTGACCGTCTCGAGCAAATAATTCTGCGCCGCTTTCTCGCCCACCTGGATCGACTCCACCACGAGCTTGCCGTGGCCGTCGGTGCGGCCGCCGCCGCCTTCATTGAGCGCGAAGGCGGCGCTGATCAAGTCAGGCCGGTTCTTCGCTAGCCACTCAGCGCCGTTGAAGGCATAGGTCGTCTCTTCGCCGCAGGTCAAGGCCAGCTTGATCGTGCGCTTCGGGTGGAAGCCGCTTTGCTTGAAGCGGCTCAGCGTATCGACCCAGGTGGCGTCCATGGCCTTCATGTCCGAGGTGCCGCGCGCGTAAAAGTAGCCGTTCTCGTCGACCAGCGTGAACGGGTCGCGCGTCCAGTCGCTGCGCTTCGCCTCGACGACATCCAGATGGCCGAGCAGCAACATGGGCTGCAAGGTCTTGGAGGTCCCCTGCAAAACCGCGACCATGCCGCCTTCCCGCGGATGCTCGGGCACCGAGAACATCGTGATGTCTTTTTCACCGAAGCCCGCGGCCTTGAGGTGAGCCGCCATGCGCTCGGCTGCCAACGTGCAACTACCCACGGAGAGCGATGTGTTGGTTTCGACCAGTTCCTTGTACAAGGATTCGAAGGCGATCTGGTCAGGACGCAGCGCCGTCATGGGAGCATCCTGAGCGAGCAGTTGACCCGACATCGTCAAGGCGGCAAGGCCTGTCATCCCCAGCATTTTCTTGTTCACGCGCGACCCTCGTTGCGAGCAGTTAGCTTGACCTCGGGTCGCGGCCTTGGCAAGCCCGCGGATGTTCTATACTTCGCGGCATGTCTCCCGGCGCACAGCACGAGCGGCCGCTGGTCGTCAGATGCGGGGCTTTCGGCGACATGGTGCTCCTGACCGCATTGATCAGGCCGCTGCATGCGCGGTTTGGCTGCCCCGTGGATATCGTCACGTCAGGACCTTGGAGCGAGCCGCTGCTGCGAGGACAGCCTGGAGTCGGCGAGATTTTGACGGTGCGTAGCCGCAAGACGCCCTATTACTTGAGCCTGGATCAACAGCGCGTCGTGAGGCGGCTGCGTGCAAGAGGAGCCGGACCCACCTGGTTTTGCGACGGCAACGATGCCGCGCTGCCCATGTTACGGCGCGCCGGTATCCCTGATGACTTGGTGGTCGCCGCGAAGGATCATGGTTTGAGGCCTGGTGAACACGCAACCGAGCAGTGGCGCCGGCTGGCGCAGATTCTACCCGCGGCCCTTGGGGATTCGTACCCGCCGCAGATCGACCTGCAAACCATTGCGCCGGGGTGCCATCTGCAGGTGTCCGACGCTCAAGCCAGCGATTTGCAGACTTGGCTGCAGTCCCGCTCGCTGTCCGGGGTGCCTTTGATTTTGATCCAGGCCGGCAACAAGCGGACCATGCGGCGCGGCTTGCGCCGCCTCGCGGTCAACCACAAATACTGGCCGCATGAGCGTTGGGCCGCGATCCTGCAATTTCTTCGCCGCGAACACCCCGATCACGCCATCGTGTTGTTGGGAACGCGGCCCGAGTACCCGCTCAACGAGGAGATTGCGGCGTTGGCAGGCATCAGCCGGCTCCACAACGCGGCCGACGATCTGCCGGTGCCGCGCCTGATCGCACTGCTCGATCGTGGCGCCGGACTCATCAGCGTCGACTCCGGACCGGCTCACGCAGCCGCGGCCGTGGGCTGTCCCCAGGTGACGTTGTTCGGCAAGGCTCTGACTTCACTGTATCGCCCATGGGGCAGCCAAGGCGCGGACGTCAGAGTGCTCTGCGGCCAGATTCAAGGTGTCCCGAGCATGCTAGGCATCGAGACGCAAGCTGTGATCGATGCTTGGCGCAGTTTGAGGCTGCGCTTCTAGGCCGGCCCCCGGTACGCCGGCCGCCGGATGGCCGGCCCCCACTTTGCGCAACATGTCGGGGGTCACGAGCACCACTCCGCGCTTGGTGACGAAGAAGCGCTGTTCATCCTGGGCGCGGTCTTGACCGATCTGCAAGCCGTCGGGAATGATGCATTCCTCATCCAGGATGCAGCGTGTCAACTTGCAGCGCCGCCCGATGGTGACGCCGGGCAACAACACCGAGTTCTCGACGCTGCTTCCCTCCTCGATGCGAACATCATTCGACAGCAGCGATTGAGACACGTAGGCGCCCGAAACGATGCAGCCTCCCGCCACCATGGAGTTCACTGCCATGCCGCGCCGCCCATCCTCGTCGAGCACGAACTTGGCCGGCGGCTGCTGTGCCTGGTAGGTCCAGATCGGCCACTGGTGATCGTAGATGTTGAGCTCAGGGTTCAGCGCGATGAGCTCCATGTTCGCTTCGTATAGGGCATCGACGTTGCCGACATCGCGCCAATAATTTTGCGCGCGCGTCTCGACATCCTCGAACGGATAGGCAAAGACGCGCATGCGCTGGAGGTTCGGCGGGATGATGTTGCGCCCAAAATCGTGGCTGCTCGATTCATTGGCGGCATCATCGGCCAGCAGCTTCTCGAGCCGGTCCATGGCAAATACATAGATGCCCATGGAGGCGCGCGCCAGGTTGGCATTGCCGATTATGTGATCGGGTTGGCCCGGCTTCTCGGCAAACTTGATGACACGATTGGTCTCGTCGGTGGTGACGATGCCGAATTCATGGGCGCGTTCGATCGGCACATCCACGACGCCGACGGTGATATCGGCTTCGCACTGTTCGTGATACGCAATCATCGGACCGTAGTCCATCTTGTAAATGTGATCGCCCGCGAGGATCAGCACGTGCGTCGGACGGTGCGAGCGGATGAAATCCAGGTTTTGATACACCGAATCGGCGGTGCCGCGATACCAATGAGCGCCGATCTGCTGCTGCGCCGGAATCAGTTCGACGAATTCCCCCAATTCACCGCGCAGGTAGCTCCAGCCCCGTTGAATGTGTTGGATGAGCGACTGCGCCTTGTATTGTGTCAGTACCGCGATCTGGCGGATGCCGGAATTGACGCAATTGGAGAGCACGAAATCGATGATCCGGAACTTGCCGCCGAACGGTGTCGCCGGCTTGCAGCGGTGCTCGGTGAGCGCCTTGAGTCGCTCGCCTCGGCCGCCCGCCATGACCACTGCCACCGTACCGCTCGTCAAACGGCTCACATAGCGTCCAGCGTTGGTACGAGCAGCGTGCCGCATACACCTTAGACTGACATACTCGGCATCTTAGTGCATCAGTTTCTCGTGCGCGCCGGGGCTTGCTAAACTGTGAACATGCCGCCGCTGCAAACCTGTGTCTTGAGCTCCGAGATCATGCCGTATGCGAAGACCGGGGGCCTCGCGGACATGGTGGGTGCGTTGCTACGCAGCTTGAGGCTCGCCGGCAACGATGTCCTGGCCTTCATGCCGCTCTATCCCGTGGTGCGGCGCGAACACACCGAACTTGCGCGGATAGAGAGACTTCGGGAGATCCCGTTGAGCTTGGGTGGCGCCGAGTACGCATTCTCCGTGTACACGACGACGTTGGATCGGACGGACATACCCATATACTTTATCGATTGTCCGGCCATGTTCGACCGCCCCGTCCTATATACAACGGACGCGGATGAACATAGGCGCTTCCTGCTGTTCACCCGTGCTGCCTTGGAGAGCTGTCGCCGTCTCGGGTTGGCACCGGATATTTTCCATTGCAACGACTGGCATACGGCATTTGCGCCTTTGTATCTCAAGACGCTGTTTGCGAGCGATGCCTCGTTTGCCAAAGCGAAGTCCGTGTTGACGATTCATAACATCGGTTTCCAAGGCATGATGCCGAGCTCGGCGGTCGGGGATCTGGAACTTGGGCTCGCGTGGACCCAGCTCGATCAAGCCGACCTGACGCGAGGTGTCATCAATTCCTTGAAGACGGGCATCAAGTATGCGGACCGCGTGACCACGGTGAGTCCGACTTACGCCCGGGAGATTTGCGACGCCCCGGCGGGTATGGGATTGGAATCGGCCTTGAGGGCCCGCACGGATCGCGTCGTGGGCATATTGAACGGCGTGGACTACGAGGTGTGGGACCCGCGCCATGATCCGTACTTACGCACACACTTTGGCGTGCAGGACCTCAGCGGTAAGCAGGTCAACAAGGACCTACTGACCAAGGCGGTAGGGTTGACGCTGCCGCCAAACCTGCCATTGATCGGGATGGTAAGCCGCTTGACCGTCCAGAAGGGCATCGATCTGTTGTTCGAAGCGCTGCCGCTTCTCCTGCAAACGCGTGAATTCGGTTTGGTCGTGCTGGGCAGCGGCGACAAGCAATACGAGGATTTCTTTACCGACCTGGCGAAGGCGTTCCCCGGCCGCGTCGCGTATCGAGCCGGCTACGACGAGTCCATGGCGCACTTGATCGAGGCGGGCAGCGATCTGTTTCTCATGCCTTCTCAATATGAGCCGTGCGGGCTCAATCAAATGTACAGCCTGAGATATGGCACCATCCCCGTGGTACGTAACACCGGCGGACTGGCCGACTCGGTGCAACATTTCGATCCCTCGAGCGGCGCAGGAACGGGCTGCGTGTTCAACGACTTCGATGTGCCGGCCGTGACTTGGGCCGTCAATACCGCGCTCGACTGGTATGGCAACTCAGGCCTGTGGCACGTGCTGATGCAGAACGCCATGGCCAAGGATTTCTCGTGGGAGGCGCAGGCTGCCCAGTACGTCGGCTTGTACAAAGGCTTGGCAGGCCGCACCTAATCGGCGGGTTTGAGAAGCGCGTAGCGGCGGCCATTCGGCAGCACATACTCTTTGACGCTAAGCAAACCGGGGAAACCGGCCCAAATGGGTGGTGCATTCTTGGCGGTCGGCAGGTATCGGGCCAGCCAGCGGCTTTGCGGAGGTCCGCGGCCGGGTAGCAGCGCCAGAATCAGTGCTCCGGAATTTTGCGCGGCGATGCTGGCACTCGCGAGTGCCGCCTCGTCCAAGGGGCCGTCGACGTTGAGCACCGATGTGCTGATGTACATATCCGCGATCGACCGTGTGGTCTCGTCGGGTGCCAGCAACATCAATGGGTGGCCCGCGGCATCGCGCCTCACGTCACGCGCAATGCTTTCGAGGTTCTGCCAGCGGTCGACCTGGCCGTAGATGGCGGCGGCCGGACCCAGCAACAGTGCACCGTAGGCGGCCAGCAGCGCACATTGTGCGATCGATGCGTCGCGCTTGGCAGCATTCCAGGCGCGTAACGCCAGCAACGCCGACAAGATCACTCCGACGGCTGAGACGCTCACGAAAACTGCGGCGGGCGCAGCGAGCGACTCACCGGCGTCGATGCGCACCAGAACCGCTGCCATCGCAGACACGGCAGCGGCTGCCAGCAACAACGCCGCCGTCGCGCGCAAAGCCCAACGATCCCATCGATCAGCGTCGCGGATGATGCCGTCGCCCCACCACGCAATCAGCAGGGCGACGCCGGGGAGTGCCGGCGCGAGATAGACGTTCCGCGCCGTCGCCGCCAGGGACAGCAGCAGCAGCGCCGGCAGGAAGGCGCTGACCGCGAATCGTACCGCCCGAGGGTTCTCGAGCAGGCTGGTGCGGCGGACTAATGCCCGGCGCGCCGCCGCCAGAGCCGCGAACGTCCAGGGAAACAGGTACATGGGCAGCTCGATGAGGTACTTGCCCGGCGAGTTGCGGTGGGCGGCGGCGTATTGGAGCGCCGCCGGAGCATCGACGCGCGCGAAGCGGCCCGCCAGGTTATTCCAGAAGAAAACTTTCAGATGCGCCACGCCGTCCGGTTCGGCGTAGACGAACCCCACCCAGGTGAAGATCATCGCCGCTTGTAGCCCTGAGCCGGCATACAGCTCCCAGCGCAGAAGTTCGCGCCAGCGCCGCTCCCAGCAGATGAGCGTGAACAGAGTCAATGCCGGCACCATCCAAGCCGCGGCGCTCTTGCTCAAAAAGCCCATCCCCATGGCGACGTGCATGAGCGTGTACCCGCCCAAGCGCTCTCCTCTGCGGGATGCGTAGAATCCGATGTAGGCGCCGAGCAGCGCCGCTGCGGTGCTTGCCAGGAGCGGTGCGTCGGTGGCGAGCCAAATTTGCACCTGGTAGGACAGCAAGAAAGTGCCGCTGACCGCGGCCCCGATGAGGCCCGCCCTTCGTCCGCAGCTGCGCCGGGCGAGCATGCCGACACAGAGCGTGCCGATGATGGCATACGCCAAATTCGGCAGGCGCGAAGCCCACGCTCGGGCACCGAACAGACGTATCGGCAACGCGGCTATCCAATAGGTCAATGGCGGCTTCTCGCAGAAGGGTTCTCCGGCCAGGAGCGGTACGGCTTTGTCGCTCTGCCAGCTCATTCGCCAAGCAATGTCGGCTTCGCGAGGTTCATCCGGCGTCCAAAAGCCGCGTCCGAACATGCCGACGCACCAGATCGCCAGCAACAATGCAGCCAGCCGCATTGCTGCCGCGGGGAGTGGGTTCGACACCATGTCCGGTGGTTTGGAGCCTGTCTGACTTAAGGTAGCGCGCCTAACCGCGCGGCGCACCCGACTTCTTGGCCGCCACCCAATCGTTGATCTTCTTCTCGAGGACTGCCATCGGGAGCGCTCCGGCATCGAGTACCTGGGCGTGAAATTCGCGAACGTCGAAGCGGTCTCCGAGCTCGAGCTCCGCAGCGTTGCGCAACCTGCGGATGGTCAGCTGTCCGATTTTGTACGCCAAGGCTTGGGCGGGCATGGCGATATAGCGGTCAACCTCGGCCGTGGCGTCGGTGCGGCTCATGGCCGAATTATCGAGCATATAGGCAATCGCCGCGTCGCGAGTCCAACCCTGGGCGTGAATGCCGGTATCGACGACCAGTCGCATCGCACGCAGGAGTTCGTCGTTCAGATGTCCGAACAGTTGATACGGGTCCGTATACATCCCGAGTTCAGCGCCCAGGCTCTCCGCATACAGCGCCCATCCTTCGACATAGGCCGTGTTGCCGCCGAAACGCTGAAATGCCGGCAGCCCGGTGTTTTCCTGGGCAAGGCTGATCTGGAAATGGTGGCCGGGAATGCCCTCGTGCAGGAACAGAGTTTCGTAGCCCCATGTGTACCGCGACGGCAGATCGTAGGCGTCGTAATAGAAAACACCGGGACGAGAACCGTCCGGCGCGCCCTCCACGTAGGATCCGGCCGCCTCGGTTTTCTCCTTGTAAGCCGGCACCGGCTTGATCTCGAGCTTGGATTTCGGCACGAGACTGAAGTCCTTCGGCACCGCCGCCACGATCCTCTCCTCGATGGCGACGAATGCCTGGCGCATGGCCTCGGCAGAGGCGGGCGCAAAGCGAGGATCGGTGCGCAGCGAGTTCGAGAAGTCATCGCGGCTGCCCTTGAAGCCCACTGCGGCACGAACCTTGTCCATCTCCGTGTGTATGCGCTCGACCTCCGATAAACCGAGGTCGTGGATGGCCTGCGGGGTCATATCGGTGGTCGTGCTGGTCGCGACGAGATAGCGGTATAGCGCCTCGCCGCCGGGCATTTGGCTCAAGCCCACCGAATCGCGCGCATGCGGCAAGTAGTCGTTCCTGATGAAATCGCGTTCGCGCGTGAACGCTGGAATCAGTCGATCGCGGATGAATGCGGCGTACTCGGCGGCCAGGCGCTTTCGGTCGGCCGCCGGGATGGAGTCGGGAAATTTGGTGATCGGCTTGTAGAAAGTGGAGCCTTCAACGCCTTCCTTGATCAGCGCATCGAACTGATCGGCGCTGAGTTCCATGGTAAGCGTCGGGTTGGTCACGCCGCGCGCCAATCCTTGTTTCATCCGCTCGATCGACCGATCGAGGTACAGCACCAGGCCGGGCAGGCGTTTCAAGTTATTGCGGTAGTCGGCGAGAGTCTTGAAGGGTGCGGGACCCTCGCCGGAGGCCAGATCAGGCGCGAACGTTTGAATGCCGCTGAAGTGGTCTATGGGACGCACCTCGGTCGCCTCGAGAATGTCCGGTTCGAAACCGCGCAGATCGTTGCTGCGCTGATACTTGAAGACATCGTAGCTCACCTGATCCTCGGGATTGAGCGCGTGTCGATCGATCGCGGCAAGATCGGCCAAATCGCGAACCGCGGCCGCTTTTTCGGCTGCAAAGTAAGCATCGCTGATGTAATCCCCAAACCGGCCGGCATAGCGAAGGTCGTTGCGCATCAATGCCTGTAGCGGATTACGCTCGAGGTTTCCCTCATCGCTCGCCGCGAACAGCGCGAATAGCCGTTGATGGGCACTCTCCGTGCCGGCGGCTGTCGGCGCCGCGGCCGACAGCGGCGCGGCCGCGGCGGCAACATTGAGCGCGGCGACGCTCACTGCGGCGACATCGAGCGCCGCGCAGAGGAGGACACCCAGCAGCCGCCCATGGACGTTTTCGCGAAACACTGCCTTGGCGAATTGGTTCATGATGGCAAGACTATAGTATCGAAGCGCCGCATGCTCACGAGTCACAAGCCGCCGGTCTCGAAGGACTGGCTCATATTCGCAGGTCTGGTGTCGCTACTCGCCGCGATGCTGGCGCTCTCCTTGCTGGCGGGACGTGTGTGGCTGCCGCCCGCCGAAGTCTGGAGGGGCTTATGGGCGCCGCGGGGCGATCTCGCCGCCGCCATCGTCATGCAACTTCGGCTGCCGCGGGCTGTGCTGGCGCTCGAGGTAGGCGCGGCACTGGGACTGTCCGGCGCGGCACTGCAGGGCATCACGCGCAATCCCCTGGCGGAACCCGGACTCTTGGGAGTTTCCTCGGGAGCGGCGCTCGGGGCTGTCATCGCCATCTACTTCGGTTGGGCGAGGAATGTCGCGGCGGTCGCGCCGCTGGCGGGCCTCACCGGGGCATTGCTCGCCAGCTGGCTGACCTTCGCACTGGGCAGCGGCGGCGGCAGCATCACGCTGGTACTCGCGGGCGCAGCTGTTTCGGCTTTGGCGTCCGCCGGCATTTCGTTGGCGCTCAATCTTGCGCCGAACCCATACGCCGCCTACGAGATCATGACCTGGCTGATGGGCTCACTCTCGGATCGAAGCTGGATGGACGTCGTTCTGGTATCGCCGTTCATCCTGGTAGGATCGGTGATGTTGCTGGCGAGTGCGCGCGCCCTGAATGCGCTCGCGCTCGGCGAAGCGCAGGCGCGCAGCCTCGGCATCGAGCTGCGCTTGGTGTACGCACTCGTCGTATTCGGCACGGCCTTGAGCGTCGGATCATCCACGGCCGTGACCGGAGCGATCGGCTTCATCGGCTTGGTAGCGCCGCACCTGGTGCGGCCGCTGGTGGGGCATCAGCCGAGCCGCGTCTTGTTGCCGGCGGCGCTCACGGGGGGCGTGCTGCTGCTGTTTGCGGACGTCGGCACGCGCTTGATTCCCACCGGCAGCGAACTGAAGCTGGGCGTGTTGACCAGCCTGATCGGCACGCCATTCTTCTTTTGGCTGGTCGTGCGTTTACGCAAAATGGCTCCTTGAACACCAACGCGGGGTTAGGCACATGACGAATCACGTTCTCGTGGAAAAATCCGCGCAGCTGCTGATGCTGACGCTCAACCGCACGGATAAGAAAAATGCGCTGACGCGCGACATGTACGCAACGCTGGCGGCGCATATCGAGGGCGCCAACGACGACCCGGAGATTCGCTGCCTGCTATTGCAAGCCAATGGCGACATGTTCACCGCCGGCAACGATCTGGTCGACTTCGCGGCGACCAACTCGAGCACGGCGACGCCGACGCTGGAGGACAACATCCCGTTGCTGCCCGCACTTCGCGGCGCACGCAAGCCATTGGTTGCCGCGGTCAACGGCCGGGCTGTCGGTATCGGCTTCACCCTGTTGCTGCATTGCGACATGGTGTTCGTTTCCGAGGATGCCGTGCTGACGGCGCCGTTCGTCAACCTGGCACTGGTCCCCGAGGCTGCGTCATCCTGGTTGCTGCCGCTGCTGATCGGCCATGTGCGCGCTTTCGAGACTTTCGTGCTCGGCGTGCCGGTCGATGCACACAAGGCGGTGGCGTGGGGTATCGCTAACCGGGCGGTGCCTGCGGCGGAGTTGCGTGACGTTGCGCGCGCGGCGGCGCTCGCCATTGCGGCCCGCGCCCCGAGCGCCGTGTTGGCGACCAAGCGGCTGATGCGCGACGACGACGCGCTGCGCGATCGCATGAACGTGGAATTCGAGTATTTCGTGCGCCAGTTGAAATCGCCGGAATTCACGGAGGCCTTCAACGCCTTCGCGGAACGCCGGGCCGCGGATTTCAGCAGATTCCAGTGAGGCGGCGCACCGCAGGGGCCGCTCTCGCCCTGTGCTGGGGTGTCGCCGTCGCGTCGCCGCCGCCGTCGCCGTCGGGGCCGCAGCACGTCATGTCCTTGAGCATGTGTACGGACGATCTGCTGCTCGAGTTGCTGCCCCCCGAGCGGATCGCATCGGTGACTTACTATGCGCGCAGGCCCGGCAATTCTTATCTATGGCCGCAGGCGGCGCGCGTTGCCGTGAATGCGGGAACGGCGGAAGAGGTGCTGGCCACCCATCCAGATCTGGTGCTTGCGGGCACGTTCACCACGCCGGCGACGCGGCGACTGCTGCACGAATTGAACTTTGCCTTGCTGGAAGTGCCGCCTGCCAATGATTTCGACGAGATCCGGCAAATCACGCGCCGCGTGGGGCATGCGCTCGAGCGCGACGCGCAGGCGGAGTCGTTGATTGCCGGGATGGATGCGACGCTTAGGAGTCTGGCGCAAACACGCCCAAGGCGGGCGATTCGCGTCGCGGCGTGGGGCGACGGCGGCGCGATCCCGGGACGAGGCACGCTGTTCGACGCGATCCTGCGCGCCGCGGGCGGTATCAACGTTGCACCGTCGAACTCCACCACGAGCTATACATCGTTCGATATCGAACAGCTGCTGGCGGCCCGGCCCGATGTCATCGCCTATCCGAGCCATATCGGCGATACGCCAGGACGCAACACGGATGTCGCGCTGCATCCTCTGGTGATGAAGTTGTATGCCGGACGGCGGGTTGCCTACGCGAGTGCCTTGTATAGCTGCGGCATTCCCGCGAGCGCCGAGGCGGCCGTTGCTCTGCGTGAGTCGCTGCAAGCGGCCATGGGCGCCGGTTCGTGACACAGCTCGACGCCGCGAACGTCTGCGTGCGACGCGCGGGCAGGGCGGTGCTCGACAATGTCTCCCTGCGGGCGCACTCGGGCGAGTTCGTGGCGGTCATCGGCCCGAATGGTGCCGGGAAGTCGACGCTGCTGTCGGTGCTTGCCGGGCTGCTCACACCGGATTCTGGCAGCATGGCGCTCGATGGGGATCAAGTCACCGGTGTATCGAGCCGCAAGTTGGCGCAGCGACGCGCCTACCTACCGCAAAATCCCCGCTGCGAATGGCCGATCACGGTGGAGCGTCTGGTGGCACTGGGTTTGACGCCCACCTTGCCCGCCATCGGTCGATTGCCCGAGGCTTTCGCCGCCCGGATCAGCGCGGCGCTCGAAGCTTGCGACTTGGTTAAACAGCGCTCGCAACCGGCGACCACCCTGTCGGGCGGGGAACTGACCCGCGCCATGCTGGCTCGCGCCCTGGTGGGCGATCCCGACGTGCTCATCGTGGATGAGCCCATGTCAGGGCTCGATCCGCGCCATGCCCTCGATACGGCCGAACGGCTGCGAGTGTTGGCCGCTGCCGGCAAGCTCGTGATCGCCTCGGTTCACGATCTCACCCTGGCCGGACGTTACGCGAGCCGCATCTTCGCGCTAAAAGCCGGCACGGTGCAGGGTGACGGTCCAGCGTCGATCCTGACGGCGGATTTGATTGGCCGTGCCTTCGACGTACCAGCATGCGTGTCGGGCAGCGGCAGGGATTTTTACGTGGATTACGCCGCACAACCGCGGGCTGATGCCGGCGTAACAGGAGCGTGAGGCCGACAGCGGCGGCTATCATTGCCTGACGACCACGGCCAACATGCAGATTGAATGAAAGCCCTTGATCGCGCGCTGATCCCTTTGCTCATGCGCTGATCGCGAATCTCGACGATCGGGTTCATTATCTTCATTGACGACCATTTTGCCGGGCGCGTCTAATGAAGCTAGAAGGTTACTGCTTCCCCCCCGAAAGCGGCAGAGTGGGGGCGGACGCCGGAACAGTGCTCTTGGGCGTTGGTCATGCGCGTCGACTCCCTCGTTCGCACGCCAAGTATGTGCGACCATTCTCTCCGATGGGATTTCGTCTGAGGGTTTTGTTTGCGGTGGTCGTCGGGCTTTTCGGCTCCGCGATTGGCGCTGCCAACGGCACCGCGGCTGCCGACGATGCCGGGGCCACGGTCGCGGCAGCGCGCGCGTCGCCGCCCGCGGCTGCATTGGGGCCGGCCGTCCCGGGACCTCCGGCCGGGCTCGCGGACTCGGCGGCGCTGCGCGCCACGGTTTTCGGGACGCCACCCCAGGATATCGCCCCGCTTCCCGCCAGGGTGCCGGTGGTGGAAATCGACGTCTCGCTGCCGTGGAGGCTGCCGATCCCGGCGGTGCTCTGGTTCGACAACAAGCTGCATGTCTATTTGTCCGCGCAGAACAAGCCGGCGCCGCTCGCCATCATCATTTCGGGCACGGGCAGCGATGCCAACACGTCGAAGATACAAGTTCTGCGGGGCGTGTTGTATGGGGCCGGCTATCATGTGCTGACGATGCCGTCCCCGACCTTCCCGGGATTCATCGTTGCCGCGTCGAGAACCGGCGTCGCCGGCGATTTTCAGCAGGATGCGCACGATCTGTACGACACCCTGCAGCAGATCATTGGTCACCTGCCGCGCAAGGTAAAGATCACCGACATCGACGTGCTCGGCTACAGCTTGGGAGGCGCGAACGCAGCCTTCGTCAAGTCCATCGATGCGCGCGAGGGCAAGCTCAAGATTCACCGTGCCGTGATGATCAATCCGCCGGTAAGTCTGTTCGACTCCATTGGCCGCCTCGATGAGTTGTTCGCCACCAGTATCGGCTCGAGCGATGCGGCGATCGATCACTTGTATCGCAAGTTGTATGCGCGCCTTGCAAATATCTATCGATCGACGGACCTCGTGCAGATGGATCAAAGCTCGATGATGAGCGCCGTTGCGGCATCGCTTCGGACCGATGTGGATTTTTCGGCCGCAATCGCCTTCACTTTCCGCCTTGACCTGGTGGACATGTTCTTCATCGGCGATCTGTATGCGCGGACCGGCGTGGTCACCGATCCGAAGCATCCACCCAAGGTCGGAGACTCGCTCGACAATATACAGCGTGCTTTGCGTCTCAAGCCGTTTTCGGAGTACTTCGCCAGAGTCTTCGCGCCCTATTATCTGGAGGCCCGTCCTGGGTCGACGCGCGCTTCGCTGATTGCCGACAACCGGCTCAACGTGATCGGCGATGAATTGCGCTCCAACGGCGACTACTACGTTCAGACCAACAACGATGATCTGATACTGGACCGGCGCGAGCTCAGGTGGCTCGAGGACACCATGGGCAAGCGCATCGCCGTCTACGATCATGGCGGGCATCTCGGCAATCTAGGCGATCGTCAACAGGCGGCCGACATGCTGCGCATGCTCGACGGCTCCTGGCCCGGCGGGGCCACGTGAGGCGGGTGCTGCCACGGCTGCGCCGGCTGCCACGGCTGCCGCTGCCACGGCCGCAGCTGCTGATGCCGCTGCTGATGCCGCTGCTGATGCCGCTGCTGATGCTGCCGGTGTTGGGCATGCTCGGTGGGTGTGCCTCGCAGGTGCTCTCCCTCCATACGCTGCCGGACGAAACACCCGCGGCCGATAATGCAGCCGCCAAGGCAAGCGCAGCGGCGTTCATGGCGGCCCCCGCGACGCCCGCGACCCCCGGGGCCGCCCCCCCGGGTGAGGCTGGTCCGCCGATGACGCCGGCGGATGCGCCGCCGATGTACACGTACGACCCCTTGGAGCGGACCAATCGTTTCTTCTACCGCTTCAATTACCGCTTCGACGAGGCCGTTTTCCTGCCCGTGGTCCGTACCTATGAGCGAATTCCCGGAACGTTGCGCTCGGGCGTGCATAATTTTTTCGGCAATCTGTCGGAGATCGACAGTGTCATCAACTACGTGCTGCAGTGGCGGCTCAAGTTCGGGTTGCATAGTCTCGAGCGTCTCGTCATCAACAGCACGATCGGCATCGGCGGATTGTTCGATGTCGCCGGCCACTGGAAACTTCCCGCGGCGCCCACCGGATTCGCGACGACACTAGCCGAGTGGGGGATGCAACCCGGCGCATTTCTGGTCATACCGGTGCTCGGTCCATCGACATTGCGCGACGGCACAGGCTATGCGGTCGACTATGCGACCCTATACGGCATCGACGTCTTTCATCTGTACCGCGGCGATGTGTCATGGGGCCTCGGGGTTGCCAACGCCGTGGATCAGCGCGCGAATATCGACTTTCGCTACTACTCCACCGGTTCGCCGTTCGAGTACGAGAACGTACGCTTCCTGTACGTGCACCGGCGGTTGATCGAAGACGAAGCGCTGCACGCGCAAAAGTCCCGCAAGCGGCCGCCGCCGGACGAGCCGGCGGCGAAATAGGATGCGCTGCCGAGCCACAGGACGCGCCGCGGGTCACAGAACCCGCGGGTCACAGGATGCGGCGCGGGTCACAGAACGCGCGGGTCACAGGACGCAGCGCGGGTCACGGAACGCGCGGGTGGGGAAATTTGGCTAGGCTAAAGCTTCAGCGCCGCCGCGCGCCTCATGCGACGCCGCGCTCGTCGAGGAAGCTTCGCAAAATCGCCGCGGTGTGGCTGCCGGCGGACTTGCGCACGATGGTTTCAGGCGAGCCTTGCGCGACGATGCGTCCGCCGCCGGAGCCGCCTTCGGGCCCGAGATCGACGATCCAATCGGCAGCCGCCATGACATCGAGATTGTGCTCGATGACCACGACCGTGTTGCCGGCATCGACGAGCCGATGCAGGACTCTCAGCAACTTCTCGACATCGGCCATATGCAGCCCGACCGTCGGCTCATCGAGCACGTACAGCGTGTGTTGCCGTTCGCGCCGCGCGATGTCCACGCCGAGTTCGTCGGTGCGTACCTTGGCGAGTTCCGCGACCAGCTTGATGCGCTGGCTTTCGCCTCCCGACAGCGTGGGACTGGGCTGTCCGACACTCAAGTATCCGAGCCCGACATCGTTCAACAAACTCAAGGGGTGGTGAACGCTGCGCTGCGCGGCGAAGAAGCCTTCGGCGTCCTCCACACTCATGGCCAGCACGTCGCCGATGCTCTTGCCCTTGAAGAGCAGCCCCAAGGTCTGTGCATTGAAGCGCTTGCCGCCGCAAACATCGCACAACACCTGCACGTCGGGCAGGAAGCTCATTTCGATGCGCTGCATACCCTGCCCTTCGCATGCCTCGCAACGCCCGCCCTCGGTATTGAACGAAAAACGGCTGGCCGTAAAGCCACGGATGCGCGCGTCCGTCGTGTCCGCATATAGACGGCGGACTGAATCCCAAAATCCGATGTACGTCGCCGGGCAGGAGCGGGGTGTCTTGCCGATCGGCGTTTGGTCGACTTCGAGCACGCGGCTGATGCTTTCCCAGCCGGTGATGTCGGCGCAGCCGCGCGCTTCGAAGCCTGCGGCGCCCGCCCGGGACCCGCGAGCTTGCCCTTGCCCGCGCCGGCCGGCATGCGACATGGCGCGTTGCAGGTTATTCAGCAGCACATCGCGGGCGAGCGATGACTTGCCCGACCCGGAAACGCCGGTGATGACGGTCAGGGCGCGCAAGGGTATGCGGGCGTCGACCTTGCGCAGATTGTGCAGGGTTGCGCCGTGGATCTCGAGCATGGGCGCATCGCGCGCCAGCTTGCGCCGGCGCGATCGCGAGTGCTGCAGCGGCGCGGCGAGGCAGCGCCCCGTCACGGAGTCCGGCAGCCGCGCGAGCTCGGCGGCGGTGCCTTGTGCGACCAGCCTGCCG
>Ga0116231_10005064_pt1 | contig 26226 bp, 16 predicted proteins | sample S1TSphgellanicum_2_FD_89695 | JGI IMG/M metagenome (GOLD analysis project Ga0116231, IMG submission 89695) | Host-associated microbial communities from peat moss isolated from Minnesota, USA - S1T2_Fd - Sphagnum magellanicum MG | ecosystem: Host-associated > Plants > Peat moss > Unclassified... | reverse complement strand
ATTTCCTCCAATAGCTTTGCCCACAGACTGGGAACAGGAAATTCCGCCCTCCGATTAGCGCCGGGCCCGGTCGGCCTGAAACCCGAGCTCCGTCAGGGACGTAGTGAATTTATATATAAGATTGATAATCCTCATTGTTTGGTTAACTAGTTTTTTATGGTTAATGTCTATAAATATTTTAAAAGAATATTGCAAATTATTCTCATTTTTGAAGCATTAAAAAGAAAATGCAGTTTGTAACCAAAAATTACTTGACCTAAGATTATTTGACACATTAAGCACCAAACATTTGCACTTAATGTTATATTATTATTTTTGACCATCAATGTTACATTTGTGCCAAAATTCAAGATGAGATTCGAAACCATATTTCTCAAGGTACTTGAATCAACCTTTTTTTGTTAAGGATTCTAGGAAGTAGCCTATGCAGTGATCGTGCATTTGAGCTAGCACCTTAAGTGGTTATAATTAGATGTCTAAACATCTTTTGAGTGGCTACATAGAAGGTGGGGGGGATAGAACATATGGCAATTTTCCCTTTACAAGGGCTTGTGTATATGGTTATTGCAAGTTGCATCATATATGCTAATAGTGGCTACTTCAAGTTTGACAAAGAGGGAATTTAGGCTATAGTAAAAAAACTGTGGGGCCTCTTGATGAGGTGTATGGAAGATTGGAGTGGCAAAATTTGGTGATGTCCAAGCTCCTAGTTAGAAATTAAAATTGAAAAATCTTCCCCACAATTTGGTGATGTCCAAGCTCTTAGTTAGAAATTAAAATTGAATCAATCTTCCCCACAATTGCTAACTTTGACAATGATTGCATTGATAAATTTGCTCAATGGTTCATGCAATGCACACAAATCATGAATGCAACATTTTAGTCCTTAAATAAGATTATCACCCCAATTTTAACACCTTTAAACAAATTATCACCCCATTAGCTTCAATGTAATATACTTTGAAGCCATTGTTTGTGGAATCAAACCACCATGTGAAACCATGGCATCCATTATAATTCTTTTCAAATCATTTGAAATGGCTCCATCAACAACCCATTGTAAGGATAACAAAAAAATTATTATTTGTCAATTTTCCACCACATATGTGTGGATAGAAAGCCAAGACTATTGGTCCACGGTTGTAATTCCATCATATGAAAAGGAGATAAATGTAGCAACTTGAACCAAAGCCTTGGTCTTGTTCATCATCAATGCACGCATGCAAGTTGCCATCCCCCACCTAATTGTATTAAATTAATATAATTTTGAAAAATCCTTAACATCAAGAAAATACAACAACTTGTTCATATTCTCATAGTTCATCATAGGTTTGCTCTTGTATATTAAGTGGAAACAAATAACAAAATAGACTATTTTTTTCTTCCTTTTTGTAGTAGCTCCATGAAAAACTTGATTGGCTATAATATCCTTCCTACCATTTGCACAGAGACATTCATTTTTTGCATGGATAGAATCTTTGTTCATATAAAAAAAAATTGGCTTTACAAATATTCGGGATTGCAACTAGAGCCTTCCTCCTACCACCGTGGTTCCAAGGTGGGGAGATGTTTGACTTTTATTACATGTTCCATACCTTGGTCCTTCATTGTAAATTATAACTTGTAAGCACTTAAAAGCTAGTGGTTGGTGCATATTGCTTTCACAAAATTTGAGCCCCAAATCTTATAGTACATCCATGATACTAGTAACTTCCAAACAACACAAAGCATATTGAAACTGAATGAAAAATCCAAACACTGTGCAATAACTTTTGAATAAATGCAAACTTGCCAAGCAAAACATGGGTATTAGGGTAAAGGCTAGAGAATAATGATCAAATCTAGAATTTGAAGGATTTTGGATCTTGATTGTAATGAGGTTCGATGGTCAAATGTTTGAGAAATCCATCTCACCACTTGCCATTAAGTACCAAAAATGAAGATTTCAATGTCTCACCTCAATGAATGAATTGTATTTCACTCTAGTCTTGAGTTTCATCTCTTCAACATACATATATGGGTTTTGGAGTTTGGTGCAACAAAGTAAGCTACATAATCATAATATTATTTAGCAATTTGTAGTTAATGCTAATACTTGAACATCATAATTTGATATTTGTCTGCAATCCCATGTAACTTTGTGTGGGCAATGATGGCAAAAGGACCTCCTTTGTGGGTGGCAATAATCGGTGACAACAATAATGAGGATGAACAAGATTTTGCCAAAGGAGGAAAGAAATAGTTAAGGCACTAACAAGTTAAAATTAGGGTTAGGGCATGTCACAATTTGGCTAATAGTAATTTGTAAGCTCGCCACACATGGTAATGGGTTTAGGGTTTACATATAAAGTGCAAGAAAAATAGCTAGTGGTAGATCTAGTCTTGCGACAATTTTGTCCAAAAAAATGGTAATTTTCAAACTTCAAGGTTTGGGAGCTTCTTAGTTTAAGTAGAGATTTGGCGAAATTTTGCCAATTAAATAAAATGTTGACTTGAACTATCTACAATTATCTACATATCCCATGATTTACATATCTATACAAATGTATGATACACTACAAATGTCAATTGCACCTCATCCTTCAAATTTCAAGCCAATTGCCCTTATTTGTGTATTCCTTGTAGGAAGGAACATTTTTGTATAGAAAGTTGAAATGATATGTTCATGTCAGGCTCACTTGCTGACATGTCTCTTGCTGATTGGACATCCATGCCCGAGTTATATTGCACATTAAGTTGTTTATATCTCATTTTGTGTGTGTGGATGATAATTGATTCATTTCCATTATGTGTATGGATGAAATTTTGATCCACATCTGCGTGCTGAATAGTTTGTGTCCAATAGTCAGTTGTAATGGATGATGGTTATGTTTGGTAATTGGCCCGAGGTCATTGGTTATTGGACATAGCCTTGTTGCTCTTGCACCTTGGCTATTTTTGGTAACTAGAAGCCTCTTGCAGGTCATGTAGTCCACACTAATGCTTTGTTGCCTATAAAAAATTGTCATTTTTTAGACAAAAAAGTTGGGAGAATTTTGAATTTTTTTCCCTATTGTAGAATTGACTAATGGTGCTAAAATTTGGAAATTTTGGCCAAATTTTTTGTATCAAAAAATTGGAAAAAAATAAATAAAAAATCCATGGTTCACACCCTATACATTGTTTACCTTGGAATCACCCTTGAATTAGAATTTTGCTGCACTCATTTAACACAGAGAGGTCCTATTTTTTGGTTAGGTGGCCACTTTTAATTGGTTGCACAATTCTATGACTTACCTGGGTGACCACTAATCTAGCCACATCACAAAATTGATTTCTTTATTTTAAAAATTAATTAAAATTTAAAAATTTAAAATCATGTGCATCATTTGAATAATTGCCATTGGTTCTTCAAGATAATATTTTTCTATGGAAAAAATTTGTTCTCCAAGTAAACATTACAAAATACACACATCAAGGCCTTCATATTGTCATAAGCTCTAGATTCCATATCCTCCACATCCCCAATTGGGCAGTGCATTGGAAGTGGTATGTGGTCATAATTTCTGAGTGTACTTATAGAGGGCGTATTATAGGATTAAATACTTGATGGGTGGTACCATAGTTCATGGGCAACTTCAACACATAACTATTGAATGAATAATTAATAAATTTTGAAAATTCCATTGGGAAAGTTAGAATACTCCTAAATATTTTTCATTTTTCTCTCACAAAAAAATTGTTCTTGCAATTTTATTTTATTTTTTTTATTTTATTTTTTTTGGGGTAAATTTCAGCATTTATAAAAATATTATAATTTGTGCCAAAGTTGCCAAGGTATTTAGTATTTACTCCCTTGATGGCAAAATTTGGTGTTAGGTCTTCTTAAAAAATGATGGCCTATTTTGGTGTATAAGGTGCTATAAAAGCTTTTGGCTTCCAATATTGTTACCTAGTGTAAGGCCCCTAAGGTGGAGCATTTCAAACCTTTGGACCCAAGCAATGTTGACATATAAGTGAACATACCTTCATGGTGGGGACATTCTCAATGTTTGGACCCCAACCCAACTAATGTAGAATAGCCCTTTACCAAACACTCATTGGTGATCAAATACTTGGTAAACAAATGGATCTTAACCCTAACCAGACCAACATACCCTAAATCTGACCATTTGGATTTAGATACTTTTAGTTGGAAATTCAACATCACCCACTCATGAAAGATTATGTGTTCAGTTTCATTCTCTAGGTTGACACATACACAAAGTTGGGTTTGATTTGTACCTTCTATGAACCTCATCCTTGTGTGAGCCTATGCATTTCAAAGGAGGAGCCTGACCTTATTGCAAAACCATCATGACTCTCTACTACAAACCAACACAAGCTCACACATTGGTGCAAGCCATGACCTACATGAGCATTGGCAATGTCATCAACAATTTCATTTACTCTTCTAATACTTTGTCATTTAGTAATTGTAATGTTCAACTTTTTCATTTGGAAGCTTGGGGATGGTCTACATGGATTCAATTTTCCAAAGACCTTCAAGCTTCAAGGTGTTGAAAAAAAACAATCATTGTAGTTGGAGAGATCATAGAACAATTATCTACTACATATGGAATGTTATATTAAAGAAGCTTGTTTAACCTTCAACAAAGAAAGATATATGTATATATACACAATCATATGTACCTATTATCCAAGTTCACATGCATACATGCCAAGATCCAATTTTAGACCTATAAGGTAGTATGCTAACAACTTTCTAATCTGTAACAAATTATTGTTAATTTGTTATTGCAATTATATCATTGCATGCTTACGTACCAATTTCTCCACGTAGATGTTTGCATATTTTACGTAATCTAATGCATCCCGATGGATGAATGTTTTCAACACCTCCCTTCAATCTTATGTGGATTTGTAAAAGGAACAACAAGAGTGCCTTAATAATGTTTACAACTTACATTAAGCCAAAATGTCAAGTGTCATAGGTGACGATGTAATCTACTAAGTCCTATGCTATTGAAATCATTAGTGTGCACAAGTCCAAGCTTATTGCAAAGCTTGTAAAATAATGTACGCCTTAGTGGTTTCATAAAAATGTTAGCAATTTGGTCTTGTGAAGGTACATGTGTGATCTTCATAGAACCATTTTGAACTTGTTCTTGAATATAAAATGATGATGGACTTCTGTATGCTTAGTTCTTGCATGGAAAACATGATTGTCAAAGAGCTTGATTATGCTTTGATTGTCACAAGAAATGATTGTTGGCTCTATGTTTTTGAAGAGATTCAACTCTATCAACAATCTTCGCAACCAAACAACTTTTCTAACACAACTTGATAGTGCCATGTGCTTGCTCTCCATTGATGAAACTGCAACACATTGCTATTTGTGGCTATGCCATGTAATGGGTGTTAACCCTAGAAGGAAGATGTAGCCCGTTGTTGATCTCCTATCATCTATCACTAGCCTAATTTGCATCCAACAATCCAAACAAAACACAATGCTCCCCTTGTCAATAGAGTAGGCCCATATGAATGGTACCTTTCACATATCTGTAAATGTGTTAACAACATCCAAAGGAGACTTTTGATGATGCATACAAAATCAACTAACATTACCATGTCAAGTTGAGTTTTCCAACCATGTGTTGGTATAAATGGGCATCTATTGAAAGAACATTCATGTCTTTTGTGAGATGTAAGTTGTCGATCATGGGAAGAATTGTAGGATTGCAATTTTTCAAACCAAATTCAACCAAAAATTGAACAACATCACCTCGTTGGGTAAAGATTAACCCATTGTGTTTATATATGTACTCCAATCCAAATGAATGAATCAACGATCCCAAATCTTCCATGTCATAGGTTCATTAAAATTGTGTTCAGTTGATGTTGATATTTTCGGCATAATTTCCAATTGGATAAATGTCATCAACATAGATCAACAATATGGTTATTCAGCCATTTGCAGCACGGGTAAAGTAGAAGGTTATTGTTTGCATTTGAATGTTGAAGTCCTTGAGCACAAATCTAAACATCAATGTTGGTGTACCATGCTTTGGGAGACTATTTTAGCCCATAAAGAGCTTTCTTGAGCTTGCAAACTTAATTTTCCTTGCCTGGAATAGCATAGTCCTAAGGTTATTGTATGTAAACATCCTCCATTTCACCATTTAAAATGGTTGTTTTAACATATAAATGAAAGAGGGGCTAGTTTTTGTGACCTGAAATGGCAAAGAAAGATCAAAGACTATTGTATTTAGCCATTAGGGTGAAAGTTTCTTCAAAATCCTAACCCTTTTGCTATTGGAACTCTTTAGCAACAATACACACTTTCAACTTTACTAGTGTACCATTTGCATGGGTTTTGATTCAATAGACCCATTTGGTTGTAATGGCTTTATCGACTAGGTGGTAAGTTTGTAAGTTACCAAACATCATTCTTGTAAATTGATGTGATCTCATCATCCATTGTTGTTCTCCAACCAACACTCAAGGCAACTCACCAATATGAAGTTGGTTATTGAAACTTAATCAAACCAACATGATAGTCACCAAGATGAATTGATGGAATAAGAGGTCAACCAAATCAAGAAGTAAGGCACTTGGACTATTGTGATGGTTGTTGTGTTGAAGAACTTGAATCCGTTTCATGGGAATCTTGATCATATGTTGAGGAGCACAAAGGAGGAGCCACAACAAGAGGTAAATTTGAATCTAGACTATCTAAGGTTATGCTTTAATTAGTTATCACACTATAGGATCTTGATTAAGAAGGAGGGAAAACATATTGAACCATAAGTACTTATGAAATGATCAAAGAATCTTTTTGAAAGAAAAATTTGGATTCATCAAATTTCACATCTTTGGACATGATGATCTTTTTGGAAGTAGGAATGTAAATATGTAAACCCTTGGATTGATGGTCATACCCCATAAAAGATCCTACCACAAATTTATTGTCCAACTTTTTTCTCTAAAGATTGATTGAACATAGCAAACACTACCAAAAATACATAACATGTTAACGTCAAGTTTATCACCAGTCAGAATGTAATATGGAGTGAGTTCCAAATTGAAACAAGAGAGAGGAATATTCACCAAAAAAATTGTAGTGTTTATAGATTTAGCCCAAAGAAAACTTGGCAAACAAACAATAATAACTAGGCTACAACTCATGTTCAAAATAGTTTTGTTCTTTCATTGAATAAATTGTTGATGGATATTGTGTTATTTATATTAATTATGGAACATTTGAGAAGTGTATTCACCACCTCCATCACTACAAAGGATGCAATTGGAGCTTTTGAGTTGTTTTTCAATGTGAGTTTGGAATTTTTGAAACATGCTAAAAACACCACTTTTATTTTTCAGAAAAAACCCACCCCTAATGTGAGTAGTCATCAATAAGTGTCAAGATATACGATGTTCTAGTGAAAGATGGTTGAGATGGAGGACCACAAACATCACTATGGGTTATCTCCAATGGAGTTTTGGAAGAGTGAAAGCTTTGGTGTGGGGCTTCTTCTTTGGTTTGTTTACTAATTGTGCATGCTTCACAAATTGATCATGATGGTTCAATTGTCGGTAGCCTAGTGATAATATCATATTTTGACATTAAGGTCATACTTTTTGGGTGGATATGACCTAGGTGTTGATGTCAAAGTCTATTTAAATCCATCGAGTTTGGGGTTGCAAGTAGATTAACAAGGTTTGAACATGAAGGATCATTTGAGAAATATATAACCCAATTGAGAAATCACGCACCCCATGACCAATGATTAAAAGTTCATTATTTAGTACAAACACATTTTTCTTGTTAAAAAGAATCCATAGATTTCAATCAACAAGATGTCCCATAGAGAAAATATTTTTTCTAATTCCCAACACATAAAGAACATATTCTTTTATTGGCTCATCAAAATCAAGTCAAAACATGGTTTTCATTAATAGTAGGGTGGGTTTACTCACCAAATGTTTTGATGGTTGTCTTGGAGCTTATGTTTTTTATTGCGACCAAGGCCTTCTAGGTGCTAGTAACATGAGTTGATATTCTTGATTTAAGAAGCTTGTCAAGATGAGGATTTTCATGCACACTCATCATGATGAGATCCAAAATCTATGCAGCAAGGTCATCATAAGCATTTTTTTTTTAACAAATTGGAAATTATCAATATTTTGACCATGAATTTTAGCCAAATGGACATTTGCATGATGTACACTGCCTTGCAACTTGTATAGTTCAACTCATTTATGCAACTCGTTTGTTATTAAGACATTTGCACATGTAGTGAATTGGCAAACCACAAAAGTTGCATTATCGATGACTACATAGATGAGCTCTTTAATTTCCATCAAACAACCTAACCAAAAAGTTGCATTGCTTTTGCATTGGCTTTTGGCCTCCCTTGGGGTTCCCATAGAATTAACCATGTGCAAAAAACTCATTTGAATTATGATCATTGCATTTGTTATAATGGTTTACATTTAGGCCTTCATGTTCAACTTTTTGGGTTCTTTTGATTTCATGACACAACTCTAATTGAAGCATCATTGTTGTCAATTTAGTGAAAGAATGCATTGTGGTTCTATACATAAGACTAGTAGTAAGGACTTTCCAACTATTTGGAAATGTGGATAGAATTTAAGTAATTAACTCATTCTCTCCCACGATCACATCAATGTTAACTATTTAATTTAATACCCCTTGGATCTGATTGAGATAGCCACTCATTGACCCATCTTCTTCCAAGCGAAGATTATTCAACTTGTTTTTCAAGAGAATCTTTCTTGTCATGCTATTGTTTTCAAACACATCATGAAAATTTTTCCAACACATTGTTGGCTTTGTCACATTTGTGACGTGTGCAACCAATGCATCACCTATAGAAATGTTGATGATCAACAATGTTCTTATCTTTCACTTAACGAAATCAACCCCTGTTGTTTAATCAACTTGAACAACAAGATTGCCCTCTAGATAGGTTTGAACATAAACAACTACATCATTCTCAACCAACTCCCATAAATCATTTTTCCGTAGGATATTTTTAATTCAAAATGGCCATACATTATAGTTGGAAACTCCTACCAACTTCTAAGTTCCAAACCCCCCATTTTCTAGTCGATGTGCCATAACTTTAAGTTTATTCAAAAACCAAAAACAAATTGATAGATTTGATTAGTGGAACCTAGTTCACACTCAATCAAAAATGAATCACAAACTTGTTCTGATACCATGAATTTTTTTTTGTTACATACATAATGTTATATTGAAGAAACTTGCTTAACCTTCAACAAAGAAGGATACATATATAATCCTCTATACCTATTGTCCAAATTTACGTGCATACATGCTAAGATTCAGTTTCAGACCTGTAAGGCAATATGTTAAGAACTTCCTAATCTATAACAAATTATTGTTAATTTGTTATTGCAACTACATCATTGCATGCTTACGAACCAATTTCCTCCATGTAGAATACTTTACATAATCTAGTGCATCCAAATGGATGAATGTTTTCAACAGTCATCTCATGTTGGTTTTAAATTATTGCTAGATTGCACATCTTCTTTTTCTTCCAATGCTATTGTTGTTGCTTTAGTCAATAATTTCCTCACTAGATTTAAGCTCTTCATCATAACTTTGTCTAGCTTTAGTATTGTCAAAGACATACCTACAAGGTTGCTTTCCTAGCTTTAGAGTTTTATTTTGACAAGAGGCATTAAGGAAAAAAATTGCAACTACCCCATTTTGGAAGACTTTTTCTTGTTTCTAATCCAAATTTAAGCCTATAACTAATGGCTATAGGAGTGGTAATAGGTGGTTATTTTAATGTTGGATGCTTGTCGTTTTTTCTTTTCTTTTTTGTTATTGTTGAGAATTGCTAGTTTTGATTCTTCTTGTCATTTTAGATAATCATCTTGAATTTTTTGAAAAAAATTAAAAACAAGATTGTAGAGAACCATCCCAAGTTTTAGATTTTCAATTACTATTTTTTCAACTGGTTATCAAATAAACAATTCTAACAAATTTGATAATAGTTTATTTTCTTAAGCGCTTCTTGTAACCCAATTATCGTAATTCAATTTTCTTTAATAAAAAAAGTTTCTAGAAGCAACTTAAGTAGCTTCTAGGGGAAAAAAAACTTAAAAACTATAAAGAAATCCATAAATTCACCGAGAGTTTCATAGGGTGTCTCACAGCTTATTAAAATTTTCGCCCTAAAGTCCAATGGTTCGTAAATTCACCCTAACTATGGGTGATTTTGGAAAAGGATAGGGTGAGAAGGGGTTAACCATGTGGATGCGCCTTTGACTGGATTAAATTAGGTGGACAATCCAAGACTAGCTTAAAGACGTGGACAATCCAAAAAGTTGACAATTTCAACTTTTAGATTGGGGAGAGGGGAGGGGAGGGTGTTGGGGGAGGCTTTTTTGGGGTTTTGAAGGTGGGTGAGGGGATTTGGAAGGAAAATAGGGTTTTAGGGGGGTCATGATTCTTTTTCTTTTTTTTTCCTTGGGGGGTGGGGGGTTTGTTTTTCTTCCAGAATGGGTGGGTTAGTGCCTTTAACTATTTAATTTTAGTTGTTGGAACTATAGGGGATACTTGGATTTATCCCAAATTTTGTATATTGGGTCTAGGTTCATGTTTTAAGGTTTAAAGTTTAAGGTTTATGGGGTTGTGGAACTTTTCATTTAATGCCCTAGATGTTATATAAGTGGGAGGATCCCAATTTTGCTTCTCTTTTTTCAATTTCATTTCACTTGAAAGTTTTTAAGTCTTCCATTTCTTTTCGGAGTGTCAAGTGATTTGAATGTTTTTAGGGTTTTGGGAATCCTGTTTCATTTTATTTTTTTGAGGGTTCATTCCACTTGTCACTTATGGAGTTCATTTTATCACATCTTGATTCGAGCTCTTCTAGTAGCGACAAGGGGTTGCTTGAAGAAATTGCAATAGATGATCAAATTGCAATGAGGAGTTGCTTGAGGAAATTGTAGTAGATGATCCAATTGCAACGAGGAATTGCTTGAGGAAATTGTAGTAGACAATCAAATGCAGTGCAAGCAACAATCACTTGTGTCAACACTTGGGATTATTTCACATCAGCCGAGTTGGATGAAAAAAATGGACAATCAATCAACCTCGATGTAGGTGTGTGGGACATCCTCATGACCATGCGGGCCATACCAAGTTTATTTAAGTCTCTCACCAATTTCACTTTGGGAGAATTTGAAGAATTGGTGCAACTTGTGGTCCCAACCATTATTAGTCATGCAAAGTCTACATGGGAACCACATTACACCATTGGGCGACCATCCAAGTTGGAACAACGTTTGCTTAGTTTCATCTTGTTCATGAAACATGATAATGTGAATAATATGGTGCCTTCATGTGGAATTGGAGAAAAAGTGCAATAAATGACAATGGCATATTTATTGCATCTCGCATCAATTATGCCATTGCCAATGAAATTCGTTGGCCCATTGTTTAGCAACGATGAATTTTGGTGACACAACTTCCACAGTTCCAAGGTTACATTGGATTTATTGATGGGACCTTCATCAAAATCCATAAGCCTTGGAACAATCCAACCCATTGTAGTTGGTTTAATGGGTGGAAAAAGATGTATTGCATGAACAACACAATTGTGATGGACCACCATGAATTGATCATTTATTTGGACCTCAAATACCCAAGGTCATACCATGACGTTAGTATCCTTCACCAATCAAACATTCATAAATCATGATGTTGGTAGTTTGTCCACCCAAATGAATATTTTGAGTACTTATTGGGTGACCCTAGTTACATGGGTGAAGACATGTTTATGATGCGCTGCATTGGGAGACGTGAATTGGCACTTGGAGTTCATATGGATGTTGTTAAAACATACAACAAGATGCGTGAAAATTTGCCATTTCATTCCATTTTAAGGTTATAAGATTTAGGGTTTATAAGGTCATAGGGTTTTATGGGCAGAATTAAAGTTCATTTAAGGGTTTTAAGGTTTAAATTTTTAATTTTAGGGTTTAAGGTTAAGTTTAAGGTTTTAAGTTTAATGTTTTAGGTTTTAGGTTTAGGATTTAAGGGTTTTAAGTTGAAGGTGTTAGGGTTTTAAGATTTTAAAGTTCCAATTTTAAGGTTTTAGGTTTTAGGTTTAAGGTTTTTAAATTTTTAGTTCAAGGTTTTAAATTTTAAGTTTTCAATTTTAAGGTGTTAGGTTTAAGGTTTAGGGTTTCATGTTTAAGGGTTTAAGGTTAAATTTCGGGTTTTAAATTTAATGTTTCAGGTTTTAGGTTTAGGATTAAAAGGTTTTTGGTTTTAGGTTTTAGGTTGAAGGTGTTATGATTTTAAATTTAAGGTTTCAAGTTTTAGGTATAGGATTTTAATGTTTTAATTTTAAGGTTTCATGTTTTAGGTTTGGGGTTTTTTTGTTTTAGGGTTTTAGGTTTTAGGTTTAGGGTTTAAAATTTTAGTTTTAGGGTTCTAATTTTCTTAAAGATGGTCGGACTCACTTATAACAATTTCATACAAGTTTTTAAGTTAGAATGGAATGGGGCATTGGTGGATTGAAATCCAAATGGAAAAGGGTAATGAAATGTTTTGATTCAACAAAAGAGAAGTATAATCATTTGTTCAAGGTTGCTGTAATACTAACTAATTTTTTACACAAGCATCGCTAAGACTTCACGTTTGAAGTTATTGGCGAACACCATAATGACGTAGTAGAACATGGATGGGATGGTGACTATTGATTAAAGGTCTAACAAATCTTTGACCTTAGCCTTGAACTTTGCATCCATAATGATTTCACACTCCTTAATTGCTTTTAAATTGGTTATTTTGAATGCATTTTTTTTCTTTGTTAACATCTACTTTTACCTTTAATAGATCCTCCTGTTCATCCACATTGATTACTAATTTGTTGGCTATAGTGGCAAGGCTTTTTTTATTATGACTACAACATTTCTAATTTGGTCATTGGTTTTTCAATTGATGTACCCATAAATGTGGTAGGAGGTATATATGACGACATTGTTCTCTCATCTAATGCAGGGCTAGGAATAAGGCTTGGAGAAAGGCTAGGAGAGGAATCATAAGATAAATCGATTGTACTTTCCATAAAACTCTATCGTTTTTAATACATTCCATGTTGCATGGCCATTAGTTGATTTCAATTGTTCCAAAACATGATCACTTTGTAAAACAACCTTTTCTACACCTTTTTCATTAGTTGTGCCTATATTTAATTTTTTCAATGTATCTTGTAGTTTGTCTTTTAAACTTTCCTCTTAGAAAATAGAATTAGGGAACTTCAACTTGTAATCTGCATAAACAACTTTCCAAACATGGATGGGTATAAGTGTGACATTTTTTTTTATCTTGACTATAAAACATAAATTGATGGTTGTAGGAACTAGTTAAAAAATTCAAATGTACATAATCCACAATGCACTTTGAGGCTTTTTTTTTCTAAGGTGCTTTTGTGGGCTTTTTACTAGCCAATATTTCATAATTTTCTTGGGTCATGAGTTGGTCAAGGTCAATTCCCTCCATACCTAATTGCCCCTTAAATGCACTTGAATAAGTGGAAACAATTAACAAATTTTGTTGCTCTATGTAAAGGAGAGAGATTTAAGGTTTAACACCTTCTCAAAAAGACTAGCTTCAGGGTTTCAAGAGTTCAAGGTCTAATAACAACTAAAAGAAAACATGTTTAAGGTTATGCTCCTTCAATGAATCTATAACTACCACCAAACATAAATAAAAATAATACCAGAAATAAAAATCAAAAACAAATTTGGAGTGGTTTAAAGTTTCAAGACTTCAAAATCTAATAGCAACTTAAAGAGACCAAGATTAGGGTTAACTCCTTCAATGAATTTGTAACTTCCACCAAGCATAAAAAAAAGTTATACCAGAAATAAAAATCAAAGACAAATTTGGAGTGGTTTAAGGTTTCAAGATTTCAAAATCTGATAGCAACTCAAAGACTAGGATTAGGGTTAGCTCCTTCAATGAATCTGTAACTTCCACCAGGCATAAATAGAAGTTATACCACAAATAAAAAATAAATAAAAATTGGAGTGGATTAGGGTTTCAAGACTTCAAGGTTTGACAACAACTCAAAAGACTAGGTTTAGGGTTATGTTTTTTCAATGATACTATAACTACCATTAAACATAGATAGAGGTTATACTAGAAATAAAAAGTAAAGGCAAAATTAGAGTGGTTTAGGGTTTAGGGACTTTAGGGTTTGCCAATAACTCAAAGAGACTAGGTTTAGGGTTATGAAGTTGTGAATGCAATTTGTAACTACCACTATGCATAGATAGAATATGTACCATAATTAAAAAAAGCAAAGACAAAACTCTAAAATGGTAGTAGGCATAGATAAGATATGTGGTAGAATTGCAAAGAAAAAATTATGAAAATTTATTTCTATTCAACTTTGTATAAAGCTCGTGTCATTTAAATTTGGAAAGTTACATTAGAAGAATCACTTTTTGAATTATAGTACATTGTGGGATAAACTAGGTCAATGGGATCCAAACACATTTTCAAGGCTTGAAGCTCAAATTCAAAGTAAATTTGCAATGAATGCCTTGGGGTACCACTATTAACAAGTTGTTGGAGGTAGGATTTGTGGTTAATTCTAACTACCTCCAATGCATTCCAAGGAGGACTTTTGCTTACAAACATAAACCATGCTTTATTCACTCTACGAAGACACCAAAACATTGAAGGTGTCAAGGGCAAACATGTGAAGATGTGTTGCATAACAATAGGATCTAGGAGAGGAGACAACAAGTTAATTTTTCCCCTTGAACACATTTGGATTATGTTGGGATTTTGGGTGTACACGGGATTATAGGGTGTGGGTGTAAGTTTTGTTTGTGCATGAATGTATGAAACAAGTTTCTTGTGGGATTGAATTAATTTTCTTTTAGCTATAGTTTGTACCAATTCACACACTTTCCAATAGAGAGTGGAAAGAGACCACATAAGGGTGGAGAAAGACCACAAACACAACAAAAATGACTCCCAAATTGTGAAATTTTGCACACAATCGTAGAAGAGTTCATCATCTTGACAAGGTCTGATAGCTACTATCATCATGGTTCTAAAAGGCTTGCACCTCACCCCCAGGTTGATCAACCTTTCAAACCAAAAAAATGATGAACTTAAAATGTTTTTTCAATTACCTCAATCGTGTGTAGGATGTAGACAATTAAATAGTCGACCTTAGATGGTTGATTTCCTCCAAACACACTTCTAATGAATTTACGACATGTGACCAACTTGGAACATGCATTCTCGACTAGTGCACTATCAATTGAATTAAGATGTGCATCAGCAAAAATGGATTGTTGATTGCTAGTCGCCTTAAGAGGTGCATCAATAGAAATGCACTACTGACTGTTTGTTGAACCATGAAGACCTTGCAAATAAGGTGTGTGAACTTTGTGTTGTTTGTCAAACCATGCAGACTATGCAATAATGCGTGAGATCTTAAACTTGTTGAGCTACACAGATTATGCCAATGCTGGTAACGAGGGAAAAAAATCTTGCAATAGACAATATGCGAATAGAGCATGGTAATGACACAAAAAAAAAATTCATAGATAAAAAACACGAACACACCTAACAATGATGTGATGAAAAAAACTAATAAAAGAAAAAAGCTAGATGAAATGACTTTAAGCTCAGTTGATGTGCCTAGCTTCAAGCGTGCAACTTCAATCTCTATTGATGCACTTGCCTTCAAGCACACGACCTCAAGTTCTGTTGATGCACCTACATTCAAGTGTTTGATGTCAAGTTTTGTTGATGTGCTTGCCTTCAAGTGCGTGACCTCAAGCTCTATTGATGCGCCTCCCTTCAAGCACTTGACCTCAAGCTTTATTGATGTGCCTCCCTTCAAGCGCTTGACCTCAAGCTTTGTTGATGTGCCCGCCTTCAAACGCATGATTTCAAGCTCTGTTCATGCACCTGCCTTAAGCACACAACCTCAAACTTTGTTGATACAACTGCTTTCAAATGCAACTTCAAGTTCTGGACCTCCCCAATCAACGAAACTTTGACAACACTTAGACAAACTAAGAAGATTAGACAATAGCGACTATGCGTTCCTTCCATTACAAACCTTAAAACATGTTCTCTCTTCTCACTCAAACATAGGGAATGCACATGTCAAAAAAAAACACGAGGTGAAACTTAGAAATGGGTGTAGTAAAAAACACAAGGTGAGGAGTTGACAAAGGAAAAAAACAGAGGGTCAAACTCAGAAATGCACCAAAATGCACCCTAAACCCTAAACCCACTCTAACTGCACCCTGTGTTTTTGATGAACACAAGGTACTCACCCTGGTTTTTTGGGACTTTCCGGATAACTTTAATATAACCTAGAAATCTTAATTATAAACTCTAGAATCCTAGAATTTCACAGGTCAAGTAAAATATTACCCGATTTTTTTCAATAAATTGTCACAAAGTGACAATGAATCAATTGTTTTCTTTTGGGGTGAAAATATTTTTAGATGATCACTCATTAATGAGTTGGTGCCAATAGCTATGGCAGCTATTGTCCACCCCCCCCACCCCAAATAGCCAGGGCACATTTTCACAACACCCATGGGATCTTTTTTTATTTCACCCTTAGGAAACCACTTTTGAATCACCTTAGGAAATCACTTTTGAATCACTTTTGAATGGTGCACTCACTGGTGGATGCTGGTTCACTGTGGCCGTTCAGCTAGCCCCATAGCATACGGGTATAAAGGCCAAAGTATAAGAGATGTGAAAGGGGTTTGCTAGCAAGCAAGCAAGCAACGGAATGTGAATAATAATAGTACTGTAGTATGACTCTCTGAAGTGAGGTGGAAAGCGCAAGACATCAAATACGTTAAAAATGGGCAATCATTTGTCCGACATTGGTGTGCAAGGAATTTCACAACCAGCATAGAATAGAATCGTGTTGGAAGGAAAAACTTGTTCAATAGTCGCTTCTTTATGGTGTGCATAGCTATGACTAAAAAACAATTATTTATTACCTCCCCATACTTGGCATGCACCACCACCACCACCTGTACTACCTCTTCATACTTACTACCTTTGATTGGGTCTTTCTGGCATTGCATGCGTTAGCTTCTTTGGCTTATTGATTGCGTGTTGTTGTTGGTTGGAAACATGAAGACAATGACCAACAACTCTCCCCAAAAATAAACCACAATACCAACCTCCCACACTTACTTTCACACAAATTTCTGACAAATTATTAGTAGACCCAAATATTAATGTATTCAACACTCATTTTTTAGCTACCCTTTTTTTTCTCTTGGTGAAACCACACTTTACTTCATTTAAAAAAGAATTTTTTTTCTTTTTAATTATTATTATTTACTTCATTTTGAGTGCAGGACACACTAGAGTAACCATCATGGCCCTAATAAATTTAAAAAAAAAAAAAAAAACCCAAGAGAGGGTTTGGGGTGGCCAAATATCGCCCAAAATGCTTCCATGAAATGGGTTTGGGGACCATTGGGAATTTTCTTTTAAAAGGCCAAATTACCAGATGGCTAGACAGAAGAACACTCTTTTGCCATGACCAAACTCATAATGAACCCAAGGGCCACTTGGCAAAACACTGGCCAACAGTAACCAGCAAAAATACCTACCCATTAACTACACAAACACAAGAGTCAAGGAGATCTAACTTATTAAAGGTACCGTTCACACTCGGTGTTAGGGACTCTAGTGTTGAGTTCCTTAACACCATACTAGTCATTTGAAATTTGAAAATATATATTTTTCTACTAAGTATTAGCCTACAACAATTTAATTCATTGCTTCGGTTTAGTGCTTAAGAAGGGACATTTGTGCAAGACAATTTTTTTTTTTTTTTTTCCCCCAATCATTTTCCATATAATTCATACACTCATGGGGTTTTCATATTTCATAACCCTTTCTATCTATCTATCTTTCCCCCCCCCCTTCATTGTTCAAAACACATACCATTCATTGGCTTATTGCTTTAATTGCATCATATAGATAGCTAGCTAGTTAGGTAGCTGTACAAAACAATGACACAAAAAGAAAAGAACATAACTAGATGACAAAACAATCAATGGATTTGAGCAATTATCTATAAAAGAATGTCAGTGTTCATTTTACAACAAACAATAAGAGAGTAGCCTAGCCTGGTGGTGGGCTTTGCTCCAAACATGACTTGAAGTTATGATATGCCTACCACCTTTTAGTCATAACAATCATGACCCAATTTCCATCTTTGGGTGCTCAATGAGTGTTTTCTGAACTCAAATTTGCTGACTATATTGTCTGACTCCATCTTTCATCAGAATGTGAGTTTGTGTTTTGTGTGAAAAAACTGACAACTAGTCCTTTTTAAAAAAAAATCCAGTGATGGAGATGATGACTTCCCCCCAACTTCCCCTTTGTGAACACTTTGATGAGAGCAAAACTTATTCTTAAAATCCTCAATGTTGTTGTCAATTGAATTGTTTCCATTTGTCTCTAACTAACATTAAGGTTTTGAAAAAAAGGTTCCCTAAATGTTGTTGACTGAATTGTTTCTATTGTCTCAACATTGGGTTTTTTTTTCAATCAAATAATTTCAAGCTTCCAAAAGCTTTAAAGATGCTTGCGGAACACTTGAGAAACATTAATTAGATGAGATAGTCATGCTATTAAGTTTGCAATGATGTGAATTCTGTAAAAGATTTCTAGTCATTCCAATTTATATCTGCAACAAATCTTTAAAATCTTTCATTCCTTTGCAACAAAAAAAAAGTTGTTCTCTATAGTAGTAGTCCTATCACGGCCACATTCTACTATGGTCACAACCTTACATTCTCTTCAGCACCAGACAACATATCCATCAAGAGTGCTCAGGGTCTCTTTTCCATTAGGCTGTTGTGCTGTGATTACAGTTACTCATACTATGGGCATGATCACACACCGCAGGCTCATGGAAAGCCCCTGAAATGGAGCCCTATTGCTTGCTGCATTGACGGGCACTTTCCATTGAGAGTTTTCACCAGTGTTTTTGTTTTTAATTTCTTGATGAAGCCCAGGTACTTTCCATTAGAGAGCTTTAACTAGTGTTTTTCTTTTCAATTTCTTGATGGAGCTGCGGTGGCAAGCATCTGTAGGCAGACTGGTTTTAACTTGTAACTAGGCTGGAAATATTCAAGTAATTAAAGTTCGGAACTTCAGAAACAATTCATAAGTAGGGTACTTTCTAGAGAATTTAAAAAGAATATATATATATATTCCCATAAAGAAAATGAGAGATGTCACTTTCTAGTGACTCATAAGTTGACTCATGGGTCATACAGGTCTGCATTTGGTCAATGCGTGACTTATAGAGAGCTGTAAGGTGATTGTGAGCACAGCTAGATGAAACAAATGTAATGGAGAGCTACTACTGTTGGGCCAAAATGTGTGATCAAAGTGGCCTAATAGAAAGAGGTCTCCCTCTTTGGTCAATGCATGACTTATAGAGAGCTGTCAGGTGATTGTGAGCACAACTAGATGAAACAAATGTAATGGAGAGAGCTAATACTGTTGGGCCAAAATGTGTGATCAAAGTGGCCTAATAGAAAGAGGGCCTCAGTCCCCTCCACTTGGTCAGTGCCAAATTGGCAACTGAATTGCAATCAGGTCATGAAACCTACAACATCACATAGAACAATTTTGGAACCCACCCAAAAAAAATAAAAATCTGCCAGAGAGAGAGAGAGATTCAATCCCAATAGAGGAACTGTTCAATTCCAATACTTGTATCACATATGGTACACATGACGTAGGCTCGAGCTCACGGTTTTGTGTGGAGCCCAAGAGTCAAGTCTGCTTGAACAATTTCAATAAGAAAACTTGCATCCCGGGTTCTTAAACCTCAAGATAGAAAGTCTCCTTTGTTGAGCTACAAGAATCTAATTATCCTTTGCTCTTCTATATCACCTTGCAAGAGTTGCAAGACTGTTCAATCTTCGCTCTGCTATGGGCTTGCAAGAGCTGTGAGAATCCTTATCAAGAGCAATGGCAAGAAGAATCAATCTCTGCTGCTCTCTGCCAGAGTCACTTGCAAGAGCTGCAAGAAGAATCTCAGCTTGCAAGAGCTGAAAGAATCAAAGTGTCCTGCTCTTCTGCTATCACATGGCACTGCAATCAGAGTTTTGATCCTAAATTATTGCAGCACTAGGGATTTTGATTTCACAAGCTGGCTACCTTAGGGTACCAAGAATCTTGCTACAAGAACATGGGGCTGAGTAACTTTACAATTGCTATAATTTTGTTGGAAGCTTGGACGAATTGTGTGGCTGCAGCAGCAACAAGAAGATTCTAGCAGCTCAATCTGGGATGGAGGATTGCATGACCTTGAGCTGATGACGCTAGCTATAAGCTTGAGAGAGAGAGAGAGAGAGAGAGATTCAGAATCTCTAATGTAACCTATAATCTTAGACTATGGACTCCAGTTTGATCATGTGCAGCAGCAGCAGCACCACAATCTGTGTACAGTAATGCTCGAGAATCAGCAGTGACAGAATCTAAGCAGATGTCCTTGTGCAGAGAAGCCAGAATCTTGTTCCTTCTTTCTTCACTCACAGCTTGATCCTGATATCCTTGAATCACTGCAAACCTAAATCCATTTGGTGTGAAGAAGAAATCATTAGTGGTTGCCACAGGGTTCAATGCAGATCCTGACAACAGATTGACTGCAGAAGAAGAATCTTGCAGGCTGCCTGCAGTATGCTGCTGCAGGTGCTGCTGTATGTGGAGATGGGATGACACTTTTCTTCCTAGTACTGAGCTTTTGTGTATCAAGAAGCTCAGGATGGCATCATCTTTGAAAGGGTGTCGAGATTTCCTCAACATTGCAACTCTCACAATCTCAGTGGCCATGGCACTTGCAAGAGTTCGCACCGATCTGATTCCTCCTGTGATCACTCCACTGCTCAACACTCTTCTCCTCTTCTCCTCTCTCTCTAGTGATTCCCACACCTCCTTCCCATAGACATGTTGAATCAATCCCAGCTGCCCAGCAAGGTGCCCTGCCTGCTGCTGCTGCTGTTGTTGCTGCTGCTCTAGTCTTCTTCGAGCTGCTGCAGCATCCAACTCCAAATCCATGATCGCAGATATCCTCTTCTGGTTGCTGATCAGCTTCCCAGCTGCAGCTGCATGCTCCTGATCCAGCTGCAGCTCCCAGTGATCTGTACCCACGAGCTCTTGTCCCTGTTCTTCCTCATGTAGCTCCTCCATAGCTACGTTCACAGCTGCAGCAGTATCAATACTTTCAGAGATAGTCTGATCCGCGATGTGGTCTGCAGCAGCAGCAGCTGCAGCGTCACTCCACCTGCGTTCCTGAGCGAATAAATACAAGCCAGTGTCCTTCTTCTTCAAAGGAGCAAGAATGTCCTTGAGGACCAGCAAGCCACGGACTTCCGAGAGCATCACATGGCGGTACTTTTGTCGCAATATTCCCAGAAGAATCTGATAACACACCCATCTCCTCAGCTCTGCAGGCGGCTCGTTGATGAAAGCTCGCATTGCATCTGCGGGATCCAGTTCTTGCATGTCGAAGCCAACAATAGATCCATACGTCGCTGAGTACCCATCTTGTCCATCCTCGCGGAGTACCTTAAGATCATCTTCTTCTGCTGCTGCTGGATATCTGATCCGCGAGCTGCTGCCCCAGATGTTTTGAGTACCTGATCTGCTTGACTGATCCTCTGATGCTGCCATCTTCCAGAAAGCAGCTGCGTTGAAGACACTGATGTTAGCGAAACTCGCGGGGATTGCGGCGCCTACAGGATTGTCGATGTCTAGAGTGCTGCTCATCATGCCCGGCGCGTGATTATGAGCTCGAGAGGACTGATCGAATAAGGTCGGGGCCGCAGCTCCGACGTGATCCGAGATGCTCCGGAGTCGCGCCGGACTAGGTCTGAAATAGTGAAGGAGCTTGTGGAAGCTTTGCTCCTCTTCATGAATCACGTCCAGCATCGCCATCGGCAGCGGTCTCCAGGGGAATAGTAAGACGACATCCGCCCTTGCAGTCATTCCACTGCGATGCAATGTTCTGAGGAACAATCTGAGGTCATGGGTGCTGGTGTTTTCTGCGAGATGCGCGACTAGCAGCTCCGTCATGGATCTCTTCCCTCTCCTGAACAATGTTCCCATCCCTTCAAGCGCAGCTTCTTGTTCTTGTTCTTCACGTTCCTGCAGTTTTCCATCGTCCCGCAGCTGCTTCCACCCTGGTCGAAGATCACGGTCATTGCTATAAGCTGTTGTTGCTGCTGCACGCTCACTACTGGTTTGAAGAGCACTCCACGGTCTTTGCGGCATCCTGAGGACGAACTGTCGTCGAGCCTGTCGAGCATGATGCGATGGCTCGTCCGCTGACACTAATCTCCATGAGGTAGAATCCTCGCGCGCATGAAAAACAAGGAAGAAGATGACTGCGGTGAAGACGAGAACTCCAATACACGTGAGCTGTGCAGCAGCTGCAGCAGAGATGGTGGTACCAGAAGAAGATTGAACAGCTGCAGCTGCCGCTTGTTCCTTGTGAAATAATGTTTTCCTTGCAGAGAAACTCTTACTAGACTCGGCGGTGACGATGTTCACGGAATCCAAGCAAACTGCAGGCATGCTCAATCCTTTCCTAGTCGCCCTGTACGCCGGCTCCGTACTCATATCCGTCGAAGCAGCAGCTGCTGCTGCTGCGAGTGCAGCAGACTGCACTAGTAGAACACGTACTCAAGCTCAAAACAGGTCTCTGTGAACCATTGCAAGCAACGAATTCTGGTCTCGACGCTCTCTCTCATCTAATCTCAAGCACCTAGACGACTGCAGACTCCTGCACGGATCCAAGCTGTGCACCTGCAGCTTGGAAGCAGCTACTTGCATCTTAGCTAGCTAGATCATGACTTCAGATGTATGTATCTATCAGCTGATCTAAACCAGCAACCCATGACAACAAAACATGAGTCTGCGGGAGGTTTGCAGCTAGCCTGGATGCTGCTGCTGCTGCTGCTGCAACAACCATCTGAGGATCAGTACCCAGTGCACTAGGGTTCAAGGCTACTACTGATCATCTGCATCAAAGCTGCTGCAATAAGTCTAGTATAGTTCTACTCTCAAGTTGGGATGGGTCCGAGGTTCTTCTTCGAACTCTTCCTTCCTTCCTTCTTTCCTTCATTCCTTCCTTCCAAGTACTGCTGCAATTGGGCTCGTCTAGCTAGTGTGGGACCTGATCCCCACGCCACTGTGCTGCAGGACCTTCTTCACACAAATCATGCAGCAGCAGCAGCAGCAGAAGACTTATATCAAGCTTCGAATCTCGACTTCAAGAGGACAGATGTCGATCTCCAGCCCCGGGTGCAGATGCAGCAGGCTGAGAGAAAGCGTCAAGTCGGACAGATGGGAGAGGGAAGGAGACGGACATGGCTTGGGCGGCGGCCATGAGCATCACGATGCTTCTGTGCTGCTGCAACACTGCAGCGCTGCGGCCGTCTGCACCTGCAACGCGAGGACTCTCTCTTCTGTCGTGTTCATCAACGGGCCGCGGGAGCGCGCCCGCCCCGCGGTCGGTCGCCCAACTCAACACCCGCGCGCGCCTCGGTTCTCCCACGACCGTGGTCGGGTCGCTCAACACCCGCGCGCGGGCGCCCCGGTTCTCCCACGACAGCGCTCCCCCGATGACGGGTTACCGGTCACGCCAGTTGCGGCGCCGGTGCCTCCGACTCATAGCTTTTTGTTGCTAGCTATATATAGCCAAATAGCAAAAATCAATTTTATTTAAATTTTTTAAAACTACATTAAAAGTGCTAAAATCAAGTGCTTTTTCAGTTTTGTCGATGGCCAGAATTTGAATAAAATTTAAAGAAAAATCACCAGATTTTTATACATAGTTCAAGTAGTAGCAAAAAATATAAAAGGATATTTTAAAAATATTACTTTCATATTTAGCTTGTAGCCAAAATTAAGCAAAATCAATCTTCCTATGGATGGTTGTCACTTTAGCAACATCACAAAATTGACCCCCCCCCCAAATAAATTTAAAAAAAAACCAAAGCTCAAATTACTATTATGATTGTCATTATTAATGGTATTATTGTTACTATTGCTATTTTTTTTTTCTTTTTTTAATTGTCTTGTTTAGCTTGGGTTGTCAATTTTCTTTTGCATTATTTCTTCTCATAAAAAAAGAAGTAGTATTTGTGTGTAAGGTAAAGCCCCCACCATGGTTCCCAAAAAAGGGTCCTAGAATGACGTGTTAGCCTAGTTTTAACCTTTGAACTTCGAGAAAGTCCCTTTGCATGTGCACTTTACATAAATAAATAAATAAAGGAAAAACACCCGGCAATGGCTTTACCCATTGGAAAATGCTAGGCAACATTCACATGAATCCAAACATACCAAAATCATGAAGTGTAGGAGGTGGGAGTGTTCTTACAACTTTTAAATGTATAGAGAGAGGTTCATGAAAATAAGTTGCCTTCTAAATACACAAGGAAATTACTCCGACCAAGTGTTTTATGTATGCGTTTTTTCTTGTTTCCTTTCAATAAAGAATTAGGAATTCTTTTGTGCCTAAATGATGTTGAAAGTATGTGAAATGAGAAAATCCCAATATTATGTTTCTTGCCATTCGAATAGGAAAAAGTTTAATTGTTATGATTGATTGAGTTTGGGTGCAATGAAAATCAATGATGTCATTTAATGTCAAATGTAGGCTTGATTTTGATAGCATTGTTTGTGAAAGCTTCACAAGCTTTTTTTATATTATAAAAATAGCTTTAAAAACCATGGCAACTTGTTGTCCTTTTTTCTTCCTTCGAATGATTTCACTTTAAAAGTTTTGCAAAAGGGAACCAACACGAATTGAATCTAGTTTGTTGCCCTATATTTTGGACCATGTTGATGTCACCATGTTTCATTTTCCCTAGTGTTTGAAGGCAATTTGGTGTCTCATACCAAGTTCCGTAGTTCACTTCTATTCCCCTTGCCTTTAATTGAACAACTCATATTCTATTCCCCTTTGTCATTCAGTTGAACGATTCATTCTATTCCCCTTTGCCTTCGGTTGAACAATTTATTCGTGAAAGGTTTCACAAAACACAATTTCCATCATCACCTATTTAACTTTCTTTCAATGAATCATGTCATTTTTATCAAAATGACATACTTTCATATTTAGGGCATTTGCAATAAACTAATTGATAAATAAACACCTACCTCACCCTAAGGTCAATTTTGTCATTAAATAATCCTCAAAATAGCAAAATGAAATCTAATGAAAAATATGAAGTTGACATGTTGAAAATCATCATAATTATCATAGACTACACTCTAAATAATTTCACTACTCATATCACAATATTATATTAGATGATGAAAATAATAATAATTTCAAAATTAGAAAATAAATAATTATTCGTTTGGTCAACGTGGAAACAGACCCTAGGCTATGGTAATCTCATTTGTTCTTTGTAATTTCTCCACCATAATGCATTTACTTGTTACTCCTCCATGGATCACTACCCTTGGTATTCCTTGAGGTGTTTGTGATCAACTCATTGCTCTTGTGGGTTTAGTGTTGGGGCATTTCTTCGATTGTTGAAATTTTGATGAAAGAAAGAAGCACAAGCATTTGTTCCCAAATCATTTAATATTGTTTTCTTATTCACTTTCTTTAGAAATTGCAATATCAAAAGCTACAAAGAAAATGAACAATTAAAGTTGGCAATGAATCCTTGAACAATAATTTTCTTAATGAATTAATTATAAAAAATTGATGAATTAATTTGCATACAAGTTTTGTATCAACAAAGCTCAAGACATCAAAGGTTGAAAGGGTTTCGCCTTTCAATACTCGTCACCTCTTTAAGCCATAAATATGAAATGGTTTCCAAAAGATGCAAGCCTTGTCCATTCTAAGTCAAACAATTAGAGCATTGGGGTTAGTTCTCACTTAATGTCCATTCCTTACACAATGCACACTTTGTATCTTCCCCATTCTCATATTATATGTTTCATGTTACAAATTAAAGTTTGGAGAGAAATACAAGTTATTTTTTTTTTTCCTAAAGTTTTCCTTTCCATCTCTTCTTACTATATTCTCTTGTAGTAACATTTTCTAAGTTACATCATTATGCAATTTGAATAAATGTGAATTTAAGATTGTTATATAAAATATTAACACTTTTATTGTT
>Ga0116231_10005062_pt1 | contig 26229 bp, 23 predicted proteins | sample S1TSphgellanicum_2_FD_89695 | JGI IMG/M metagenome (GOLD analysis project Ga0116231, IMG submission 89695) | Host-associated microbial communities from peat moss isolated from Minnesota, USA - S1T2_Fd - Sphagnum magellanicum MG | ecosystem: Host-associated > Plants > Peat moss > Unclassified... | reverse complement strand
TTGATTTTTTGAAATTTTATGTATTTATTTTCCTACTTGTGGATTTTATTGAAGATCTAAACAAATTTAATGGATGTTGATGTGAACTTTTAGTGAGTTTTTCTAGTGATTTCAATGGAGATTTAGTGGACATTTATAATGGATGTGGACTTCAATAGACTTTTAATGAATCTCATTAGTGAATTTCAATGAACATTTGGGTGAAAGCATGATTGAATGTACAATTTCTAAACACACTTGTAAACTTAAGAAGGTGATGGTACCAATGTGATTTTGCTTTCAAATTGAATGATTAGGATGTCAAAAACATGTGCTACAGTTTAAATTTATTTATTACCATATTAACATGGATTTCCAATAAAATTTTCATTGATTTACTTAAATGAGTATTCAATTTGTGGTTCTCAACCAAGTTTATTTAGAAGTTTTTCAAATTATTAAATTGTCCATCGTATTTATGGACCTAATTTTAATGAATTCAAAGTTTTTTTTTTACACTTGATTTTTTAAGATCATGAACTAATACATGTCAAATTTTGAACTAATTTGGTGTAAGTGTCAAGACACTTTTTTTTTGGAAAACTTAGCCCCTTATGATTCTGAATTGAAAATATTCATTTCAAATAATGGATCTGAATTTTTCAAATTTCCAACAACATATTTCCCTCAAGGATAGTTGTGGGAACATTTCATCTTCAAACATTTAATTCAAAATATCGATTTTTTATGTAGTCTTTTCAATGGAAAATTTTTAATATTTTTAATTTTTAATCAATTATCGCAAATTACTACGATGTTGCAAAACCCAAACATTTATGTGTTTGGATACAAATGGACATGTTAGATGGTGGAATTTTTTCATTTTTTCAAAAAATCAAAATTTTGTGGACTAACACCATGTGTTGCATTAAGATGTTTACTAGGACATTTGGTGTTATGGCTAAAGTACAATCAAAGTACAATGTGATAATATTCAAATCTAAAACATTTCTAGAATTAAAAGGTTGATTTCATGTAGATTGTGATTTTATCATTCAAATTCCATTAATTTCTTATATCATCATAGTGTGGAGTACTTTGTTAAAACATATGGAAAACTATCATTTGGGACAATACTTTGGTGCACTCAATCATGTTTTCACCAATCTAATGAACATTAGTAGTGGATGTGGACTTCAATGGAATTTTAGTGGATGTCTTTAGTGAAGACCTAATGAACACTTGTATGGTATGTGGACTTCAATGGACTTTAGTGGGTAGGGTACATTCATGGTTGGGGTACACAAAGGGAATGTCTCAATTCAAAATCACTTTCAAGACACTACTTTGAAAGACCATTACATTTACAAATTGATTTATTTGGTTTTTTTTTTTTCATTAAGTATTCACATACTTTTTAATTAAAATGGTGGTGATTTTTTGTTATTTGGATGGTTAAAATATGTCTTTAAATGTCTTAAAAGATATAGGAACCATGTCTCATTGCACAATTTTATCAAAAAGGACTCAATGTTTAGGACTAACAATATTTGTTCAAATTGCTTCATATTTTAACCACAAATAAAATAAAGTATGTTTTATACAATGGCACAAATTTTTAGTATGATAAATTACCAAATTTTGTGGAATTGATGCTAAAATCTTGGAATTTTTCATAAAAAGGATGTGTTAATAAAACAATCAAATTAATTTTGTTAATTACAAATTTACATTCCAAAGGTTTGGAAAGAAATATACGAGACATGGGTGCAAAAACTAGGACATTATTCAATATTTTTAATAGGGTTTTGGCACTCCAAATGAAAGTATGTCATTTTGGAATGTCCCTATAGTCTTGCATTCCTTTTTTGTTTATACTTGACTTGAGGACACTCAAAATTTGTTCAATTTATTTGAATCATTCATTATAACATTAATTAATTGAAAGCCTAAACATACATATCCCCCTTTCATTGTTTAACATCTCAAAACATTCATTTTGCTAAGTCCTTGCTTTAGAACTTAAAACACAAGACAAATGGGTGTCATGGTTCTTGTTGTGGTACCCCAACCATGAATGCACCCAATATCTTTAGTGGATAAAATATTTAATCCTTCATATATTGATTGGGGACTAGTTCAATCAATAATGAACAACAATGTAAAACAAATGAGACATTGTGATTGTAATGTAATCACATTTGTAATATTTTATTTGTTTACAATTTAATTATACATGATTTTGATTATAATTCAAGAAAAAATCAGCCAATATGCTTTAGGCCAAAGTTGTCATGGTGGTTTGCAATTTGACCATAATGATCATCATCAAATTATTCCCTTTGGATAATTTATTTCTACACCCTTGTGGCACATAATGCACATAAATGATCAATCAATTGATGACTTGAAAAACTTTGTTGACCTAGAATATGCCACTACACTTGAAGTTTAAAACACCTTACATGTTTACATGATGTTGACAATGTGGTTAATCAAGTTTAACCAGCAAATCTGAAAAAAATTAATGTTACTTGTAAAAACATTTAGCCATTGCTTGTGTTATATCAACCTTCTTCATCTTGATGTATTTCAATGCACATTCCCCATCAATCTCCACCATAATATCTAGCAACACCCCTAGAATATTCTTTCCACATCTTAAACAAACCATTAAACTCCACTTCACATAACTAAGTTTAAAATCTTCTACCAACCATACAAATCAACAACAAACAAATACTCTTGATAAAATACAATTAAGAATAGGTCACAAGTCACACACCTATGTTGTGCATGAAATCTAATGTCTAGGTCTTCTTTTGACCTTAGAAGCAATGAATGGGAGTCACACACCAAAGAACACTAAGGTTAAGTAATGAACTTCACACCAAAACTTGATACCAATGTTGTGTTACAAAACATGGAGCATTTGTACTTAATTGACAAAAATTTGAAGGCCGATTTGATTTACTAAATACTTCAAGCATGTAACACACAACAAAAAACCCATCAACATCAAAATTAAAATATATGTAAGAGAATTTTAAATTTTGATTTGCATATGTTTCAATTTTATTGAACATTATGGACATAAAAATTAAATTTGTTGCTAATGTCTTACCTTTCAAATTTGCAACCTTAAGCAACAAGCTCCATTTGATCCATCCCCATTAAACACATCATGTGATCAATTTGTCATGCACCAAAAACAATGGTTGGTCAAAATATGCTACCTTCACTCCTTGTGATTTCACTTTTGTTTCTATGACCTAAAACCTTGAATTAATGGTTGACATATCATTTTTCATCACATAAGTGTATGTGGCAAAATTCTATCCAACAAATGGGCAAGAAAATTCAAATTGAACAATTTCAAATCAATTTGATGAATGTGGCATTGATTATTTTCATCTACTCTTTCATCCTTTGAATATGAAAACCCTAAGTTCATGTGTACACCTATTCATTTAAGTTGGTTCCTAGGATGGGGTTGGTGATGAAACAATTAATCTCCTTGGAACATACAACTAGTACTTGATGTTTTGTGTTGTTTAAATGTTTTTGCTTTTGTGCTACTATTTTTCACATGTTGTTTTTCTTTGTATGTTGTCGTATTATTCTTGTTATTATTATTATATTGATGTTGGTACATCTTTAATGATGTTGGTGGTCTAATGTTGTAATTATATTGTCAATTGTTGTGCAATAGGAAGGTGTGTACCAATCTTATTTATTTTTGGGGTTGTTAAATGCATTTGTTAATGATTTCATAACACTTGAAAAAGGTAGGTGTATGTTCATGAATATAAGATTTGAAAGTGGATGGGATTTTGATCTCACCATATGGGGAACAACTTGATTGAGATGTGTGCAAAATGTGGCTTGACATGGCACATGCTTGGAGATTGTTCAACAAGATGTCATTTCAAAATGTGGTGATCTAGACCAACATGATATTGGGACATGTAAAATGAAGGCATTTGGACAAAAGGTACTACAATTATTAAGATAAATGCAATAGGAAGGTGTGTGGCCAAACTCTATTACTTTTGTAGGTTTAATAAATGCACGTGTGCCAACATTCTTACGCTTGAAATGGGCATGTGTGAATTCATGAATAAAACATTGAAAATGGTCAAAAGATTAGTTTGATGTCATTGTGGGGAATAACTTTGTTGGGCCATGTATGTAATGTGGTCCAAATGGAGGATGCTTGAAAGTGAATTGAACAAGATTAATCAGAATGTGATGACTTAAATCCTCATGATAATGGGATGTGCAAATTTGGGCAAGGTCAAAAGGCATTGTAATTATTTTGACAAATGCAATAGGAGGGTGTGTGTAGCTATGCATTATTACAGTTGTGGGAATTTTGAATGCATGTGCTAATGTAGTTGTACTTGAAGAAGGCAAATGTACTATTCATCAACATATCATTGAAAGTGAATGGGATTCATGTGGCTCTAGGGGAAGCATGTGTTGGTATGTTTCAATGATCATAATCTATATGATTAATCTTGTAAAGTTGGAAACATTTCACCCACTTTCTGCCCATATTTCACTTTTATATTTTCCAACCATTACTTTCCGCCCATGTTTCAACTATCACCTCTAGATATGTTTGGTGATTATTATAACTCAACAAGGTGTCTCATGCATATAATGTTGTCAAGTTCTGTTGGAGCTAATAATGAATTGATCATGATGTGATTTATGCAACAAGAATCTATGTTCAAATTTCATGCATGACATGAAAACATGATAAATGAATTCTTCAAATGGACCATGAAAATGGTATTGGTTATGTGTTGTTAAACATATATGCTATTGTTGGCAAAATGAAGCACCTTTGCATGAGAATGTTGAATGATAGATGAGGTTCAAAGAGGTGTGAAAGAAAAATTAACTTAGTCATACATTTGAAGTCACTTTCAGTAAGATGAATAAAAAAGTGCATGTACATCTATAATAGATAATTTGACCACCCTTAGATGATTGATGCACGTGCAAAATTGAAAAAAATTAGGGATCATGCATGTTGTGAGGTATAGATACCTTAATAGACTAAATTTATGGTGCATGGGCAAGAAAAAGAAGAAAAAATGTTTCATTGGTGTCCCTATAGTGAGAAATTGGTTACTACAATTTAGTGATTTGGATAGAAGATTTTCATACATGTGTAGATTGTGTTCAATCTCTAGTTTATGAATCAATAGTAACATGAACCATTTGAAGTTGTTTGATTCTCATGTTGAATTCATGGACTTTGGCTATTGGTAATTAAAAAAATGAATTGGTATAGTTCACTTGGTGAGCTTTTGAGTGGACTCTATTATATTTTGGGGCACTTGTACTAATTTTATACATTGGTGTTGTGGGTTATTATATTCTAGGATCAATAACAAGTAATGAAATATACTTAAATGTGAACTCAATCTAGGCAACTAAGGCAATTTACCACATGGGTCAATTTCACTTAGACCTCTAAAAACATTACCCATGAATAAATTTTTTTAATTTCCTAAATTCATAAATAATTGTTAGAAAATATTCATGCCCCCCAAAATCCACTATGCCCCACTATGAGGTGGAATTGTGGTGGAAGTGATCCACCAATAGTCATGGGTTAATGATTTTAATGAAGGCTTAGTGGTTTCAATGAGGTCCAATTCACTTAGCCAAATTTAGTCAAAATTATGTAATGGATAGGGGACAAGTTTTGTAATAATGCCAAAAGCTTTTAGCATGCAAGCTTATATGAATGTGCATGTTGCTTCTTTATGTTCAAATTTAGTTTTCATTTTGTTGTTGGGATTGCATTGATTTTTTATATAATGGAAAATATTTTTAAAATTCCATTATCTTTGTGTAGAATAGGTTGTTGGTTCTAATGTGTGTTTATGTGTAGGTCGCCCTTGAACTCCAATTGGGTAGAATCCATTATTGGATTGGGGTTTAAACTTCAAACCCCCTTAAGGCATGTAGGTTTATGCTTATAAACAACAAGCTGCACTACTTGTTTTTCTCCTCCACCCTCTATGTTGTAATTTTGTTACCATATTTTCAACTTTGATGATATTTGTGTAACCACATTTTCAACTCCGATCACAATTCTGTAGCCTCAATTTCAACAATGATTACATTAGTGTGACCACAATTTCTACTCCAATCACATTTGTATAACTTGGATTACACCTTAAGTAACCACATAATCACATCTAAATTTCTTTTATAGACCTTGTATTAGCGATTATGCATTTACATTCTCTGCCATTGAAAAGCTAAAAACTTATGTGCAAAATTTAACTTGTAACCTACCAAACACCCCTAGCCACATGGTTGGTGCCAACTTGACACAACCCAATATAGGGAAGTTACATTTTTAAAAAGCTAGCAAACACAATGCAACACCCTCCCCAAAGAAACAATTTTCTATTATAACTTGGCGACTTTGTTGGGCCCTACCCCCACATGGACAAGAGCTGTCGCATTGGATCCAACTTTTGCACCTTTTATTTTATTAAAATTGGTTTCACATTAAGTGAATCAGTTTATTTGATGAAAATGTTTAAACTATTTAGATTGAAATGGGTTTTTTTCCTTATTCAAAATGTGGACATAGTAGGTGGATTAAGCGAGAAAATTTAGGGTATTTCTTTTTCAAGGAGAATGGGCTGGTGGCGACTTTTTGGGTTTTGAAATTCGTTGTTGATGGCTCATGAACACTTTGTTCGTCTAGAAGTGTTCGAACATTGCTAGTGGCGATTGCAAAGCTGAGATCACCAACCCCATGAACCTTGCAAACTTTCATCCTTCTCCATCTACATATAGCAATTTGGGGGTGATTTCCCTATGAATGAAGTGACATGGCCCAAACTTGTTCATTGGTACTTGGTCACTTTTATTGAGGTTAAAAGAAATAGTGATTGAGATTAAAGAAGCACAAAAAGCTCATTAGATGTTTTTAAGGAGATGGTGGTGTGTTGTTTGGGGTAGTTGCTACAATTGTTGTTGTAAAAAGTGATGTTTATGTATGAAATGCATCCAATGGAGTGTGGTGGTTTGGTTGTTTCGTGATAAATTATCTGAAGACATAAGTCTTGTGTTTTTGGTACTTTTATCTATCAAAGTGACTTCTTGACTATTATCCCACAAAGTTGAATTAAAAGAGCTAGTGGGCAAACCAAGTGGCCATTTTATTGGAGCAATTGCAACTTCAAAAGCTTTATAATTTCTCTAGTTTCTTTTGCTTACTGTGGTAGTAAGGAGTCAAAAACTTCGATTGAGTTCAAGCTATCAAACAACTCCAGGGAATCTACAATTATTTTTTTATTGATTTTTTTGAACATGGATTACCAATCATTGCATGTTTGAATTTACATGTATGTTTCAAGTATTGGCAGAGGTAGAAATATTTGATCCAAAATAGTTGCAAAAAACACTTTTAGTCACCTAAAACAAATTAAAAAATGGGGTTTTTCTATTAATGAATGGAACTCTCCTTGTAATTGCCAAATGCAGAGAAGAAAGACAAACATGAAGCTCTGGCAAATGATGAAAAGAATAGACACTATCAATATGATGAAATCCCCCCTCCCCCTAGGTGAACACTTTAGAACATGTGCGCATAATGCCAACAAATGTTGGTGCCAGGATCAGGGCTAAGGTGCAAAAGGCCTTGGACTTGCACCCTATTAAATGGGCAATTGATATTTTGGAATGTCAATAAGTAGGGACATCTTCAAGGGCAATGCATCAGGCCTAACCAAGGTACATTTAGTTAGATTTAACCTAGATGTTTGGATTGTTCTTAGGCTTACTAAGCTCTAAAATTTGTGAATCAAATGGTTATTGTATACATGCTAATTTTTTCCACAATATTATATGAGGACATTTGGGATTCAAAGGTCATGATGAGGTTATGGTGTGCCTTATATGTTGGATGCAATATGTTTACTATCATTGGATAAAAGAATGGTGTAGAATAAAGTTAATGCAGATGTTGTTTTGGATACTAGTTGTTTATTGGATCATGAAGTTGCTTTCATGTTACAAAGTCTAGACCTTGTTATTCTACTCATAGGTGGAATTTTGATTTGCCTTACAGAAAGATGTAGTGCAAGTTCTGGCAAAATTTTATAGTGGTTTTTTATCAAAAGCTTAAAGGTGCAAGACAAGGAAACCAATGGCTTCCCTTGACTACTTCATGCAATGTTGCCGAATTGTCTTGCAACATGTGGCAAATGCTAACAAAAGAGAAGTTTTTCTATTTTGATTGGTGGTCCAAAGGGCCATGGGACTGGTAAGGTAGGTGGTATGGTAGCTCAACCCCTTGATTTTTAGACCATTGATGTTTGCCTTGTTATTGGTGCTTATGGAGGGTTACCAAAGGCATTTGCATCAGATGTGCAACAGGTGTGGCTCCTATGTAATGGCAACTTCTATTTCAATAATGGGTTTGTTATTTTTTTCTTTTCTACATGAAATTATTACCAACAAATTTGAGCACATTATTGAATTGGAAGGTCCCTCACATATCTTCAATTACGGATATGGAGGAATGTGAAAGAAGTTCATGGGAGTGGCAATGCAAAAGCTCATGGTGGAATTGCCAACTCCTTGTTTTAGCTCTTTGAAAGTCTTTACCAGAAGCATGTATGATTATATGATTGTTGTGCATAAAGTTGCAGCCTCGTGCATATGCTTCTTAAGTGCTAGCCAACATTATGTCCAAGTCTTCATGTTGCTTCCAAAAATGTGATAGAAACACTAGATGCAGATTTTGTAAATGGTTTGTTTAAAATTTTGCACAGATCATTATATGCTTATTTACACCCATCATCAAGAGTTGATGAAATTAGTAGCCATGACAGTTTATCACTGCTATCTATGATGAAGGTGATGGTTGGACAACTTTGTGAACTACTTTCCTAAGGTTACAATTACACTCAACTACACCTTTAGAATGTTTTTGTGGAGATTTATCCCCAATCTCGTAAATAGATATAGATTTGGAGCCCTCTATGTATCTAGTCACTTTTTTATGAAGCTAATGGGAAGAACCAATACCATATCTAACATCTTCAAGTATTTCAACGTCTATTGATTGTCATGTTACTCTTTGTAAGACTAGGATAATTGCTTGTCATCACATCTGGTGAGATGACAACACTAAATTCACTAGTGGTGAATGTGTGGTTGTATCCTGTTACAAAAAAATTTGTTAGAAGATGGTCTATTTGTTGTGGACAATTTCTATCTTTATCATGTGCAACAAATGCATTTGGAAGTTTAGTTGTAGTGCATTAATATTCATGATGGTTGGTGTGCAAGATATCAAGTTTGTTAATCATGCACATCCAATGTTGATTGAAGTCCTAGATAAGCTTTTTAAATTTGCCAAGGTGCAATCTATTTAGTTTAAAATCTTGATTCTAAAATACCAAATTTTTCTATGATATTGTATTGGTAAAAGGGATGGCTCCACTTGTTTCCAATATTCAATTTTAAATGGTATCCAAAACTAACTTGTCTTGAAACTAACCCAAATTGCTTATGTATGAGCTTTTGATGGTCTAAAGTGTTTAGTGACATGAAAGGACATTTGATTCAAACTTCATTTTGTCCAAATAAATGTTTGAAACATGATTAAATTAATAGCTACAATCTATTTAATTCTTCTAATTGGCATATTAGTGGAGCCTTTGAATTGCCAAGTTTGTTGGATTTATGTGAAAATGATTATGAAGCAATCCTTAGTTGAGTTAAGTGGATGTCATGGTGATATAGGTTGGAGAGCATGAAGTAGTGGTCTTATGGTCAAAATAGAACATTGTTATTAGAGCATGAAGGAGGCTGTGGAGGTAATATTTGGTTTCTTTTCAAAACCAACAAGATTCCACTTTGTAGCAGAACGAGTGACAAAATTCATGTTTGCCTTCCTTCCATTCCTTGTCAAGATAACCATAATCATTCCTTGAGAAGCAATCTCCCAGGAAGGAAGGACATTATTATGGGTGGGCGCCAATGTCAATAAGATAATCACAAAGAATGAAGATCACTTAACTGAACTATATGTGATTGATAAGATAAAGGACCCATTATTGAGAAACTAAAAGGGGCAATGCAAAGGCTTCATGAACAATGCGCCAATGTTCTATTGGAGAGACATGTTGGTAATAATGTTAATGAACTAATTGAATTAAAAGTTGTTGTAAATGCTTCCAAAGTGGTGTTGGCTAGGGGGGCAAGCATTGCTACTGCAACAACTACAATAATAGATTTGTTTGGTGATGGCCTCCTCCTCCTCCTACTATTGAGAATGGTGGATGGATTGCTTGGAAGGGTATGCATCTTTTGGTTCTTCTTTTCTTGGTATGATTTTGATCAAAAAGATGATGGGTTTTGGTTTTTTGGGGTTGGCAAAGGTTCAAAAGGTGGCAATGAATCTGGTGTTGCACTTGTTAAGAGTGGGAGCCATGTGGAACATGAACTTGCTTTCTTGCCAACAATTTCATCGCAACAACAAAACTTTGTCCTTGATGGAATGGATGTTATTCAGGTGGTGTTTTGGTAGCCATTACCTATCTATCTCCTGTAGTTTCAACAATGTTTTTTCTCCTGGCCTGCAAGTTTGGAATATAGCTAGTGGAAAATAGCAAGATCAAAATAAAGACATTTTTCCAAGGTTTGATTTTTTCAATTTTGTTTCCATGCTCTTTTTAGGACTTTTGAATTGGTATTTTGTGTTGACATTTTATTTGTGTCACAACTTGTATTCAACTTATGTTCTTTTGTTGCCTCTCAAGGGTAATTTTGTTGGGCCTTGTCACCACAAGGACATGGACTGTCGCATTGGATCCAAATTTTGCAAGTTTTACCTTATTAGAACCTTGTATACCTTATTAATGATAAGTTAGCCAATTGAAATGGAATTCATGTTTTGTGTTTGTAGGACCCACTTGAACTATGAATTAAAGTTTTTCAATTAACTCACCTTCATAGCAAACTTTTGTGGTACAACATCATTTTCATACCCTACATATGTCATTGCCCAAGCATGGTTGATTGTAGTTATGACAATGTAAGGAGACATTGCAAGGTATGTCATTTTCCTTCATTCAATTTGTCAAACATACCTTGTAATGTCATACCATGGAATTCCCATATAATCCCACTATGCATTCTATATACATTAGGAAAATTGACGATTTGTATGTACTTTCTTTTTTATTAGGTTAATCTTTAATTTCAATTATTTTAAGTATTTAATTATGTGTCAAATGTAGCTCTTGCCCCCTATTTCTTTGTATCCATGCAACTATTTAATAGGTCTTTAATTAGCGATAATTTATTGTTAGGTCTAAGCTTAAGTTATTGCCAATCTATAGTATTTTAAGGTAGAAGGATAAGTGGCAAGGAACCTTGAAAAGTGTACTCTAAACCTTAATATACTATAGACATAGATCTAAACCCTAATCCACTATAAACCTATATGTAGTTTTGAACCATTATAACCCCAATCCATTATAGCCCTAAATTTAACACAAACTTAACCTAAATCTAAACCCTAATTTTGTATAACTCATCACATTTATCCTAAAGGTGATGAGTTATCATGACTATTATATAATCTTATTTGGTTATGTTCTTGAAGCACTTTCTTTTAGCATCTTGTCTTTTTTGTAATTGTAAGTTTTATGACATTTGAAGCATTTGATTTGAGCTATGTTTGCAATTTTCCTTTTATTTGTTCACATGTGAGAAGTTTATTATGAGTTGTTGAAGTCCTTTTAAAGGTTTTTGTTTGTTTTTCATCACATCACAACACACCATAGATTTGTAAGTGTTCCATGACTACATTGGATTTTAGATTCATAAGGTTTTCAATTTTTTATCTTTTATGTATATTATAGTGCAGAAGATAAGCACATTTTCTATCTACCATAGATATCCAAGTGTTCCATAACTACTTTGGGTTTTGGTTTCATAAAACTTTTAGTTTTCAGTTTTTTGTGTATATTATAGTGTAAAATATAAGCAAACTTTCTATCTATTGTGCATATTATAGTGAGGAGTGTATAAGCAATTTGTTTTGTTTGTATTCAAGTTGTTTTTGGGAATTTCAATTTTTTGTCTCGTGTATATTATAATGTAAAAAACAAACACATTTTTTTTCTGCCATAGATATCCAAATGTTCCATAACTACATTGGGTTTTGGTTTCATAAAACTTTTAGTTTTCAGACTTTTATGTATATTACAATGTAGAATATAAGTAAACTTTCTATCTATTGTGCATATTACAACAAAGAGTGTATAAACAATTTGTTTTGTTTCTATTTAAGTTTTTTTTGGGACCTTTGTTAATTGTGTTGTATGGCTCAATTGGTACCTAGCGCAAGCAGGAAAAGAACTGCACTTGTGAATGTTGGTGGCATCACCGATGTGCAACAGAAAATGTTTGGTGTTTATTTTGAGGGTTACATTGTTAGTAGGTATGGGTTTGCAAATGTCCCTAGAAGTGGGTTCAAATATATCCATTGTGACTTAGTAGATCCACTTGGATACTTGACAATAATTCTGACTATAGGGTCTAGCTTTGTTTCTTCCTTTTTCCTTCACTTAAATCTGGGGTCCTTCATATGGGTGATCGATTTCGGGGTCACTTTTAGAAACAAGTTTGAGAGAGGAAATTGGGAATTTGTATTAATAGTTGGGGCTACTATTGTTATTGAATAGATTGACCCTTTTCATGTCTACCTACGGTTTGTCCCCACACATTTAATCTTGGATTTTATGCAAAGGGCAAATTTGGAGGAATTAGGAACCATGGAGCTAGTGGTCACTAATATAAATGGGGGATATGCCAAGGCTTTTATCATGGTAGTTGTAGATGAGTTGGGCAATAATGATGCACATGCATTATCATTTTATCTTGAGTTCTTTGCACAATACATGCAGCTAGTTAAAATGTATAGTATTGGTAGCCTTGCAACAATGTTGGTCAAAAACATTGGAAGCTTTTGGTTTGGTGAATAACAGTTGGTAACTAATTGTGTTACCATTTTTGTGATTCCTACTCTTGATGCTACAATTGTTAAAAGGTTGACAAAAATCCACAACAAAAGGACAGAGGGTCAAAATTTTGCAACCAACTTTGAGGTATGTTCAAATTTGAAATACTTGTGTGTTGGAAACTTTCTTATTATGAAGTAAAAACAATGAAACAAGTTACAGATGTTGGTTCCATGACTTTTAATGTTGTGATTACAGGTTGTGGGGACATCAATAATCCCAATTGGTGCAACTTGCTTCAAGAACATTTGTGAGCAATGTCATTTCGCATCTCTCACAAATAAAAACATTGGTTACTATTGCCAAGTCTGTAAATGTATGGTTTTTGCTCAATCTTAGCCTTGCATTACTTGCAAAATCAAGTAAGTCAACAGTGCAAAATTTGACTACATGTTGTGTGACCCATGGATTGAACCATTGCTCAAACATAAGCTCATAAGTCTTGAAGATTTCAAATCAAAACAAGGTTTTTTCCTTTGCCTATTTAGAGAAAAGAAACTTGTAAGCAAATTTGTCTTTAAGTCCCACAACAGAGGTCATGGATTATTCTAACTTGAAAAAATATACAACAAGGAAAAGTGTAGAAACAATAGAGGAGCGGGAAAAAAGTTCCAAAGGAAAAAGTGTAAAAGTAGAAGAAGTATTTTAAAATATCAAAAGTTATAACTTATTTTGAAGTTGGAACTATGTTTAAATCTTTTTTTTTTGTGGAAATTTTTGATTAAATATGTAATTTGATGATTTTATAACTTATTTTGAAAAACTTGAAACTTCATTTGAAAGTCAAATCCTATCATTGATAGTGAAATTTCAAAGTATTAATATTTTAAAATATCAAAATATCATGAAAATTTGAAAAACTTGACAAACAAATAATCTATAAAATTAAATTTCTAAAGATAAACTTCTAAACTTTTATAGAACTCTTTAAGTAGCATTAAAAGAAAAAAATCAAACTAAAATTGGAAAAAAATTCCATATATATAATTAATTAATTAATTAAATTACCAAAACCGGAATTTTAAAAAAATCAATTAAAAAATTGAAATTAAAGTTTAAAATTGATTTGACATACATAATTTTTTTTTAAATTTTTTTTTAAAGTTCAAGTGAATATTTTAATATTTTAAACCTAATTTTAAAATTTTATTTCAAAAATTAATTTTATTTCAAAAATTAATTTTAATTGAAAAAATTAGGTGAACTAAAAAAATCAAAGCAAAATTAGTTCAACTTTTAACTGATTTTTTTGGGGGACAATTTAAATTGATTTCAATTTTCATTTGGTTTCAAACATCAACCAATTTGTCGATTTCAATATCCAAAACCACCAATAAAACATATAAAAATATTATTGCCTTTTGATGAACAAGATTGTATGCCAAACCATGGTGAAATTAATATTCAAATTTATAAAAAGCTTATCAACATGGGATTAGGTGAAGATATTTCTTTTGAATTTTTTTAATAGATGAATAAACATATATTCTTGGATTACATTACACAATTAAAAAACCAACTTTATTTTTAAAATGAAAACCAAATGATATATGTATAAATGTATTTGCATGACTCTTATGGGTAGCAAATACAGATGCATAATATATCTTAAATCCATATGTAACAACATCATATTGTACTTCTTATTTGACAAAAATAGATAAATCTATAATTTAAGAAATGAAAATCATATTAAATAAGTGTAAACATGAACAAACATAAGCATCTAAAAGCATTAAAAAGCTAGGAAATGCATTTTAAAATGCACAACAAATGTCTATACAACAAACTATACATATAACATTATCCATACCTTATACCATTCAACAATATCATTTCAATTTATAAACACATGTCAACAACAAGATAGAACATTTGTATTATTACCACAAAAATTAATACAAGGTTTATTTCCAAATTTTACAGAATTCCATTGTAAATCATTAGTTGATAAGTATATCAATCCAAATGAAAGATTAAATGATTTGTGATTATCAAAATTTGTAGTTAATTATGATATACAAGTAAATAAAAGATGCTATAAAAGCAAAATAATTTGTTGGGTTTCATTCAACCAACATAAAATCCAAAAAATCACTATAAATAATTATTATTTCTATTTGAACCATTTCAAAAATCAGAATTCAATTTGCAAACTAATTGTGATTCATGGAAAGATGCTTATATGGAACAAAAAGTTGATATAGAAAAAATTTGAAAAAAATTTGTATATAATTTTAATCCATCCAACAATTCTAATATTGAATTGGACAATTTAGAATCACAATTTAAAGAATACACAAAAATTCATTAAACAAATGGATGGGAAATTTTATTTTCAAATGAAATAATTGATAGTGCAAGTAATCCACATTAACCATATGATGTATCATATGAAAATTTTGCACAATCAAAAAATAAAAATGTTAAAAATAAATTGTTAACACATAATGTTTTTCAACAAACAAATGAATTCATGACATACAAAGAGTTTTCCTCACATATGAGACAATTGAATAATGAACAAAGAGTTATTGTTGATGATATTTTATATTAAAAAATCAAAAACCCTACAAAATCATTTCATATTTTTCTAACAAGTGGTGCAAGGACAAGGAAAACATTCACCTTCATGTGTATTATATAAAACATGTTATGATATTATACTAAACAAATTACAAATGTTGATCCTTTAATACCAAAATTCATGGAATTTGCATACATAGGAAAAACAACATTTAACATTAATGGCACAACGATACATTCTACACTTGCAATTCCATTGAATAAAAATCTAACATAACTTAATGCATTAAGTGATGAAAGATGGGACATTTTTATAAAAACATATGATCAACTTTGTTTGCTCACTACGAATGAAATATCTTTAATCGACAATAGAATGTTATCTTTCATTAATCATAAATTATGTATTATAAAATAAGTCCATAATGAATTTATGGGTGGATTAGATGTAATAATGACTTGTGACTTCTATCAAACACCCCCTATTCGAAATTCATGGATTTTCAAACCAATAACCAACACTTTTAATACTATTGCATTAAATTATTGGTTAGAATATGTATAATGTTATGAATTATAAGAAGTTATGCGACAAGATGATATAATTTTTATCAACATATTGAATAGGTTTAGAACTACATCATAAACAATTGAAGACATAAAATGTATGAACAATAATTGTTTAAGGACCCCACTGATGGACAACACTTTACCACATTTATTTTACACAAATGTTAAAACAACTATGCGTAACAAAAATGTATTTCAAAACATATTAGGTGAAACATTCACATTCTTAACACGTGATGTTCATATTGAAACATGCCTTTCTTATTTTAAATTATAAAATTTACCATCTCAAACGGTTGGTTTATATTATGAAATTTTGGTTAAGAAAAAAATGTTAGTGGAATTATGTGCAAGGAATTATGGAACATCTGATGGTCTTGTGGATGGTGTTGATGGGATTTTTGAAGATTTTATAAAAACTATTTCAAAATCTTTTGTTTGGATACATTTTCATAATCCTTAAAAATCAGACATAATACATGAATTAAAAATTTACAAATATATGATGAATTCCCAAGGCTTGACAAACAATGGACACCAATTGAATGTAAAATTGTCGAAATACAAATAGGTAATAATCCTTCCCACATTATCACAAGAATCCAATTCCCAATTCAATTAGTTGTTGCACAAACTATACATCGTTCACAAGAGTTGACTTTTGTTTTTTTAACATTTGATTTGACCAGTGTGACAAAACATGGTTTAACATATATTGCATGATTGAAGGTTCATTCAAAAAAAAATTGTATTCACTTTCTTTGTTATTGAATAATTTTTTTCAAGTGGATCATCTTGTTTAAGAACAAATGTTTTGATTAAGAACAAATGCACAATACAAACTTGATATTGTTTTTTTAAAGTCCTACTATTCAAAATTTTTAATTGTAGAATCTTTTAATGCTCGCTCTTTAACATTACATTTTGAAGGTGTCCTAGATCCAAATTTATTAGCATCACGTATTCTTTGTTTAAATGAGATAAGAATAAGAAATGTTCATCTAAACTCAAAAATTTAGAATGCTTTATCACAAAAGTTCCATATATTATCATGTTATGTTGAACATGGCACTTCATGATGATAATGTGTCATTGACAAAAAGCACAATAATCACAAATTATGGTGTTAAATTTATCACCGCACTTTTTAATGACAACACACGAGAAGCATTATACATAATTGCAATACATGAACCTCCCAAAATGCAAGTGTCACATTTTAATTCTATCCTAGAAAGCATTGCACCAAAAATGCCTTCACATTGTCCAATTGTAATAATTGAAATTTCAATATAAATTTTTTAACAAAAACAAATCAATCATCAACATTACAAGCATTCAGGAATAAATATAATTTAAAACTCACTTTTATAGAAAGCACCACTATTAATGATACACAAATAGATAACATGTGGACAAATGCACCAATACAACAATTTCATTTTAAACGACACAAGCATACTGGATAGATCATAAACCCATTTATTTTGCTTTCAAATTTGTATTACCACACAATACCACAAAATGACTTGATAACACATAAATGCACGTACACACAAACACATACAAATAAATCACAAAATAATATATGTATTTATATACATACATAAACGCACATGTACAACATCTTATCCATTGGCAGGGCCAGCGTGTTTGTGACACCTTGTTTAGTCCCTTTTCTTAAGAAACAATATATATTCAATAGTTAATGCCAAATATCAGCCCCTGTTTTTGGCAGTTCAAATTTAACCGGGTTCTAGAATAGCAGTAGCCTGTCTCAAGTTTACAAATTTGGTTTTGGCATGTGACAAAATATGCAACCAAAATGGGAATAACTACATTATCTGAAAAAGTGAAAATACTCAGTGTTCAAAATGAAGAAATAGAGATATTGTGAATCAAGATTCCAACCATTGATCAACGAAAATAATATCAAATGGTGATGCTTATGAAGCCTGGTACATCCTTATTTGCAAACATTCATTTGTAATGCAGGATGGGCCAAGTGAGGCTACATAAGTTACATGAAACAAGTTTCAGCACAATATTGGGAGGCTCATTTCCTCAATGCATGGCTCTCCACCCTTTTGTTTTGAACTTAGATCCATGCGCTTTTGCTACGGTTGTCTCCAAAGCACAGAAATGCCAGACAAAGGCAACTGAAGAGAAAGACAAAAAAGAGTAACACTGGTTGTATGTACTGTAGGAAAGATTGTAAACTGGACATGGTAAATAAAATCTTGCTGTTAGATCATCAGTGGCCTAGAGAAGGCATCATAAATTCACTAAAAGAAAGAACAGTTTCACCACCAGACCAGTACTTAGATCTACATTGCCTGACATCAGATTAGTAATCTTCAGAGAAATAAAATTAGTGCATTCAAATACCAGAAAAGCTGCCAATCTTATCTATACTTCCAAAAATACTGTCTGCTTATATTTCACAACAGAAAAGGGCTCTTTCTCTTCATCTTACCTAAAGTGCCCTCATCTCTCTTGCTTGCTGGTATTACCCACTTCAAAACTCTTACCTGAATTGCACTCATCTCTATTGCTTTGCTGATATTACCCACTTCAAAACTGCAGAAAAAACCTACTCCAAGCCCTGGCTGGCTGCAGGGATTGCATATCCAGTCTACTGTCCCAAAACTTTTCACTGAGAGTAAATGGGGGTCACAGAGGTGCAAAATTCATTCATTCAAGACAACACAAGTAGAGCAATTGAAGGACACAGTGGGTATCTCCATCTGTGTGAGAGCCAATTGCTGAGTGTGACAGACACAGACAGATGACAACATCCAAATAAGGACTCTGGCCTGCCATCTAGAGAACATGACTACCTGATAAATAGGCATAGATTACAGGAACTTACACAACCTAAGTACTGAGATTTTGTGTCAAGTTAGAGAGTTCAGAAACACTCACCATGATGTTGACAACACCACCAATGAAACCAGTAGGGAGGCAACTCGCATAAATGAGAAGAAGGAACCAGAATGAAGGAAATGGCAAGGGTACTGAGGAAGAGAATGGAGGAGAAAAGTCTAAAAAGCATCAAGAACTACCCACAAAAAAATTATCTAACAAAATCATTCTGCCAGGGGGTTCATGAAACCCCCCAAGAACTATTCTTCTTCACTCTGAAGATCACTATAACAGAGAATTAATTTCGCTGTGAGTAACCAAAAATATTTCAATATGCAGATGGATTAAAAGGAATCAATGCAGGGTATGAAAAAAATATTAATGTCCAGCTATATCAGAAAAAGAAGGCGATTGCAAGAAACACCAGTGTGTACAAGAAGGAACACAAGACAACTTCAGGTGTCTGCTGCCACCAACAGAGTCTGTATCCACATACATGAAATTCAATAATTTAGGAATATCCAGCATGGAAAAGCTCATCTACAATCAGCCTAATCAAAGTGCCCTGAATAGAGTCGAAAAGAAAAAGAAAAAGTGAGATTTTTGAGCATGATACTGAAACAGATACTTGCAAAGGATTTTTAAACATAAAGAGACGCTTCACTAACCTACTAGAGACTGAAAGCACAACCTGACTTATGAAAAGAAACTGGGTGCCTATCTGGAACCCTAATCCTTGGGGTAGAGGGGGTGGAAACAAAAGCTGCAAACAAATGAAGGCATCGATCAACTGCAAGCTCTGAAACAGAACCCCCTTAGGATGTCTGCCTTCTGGATTCCCATCAATATGTCCTTGAATCGAGATATACAGACATCAGTCTCATTTGCAGCCCCAACGCATCAAAGTATGGACAAAGAGTTTGAAGAACTGATACTACACCTCAGCTGCCGCTTTCGACTCCGAGAACTCTCCGTCATCATCGCTTTCATCCTCGCCTCCCGCATTGAAGCCTGAGAAGTCCATACCCCCCAATCCTGACATGCTATCCAAGCCAGCCATATCTCCTCCTAATCCTCCCATTCCGCCCATTCCTCCCGTATCGAAGTCGCTCATGGGCCTGGCAGCAGCAGCAGCCGCAGCAGCATCCTCCTCTTCGTCCTCATCGACCCATTTATCCCAGTCCGCCTTCACATATGGAGGAGCTTTCCCCTCCGCCTTGAGCAGCCGCTTCCACCACCCCTTCTCCGCCTTCTCCAGCTCACAAACCGTATGCCGCAGCCCCGTTGCGATCTTGCTCGCATCCACGTTCAACTTCCCGAAGAGCTCCAAGTCGGCGATATACTCCTGGTTGCCGGAGCCTTCCGTAGCCGAGAACGTGAACCTGCCATCGGGCTCCAGCTTCACTTGCGGATTCTTGGCGTCCGGCAGAGACACGGTGATAAACACCTTGTCCGAGCGCTGAGCCCACAGAATTTCTGGATGGCGACTCATTTCTTCCCTACCCACGTCTCTCTCCTCTACAAATCCGAGCAAAGTCCTTTAGAGAGAGACTGGAGCTTGAATTTCAAGCTCCCCAGCAAAACCTCCAAGTCTCGAACAAGAAGGCACAACCTCAAATTCTATGACGATGCTCTTTATAATGCAGGAGGGAGGGCTTATGTGCGTGCGCAAACACAACAAAACTCGAGATTTTGCCGACAACCAAACCCTCGCCTCTTCCCGTCACACAACGACAAGAGGAGTGGAGACTGAAAAGGGAAACCCTAGAATTCCACAAGTAGACAATGGCAAGAGGGGTTCTGGTTCTTAATTTGTCTGAAGAGATGGCCAAGATCTCCCAATGGCAGACAGCCACGTGACGATTTGGGGACTTTTCTCTTCACCAGGTGTGAAGGGGGCACGGCTATTTGGGTACCTTGTTAGTAATGGTAAAACACTAATTTAACCTAATTTTTCCCCTTGGAATGACCTCAGACTGTGTATTGTTCCCTAGCAATTCCTCTCACAACATCTTCAGCGGTGCTCAGTATGGGCTGGAGTGAACCAGCAGCCACCACCAGTTGAGTTGAGGATGAGGCCGTTCAAGCCATTTTGGGGATGAACCAAAAGAACATCCTCCTTGCCCAAAGTTATTGTTTTTTTTTCGCCTCTTCTCTACCCCAAAATTTTTCCCTCCTACGTACTTCCCCCCTCCTACCTCCCACCTCCTACCTCTCACTCCATCGCCAAAGCTTAGGAGTAGGAGCAGAGCCAAAGCCGGGGAGCTGTTGGAATGGGAGCAGAACCAGAGCGGGGGCAAAGCCAAAGCTTGGGAGCTGTTGGAGCGAGAGCAAAGCTAACACAGAGCTTCGAAACGCTTGAAACGAGACCCACGCGGGACCCAAAGCGGGAGCTTGAAGGTAAGCTCCCTCCCTTAAAAAGCCTTCTTATTTTTTCGTTTCTTACCGTCTCCTTTTTTTCTTTTTTTTTGTTCCAATGCAAAAGGCGACAGCAACATTGCTCCCATCGCCTTCTTCTTCTTTTTTGTTGCAACGCAGCCAAGAAGGCGATGGCAACTTTGCTACCCTCGCCTTCTTTTCTTTTTGTTGCACTGCAGAAGGCGACGACAACATTGCTATCATCACCTTCTTCCTTTTTTTTTATTGTATCACAATGAAAAAGGCGACGACAACTTTGTTGTTTTTACCTTTTTTTTTTTACATTGTAGAAGGTGACATCAACGTTGCTATTATCGCCTTCTTCCTTTTTTTTGTTATAGCACAACAAAGAAGGCAACGACAGCATTGCTATTGTCGCCTTCTGTTTTCGTTTTGCTGTAACAAAGAAGGCAATGGTAGCAACGTTGCAGTCACCTTCTTCTTTTCTTTTTTTTGTTGTAGCAAGGAGAAGAAGGCGACGGCAATAAAGCTTCCGTCGACTTCTTCTTTTTCTTTTGTTGTAGTGCAATGAAGAAAGTGACAGCAGCGTTGCTATTGTTGCCTTTAATGTTGTTGCCATCGCCTTTTTTTTGTTGCAACATAACAAAGAAGATTTGCCGTCACCTTCTTCTTTTTGTTTTATTATAACGAGAAGAAGAAGGCAACGATAGCTTTGATGGAAAATGCGGGATTTTTTTTGTCAAATTTTTTTTATTACAATATCTAAAAATAATTAAAGTTTGCAGGAATTATATGTGATTGTGTGATTTTATGTTTTGCAAGACCTGCATTTCATTTTTGAACACTTCATGTGTAAGGTTTTAGGGTTACGATTTTTTAATTACAAAGTAATGATTTACTTTTTGATATTTTTGGTTTAGGTCCGGAACTTGAAACCGACTAAGTTTCTCAATCACTAACACCCCCTTGTCCACCTAATTTAGCTTAGAAGGACAAAGAATGGACGAAGGTAGGGTCGAAATGGAAGTGTAAAGTTGGCACTTGCATTATCGCATATTATGCCAAATGTCGCAACCCCACTTTGAGGCAAATGTGAGGAGCACTCACATTCCCGAAAATGGGACTTGGGAGTCCTCCGGGATTCCCAAAAACTTAGAATGTGATTGCAGGGGTCAAAACACCTTGCATTGAAGTGTTCTTTATATCATTGGAAAGGTCTTGAAGTGTAGATGTCCAAAATGGCCTTGCATGAGCCATTTGGACATCTGTAGCACAAGTTATGGTCGAAAGAAGGGCTGGAAGTCAAATTAGCAATTTGACTCCCGACCACTAAAAGTCAAGAATCGATCGATCCCGGTGTGTGCAAGTGAAGTGTAACACACCGTTGGAAAGCTCTCGAGGAGGGCTAAAACTTTTCTTTAACCTTCATCCCCATCCAAGGTTGGGGCGAGAAGTTATGAATGCCCAAAGTCCCAAGAGTCCGAATCGAAACAGTTTCAGGATTCCATTTTGGGAGTGTCGGGAAAAAGTGCCATTCGGATGCAAGTGCGGCAGTGAGACGCAGAGAATACTATATGGGGGAAGGTGGTGGCTTCCCCGAATCCGGGCCATGGTGAGTCAAGTGAATCCAGGGTTGCCCGTGGCTTGTCCCAACACCAAAAGTGTGCAGGATGAGTTCTAACCAACTTGTTGGTTGGATTTGGATGCAGGACCGAATAACTAAGTAGCTTGTCCCTCTTCCTAGTTTAATCCCGGAGCTTTCAACACGCCCCTTTCATCCCCCCCCTTTAGTGCTGGAAGCTGGGAGCGGCACCAAGTTCCAACTATTTCCGCTCTTTAACATAGTTGGACCCTTTTTGGGTCTAACAAGGAACTTGGGGGCATGTCACCAAATGGTTGTTGACCAAACATTTGAAGGAAGTGCATGGTTTGGTGGCAGAAAAGGCCAAACCTGGGAGGCCTTCAACTTCTGCAGGAAGTCCTTGACATCAAAACCATGTTAAAATGAATGTTCACATCTTGGGAAATGCCCAGGTCGTGCAAAGGTGGAATGATCAAAAGGTTGTTAGTTGCGCACGTGCCAAAGCAGAACAGGAGTGGGTAAAGCTGGTAATTGTTACAAAACAATGTCCACCATTCCCAAAACCAGCTTTAGTCAAATTAACTTCATAGCAATTGTTGCAGGTGTTACGTCTAACTGCATGGGGTGTGGGAAGTGTGGCTCGAGATGCAACATCACGAATGGAGAAAAATGAAGATTTACAAGAGATGATTTGATCCATCTGTTATGTATATGCACGACAATTGAAGATGGCATGGGATGTAAAAGATTGGGATCAAGAGTCTAATAAAGTAAGTCAAACAAAACAGTTGACAAGTGTATTGGATTTTCATGAATCTAGAATGATTCATGGAAGGTAACAAACAATAATAATCAATGTTTATTTTTTTATAATTTTGTTTCATCCAAGGTGTGTTAGGGTTTAATTTGGTGGTTTTTGGGTGTTTATAGGGTTGAAGAGACAACAAAGGAAGAGTTTGTTTCAAATGCAGTTCAAGTTGAAATGCAATGCCGTCATTTCTACATTGTTCATCATGCAGCAATGGCTAAAAATGTAGCACCTGCTTACCGAACTAAACACAGGATTGTAAATACTGAATGGTTTAGGGTTTTCATTTTATATAATTAGCTAGGTTTTTTTAGGCCTTTTAATTTTTGGACTACCCAATTTTTGAACTTTGGTCATGTGATATGTTATGGAAAACCTTTTTTTTCATTAGGTTCTTTAGCAATTTTTCATCCACCCATTTCTGTACATCTTTTATCAATATAATATTTTCTTCTAGTCACACTTGTTTGATGGGTATATGGTTAATCATATATGTTTTCTTTGTCATAATTTTCTTAATACTTAAGATGTAAGAATCAAACCTTAAATAGGCCCATATGAATAGGTAACATTAATTTGTCTAAAGTCTATAAAGATCAAAATGAACATTGTGTAATACTTACATCTAATGTAATAAGACTCACATCACATAAAGACTTTAAAACAATACACACATTTTAAACATATAATATTTACATCATTTTCTATTATAACTTCCATAATGCCATTTTCAAATATGCAATACCCACATATGGATCCCATAAAAGTCGGTGGTTATTTACCTTCAATGCAATACCCGCATAAAAAATCCTATAATAGTCGTTAGTTTTTACATTCATTACAATACTCGCATATACGGTCCCATAATAGTCGCTCAGTTTTTACATTCATTGTAACATCCCATATGGGTCCCATAATAGTCGTTAGTTTTTACATTCATTAAAATACCCACATATAGGGTCCCATAATAGTTACTGGTTTTTTTCATTCATTGTAAAACTTGCATTTTGTCATAAACTTAATTCAGAATAATAATTAATTTAGGGTTATTAAAAAAACATATTTTGGGTACCCAAACCATTTATTAATTATTTTGAAATGACGTTACATGTGGGTATTACAATTAAGGTTGGGTTTTCACATAAGGTTTGCTTCAATCACCTATGGAATATTTTAGTATGAACTTACATGTAGGTATTGCATCTAGGCCTTGGTCTTCATTCAAAGGCCCACCCAAATTAAATATTGGGTCTTTCAAAGCAACCTTACATGTGGGTATTACATTTAAGGTTGCGCTTTCACTGTAAGTTTTACCTTAATCACCTATGGGCTACTTTGAAATGAATTTGAATATAGCTATTGCATTTAGGGTTAAAGTTTCATATAATTTTGCAATATCCACACATATACTTACTTTCACCAATTACAAATTTAGCCTGACTTTTATTAATAACTAAATAAAATCTATAACAAAACACAAAAAAATGTATGTCTCTTACCATTTGTTAATATTTCCAAATTGATTTCTTTCAATTTCTTTAAAAATATATATTGCAATATTTTGCATATAAAATTCCCCCTAAAATGCATCGTAAATTTATTTTATTTACTATAAACTTGTAAAAAAAATGTTAATTAATTTAGGGTTTCTAAACTCTAAATTTAAATCATAATCCAATAGTATATACTTATAACAATTATATGAAAAAATGTGTTTTCTTTTTAATAAATTTTTTTAGTTCAAATTTAATATGTTATAATATAATAAGGAATAGACATTACACCATCATAAATGTTTATTAGGCTTACATGGCCTAGGCTAATAAACTACCTATAAAACTAGTATGTTTGTTTAATAAGTTCAACCACTTTCAATACCTACTTAAACCATTTAAAATATTAACCTAGAAAGCCTACACTAATGAATAAACTACATAATAGGCCTATATTACGTAGGTAGTTAATTAGGTTACTTAACAAGTAGCTTACTAACTTATTATTCGTGTTTAGGCTAAGTCGTTTAATTTTGTCAATGTCAACACTTTAATCAATCTAACAACCTTGGTAATGAGCTTTTACTAAAGCTAATAATTTGTCAAGGCTATAAAGTCTTGGTTTTTTTTTATGAACACTATTGTGTTTTTTGGATAGTGGAATCATGTTTTAATTTCTAAAGGTGTCAAAAACATTACATAACAACTTGGCCCTCACAAAGCTTCCAAATCCACACAAACTTTAGCATGGCTTCTAAAACTTATGAACATTTTCATACCTAACTATTAATATAATTCCATAATATCATTATTTATATATATGTGTTATAAATAACAATATATTTGGACCAATATTTAAACCAATGTTATACATCGTAAAAAATAAAGTTTACATAATGACTTGTGTTATATATGTATAAAATATAAAATATTTTTGACCCACTATCT
>Ga0116231_10005060_pt1 | contig 26245 bp, 26 predicted proteins | sample S1TSphgellanicum_2_FD_89695 | JGI IMG/M metagenome (GOLD analysis project Ga0116231, IMG submission 89695) | Host-associated microbial communities from peat moss isolated from Minnesota, USA - S1T2_Fd - Sphagnum magellanicum MG | ecosystem: Host-associated > Plants > Peat moss > Unclassified... | reverse complement strand
TAAAAAAAAAAAAAAAAAAAAAAAAAACCCAAAAAAAAAAAAAAAAAAAAAAAAAAAACACTGTCTAGAGCTGCCAAAATTCCACAGTTAAAAGGTTTCTTAGGGCATCTCAAGGAATTTTTTTTGGGGGCAAGGTCAACAAAAACAAGCTGAAGGGCAGCTTGTTTTTGTTGCCCTTTCCTACCAAGGCAATGAATGACATTGTGTTTAGATTCATTAAAGAGTATAATAGTAGCTTAAGGGATTTTTAGGCCCCTAGGTAATAATAATAATAATAGGTCTATTTATTTTTATATGAGGATTTTTGAAAGATGATATTTTTGGCTTGTGTTGAAACTTGAGATTAGTTTACATGAGTTCTAATATCTTGAAGGATTTTGGTTTTCTTTTGAGTTATTTGTGAAAAATCTTTTTAATTTAAAATTAATTTTTAAAGACAAACAAGTCACTTTAATTCAATCACTTTTCACATGACAAACATGCACATTGTCTTTAAGAAGGCTTTGCAATAGGACCATAAGTGGACTGAGGGGCCTCACAATTTGCAAGTGTTTATGACCATTGTTGTTTTGGTATTAGGTTTTGGAGATATTAGACAATTCTTGATATCAAGTTTTTAAATTTGGGTAAAGGTTTTTTGGAAAATTAATTCAACTTTTTTAGTATCCTTTTGATATCAATATTTGGTTGTAGGTAAATTAACAATAGCAATATGAATTGGGCATGTCAAAATTTATTTTACATAAATAACAACTCAAATCCAAGTATTGGATTTAGGGTTTTCAATGTGCATAAATGTTTTTTCTTTTTAGGTCCAATAAAGATAATAGAGTGTTAGTATGGGTAGAATCATAGAACACGAGATAATACAAGTAATATTCCACATACAAGCATCTCATCTAGCAAGAATTACAAGGGTGTGAGGTGTTAAAGTTCAAAATGCTACAAATCACAGAATCTAAATGTGGAACCCAAATCTACACATCTTATAGTCTCAAATCTCATATTCATTTTTCAAAATATCTTGCTTTCTTAACATGTTTTCATTTTCTTCTAGCAAGGTTTCCTCAATCACAACAAACTCAACCATTTTTTGTCCATCAACAAGGTTGTAATCACTTTATGTATTGTTAGGTTAGTTATTGTAAATCATTATAAGTTTGTCAAGATTATCAACCCTAAGATGGCATTGTTGTAGGCTAGTGAAGACACTTACAACTAAAAAGATTTGTTTTGTTTCAATTTGTGAACCTAGGATCCCCAAAATCTATAGTGTTACAATCCCACATCTAGGAATTTAGATTTATTACTAACCCACCATTTAAATGGATCAAGCCCATTTGCATTCTCCACATGAAACCTACGAACCAAATAAAGTTCAATTTTGAAAAGACCTTCAAAAGCTTCTTGTGATGAAATAGCTAACCCAAACAACCCATTTATAAGTGGTTGAGGTGCGATAGGAATTGAAAATGTTGCAACTTGAGTTAGATTTTTAAAACCCACATTAATATTCATCAAAAGCAACAAAACCAAATCATCATATTGCTACACCAATGCAACCATTTTATATTTGTCCATGTGATCCATGATGCAATCCATGCCTCATCATCCCCATGATTGCCAAAGTAATAAACAATGCATTAAATAAAAGTCGATATATCTCTTGATCAAATTCCCCAGACTACAATGAAAGAACAACAACAACTAGACGTGCATATTCCTTCCTCATCATCCCCATGATTGACAAAACAACAAATAATGCATCAAATAAAAGATAATACTCGCTATGTTAATTCAATAAACATTGGTGAATAACATGATTTAAAGTTTCAATTACCACGTACCCAAGCAATTGCCCATGTAAGACCATTAACAACCATAGCTTGCAAAAATGAAATCCTTCACATGTAGCAAATGTTGATTGCATTAACATACTCCAAGGTTTTTTGGAACATGATGACCTTGAAAAAGAAATAGGTTTTCACAAAGGTTTTTAATTTCATGTGTTACATGTTAGCTACATGACAAGCCTTTTACTATTCAATTATGTTTTTCTTAGACTTTTTAATCAAAGTGATTATCTTTTGAAGTGTAACTTAGGTATATTTCAAGTTAATTTCCTTCATGCTCACACCAACCTTAACCTCATTGATAACATATTGACATGTTTTTGACATAACATGACTAAAACAAAAGCTAACAATGGTTGAAGTAACTATAACAACTCACAAAACATAATAAAAGTGAGGTAATTGTGAAAAAGTTTAAATTGACTCTTTTGTTTCTAACATAGACTATGACCTTTTTGGTCAAGTTGTTTTGTCAATAGAACCTTAATGTATTCTACAAAAGCTACACCAAAAATATTATGGGGTTTAAACAATTCAATTGTTAAATGACAAGGAACCCAATATTCATTATGAGAAATCTTGTTCATTGAAACCACATTACCCCACAACTAGAGTTTCAAAACAACTAATATACAACTACATTACAATTAGAGCATGGCAATATCACCAATTACAAATAAAATGCCACATCAAAAATTAAAAGTTGTACTATAGTTGTAATTTAATTGCAAATGGTACACCTTTATAGTGTAATGTACACATCGCACATATAGACGTAATCAATCATGTTTGATTTTTTGGCAAGTTGCACTTTAGTTACATGTGACAACTACATTACAACTATTATAAACATAACACCCAATAATATAACAATTGCATTGTAATTAATGTATGGCATTGACACATACAATCATGCCACGTGTATACATTTCCACTACCCATTAAATATGATTCTTGTAACTAGTTGTGCCACTATATTGTCATTATGTTGCCATTACAAATGTCGCAACCCCACTTTGAGGGAAGTGTGAGGTCGCCACTCACACTCCCGAAAATGGGACTTGAGAATCCTCCGGGACTCCCGAAAACTCAAAGCGCGATTGTAGGGGTCAAAACACCTTGCATTGAAGTGTTTTTTATACCGTTGAAAAGGTCTTGAAGTGTAGATGTCCAAAATGGCCTTGCATGAGCCGTTTGGACATCTGCAACACAAGTTATGGTCAAAAGAAAGGTCGGGAGTCAAACTGACAATTTGGCTCCCGACCACTAAAAGTCAGGAATCAACCCGATTTTGGTGCGTGCAGGTGAAGTGCAACACACCGTTGAAAAGCTCTCAAGGAGAGCTACAACTTTGGTTGAGACCTCGTCGTGATCCGAGCTTGGGGCGAGAAGTTATGAATGCCCAAAGTCCCGAAAGTCCAAACCGGGACAATTCCGAGACTCCACTTTGGGAGTCCTGGGAAAAAAAGCCATTTGGATGCAAGTGCGGTGGAAAGCTACAGAGAATACTATATGGGGGAAGGTGGTGGCTTCCCTCAAATCCAGGCCGTGGTGAGTCAAGTGAGTTCAAGGTTGCCCGTGGTTTGTCCCAACACTAAAAGGGTGCATAATGAATTCTAACCAACTTGTTGGTTGGATTTGGATACAAGACTAAATAACTAAGTAGCTTGTCCCTCTTCCTAGTCTAATCCCTGAGCTTTCAGCACACCCCTCTCACCCCCCTTTAGTGTTAGAAGCTGGGAGCGTGCCCCGAGTCCTTCCCAATTTCGCAACTTGAGTAAGTTAGTCCCAACTTGGGCCTAACCAAGGACTTAGGAGCGCATCACTTGGTATCAGAACTCTGGTTGAGCTTGGTTCACTTCTTGGGAGCCTCGAATGGCACCAAAGAAAAATCGCAAGCAAGCACAAAAGACCATGTTGGAAGAACCCAATGAGGATCGAATAGTCTGGCCAGAGTCAATTGGGGAAGAGGAACCAAGAACCCGGGGGGACCAAGATGAGCCCGAAAGTGAAGAGGAGCAACGGAGCTCGGTCCTATTCACCCAAGAACAATTAGAAGTCCTCCTCAAATGAATAGGCCCGATTTCAATGAGTTGGTTGCGGCCCTCAAAGGAGGAGCATCCAAGGATGCGAAGTTCCAACCGGTCAAACCCGGGAACTTCGATGGTGCCCGTGACCGAAAGGTTGTGGACGTTTGGCTTGAAGAAATGGAAGATTATTTGCATGCCACCAAGGTTAGACGACACTCGGCCATGGAGCTTGCCCAATCCTACTTGAAAGGTTATGTCGCCACATGGTGGAGGACAATGAGACAAAAGGAAGGGAAGAACCATGGTTACACTTGGGAGTTCTTCAAGGAACGTGTTGAGACCGATTTTGTTCCAAGGAACTCCGACTACATCTCAAGGTGCAAACTTCGTGACCTTTTGAATGCCACAAATGAAAATTTGAGGCAATATGTGAGGGCTTACTTTGAACTCATGCTCGAGATCTGGTACATGCATGAGTTGGACCGTGTATGCCAATTCGTGATGGGACTTCCAACTTGGGCCAAGCGAAAGCTTGAGGAAAATTGGCCCTCCTCACTATTCGAAGCCATCACGAAAGTGGAAGGGTTCTCGGATGTGGGGCGGAGTGAAAAATTCGAGTTCAAGAAGGACAACAAATTTCTTCACAAGAAACCAAGGCATGACGGAGAATGGAACCGTGAACAAGGAAGCCCAACAAAGGATAAGCCCAAACAATTTTAAAGCTCGGGGTTTAAACCCAAGGGGAACCTTGTGAAGAAGGGAGTTCCTTTCAAAAGGAGCCAACCCAAGGGAGATGTTGGGGTGAAACCCAAAGGAACATGCTTCAACTGCAATGAGATGGGGCATTACTCCAAGGATTGCCCCAAGTCCAAAGCGGGGAATGGGGGTTTTAAGGTAATTGCCCTTAATGCCAACCTAGCCCAAGCTGAATGCAATCGACTTATCTTCTTGAAGGGGAAGATTACTAAGCGGGATGTGTTATGTCTTTTAAACACAGGGGCTTCTCACAACTTCATAACCCGAGAAAGCACCAAAAGGGTGGAGCTCCACTTGGAGGAGCTCGAGACACCCGTCGAGGTGCATTTCGCGGATGGGGTTCGCCATCCCACTACGTCATAAGCAAAGGAAGTGCTTCTCCAACTAGGAAATTAGAGAGGAAAGGTGGACTTGTTAGTTTCCGCCTTGGGTGGAATGGACTGCGTTTTGGGAATGGAGTTCATCACCCAAAACAATGTGTTCATAGAAGGGCACAATAGACTAGTTAGGATTCCTTCCAAAAATGGGATCATGAAAGTGAAGGCACATGAGATGCCTTGTGTGGGTGGGCCAACCATCCACTTTATGTTAGGAAAAACCTGGGAAAAAAAATGCGTGGGAGGTTACGACATGTTGTGTGTCATGCGGGTGTTGGATGAGTATGAGCCCAAAGAAGCCACCAAGTTGGTGACTTTCGCCAAGTGCATAAAATAAGTTTTGGAAGAGTTCCCGGATGTGATGCCCGAAGAGTTGCCCAAAGACCTGCCTCCGAGAAGACGAGTTGATCATGCAATTGAAGTGGTATCGGGAATGGCACTTCTCGCCAAAGCCCCATATAAAATGAGCCATGAGGAGTTGAAAGAGCTTAAGGTTCAACTCGAAAAACTCCTCGCAAAAGGTTATATCAAACCAAGTAAATCACCATATGGGGCACCCGTCCTTTTTGTTCACAAAAAAGATGGGACATTGAGAATGTGTGTTGATTATAGAGCATTCAACAAGGCAACGGTGAAGAACCGATATCCTTTGCTTCGAATCGATGATCTATTTTACCGTCTCTCGGGAGCCAAAGTGTTTAGTAGGATTGATCTACGTTCGAGATATTACCAAATTCGAATTGCAGAAGAGGATGAAGAAAAGATCGCTTGCCGCACAAGGTATGGCTCATACGAGTTCTTGGTGATGCCTTTTGGGCTCACTAATGCACCCGCCACATTTTACACTTTCATGAATGACATTTTCCGGGAATGGCTTGATGACTTTGTTGTCGTCTACATAGACGACATTTTGACCTATAATGGCTCCTTGGAGGAGCATGCGGAGCACCTCCGCAAGGTGTTCCAAAGACTAAGGGAAAACAAGTTGTATGCCAAGCTTGAGAAGTGCGAATTTGGGGTGACGAAAGTGGACTTCCTTGGGCATAGGATAACTCAAGAAGGTTTGAAGCTGGATGATCACAAGGTCAAGGCAATTGTGGATTGGGAACCACCCAAGTTGGTGTCGGCCTTAAGATCATTTTTGGGATTGGCCTCCTACTATCGCAAGTTCATTAAAAACTTTGCGAAGATAATCACGCCTTTGACAAACCTCTTGAAGAAGTTCGCCGTCACTTACGAATGGGAAGGAGCATGCGACGAAGCCTTTGAAACCTTGAAAGGTATTTTGGTGAAGGCACCGGTGTTGAAGTTGCCCGACTTTGACAAGGACTTTGAGATCCATTTCGATGCCTCCGACTTTGCAATTGGAGGAGTCCTAATGCAAGAAGGGAAACCGGTGGCATTTGAAAGTAAGAAGTTGAGTGAGATGGAGTGAAGGTGGCCAACACATGAGAAGGAAATGTGGGTGGTCATACATTGCCTCAAGACTTGGGGCCATTACATAGGCTCCAAAGATGTGGTAGTGTGGACCGACAATGTGACCTTGAAGTACTTTGTCACTCAACCCAAGTTGTCCTCAAAGCAAGTGAGATGGCAAGACACATTGGCCTTGTTCAATGTGGATATTTGACACAAGCCCGGGAAGGATAATGTGGTGCCCAACGCGCTAAGTTGAAAACACCAACTTAGAGTGGTGTATGTGGGAGAGACGGAACTTCAAAAGGAAGTTCAACTAGTAAACCGCCAAGATGCATTTACCAAAGAGGCAAGGTAAAACATTCAAAATGGAGCCAAGTCCCACTTCCATTTGCAAAATGGATTATTATGGTACAAACAAAAACGACTCTATGTGCCGGAAGGGAAGATGAGGGACACCATTTTGAAGGAGTGTCATGATGGACCGCTTGCGGGCCATGGTGGTGCAAAACGCACCACAACACTCTTAAAAAAGTCCTACTATTGGCCCAACTTGAAGGATAGTGCGGAGGAATATGTGAAGACTTATTTAACTTACCAACAAAACTGAACCTCAACAAGAAGCAAACGGGTTTGTTGCAACCTTTGCCAATTCCTGAAGGGCCGTGGGAAAGTGTGTCCATGGATTTCATGGTAAGCTTGCCCCCATTAAGGGGATTCGATGCCATTATGGTGGTGGTGGATCGATTCAGCAAGATGGCACATTTCATTCCCACAAAAGATGAGGCCACGGTCTAAGAAACTAGCAGGTTGTTCTTCACACATGTATTTAAACATCATGGCCTTCCAAAGGACATAGTCTTGGATCGAGACCCAAAGTTCACAAGTAAGTTTTGGCGAACCTTGTGGAAAAGAATGGGGTCGGAGCTCAAGATGAACATTTCCTTCTGCCCCAAACATATGGGCAAACCGAGAAGGTGAACTTAGTGATCTAACAATTCCTAAAGAATTATGTGGCGGTGGATCAACAAGATTGGGTGGACCACTTGGAGTTAGCCGAATTTTGTTACAACAACTCAGAACACTCCACGACTAAGTCCACCCCTTTTCAAATGGTGACGGGCAAATCACCAATTATGCCCATGACTTGGGCAACACATGGACAACCCCCGAGTGATGCAAGTGAGGAAGTGCCGATGGTCACACAACTTGATGAAGAAAGATGACACCTTTGGGAGTTGGCAAAGACCAACTTGGAAAAGGCGCACAAAAGGTACAAGGATTTTGTGGACAAGTCCCGATGAGAGGTGAAATTTCAAAAAGGGGACGAAGTGTGGTTGAACATCAAGAACTTTCGATTACCCGAAGGTTTAAGTCATAAGTTTTTGGGCCCATATGTGGGCTCATTCAAAGTGTTGGAAAAGAAACTTTCCGACACTTATAAGTTAGAACTACCGGAAAACCTTAGAGTTCATCCCACATTTTAGTGTTTCCCTTTTGAAGTCGGTCGCCCGCAATGCCTCAAGACCTAATCGAGAGCACAACTCAAGGCCCCCACCAGACTTGGTTCATAATGAACCAGAGTTTGAGGTGGAGGCCGTGCTCAAGTCAAGGCAACTAAGAGGACGAGAACGGGAGTACCTAGTGAAGTGGAAAGGATACCATCCAATAGAGGCATCTTGGGTGAATGAATCTGACAGGAACATGCCCAATAAGCCATAGAAGAATTTCACACTAGACCGGCAAAGAAAAAGAGACGTAGAATGTGATGAGAACATCACCTTTCTTTTAGTGGGGCAGGGTGTCACATAAAATGTACCACATCAAGTTGCAAGTGAAATAAAGGCTTAAGAACTTCCAAAAGATTGTATCACGAGAATAATGTATAAATGCAAATAGGGTTGTCAAGTTTGGCATGGGACAAATGGAATTTCTTGCGTAAGCCCAAATCAAAATCAGATTCCTACTTTGGGGTGAAGAAAAATCTTGACCCCAAAAGAGGAAGCAAGCAAGGTGAGCTTGCGGGGACATGCACAAGTTTTAAGTGCATCCCAAAAGGTTGGTTGGTAGTGGCGGTCAACGCGGGAAGTCATGACCCCATTCGCGTACTTTAATCGTGTAGCTTGGGACTTGGGTTTTGGTAAAACTTAAATGTCGCTTTTCATACCTTGATAAGCAAACCTTTTAGTTAAGGTTTGATTTTTGTGATCAAGGCACAAGGTTGGGAAAGGAGTCGTGTCAATAGCTTAGGTCAAGATTAGACTTGATTTGAGTCCTCATGAGGGGAAGTTGGAAAGAATGGCCTCCCAAATGAGGGCTCCGTCAATTAGGCTAGTTTAGTCTTTCGACGAAACAAGAGTTAAGGGTTTTCTATGAGATGCCCTTGGACTTGCCAAGAAAGTGTTGAAAATTTGGGGACGCCTAAGCTAGCTTGAGGCAAGGTCTTGCCGCAAAAGTCGGCATTTGATGGCTAAGGATCCAAAGGAAGCGATTACAATTACAAAAGGAAATTTCTAAATGTCAATGGGGACATTGACCTTTCTTTTAGTGGGGGAGAGTGTCACTACCCCACTTTGAGAGAAGTGTGAGGTCGCCACTCACATTCCCGAAAATGGGACTTGGGAATCCTCCGGGACTTCCGAAAATTCAGAGCACGATTGTAGAGGTCAAAACACCTCGCATTGAGGTGTTCTTTATACCGTTGAAAAGTTCTTGAAGTTTAGATGTCCAAAATGGCCTTGCATGAGCCATTTGGACATCTACAACACAAGTTATGGTCGAAAGAAAGTCCGGGAGTCAAACTAAAAGTCGGGAATTGACCCGATTCCAATGCGTGCAGGTGAAGTGCAACACATTGTTGAAAAGCTCTCAAGGAGAGCTACGACTTTGGTTCAGACCTTGTCCCAATTCGAGCTCGGGGTGAGAAGTTACGAACGCCCAAAGTCCCGAAAGTCCAAATCGTGATAATTTTGGGACTCCACTTTGGGAGTCTTGAGAAAAAGAGTCATTTGGATGTAAGTGCAGTAGAAAGCTGCAAAGAATACTATATGGGGGAAGGTGGTGGCTTCCCCCGAATCCGGGCCGCGGTGAGTCAAGTGAGTTCAAGGTTGCTCGTGGCTTGTCCCAACACTAAAAGGGTGCAAAATGAATTCTAACCAACTTGTTGGTTGGATTTGGATGCAGGACCGAATAACTAAGTAGCTTGTCCCTCTTCTTAGTCTAATCCTGGAGCTTTTAGCACGCCCCTCTCACCCCCCTTTAGTGTTGGAAGCTGGGAGCGTGCCCCGAGTCTTTCCCAATTTCGCAATTTGAGCAAGTTAGTCCCAACTTGGGCTTAACCAAGGACTTAGGAATGCGTCAACAAAAATATTAATTTTCCACTATTTTGTGATTGTTGTTCAATTGTAAATAAATAAATAAATAAACTATTTAATATTTAATAAATATTAAATATTAAATCATCTTTAATTTTTAATTAATTAATTATTTATTTATTTAACTATTTATTTTATTAATTGAATCAAATAATTAAGTAACTGATTAATTAAAAAATTAGACTAAATAATTAAAATATTTAGTTCAAATAATTATTAGTTAATTAAATTTTCAAATATAATTTTTTTGATATTTAAATGCTTGATAATGATTTTTAAAAATAACTTATTGACTATTAATGATTTAAAATAATAAATATTAAGTCATATATGATTATCAAATAATACCTATTTAGTTATAGAATTTACAAAATTAGAATGAACGCAAAATATGTGGGAGAAGTTTTTTTTAATCACAACCTAATTTGCAATTAATGTGCAACTAAAGTATTTAACCTTTAAAAAAACATAAATTTTTAAAAAAAATACATGGCTATTATTTAACTCACCTACATTTTTACCTTCCTACCTACTTAGGTGGGTAAATAAGTATATGATGTAAGTAAATAGGTATGTAAACTACACATGTAAAAAATATCTTACCTACCTAATTTTGCTTAATTACATATTTTGACCTATGTACTTAGGTAGGTCAATAGGACCTACCATCTTATTTACCTATACTTATGTATCGACCTACTTAACTATATATATATAATTTTTATTTTTCAAAATTCAATTAATATGCCATGTGGCAACTTTTGACTACACCATGTGTCACAATCTAAGACCACATAAAATGAACAACAATAATGCATGGTGGAAATCAATATTTCCAAAAGAAAATTCACCCAAAAATTCCCATAGTGCCACATGTGCAATTTTGATGGATCAATGAAAAGTAATGGCAACATGATGCTAATAATTACAAACTAGTTGCATTAAAGTTACATAATAGTTGTTTTTACATAATTGTAACTAAGTTGCATGAGTTGCATATGTATACGACTTCACATATGATGAATTTACATCTATTGCAACTCATGCAACTTGTTTAATAGCATTCATGCCCATAAAAATATGTTGAATGACAATGAGTTGCAAATGGTCATTGTAACTCAAAAATCTGATTACAAGACCAATTGCAAACCATCCCATTTTTTCATAATGTTTAGTTAATGAAATTAACAATCAAAGTGAAGGTGTCATAGTTTAACCTTGACATCCATAGGTCAAAAGTTGTTATCATGGGTTGCACACTAACCAATGGTAGGAAGCATTATGCTTCCATAGTTTTTTGTAACAAAGTAGGAAGATGTTCACAAATAAGTTGTTTCTAAGATGGAAATTATATTTGACCACAAAAATGGAGCACCATCCACCTTAACCAAAAGCTTTCCACAAATAACCTTTAGACATTGGCATAGAACCTTTTGCAATCATTAACACAAGATCTTGAATGAACTACATTTGAATAGGGTGGGATTTTTTATAAAGCTTTACACTTCCAAAAAAACTAGTAATGACTGAAGGCGTTACAAGTGTCCTCCACTTAATTTTTTCCCATTTGTGAGTGTTGATTTTTAGGGCATACTTGTGCATCAAGCATTTCAACAATTCTAGGTCATGTTCATGAATGTTTTTTTTTTATAGAAGTGACACCATGCTTAGGGTTGTAAGATAAAAAGCCTTTTCAAAACTTGGTGGAGGTACAAAAACTTGTGAAATTATCAAAAGAATGACAAATTATGCATCTCATGACTTGTGTTGTTTACATGTTGACCTTGACATTATGTTAATTCAACACAAAAAAACCCATGAATTTGATTCACGATGATATGGAACCCATAATTTTTTATTCATAGTTAGTTGTGTCAACTGTTACATCCAAAACACCTATTCGTCAACTTGACATTCTTCATCAGTTAACATTTAAAACTTGTAACAATTCTTTTAACACAATGTTTTCAAGCGTTTTTTTAACCTAGGCCAACTATCCTTATAATGTGGAAGTTCATCTTCAAGAAAGTTGAACATTTCCAATTTGTTCATATCCAAAATGCACAACACAATTGAAACAAACAACAAACCTTTTTGAAATTCACAACACAATGGGTAAACACACAAAGGTTCAGAAAAACCAATGAAAAGTTGAATGAAGCTTTACTTCTTCATGTAAACTTGTCCAAGTTCCAAGCAGTGGAAAACTTCAAACAATTTTGCCACAAAGAGTTCCTATCAAATCCAAGCTACAATTTTTAACCACCATATCCAAATGATGAATTCATAAACTCATACTTGTTACCAATAAACCTAATACCATGAAATTCATATTGCAAGTCAACCCATAATGTCAAGCCTTAATATCACACAAACTTTGCAAAACCTTAAACTTGATTGGTTGGGTAACCCTAATACATTGCTCTTTGCTAGAATTGGCAACCATGTTTTCAAAAAAAAATTCATCATTTTGATAACCTATTATTGGTAAGGTCCTTTGTACTTGAATGTATAGTTGGGTTCATATTTAGCATTTTTTTAATACCAAAACAACTTTGGTTATGACATGTGCACATCCAAACAAACACCTATTTTAATACCATAATACCTTGACAACTTTCACACTAATTACATTATTTTGTAGAGATGGTAAATTTTCATATATATATATAGCGAATGGAAATAAATAATCTTTTGAAATGTTGAAGATTATTTTTTTGGACATGGAATCTTTAAAATTAACTTGGGCTTTGCATTACTATGCACTATGAGTGATGATCAACTAATGAAAAACATGAATTCATTTTGTGTCAAAAACTAAGTTCCATTTGAATAAAAATATTGAAGCATGCAACTTGAATTGAAAATCTCTATATTTAATTCAAAAACATTGAATGGAATTCAAATTTGAATACATTTTTAAAAAAAAGAAAAAAAAGATGCAAATTGGTGCAAAAGGTATTAAAAATTTATTCATATCTATGGTGTTGAAATTTTTTTAAAACTTAGAAAGGACACAAATCTGAAAAGAAAAGTTTCATTTTATTTTTTCCCTTTGGGAATTGGCTAAACAAATTCCAATTTGAAATTCTCATCCCATAAATTTTAAAAATAAAAAGTAAAAATAAAAAAATAAAAATTGAAAGAAGAAGAAGAAGACTTATGAAACCTAAAGTTGTTGGACACAAAGTAATGTACAATAATAAATAAATGTGATCATCTTTTGCTTTGATCATGCCCAAATTTTCTTAAATCATGAAGCAATTGCCATATTTCATGATTTATTTCTCTATTATTTCAGTGTGCAGACCCAGGGTAAAAAGAATGTTTAAAATTAAATTATAATAAATAAATAAATAAATAAATAAAAATCACCTTTGTTTTTTATACATGATTTCATCATAAAATTTAAAGAATTGCCCAACACTGGTTTCAACTTTTAACCCGGGTGCCCGGTTCAAACCATGGGGCTTAACCACAGCACTAGCTGCTAAATTGCAATTAGGTCAAGCTTCAAAAAACAGGGGAGGAAGAAGAAGACGAAGAAGAAGAAGACGACGACGACGATGATGAAAGCAAAAAGAGGGGAATTTTGTGTAAGCATTGTGAATTTGTGGAGCTCGCATTGCAGAAAACAATCTTCTGGAATGGGTTGTATCTTGAGTTCCAAGTGATCGCTTGGAATTTGAGCTTATATGGCATTAGTTTGAAGAGTTTTGGAGCTTTGTAAGGTGGGTCTTTAGAAAGGGAGACCATAGAAGGGCCGGAGTGGGGCGGGACCCAAGACTTTATCTGCTTCCATCATCCATGTTTTTTTCTTTGAATTTTTTTTTGCTGGAGAAAGGAAGAAGAGGTGGGTAAGGGAACATACTTATGGGAGAAGGCACAGAGAGCAGCAGCAGCAGCATGGGAGGAGAGAAGGGCCTGGAAGACTCATCCTTACCTGTCAATTTCCATGGCAATCTGGCCAGTGCTCAAAATGATGATGAGCTCTTGAATCTCCTTCAACAAGCCAAAGCTTCCAAGCGTACTGTAAGGTTTTTTTCTCTATTTGCTCAGCATCAAGTCCAGTAGTAATATCATAGGGTTTTGAGTCTCATGTCCATCTTACAGACAAAGTGGAGGTTCTTACAAATCATCATCATCTTCAGCAGCAGCAGGTTGTATGCAACATAATAATGCATAGAAATCAATTGGAAGAAGAAATGAAGAGCTGGGTGGGTGTGCATGTCAATCGAGGGTTCTGCCTCTATATCATATGTGCGTCTGAGTTTGAGGATTTCTAACACTACGTTGAATCTGGATTAGAATTCGAGTTTTTTCCCATTTTTTAATTTATTGTTATGGCATGTAGTTTACTGGTTCTTTTTGTTGGTGCCTTCTCTTCAAGAATGTCAATCCAATCTTGATTATTGGCTGCTTACTGTTTTCATTCAGCACAAAAAGGAGGAAGGTTTGTTTGTGTCTGTGGAGAGGGGGGGGGGGGTGTTATTGGAGTTGCATCTTTCAGTAGTAATAGTAGTGTAAAAGATAAAAGAAGTCATTTTGCTGACCTACTTTCTTCATTCATGTATTGAGATGGACTGGCATAATTATGTTGCTGCAGGCTGTGGTGAATTATGGAGCCCCTTGGTACGTGTCCCCATCGTTTCTTCTTCCCAAGTGTACCACCATCAAACAATCATTGTCTTGAAACTGAAGCTGCAAAGCATGACTGCATGCTCAATGATGCTGCTTGTAAAACAGAAACAAACATATTGATGGTTTGCAGATTTCAAATGGCGCATGTAGTAGCCAGTTCTTCAAGCAGGGTTCATTATTATGGCCACAAAACACACAATCATACAGAGCAGGCTCTGCTGAGCATCGAGCTGTTCACAGATTTACAAGATCATTCAGTAGTCGTTTGTGTATCTATATTCCGTATGTACAATGTATGCTGGAAAGGATATTTAACATTGACAGGTGGTGCCATCATGCATGATGTGCAAAAACAATTGGCTGCACTTTTGAAAGATCCTTCTGTTTGTATCTATCAGGTGCCATGCATGTCGAAAAATGCTGCCAACATTTTGTAACCTGAGCAATGATCATGCAGATGCACTGTTCATCTATGCTGATGTTGACAAGTGCTCAGAGACAACTCAAGATGTTCGCTACACACCCACATTTCGATTCTACCGTGATGGTGACAAAGTGGACGAGTTCTATGGAGCTGGTCCTCAACGGCTCCGAGACAGAGTCTGGCTTCACACATAGTAGTCCTCCAGCTGTGACCCTAGAATTTCTTTGTTGATCCTTGGCTTTCTGTTCCAACTGTCTCTCATGAACACTAGGACAACACACATGTTCATAGTAAAGGTTTACAACTGAAGTAGTGCTATGTTTACTTCCTTTGGCTTCCAAATTGAGTCTAATTTTACGGTCCTTTTTGGTACTCTTCATGTGTGTTACATGCTTCTTGACCAGAGTGAGAATGAGTCAAGTGAAACTTATGTAAAGTGACCAAAATGAGTTCTATTGAGCTTCATAGAAAGTGGCATAAGCATCATCAGAGTGTTGTGGAGTGCTTCTTTTGAATAAAGTAAGCTGTGTTACCTTCCATCTATGTTGTATCATTTCCTTGACAATCCATAAATCAAATCTGTAATGACAAAACTGTTTCCTTGTATGCCATTTCTGTGTTGTAGACCAAGTTCCCCATCGCCACAACACATACCATTAGAGTTTTCAGCAAATGCCATGACAGTTTCTTCTTGGGTTTTCTCGATCTCACCAGCTCTTGCATTTCCAATTTGGTATTTCCTGAAGACTAGAAGACCTGCTCATCATCTTCAACACAATCTGATGAAAAACTCTTTTTGGTGATTGATGCCCTTGCCTATCTTCTTCTTCTTTTCATCATGAGCTTTTGTCCACTCAAAATTTGATGACATATGGCTCTTGAAATTTGTTGAAGATCCCCAAGAAATTCTCAGTCTTGAAGCATCCTGGAGTATGAGAAGAAGTGAGAATTCATCTACTCAGGATTTCAGAATGGGTATCTTTCTGGAAACTTTCTGAATTTTCTGCTGTTAGATCTTCAGAGTTCGACTTTCAAATTAGTGTAATGCACAAGGTTTTCATTTGACTTACTTCTGGACAGTATTCCTTCCAGTCTCTGATCTCTCAAAGATTTTGCAGGAAAGTGCCAGGATCTCTTTGTGTAATGCTTTAGGAGAGAGCTCTCTCTTGCCTAAAGCCCCCCAATTTCTTCTGTTGTTATGCATTCCTTGTATAATAAAATTGAAGTTGCTGTTGTACAAACAGATCTGTGATGCCTGGAAGCCAATGTTCTATGACTTTTGGGAAAGTTCATGTGTGTTTCAATGGGTTAGTGTGCCAAGTCCATGCTGAGGGGTTTACACCAAACGTATATTTATGCTAATACTTGAGGAGTTGGAGCAAGCATTGGGGTCATGGCTAGACAGCCAACCACAGGTGGATTCCCCCAACAATTGTCCGATACCTTCTGCATCACACCTTGTGCATCTTCCTCAATCTCCAGACCATTTACTCCCTTTGATTTCCTCCTATCTTTTGGTTGGGACTTTTTTCAAGGACCAGATTTCTTTCACCCCAGTTGGCCACTCACTGTAGGGCATTACCTTGATCTGATGACTTGAGGCAGGCCAATACAGTGGGAAATTACAGAAACACAATTTTCCACCAGACAGGCAGGAAGCCCTGTCATATAGGCGTATGGGCTCTGGGCCTACTCTGTGCAGTGGCATTTCATGAAAGGGAAGAACGCCTGACTTCAAAGTCATTACAAATTGCTTGAAATACAGGAGGCACGCCCACGATTTCCTATTCATCAACTGTTTCCCAGCAGTGCTCTGGACTGCTGTACTGTAAACTCTTTCAGCTGCAGGCTTTTCTGTCACCTCTTGGCTGATATTGGAAAAGCATGTCCTGCTCCTGCATTAGTGAAAGACCTATGGGGGCCCATTTTAACAACAATGCTGATCAAAAGAACCAAATGGAAAAACTAGTAATGAGACTAGCAATTGTGTATCGTCTTCTACAGGTGGCACTAGAGCCCAGGCCTCCTCCTGTGCACTCCCTTTGCATTCCAACCATGTACATACAAGTTATCTCTTGCAGAGCTACTCTTGCTGCTGATACATCAACCTATTTCTCATCACACCATCCAATGCAAGCTCACCTTTTAGCATATGAGTACTGACAGAATCCTTGCATATATGTGTGTATGTGTTTGTGGCTGTAAGCCTCGTACACAAAAACACACACACATGCATGGATTCTGCCAGTACTTATGCTTGGTTACATCATCCACTCCAATCAATACAATCTGGCCATTTTAAGAAGAATGAGAATTGTGCAGCTTTTACTGTAAAAAGAAGCAAGATGCTTTTTGGGAGATAGAAGAGAGGCAAGATGGGTTTCAAGACTATCCATGTAATAGTGGAGCACTCCTGAAGAAAGAAACAAACCAAGTTTAGATTTCCAAAACTACAGATTTATTCAACTCTGCGGCAATACAATCTTGTGGTTTTGCTTTCAAGGCAAATCAACTAGAAAGCTTTACACTGAACATTATATAAAAAAAGATTTCAAACCCGTCTCTGATTCTCCCTGCTGCTGCAGCTTCTGAAAACTAGAATAGACTAGAATAGACTAGAATATGTCAACAGGACACATTTATGAGCTCAATTCATAAGTGCCATTCCTGTTGAGCAAATAGATAGAGAGATATTGACCAGATTCTTGCTCACAACTACACCCCCCTTGTACCCCCCTAATTCTTCAACCTGCCATCTCCCCCACCCATGACCAACATGTGATACAAGGGGAGAGAGATGTTGAGCATTGCATACATGATAGAATCTCACAAAATCACGTCTTTCAATATGATCAACAATTGAATGTCCAGAAAATGTCTGAATGCATTTGGAGAAGAGGATTCGAATGCTGGAGTACTGTGCAACTGGTGCAGATTGTTGCTCCTAATTAGATGCAGATTTGTGATGAGGCAGAGAAAAAGAAAAATAGGAACCATGGTGCTGCTGCATCCATCCTGAGCTGCTGCTGCTTTTGATGAAGCTCAGAAGGTATTGACTTTCTTGTTGGGCTCAAAAACATACTTGATGAGAGAATCCTTGATGGATAACATCTCAGGGAACTCATTGTGGAGCTTGCTGGCATCAAGCTCATTGTTGCTGCGAGCGGCAACAATCACCTTGGCTTGCTCCTCAAGAGTGAAGTTTTTGTATGTGAAGCTTGGATCCACATACTTCTTGTACAACTCAAGGATCTCGTTGTGGCTCACGACTCCAGGGTTTGTGAAGTTCCAAATGCCACGCAGGTTGCGCTTCGCCATCTCGATCGAGATGGGCAGCAGCTCATCCAGGATGGTCATTGAGTTGGGGATGTTAACCACCTTCTCGTACCGCGTAATCTTGGTGATGAAATTGCGGGGAGTTGTAAGGTCTCCTGTGATTGGCATCCGCACTCGCAATGTACACACATTATCAAACTCCTTCAAGAGCTCCTCCACCTGCAACAAGCCACCACCACCATCATCCCCAAGACCCACTACTTGATTGCAAACCGCAACAAAGTACACAAAAACATCAACATTGACTTCTTCTTCAGATTGTACACTACCTTGGACAAAGGAGGAGATCAAAGGGGAAGAATGCAACTAACAATATGCAAAAACGTGGTTTTTACAACTGGTCCTTTTGTTGTTGTAGTCAAGTCGAACCCATCACTTATAACATTTTGTGGAGGAAGGAGGAAGAAGGAGATCAAAGGGAAAGAATGTAGCTAACACCATGCCAAAACATCATTTTCATGACTGGTCCTTTTGTAATTGTAGTAAAATCAAACCCGTTGCTTATGACATTTTTGGGAGGAAAGAGTGAGGAGGATATCAAAGGGGAAGAATGCAGCTAACACTATGCCATCATGGTTTTTATGACTGGTCAGTTTTTTTATTGTAATCGAATCAGACCCATTGCTTGTACCATTTTTAGTCATTGTTTTTGCCATGTGTAGTCAGTTGTATAGGACTAATCGTGGATGGAGTAGTGATGTAAGTTTCTCACTCACCATGGCCTTGGTCTTGGAGTAGTAAGAACCATGGAAATTGGGAGTGTCTTCTTCCTTGAACCCAATGCCAGTCCCAAGGGGATGAGCATCATCATACTCAAAGATGCAGCCGGTGGCGTAGTTGACCAAGAGGAGGTTGTTCTGCTTGCATACATCTGCGAGAGTGAGAGTACCAATCACATTGGCTCGAATGGTCTCCACTTTGTGTGTCTCGCACCAGTCCACATTAGGGCGTCCTGTCACTCCTGCAGCATTGAACACATGGGTGGGCTTCACTCGAGCTATGTCTTCTTGTAGCTGCGCTCTGTTCTCCAGTCTACCAGCTCCATACTCATAGCTTATTCCTTGATCTGCACAGAGCTTTCCTAACAATCCTCCAATCCATCCTGTCTTTCCATAGATCAGGAACTTGTACTCTTCTGTGGGTGCTGGGTGGCTTGATCCGTTCACTGTCGCAACCATTTTGTGGTCTCGAAGAAGAAGAAAGAAGAAGCGGATGATCAAATGCGAGATGCAAAGTTATACTCGATCTGGCAAATACAAAAAATGTGCAAAACTTTCAGCTGCCGGGAAAACTGTACAAGATCTAAGATCTGAGCCCTATTCCTGCAACACCCATGCATGATTCCGGCAGCTGCTGCTCCCGGGATCGAGCGTCTAATATTTTCCCAAAAGCGATCTCGTATTCAATATTGCAATATTCTAGAGCTTTCTAAATTGCTAGAAATCACGACATTTCGCATTCCAGAACCAGAAACAAAAGAAGAACTAGCGCTTGTTCATTCTCCATACAAAAACTACTGACACCAGAATCATCCATGATCTTCTTGGCAAACAGGGAGGGAGGCGGGGTTGTCACTTACCAGCTGACAAAAACTTCAGCGACTCCCTGTGCAACAAACCCCAAGCATCTACATCAAAAAAGACTCAACCGAGATCTGCAGAGTGTGGTCACAGATCTGAGATAGAAGAAATTTGCAGCTACGTACCCGCGGCGCCTCGCTGCTGCTGCTGCACGCTGCTTTTCTTCTTCTTCTTCTTCTTCTTCCGATGCACAAAAAACACCACTGTAAAAAAAAATTCCTCGCTTGCCGAGAAGCTCCTTGCACACACAGCGATCTGGATAATGCCACAAAACGCTAGTCTCTTCTTCTCAGATCCAGAAAAAAAGGGGAAGCAACACGAGAGAGAGAGACAGAGAGAGAGTCCAAGGCAAGGCGCAAGCAAGGGCTTCTTCTTCTTCTCCTTCGCAGAGGGGGCAAAAGGCGAGAGCTTTTGTCCTGGCGAAAGCAAGGTGACGCAGTCCGTGGCTTTACCCTCCAGTCCTTGAGTTTCCTACCCTCCGGTTCCTTGCAGTACGTCAGTGTCTTCTGAAACGATCCGTGGGTCTTGTCAATTATCCCCGGGGGACAGTGGGCTGGGACCGCCCGGCCGGCTCTTGGTACGGAGGGTAAAGAGGGTGGGAAAATGCGCCTCTCTCTCTGTCTCTCTCTGTGTGCCAGTTTGGGACCCGCCTCCAATTATTTGCTGCGATTCCTTCTGGCGATTCTGGCGACGTTCCTTCGGTAACATCTTAAATTTTTTTGTTCTGCACAGAACATCAGAACATGAATCGCATGATGTAAAACATGAACATACAGGACATAAAAGAACAAGTCCTTTGGAGTTCAATTTGGCGGGGAGGGGGGGGGGAGTATAACGTCCTGCACTAGCAAAACATGACCATATAGGACACAAAAAAGAAGTCCTTTGTAGATTGATGAGGGGGCTATAACGTCCTACATTACAAAACACAACCATACAGGACACAAAAGAACAAGTCCTTTGTAGATTGATGAGGGGGCTGTAACGTCCTGCATTACAAAACACAACCATACAGGACACAAAAGAACAAGTCTTTTATAGTTCCATGAGGGGAGCATAACGTCCTGCACTAGCAGAACACAACCACATAAAACACAACAAAACAAGTCCTTTCAAGTTCTAGGAGGCGAGCATACCGTCCTGCACTACAACACACGAACATATAGGACACAACAGAACAAGTCCTTTGGAGTCCCATGAGGGGAGCAAAACGTCCTGCAATAGCAAAACACAACCATATAAGACACAACAGAACAAGTCCTTTCAAGTTCCATGAAGCGAGCATAACGTCCTGCACTAGCAAAACACAAGCATATAAGACACAACAGAACAAGTCTTTTCAAGTTCCATGAGGCGAGCCTAACGTCCTGCCCTAGCAAAATGTGACCATGTAGGACACAGAAGAACAAGTCTTTTGGAGTTCAATGAAGGGAGTATAACGTCCTGCACTAGCCAAACATAACCATATAGGACACAAAAGAATGAGTCCATTGAAATTCGATGAGGTAAGTATAACGTCCTGCACTAGTGAAACATGACCACACGAGACGCAAAAGAACAAGTCCTTTGAAGTTCGATGAGGGGAATATAACATCTTAGCAAAAGATGACCATATAGGACACAAAAGAATGAGTCCATTAAAATTCGATGATGAGAGTATAACGTCCTGCACTAGTGAAACATGACCACACAGGACACAAAAGAACAAGTCCTTTGAAGTTCGATGAGGGGAGTATAACGTCCTCACAAAAAATGACCATATAGGACACAAAAGAACGAGTCCATTGAAATTCACTAGGGCGAGTGTAACGTCCTGCACTAGGCAAGAGATCTTGTATTATAAGAAATAGCTAAAGTGCACTTAAGGCATTTTCGGAAATTGATGAACTCAAGCTGATTACAAGACATAACTTACCCATTTAAAAGCAATAGCATAACCGTCCTATTGATGGATGAAAAGTTATGTAACCCTCTTGCAAATGGATGTAAATGTAAAACTAGTTGCAAAACTCACTAGCATGAATGAATGAGCATTGGGTTTTCTTTGGCTTTTGCAATTGGTAAAATCTATGGTTTGATCATCTAGCAATTCTCTAATAAGATGGCATGGGCATCCAATTTTTCGTTGATTTTGTGCAATTTGTCTAATGGTTTAGGGTTTATTAGTGTTCTAATGTGAAATATCATTTTTTGATTAATTTTGTGGCATTAATTAATCCTCAAATTAAATGAAATGAATTTGTGTGAAAATAGAAAGGCGAAGCGAGGTGTTGAAAACCGTCATAATTATGATCACATGTTACATTCTGAATAATTTCACTCCTCATATGACAATATCATAGTCGATGATGAAATAATAGTAATTTTTTATTTTCAATTTTCAATTTTCAATAAAAAAAAATTTTAATTCAAAATTTTTAATTATTCATTTTGTCGATCTGGAGACTGACCCTAAGCAGCTACGGTATCAGTACCCCCAGTTGGCTTGAAACCAGTACTCAATACCAGTACCTGACTGGTATGTGAAAAGGGACAATTTTCTGGAGGGAAAAAAGAAAAGTTGAAAAATTCTGAACATCATTTTGCCAAAAATCTCAACCATTTTCCTCCCAAGTGCCAAAAAGCAACCACATTCAAAATATTATTATTATTATTATTATTAGTATTATTTTATTTTATTTATTTTTTGACACCTAGGTGCTGCCCGAAAGCAACCATGTCCCCAAAAAAAACTTTTTTGACACCTAGGTGCTGAATTTCAGACCCAAACATGGGTTAGCTTAACCACACTAGTACTTATTACTCTAAAATCTTAGATTTCAAAACATTGAATGAACCTAGATCAAATTTAATTTGTGAAGGCAAGGAAACCACCTTCATACATGTATGTTGTAACTTGTAACGATTATCATGAATGTTCAAGTTTAGGGTTTAAGTTTTGCTTGCAAAATCAATGTAAGCGAAAGTTCGATGGAAATGTCTTGGTCCAATTTGCATCACATAGATAATCAAACATAATTTCCCATCAAGTATTGGCTATAATAAATAAACGTTGAAAGTTTAGCACTTGATAATTGTATTGTAGTTTGGTGCTCTCTAATGTATTATGGGGAATGGTCGAGCACCTGCCCATTATGTTGCGAGTAATGTGCCAAGCAAGCCCATAAGGGTGAGCTTGGCGATGCACCCAACATAAATCAAAACAAGGAAAGACCTCTAGCCCTACCCTTCTCCTATACGGAAAAAAATGGCCATAAAATCTGACCATTAAACCTCACAATGAGGAATGGCCATCACTTGAAACCTTGGACCTAATTGCTCCATGAGTACCTAGTATTAGGGTTCACAACCACCCACCATGGAAAAAGAGGTTGCTGACTTTCTCCCAACCTTTTCACAAGAAGCTCATCCGGAACTCACTCTGGAGTGCTGGATTTGGAGTGGATTTGAGGGTTTAGGGTTTAGGGTTTCAAAGGGCTTGTGAAGCATCAAGACTACATTACACACATATAAAGTGCTAAACTTGCATTGGGGATTGTGTCAAAGGGCTTGTGAAGCAAAAGACCTGCCAAAACAAACAATTGATCCAAGAATTTCCAACACCCACATTAGAGATCAAATTCAAACAGAAACATGTTGGTCTAGTTGTTGAGAGGTCCTCACTTGGCTCAATGATTTATTTTTTTAAAAAAAATTTTGGGTGACAAAATTTGGTCATTTTGTAAGAAAAATGTTTTGGCAAAAGGAATATTCTGTTTTAAAATTCACTTTTATTTGAAGAAAAACAATCGCAAAAAATTTCCATAACTAGCTACTACATACATGAAAAGGTGCTTGAGATTTTCTACTTTCATATTTTGAATATTGCCAAAATTTGGCTAAATATTCTTTATGGATGATTGCCACTTAAGCAATATCACAAATTTTTTTTTAAAAAACAAATTGGTGCTCACTCACAATCAAGATTTCCCAAAAAAATTACAACTACAAGTGAATAATTTGTTGGCAATGTAATTTGTAGATGTGATCACCTGAAACTTGAGGTAAGAAAGTTTGATTTTTAAATCTCAAATAATAAAATTGACAACTATATCAAAAATAAATAAGTAAATATAAATAAATAGAAATTATTTCATAAATCCCATAGAGGAATCAAACCCCGACCCTAAAGACCCTAACCCATTGTAGCAAAGATGGAATCGACTTGTGAAGCAAAACAAAAAGGAAATGACATTCAAATTCAAAAGTTCTAACCAAGTGTAAGCAATGAGAAATTAAAATGCATACACAATTTTGCTGGATACACATTCTTTCATTACCATAGTATCTTTACCATTTTGAAATAGTTCGGGCAAATATTTATTTCTTTTTCATTTTTTTTCAATTCAACCCTCCAATCACAATTTTTAAAAAAAAATTGGATGTAATAAAAAAAATTAAATTAATAATTCAACATATTATTGTAAATAGGTACCTATGTAGTTAGGTTGGTGCTAATAAATAGGTAGTTTAAATGTCATTAAACTAGTGAGTCAATCAATTGTGATGATTTAAAGTAAATATTGATTTCGAATAAGTGCTTGTTATTGGAATTGGGGTCAGGAGGTGCTCATGGACGAATGAACACATGAGCCATAAATTTTGAAATTTTAAAATTTAAGTTTTTTGAAACTTTCGACAAGGCAGCTTGCAAAGTTTTCGAAATTTTGAATTTTATTATTAATTATTTAAATTATCGTCGAAATGGTAAAGGTACTACAATATACACATTCAGGGGCTGTTAAGTTGAATTTCTGAAGTATGAGATGTGAGCTTTCTTTTTAGGGCAAAATTTCAAACTGTTGTGATTTTTTTTTGGGAAAAAAGGAATATTATGTCATAAGATTTTATTTTAATTTTTAAAAAAATTATTGAAAAAAAAATCAGTTTTGGTCAGGTTTATCACATTTTTCATTCTTGACTATAATAGATAATCAAACTATAGAAGGATTTTATTTTATTTTATATTTTATTTGGAGACAAATCCTAAAGACTGGTTGCCATTTAATGTTACATCCCTCTTGAGATGTTAGCCACCAAAACAGAAACTAGAAAATTTTAATTAAAATAAAAATTACAAATTACAAATTTAAATAAAATTTATAAAATTAAAATTAAAAATTAAAAAATTAAAAACCCTGGTATAATGAACCCTTTGCAAGATCTACAGTGGGTTTGGGTACCATTGTGTGCCCTGTAAAATTAATAAAATGAGAACCCCCTTTATGTATATATAAGTGTTGAGGGGCCACCAAATCTGGTCAAAGGGTTTTTTTATTTTTATTTTTAAATTTTAATAATGTCCTCTGGGCTCATATCTGGGCTTATCCAATGCACTTTAGATTGCCAAAAATGGTCCACAAATTAAGGAGTTATGGGCCCCCAAAATTGCAGCTCCAAAAATTTTAAAAAGAAATTCTTGAAACACATCATTGCTTATAACTAGATAAATGAAACATTGTTAGCTAGTTTCCACCTACCCTATCACTCGGATGAATTGAATATGAGATGAACATATTTCATGGATTAACATTCACTTGTGTGTGGCCAAGATTCTTCTAAAAATAATACTATAAGATTGATGGTTATGGGTATTTGAGGGTTCTTTGAACCCTAACCCCTTGCACATGCATGGGCGAGATGGAAGTATGTGGGCATGAAGCCCGTCTTGTTTTACTCTGATCCTCTTGCTTCCCTTGGTCTTGTTCATAGGAAAAATTTCAAGCATTTTCTTCTTTCGTTTGAAAAGTGATCATGATGGTCATGGAAGGTTATGAATCTTGAAAGCTTTTCTCTTGGTGATGTTTATGCACTTCTTATGTTGATGGTCCTTTTTTTAATCGTTTATGATTGTGATGTTCATGACCTCTTTTGTTGGTGCTACTAATGCATTACCTATGTTGATTATCCTCTTCATGAACATGATGTTCATCTTTTCTTGGTTCTATTAATCACTTCCTATATTGATCATCCTCTTCATAGTCAATGGTGATCATGTTGTTCATGAATTCTTTTCTTGGTGTTGTTGATGCAATCCTTATGGTAATGGTCCTTTTCCTAGTGTATGGTGATCATGATGTTCATGAGCTCCTTTCTTGGTGCTGCTGATTCATTTCTTGTGTCCATCATCCATTTTCTAGTTGGTCAATATCATGATGTTCATAATCTTTTCTTTGGTGTTGTTAATACACCGCTTGTGTTGATCATCCTCTTCTTGGCCGGTAATGATCATGATGATTGAAAGCTTTTCTCTTGGTGTTATTATTGCTCTTGAATCATCTAAATTTGATCTTCTCCTTGGCCCTTCCCCCCCCCCCCCCCCTTCCCAATATTTTTTGTGTCAAAGAATTAATTTTTTTTCATATTTATCTTCTCCATCTCTCTTTTTATTTTTTTTTTTTTTTTTTCTTTCTTTTTTT
>Ga0116231_10005059_pt1 | contig 26256 bp, 29 predicted proteins | sample S1TSphgellanicum_2_FD_89695 | JGI IMG/M metagenome (GOLD analysis project Ga0116231, IMG submission 89695) | Host-associated microbial communities from peat moss isolated from Minnesota, USA - S1T2_Fd - Sphagnum magellanicum MG | ecosystem: Host-associated > Plants > Peat moss > Unclassified... | reverse complement strand
GCTCGCGGGGCACCAGAAGAATGCCTACTGGTATGGTTCGCAATTGTCGATCGGCGAGGCGCGGGCCCTCGCGCCCTATAACAGCGCCACCAGCCTGCAGGTCACCGTTGCCGCCTTGTCCGGGATGATCTGGGCAATGGAGAATCCGCGCCGCGGCATCGTCGAACCTGACGAGATGGATTTCGAGCGTCCGCTCGCCATTTGCCGCCCGTACCTCGGCAAACTGGTCGGTCGATATACCGATTGGACACCGCTTTATCAGCGGGCCGAACTGTTCGCCGAGGACCTCGATACCACCGATCCCTGGCAGTTCAAGAACGTCCGGGTGGTTTGAGCCCGTAGTGTACCGATACAATCGTGAGCAGGTCTTGGCCGGCCGGTAGCAAGACCGGCACCTCGTCGCCTAGACGTTTGCCCAGCAGGGTTTTGCCCAGTGGCGAGTCCATGCTCACGTAGTCGTCCGCCATGTCAAATTCGTCTGGGCCGACGACCCGGTACCAGCGGACCGTGCCGTTCGCATGTTCTGCCTGCACCCAGGCACCGAAGTAGACACGCTCGGTATCGCGGCGGCCTTCGGTCCGCTGCGGGTCGACGACGATCATGCCGTCCAGCCGTTTGCGCAGGAACCGTACGCGCCGATCGATCTCGTGCAGGCGCTTCTTGCCGTACGTGTATTCGGCGTTCTCGGAGCGATCGCCCTGCGCGGCCGCCTCCGAGACGGCCTGCGTGACGCGCGGCCGCTCCTCTTGCCAGAGTTCCCGCAACTCCTCGCGCAGGCGCTGGGCGCCCTCCGGCGTGATGTACTGGGAGCCCGGTTTGACGGGGGGGCGATATCTGGACAAGTGGCGGCAAACCTTTCTGGGCAGCTTGCGAAGCTGTGACCCATTTCCCAGCTAATTTTGAGCGGATGAGTATTCGTTCACAGCTCGGACCCGCGTGGATTCCTAAGCTGCAAACCCATGAGCCTCAAATATTACACGCACTTTATTGCGCAGCTGAAGGGCACGATCGAATTCAGCGAGTACCGCGGCGTGGTCGAGCTCTTGGGAGACGGGCGCGGCGCGCACAAGGATCAAGAAATCGCCCGGGTCCTCGCCCGCAGCTTCGATCTCGAGGAAAACGACATTCAAGTCCTGCAGTGGGACCAATTGCACTGACGAACCGCCAACCGTATCCCCTCGCGGGCTTTACTTCCCTTCATTCGAAGCCCGCACCTCAGGCCCCAAGATTAATCCTTGGGGCTTTTTTTTGCGGTGATAAACTGTGACCCGGCTCCCACTTCGTGGAGCGGCAGGGAGGGGATTCATGTTGCGTCAATTAGGGTTGTCGGTGGTGCTTCTGGGTGCCGTGCTGAGTTCAGGTTGCGGCTACAACGCGATGCAAGCGCAGGACGAGCAGGTGAAGTCGGCGTGGGCGGAGGTCGTCAATCAATACCAGCGCCGCTCCGATTTGATTCCGAACCTCGTCAAGACGGTGGAAGGCTACGCGACGCAAGAAAAGGACGTGCTGCTCGGCGTTACCGAGGCGCGTTCGCGTGTCGGCTCCATCCAGGCGACGCCGGAATTGCTCAACGATCCCGCGGCCTTCGCCAAGTTTCAGGCCGCTCAGGGCCAGCTCACGGGCGCTTTGTCGCGTTTGATGGTAGTCACCGAAAACTATCCGCAACTCAAGTCCGACCAGAATTTTCGCGAATTCCAGGCGCAGCTCGAGGGCACGGAGAACCGCATCACGGTCGCGCGCAACCGCTACATCCAGGCGGTGCAGACTTACAACACGACAGTCCGTTCTTTTCCCGGCAATCTGACCGCGATGATGTTCGGCTACAAGCCGAAGGAAAATTTCACGGTCGAGAACGAGGCGGCAATCTCCAAGGCGCCGAGCGTCGATTTCGGCTCGCGTAGCACGCCTACGCCGCCACCGGCGTCCGCTCCCGCGACGAATCCCTAGGCCTGCGAACCGCTCACTGTGTTGCGGCGAGTCCGTCTGTTTCTCGCGCTCGGCGCGGCGCTTTGCGCCGCGCAGTCCTGGGCGCAGGTCGCCGTGCCTGCCTTGACCGGTCGGGTCGTTGACCTGACCGGCACCTTGTCGGGCGCGGCGGTTGCGAGCATCGAGAGCAAGCTCGAGGGCCTCGAGACCAAGAAGGGCAGTCAGATCGCGGTACTGATCGTGCCCACGACCGAGCCCGAGGACATCGAGCAATTCGGCATTCGGGTCGCAGATCAATGGAAACTCGGGCGTAAGGGCGTCGACGATGGGGCCATTCTGCTGGTCGCCAAGAACGACCGGCGCGTGCGAATCGAGGTGGGGCGCGGTCTCGAGGGCGCCCTGACCGATGCGACTTCAAGCCGAATCATCAGCGAGACGATCACGCCCCTGTTCAAACAGGGCAATTATGATGGCGGCGTGGAGACCGGAGTCGATCGCATGATCTCGGTCGCCGAAGGCGAGCCGCTGCCGCCGCCCGACCAGAAATGGGAGCATCACGGCTCGATCGGCGACTTCCTGCCCTTGTTCTTGATCGTGGTCGTGGTCGCCAGCGGCGTATTGCGGTCGATCTTCGGCCGCGTCGTGGGGTCGGTCGCCACGGGTGGGCTCGCCGGTGCCTTGGCATGGTTTCTGAGCCACTTGCTCGCGGTAGGCCTGGGCGCGGGCGTGATCGGTTTCGTTTTCGCTCTGATTCTCGGTTCCTCGCGCGGCTGGACGTCGGGCGGCGGGGGCTGGGGCGGCGGCTTCGGCGGTGGGCTCGGCGGTGGTTTCGGCGGCGGCCGTGGTGGTTTCGGTGGCGGCGGTTTCAGCGGCGGCGGCGGCGGTTTCGGCGGCGGCGGCGCATCGGGAGGATGGTGATGGACGCGGGGCGCTTGTTCCGTCATGTGACGGCCACTCATTGGCGTACACGCATGCGGTTCCCGGGGACGACGCTCGATGCCATCGAGCAAGCCGTTGCGGCAGCCGAGCGCACGCATGCGGGGCAGATTCGATTCGCGATCGAGACCTCGCTCGCGCCGCTTCAGGTCATCAATGACTTTCCTGCGCGGGACCGCGCGCTCGAGGTGTTTGGACTGCTCAGGGTCTGGGACACCGAGCATAACAACGGCGTGCTCATCTACGTGAACCTCGCCGATCGCGACGTCGAGATCGTCGCGGATCGCGGTTTGGACCGGCGTGTCAGCACCGCGGAGTGGCAGGGCGTCTGCCGGCTCATGGAGGAGCATTTTCGTGCCGGTCGCTTCGAGGCGGGGTCCCTGGCCGGCGTTGCCGCCGTGGGCACGCTGCTCGCGCGGCACTTTCCGGCGACCGGGGACGGTCACTCCACACGCAATGAATTGCCTGACCGTCCGGCCATGCTTTAGCGGGACGAATTGCGCGACACTTTGCGATGGCGCAACTTGTCTGTAATAGTCTGCCCATGCCAACGATTCGCCCTCGATTCCTTTTCAGCGTCACAGGCGCCGTGCTCGTCGCGTCGGGCTGTTCGCTGTTTCGCAAACCGCCTCCGCCACCGCCGCCGCCCGCACCGGTAGTGGTGGCACCCAAGCCCCAATTGCCGACGCCCACGGCCACCGACCGCTTCACGCTCGACGCGAACACCGGTGAATTGGTCGGGGTCGTGCAAAGGACCTTGGTCGGCAAGGAGGACACCTTGCCGGATATCGCGCGCCGCTTCGACATCGGCTACGAAGAGATGTTGCTTGCCAACCCGGGTGTCGATCCCTGGTTGCCCGGCGTCGGCCGCGAGGTCATCGTACCGACGCAATTCGTGCTGCCAGCGGCGGTTCACGAGGGAGTGGTCGTCAATATTGCGGCAATGCGGATCTTCTATTTCCCGCCTCACAAAAAAGGCGAGCCGCAGGTGGTCTATACGCATCCGATCGGCATCGGCAAAGTCGGCTGGCGGACCCCGGAGGGTACGACGAAGATCGTGGGCCGTCAGAAGGATCCGGTCTGGGTAGTGCCCAAGTCGGTGCGCGACGAACATGCCGAGGACGGCGAAGTGCTGCCGGATAAAGTGCCGGCGGGTCCGAACAATCCGCTCGGAGCCTATATGTTCCGGCTCGGTTGGCCGAGCTACCTGATCCACGGCACCAATAAGCCGTACGGTGTCGGCATGCGCTCGAGCCACGGCTGCATGCGCTTATACCCGGAGGACATTGCCTCGTTCTTCGAACTCATTCCGGTCGGCACCAAGGTGACGGTCGTCAATCAACCGTATCTGTTCGGCTGGCGTGACGGGGTGCTGTATGTGCAGGCCTATGCGGCGCTCGAGGACGACTCGCGTGCCCTAGACAAGAATCGCAAACGACTGCTGAACGAACTGCTGAGTCCGAAGCTGCGGCAGCGAATCGCAGCCCACGACAAGGAGATCGATTGGCAACGCGTTTCTGAGCTCGTCCACAAGCCACGTGGCGTGCCGGTGCCGGTGACGGGCGGCAAACCCGGCGTCGATGCGGTTCTGGCCCAATCTCGGCTCGTCGCCAATACCCTGCCGACGGGTTCCAACTGGGACGGCAAGAGCGAGTTACTCATCGACGAGAAAAGTTTCCGGCAACTGCTTGGGGGCCGTGAGTCGCCACCCCCTGCGGCGACCCCCGTCGTCCAGTCTCCCGCATCGGCTCGGCCGCGATGAATTTCCTGGCAGGACTTCATCGGGCTCGGCGCCCCGGCCGCTTACTGCGCATCGCCGGCGTGCTTGGCCTCATGCTGGTTGCCTGCTGGCCTAGGCCCGCGGAGGCGGTGACGCTGGGCAGCGCCGATGCGGATGATCAGTCGTTTGCCAACGTCGACGAGTTCCGCACGACCCATCTGGAGCTGATCATCGACGTCGATTTTCACAATCGCGAGTTGGATGGCAATGCGGTACTCGAGATGAAGCGCCTTGATCCGAAATCGACGCAGCTCATCCTCGATACGCAAGATCTGAATATTCTGACCGTCAGCGAATTGTCGGCCGATTTCTTCGGGGCGACCGAGAAGACCAAACCCATCTGGGTGACGCGGCCGTTTCGCCTTGGCAAGACCGACCCGAAGCGCGGTACGCCGCTGTTCATCGATCTGTCGCCGTCCAAGGAACCCAAGCTCGTCATCAAAATCGAATATGAGACCACGGCTAAGTCCCGCGCCGTGCGCTGGCGCGTCCCTGAGGGTCCCAAATCCAAGTTGCCACCGTTCGTTTATACGGTGTCGGGCGGCATCGGTGCGCGTAGTTGGATACCGCTGCAAGACACGCCGCAAGTGCGCATGAACTACAAGGCCTTGATTCGCACGTCCGACGATCTGCTGGCTGTGATGGGCGCCGGCAATGATCCCAAAGTGAAGCGCAACGGCAACTACACGTTCGTGATGCCCGAAAAAGTGCCGTCTTACACGCTGGCGCTCGCCGTCGGGCATCTCGAGTTCAGGCCGACCGGGACCCGAACCGGCGTCTATGCGGAACGCACCGTCGTCAAAGAAGCCGCGAAGCGATTCGCGGACGCCGAGCCGATGCTCGAGGCTGCCGAGAAACTCTTGGGCGGGTATCGCTGGCAGCGCTACGACCAACTCGTGATGCCGAACGATTTTGGCGTTGGCGGCAGCGCCTATCCGCATGTCCTGTTCGCGTCACCGACGCTGGTCGCAGCCGCCAAGGGCCCGCTTGCGCCGCTCGCCTACGGGGTCGGCCATTCTTGGGCCGGCGCGCTCGTCGGCAACGAGACCTGGGGCGATCGTTGGCTCAACGAGTCGTTTTCCCGTTTTCTAGAACAACGCATCATGACCGCGGTCTATGGCCCCGCCGCCGCTTCGCTCGAGGCGGTGATGCAGGCGCGGGCCTTGAGCGCGGCGCTCGCCGCCTGCCCGCCGGATCTGCAGGTCTTGGCCGGCAATCCGCAGGGTCCTCTGACCGATGTCGTGTGCGGCGACATCATCGCTGCGAAGGGCAACTTGTTCCTGACGTGGCTGGAGGGGAAGTTTGGGCGCGACCACTTCGACGAATTCCTGCATCGTTACTTCGATCAGTTCGCCGAGACGTCGGTTTCGACCGAGCAATTCACGAACTTTCTGCAGACCAATCTGCTCGATGCGCAACCGGGTATTGCGACGCGCGCCGAGGTCGAAGCCTGGATTTGGGATCCCGGCCTTCCGGCCGATGCGCCGTTGCCGACTTCGGATGCGGTGAGCGCAGTCGACGCGACGCGCGCCGACTGGACCAGCGGCAGGCTGCCTGCCGCCAAGCTCGATACCAAGGCCTGGATCGCGCCGCAATGGGCTTATTTTCTCGATGGCCTGCCGGCGACGCTCGGCAGCGCGAAACTCGCGGAACTCGACAAGACGTTCTCCCTGTCGGCCTCGCCCGATGCGTTGATCGGCGCGGCGTGGTTCCGGGTGGCCATTGCCAATAATTATCAGCCGGCTTATGCCCGGCTCGAGACATATCTGCGTACCGTTGGGCGCGGCGACTATCTCGCGCCGCTGTATGCGGCACTCGTAAAGACGCCGGGCGACTCCGAATTCGCCAAGCGCGTCTACGCACTGTCTCGTCCCGGTTACGACCCTGACGTCGTGCGCAGTCTCGATCTCATCGTGGGTCCGGTGCCGAGCCCGGGCGAGAGCGCCGGAGACAGCCCGTGAGCGAGCCCGCGCACCCGCCCAGCGCTGGGCCCCCCAGCGAGTGGCTCAAAGTGATGCTCGATGAGATTGCGCGCAAGCGCAACGAGGCCGAGCTTGCACGGTCTGAGGAAGCAAGGCGCGAGGAACGGCGGACCTCGCCGGAGGGTGCCGGTTCTTCGCGGACCGACGTGTGATTCCGCTCAAGGACGATCTTCCCTCCGCCAGCAAGCCCGTCGTCACTTTCGCGCTGATCGCGCTTTGCACGCTGGTGTTCTGCTGGCAACAGACCCTGGATGCGGGCGCGGCACGCCGGGCGATCGACGCCCTGGGGGCCATTCCGGCAGTGCTCTTGGGTGACGCGCGCTTGCCCCTCGATCTTCAGTGGCTGCCGCGCTTGCTGACCGTGTTGACCTCGCTGTTCTTGCACGGCGGCTGGATGCACCTGCTGGGCAATTTGCTGTTTCTTTGGGTATATGGCGATAACGTCGAAAATAGCCTGGGCCATCTGCGGTTTCTGTTGTTCTACTTTTTCTGCGGCATCGTCGCCGTGTTTGCGCAATCGCTCGCGAATCCTGCCTCGGCCTATCCGATCATCGGTGCGAGCGGTGCCATCTCGGGCGTGCTCGGCGCTTATCTCTGGCTGTTCCCGCGCGCCAAGGTGTTGACGCTCGTCTTGCTGCCATTCTTCTTCACGACCCTGCGCATTCCGGCGATGTTGCTGTTGCTGCTTTGGTTCGTCGTGCAACTGCTCGGCGATTTCGCGGTACAGGGCGCCGGCGCCGGCGTCGCATTTCGTGCGCACATCGCCGGGTTTCTAACCGGCATGGCGCTGGCAGCGGCCTTGGAGCGATTCGCTCGACCTCTGCGCACGCGCTCTTAAGCGCCGGCACGGTGGTCTGCGCCCGCAGGTGTGTTAGATTAAAGGCGACACGTCGAGGGGAAGCTATTGGCGATGCCGAGTAGCCTGGGTATCCAGGTCCAAGCAGAAAGCAACCCAGACCCGGCGATCGCGCGTTTAGGTGTTGCGCGTACCGCGTTCGTCGGCCGAACTTTGCGCGGCCCGCAAGACCAGCCCGTACTCATCCGAAGCTTTACGGAATTTCAGCACGCCTTCGGCGGACTCTGGCAGCCCAGCCTGCTTGGCTACGCCGTCGAGCAGTTCTTCGACAATGGCGGCCGCGAGGCACTGATCGTGCGGGTGGTCAACGGCGCGCGCGCGGCGACCTTGTCTCTGCCGGCAGGCTCCGAGCGCCTGTTACTAGAGGCTGTGCGTCCCGGTACGCGCGAATTTCTGCGCGCTTGCGTCGACTACGACAACATCCCCGACGATCGGCCGGACTGCTTCAATCTGACCGTGCAACGCGTGCGGACCCAGGGGACGGAACGCGTCGACGATCAGGAAATCTTTCGCGCGCTCTCGATCCGCGGCGACGCGCACAATGGCGTCGATACGGCGCTCGCAAGCTCACAACTCGTGCGAGTCAAGGGAGCGCTGCCGCTTGGCCGCCCCGATCGCACACTCGATCCGGCCACGGGCCTCGCGACGGGTTACCAGTTCTCGAATCCGGACGGAGACGACGGCGGTCCTTTGAGTGACTACGATTTGATCGGTTCCGCGGCGGCGGGCACGGGTTTATTTGCCTTGCAGTCTGCGGACCATTTCAATTTTCTCGTGATTCCGCCGCTCGCCCGCGATCGCGACGTGGGCTTCAGCACTTTATTGGTTGCGGCGCGCTTCTGCCGCCGGCGACAGGCTCTGTTGCTCGTCGACCCGCCGCTCGATTGGCACACGGCGGACGATGCAGTGCGCGGGATTCGCGATTGGGGACTCGCCAGCGAGGATGCGTGCATGTACTTCCCGCGCATTCTGGCGCACGACAAGTTGCGGGGCCGATTCGAGACGTTTGCGCCCGGCGGCGCCGTCGCCGGAATGCTCGCGCGCACCGACTCGCTTGCGCCGCAATGGGCGGCCGGGGAGGTAGTGGAACCCGTTTTGCGCCCTGGGCACCGGCCCAGTTGTCTGGTGCCCGAGGACCGCCGCGCCAAGCTGGCCGCATGCGGCGTCAATGCGCTCCATGCCGTGCGCGTTCCGGGCCGGCCTTCCCTTGCGCCGCGCACGCTGGCGCGTGGCAATGCCGCCGCCGCCGATTGGAAGTACCTCGCCTCGCGGCGGTTCGCCTTGTGGGTCGCGGCCAGCATCGCGGCCGGTACGCGCTGGATCGCGCCACCCGCGGGACACACGCATGTTGCCGGCATCGTGGCGGCACAAGTCCGGGATTTCCTCGAGGCTTTGCGCGTTGCCGGAAGCTTTGCGGATCGACCCCGCGAGGAAGCCTACTTCGTCATCGCCCGTGAGAATCAGGTCGTGTTCGGACTGGCCGCCGAACGCCTCGGTGACTTTCATGGCTACCGCATTGCACTTGCTCCGGGTCACAGCGAAGTACACCCGGTGACCATCAATCGACTCACCCAGCAAGCGCACAGTCCGGCCGATACCGAATGGGTCAATCGCCTCGCCCAGGAACTGCGTCCCGAGTAGCTTGCGCGCCGATGACGCGTTCGTTTCAAACTGTCGTCTTTTCGCATGGCAAGGAAAGCGGGCCCTGGGGCGCGAAGATCGTGGCCATGGCAGAAGTGGCGCGCGAACTCGGCGTTGCGGTCGAATCGGTCGACTATCAAGGGATCGATGACCCGTTTGCAAGGGTCGAAAAATTATTGCACGTCGGGGCGAGTTTCGCGGCGCCCTTCGTCTTGGTCGGGTCGAGCATGGGCGGACATGTGTCGGCCGCGGTCGCCGCTTCGTTGCGGGCACGGGCGCTGTTCCTGCTCGCACCCGCATTTTATATGCCTGGCTTCGAGGCCCACACGCCGCAGCACGTCGGCTGTCCGGCGACGCTCGTGCACGGCTGGCGCGACGCGGTTGTGCCCGTTGCCAATAGCATCCGTTGGGCGGGTGAGCGTGCCGCCACGCTCCACGTTCTCGACTCGGATCACCGACTCCAAGACCGGATCGGCGAGATCTGTGGCCTATTCAGGCAGTTCCTGCAGGAGCTGGGCTAAGCGCTCAATGTGAGGACGGCGTGGGCTGCGGTTCCGGCAAGATGGACGGATCCGGATCGGGCGTGGTCTGGATATCCGGCGCCGCAGGCGCGCCCGGCGAGCGCGCGCCTGGGGGCCGCGTCACCTGTGCCTGCGCGAGTTCCCGCCAACTCTCCCCAATCTGCTCCCCACATCGTTTTGCCATCGCTTCGAAGCCGGCAGTCATCGCCGCGTTGTAGGCGGTGACGTAGCGTTTGCCCGGGACCGACTTCAGGAATTCTGACAACTGGATCAAGTCGGCGTCCGATAAATCCCGATACCCATAAGCAACATAGCGTCGCAGGGGTTCGCGCAGATTCTGCGCGAGTTCAGCGCGTCCCGCCGGTGTCACGGCCTTGGCGGCGCCCTCGTCGGCCGCGATCGGATCCATGCCCGCACCCACGGCCGTGCCGACCGCGATCGCGCGACCGATTCGCAGGTAAATCTCGACGGCGGACTCAGTCGACTGAGTGGCTTCTTCCAGTTTGGCCGTCAGCTCGTCGCGCTGCGGCGTCGAGGGCACTTTGAGCTGACCCTCCATCACCTTGTCGATATCGGATTCACTCAGGTTCGACAGGGCAACATCTGCGGCAACCATGCGCCGACCCAGGTCGCTGTTCAGAAACGCGAGCGACTTCTTGACGGTTGCCGGATCAAGGTTGTTTGCAAACGCCTGCAGTGCCGGCGGCTCGAAGACCGCGATCTGAAAGCCGCGTTTTGCGGCTGCCGACACGGCATCGAGCTGCCGATCGGATACGCTCGCCTGCGTGTCCACTGCGAACATTTGGCGGATTTTATCCGGCATCGAGCCCAACGAGGCACGCACTTGTTCGCGCACGGCGGCGGCTTGATACACCTCCGCGGCCGTGTCGATGTCGACGGAGTGCGTTTCCTTCGGAGCATTCGCGGCCTGAACACTGGTCGAGAGCAGCAGTAATAAGGCAAAGCGAATCATGCAGGAACTCCGGATGACGACTGGTACGCGGGGATTGTACACTCATGTTTCAGACCAGCCGTCCTCGCCGAGGTTTCCCATGGGAATGAACGCCTTTTGCCCGATCGCACCCGCTTTGGTGCTCGCGGCGAGTCTGCTCACGGCGTGCTCGTCCGGCCAGTCTGCTGCTCCGACGCCTGCGCCCAAGCCCCCGGAGAAGACCGTTTTCGACCCGCTCGTACAGACCGAGCAGCGGGCACGCGACGTACAAGCCACGATCGACGCAAGCGCCGAACGTGCACGCAAGGCTGCGGACGCCCAAGAGCGCGGCGACAGCGCGCCCTGATCCAGGCCTCCCATCATGCTCTTCGATGCGCTCGGCGAGGCCTGGCACTGGCTCGTGCGCAAGGTCTTGAGCTTCTGGGTCAAGGTGACCATCAAGCCGGACGACGCCGCGGCCGAGATAGCGGCCCGCTCGCGCCCGATCTGCTATGTGCTCGAGCGCGAGAGCCTTGCGGATTTGGCGGTTCTCAACGACACCTGCGGCCGGCTGCGCTTGCCGCGACCTTCGCGTCGCCTGCTCATGGCGGGCAAGCGCGCCGATCGCGCTTATTTTGAACTCGACCGGCGCCGCGGCTTGTTCGCGCGGCGAACGGCGCGGCGGCCGCCGCGATTTCTAGGCGGACTGGTCGCGGCTGCGACCCGCGACCCCGAATTCGACGTGGATCTCGTGCCGGTGTCGGTCTTCTGGGGCAGAGCCGCGAATAAGGAGGCGAGCTGGTGGCGCCTGTTGTTCACCGAAAACTGGGTGCTGGTCGGGCGCTTCCGGCGCGCCTTGACGGTCGTCGTCAATGGACGCAACACCTTGCTGAACTTCGGCGAGCCTTTGAGTCTGCGCGCGGCGCTCCAGGACGGTGCCGGTGAGCCTCGCAATGTGCGGCGCATCGCTCGGCTGCTGCGCACGACGCTGCGCGCGCAGCGCGCCTCCACCATCGGGCCGGATCTTTCGCACCGGCGCACGATTGTAGCCCAGGTTCTGAAGACTCATGCCGTTCGTCGGGCGGTTCGTCTCGAGTGCGCGGCACACGGCGAACCGCGCCGCGCCGTGTTGCTGACTGCGAAACGCTACGCCGACGAAATCGCCGCGAACTATTCGCAAGCGTTCGTGACATTCATGTCGATCGCTCTCGGACGGCTTTGGAACCAGCTCTACGATGGCGTCGAGGTCGAGAACGTCGATCAGTTGCAGGAGGTCGGAGACGGAGCGGAAATTATTTACGTCCCCTGCCACCGCAGCCATATGGACTACCTGCTGTTGTCCTATGTGATTTATCACAAGGGATTTGCGATTCCCCACGTGGCGGCGGGCATCAATCTCAACATGCCTGTGATCGGCCGATTCCTGCGCAAGGGCGGCGCCTTTTTCATTCGCCGCTCGTTCAAGGGCAATGCGCTGTACGCAAAGGTCTTCAAGAAGTATCTCGGCGTCATGATGGCGCGCGGCCATCCGCTCGAATACTTCGTCGAGGGCGGCCGCAGCCGCACGGGCCGTTTGTTGGCGCCGCGCACCGGCATGCTGTCCATGACGGTGCGCAGCTATCTGCGCGATCCCGAAAGACGCGTCGTGTTTCTGCCGGTTTATTTCGGCTATGAGCGCATCGTCGAGGGTCGCACCTATATCGGCGAGTTATCCGGGCAGCCGAAGGAAAGGGAGAGTGTGCTCGGGCTCTTGAGGGCGCTGCCGGCGCTGCGCCGCCGGTTTGGCAAAGTCCACGTGAATCTGGGTGCTCCGATCGCTCTCGATGCGCTCTTGGAGCGCCACGCGCCGCACTGGCGCGAGTCCGTGGCTGCGGATACGGCCGCTCTAGACGAAGACGAGGCGAAGTTACCGTGGGTCAAACCCGCGATCGACGACCTGGCGCACCGGATTGTCACGGGCATCAACGCGGCTGCGGCCGTGACGCCGATCAATCTCGTCGCGATGGCGATCCTCGCCGCGCCGCGCCAGGCATTGCCCGAAGCGGATTTGACCGCCCAGCTGGATTTGTATGCGGCGCTCCTGCGCGATGCGCGCTATTCGCCGCTCGTCACCGTGACCACGCAGAGCGGCACGGAGATGATCCGCTATACGGAAGCTCTCGGTTTGCTGGAGCGGCAGGAGCAGGCGCTCGGCGACATCCTGCGTATGAACACCGAGAACGCTGTGCTGGCGACTTATTATCGCAACAACATCCTGCATCTGTTCGCGCTGCCCTCCTTGCTGGCGTGTTGCTTCGCGAGCAATGCCAGCATGCGCACGATCGACATCCAGCGTTTGGTCTGGCGCGTCTATCCCTACATCTCCGCCGAGTTGTTCCTGCGCTGGAGCGAAGCGCAGATCCCGGCTGTCATGGACGCGCTGCTCGACAGCTTCGCGCGCTTGCGTCTCTTGACCGCTAATGTCGATCGCAGCGAATGGCGCCGGCCGCCGGCCACATCCGTCGATTCGCTGCGGCTCTCGCTGCTCGCGGCCGCAACCATTCAGACCATCGAGCGCTACTATCTCGTCATTGCGCTGCTGTTACAGGCGGGCAGCGATGCGATTGCCCAGGAGGCGCTCGAGCAGCGCTGCTATCTGATGGCGCAGCGGATGTCTTTGTTATACGGGCTCAACTCGCCGGAATTCTTCGACAAGAGTTTGTTCCGCAACTTCATCGATCTGTTGCGCACTCGCGGCGTCATCCAGGATTCGGCGGACGGAAAACTGCAGTTCGGCGAGCTCTTGCTGGGCGTTGCGGACGACGCGCGTTTGGTGTTGTCGGAGCAAATTCGCCACAGCATCCTGCAGGTGACTTTGGGCTGAGCGGGATGCGCGCAATGCGGCTCAGTCCCAGGAGCCGCTTTGCCGCTGTCGCTTCGCGCTGCCGCGCTTTTTCTTCGAGTCGATGCGGCGCTCTTTCGAGGCGCGCGTCGGTTTGGTCTTCTTGCGTATCTTGGGCACGATCAAGGCGGCGCGGATCAGCGCCTCGAGGCGGCCGAGCGCTTCGCGGCGGTTCTGGTCCTGGCTGCGCTCGCTGCGCGCCGTTATCAGGATGCTGCCGTCATCATTGAGCCGTTGGCCCGCGAGCCGCCTCAGGCGGTGCTTGACCGGCGGCGGCAGGCTGAGATTCGCGGGCAACAGAAAGCGCAGTTGCACCGCGCTCGACACTTTGTTGACGTTCTGTCCGCCCGGACCGGATGCGCGAATGAATTTCCACTCGAAATCCTCGTCGGGAACGACCAGCGTTTCGCTGATGATGAGCGGCACCGTCGGCGGTCTCAGTCGCGCTCGAACGCGTTGCTGCGCACGACGATCTCGCGCTGCGCCACCGGCATCGTCAATCCATGCTGCTTGAACAGGCGCCAGATCGCGCGGTTCACTTCCGAGCGGACGTTATTGACGCCCTCCTGCGGATCCGAAATCCAGAAGCGCAGTTCCAGTTCTATGCCGCTATCGCTGAAATGCATGAGGCGCGAGGCCGGAGGCGGCTCGCGCAGAACGCGCTGCTGACCCTCGCATGCCTGCAGCAGCATGGTGAGCGCCAATTCCGGATCGTCCTGGTAGCTGATGCGGATCGGGAGTTTGAGCCGGATGCGGGGGTCCGTATAGCTCCAATTGATGACCGGATTCGAAATGAGCTGCTGATTGGGCACCAGGGTTTCAATGCCGTCGCGATCGCGGACCACGACGTAGCGGCCCCGCAGTTCATGCACCCAGCCGAAATTCTCGGTACTCGTGCCGCTTTGTCCCGAGAAGCTGATCACATCGCCCGGCTTGATCGATCGGTCCATGAGCAAAACGAAGCCGCTGACGAAGTTGGCGGCGATCGATTGCAGGCCGAATCCCAATCCCAAGCCGATCGCACCCGTGAGCACGGTCAACGCGGTCAGATCGACGCCCGCCGCGTTCAAGCCGAGCAGCACGCTGAGCCCGATCAGGAACGCATTCGCAAACTTGGCGATGCCGATTCTAGTCGAGGGGGCGAGCGTGCTGAGTTTCTTCAGCCTACTTTCGATGCGCCGGCTGATCCAGGCCGCGGCGAGCATGAAAATCGTCAAAATAAACAACAGTTTCAACACCGACCAAAGCGTGATGCGGCTCTTGCCGGCGGCGATTCCGGCGCTGTCCAAGGTGGCAATGATCGGATCGAGCCAGCCGAGGTAATTTGCGGCTATCGCAAACCAGATGAGCAGCGCCGCGCGATTTTCCCAATGTTCAATCCAAGATTTGTCGCCGAGCGTTGCCGCGAACGCAAAGACCCCGATGCGCACGATGGCATAGACGCCGATCAGCCGCGCGGCGACGTCGAGCAACTCGATGTCGATGCCGCCGGCGAGCAGGGCGCTGCGCGCCAATAGCACGGCAAGCAAGGCGATGAGCGCCGGGGCTGCGACGACCGCGCCCTCCGCGAGGCAGTCGGACCAGGTCAGGGTGCCCGGCGCAGGCCTCGTTCGGCGCCGATAGCGTGCCCGCAGCACGCCGCCGGCGAGCCAGCCGCCGAGCAGGCAAAGCGCGACGACCGCGATGTCGATACAGGAATCGCGCGTGAATATCCCAGAGAGGGATTGCTGCAAGTGGCGCCAGAACTCCATCACGCCGTCCTCGGCTTCACGCGTTCAAGTCCGGAATCAGCTTGCTCTCGAGCCGGGTAATCTGATCCTTGAGCAGCAGTTTGCGTTTCTTCAGGCGTTTCATCTGCACCTCATCGACCATGAAGTCCAGCGAAAGGCGCGAAATGATGTCGTCTAGGTCCCGATGCTCGATACGCAGTTGCCGCAAGCGTTCGATATTCTTGAACAGATCCGTGTTGACGTTGCTCTCTTCGTCGCTCATTGGACGGATGCTTTATTTATTTTAGAGTCCATGGCTGCGCCAGACGGGGGTAAGGCCAGGCGGTAGCTTAGCTAAGCGGCCGAGGGGATTCCACGAATGTTCAGGCTGATGAAAGTCCGAACCCAGCGACGCCGTGAACCCAAACTTGATCGCCCACTGTGCACAGGCCTCAACATGTTGCGGGGCGTTGCCTCCGGTGATCACCTCGATCGCGCCGCCGTCGGCCGCAGCAAAGTCGGCGAGCAGTTGACGCCGGGCACCCCCCGAGAGCGGGTAGCGCGCCGGATGTGCGAGGCAAGCGACGCCGCCTGCGGATCGAATCCAGCCGACGACCACATCCAAGGCCGGCCAATCCGCAGCAATATGCGCGGCCTTGCCACGACCCAAGAACTTGCGGAACGCATCGTCGGTTCTGGTCACGATGCCTTCTGCGACGAGTGCCGCAGCCAAATGCGCCCTGGTCGGCAGACCAGGCTGTGCCTCGACCGCTGCCAGCAGCCGATTGCCTGGCAAACCGACCTCGCCCAACCGGGCGCAGATCTTACGCATGCGCAGTCCGCGCCGATCCGCCTGTTCCCGCAGCGCCGTACCGAGCTCCGCGGCGGCCGGATCGATCCATAGACCGAGAACGTGGATCGATTGGGCTCGCCAAGACGCGGAGATCTCCACTCCGGGAATCAGGTGCACGCCGACAGCGAGCGCGGTCTCACGGGCGGCCTCGACACCGGCGATGGTGTCGTGATCGGTCAGCGCCAGCACCTCGACCCCGGCCGAGGCGGCGCGCGCCACGAGTTCGGCCGGCGTCAGCGACCCATCCGAGCAGGACGAGTGCGTGTGCAAATCGATCGCGCGGTTCTCGTTCACGAGGCGTTTCCGGCAAGTCCCACGGCTTCGAGGCGGCCGGCCGCAAGCACCACGAAGCCCTGGGCCCGCGCGAAGCCGTCGCCTGTGTAATCAAAGGTATAGGTGCGCAACAAGCGCCGTTTGCCGTTCGCATCGCGCTGCAACCGGAAGCCGGCGAAGGCCACGGTATCGTCCAGCAGTTGGACTACGGCCCGGGAGCAGGTCTCGCGCGCAATGCGATTGGCCGTTTCCCGCGCATCGAGCGCCGACTGCCAGATTTTGTAAAGTGCGGCCAAGCCGCCTGCAGCGAGGATCAAAAGCCATAAATCGTCGGTCATGGGGCAAAGCTTACCGCTATGGCATGGCAAATAGTTGTACGCTGCGTCCTGGACCTGGTTTTTCTGTCAAGACGCCCCAATACCATCCTTGCCCAAAGAGTGATGACCCATTGGCAACCGACGAGGGAAACTTAACAGCATGAGAACCGATGTACAGCCGTACCTTGCGGTGCGGGTCGATCCCGAGGAAATGGTTCAATACGTCCATGCCCTGATGACGCGTTCGTCGAGCGACGCCCAGACCGATCAGTCCTCGCGCGTGGCGCAGCGGCAATGGGGTGGCGACACGCCGGTCGCGAGAGCCGCACAACTGCGTTGGAGCGCCCTGAACCGTGCTTTCGGTGATGCGCGGGTCAGCACCTGGACCACGCCACGGCGTCGAGACCAGCTGCACGTACCCGCGGCACTGATCGCGGCTGCGGGAGTTGCACGGCTCACGGTGGCTGCCGATGAGGTCGTCTTCGACATTCCGACTCTGTTGGATGCGACCCTGCAATTGTGCGAGCCCGTCGGCCACGCATAGCGCGTCGCGCTCTAGATTGCGATGGCACTGGGGTGGTTGAAGGCCACGAAGTCGCCGTTCAGTAGGGTCTCGCGACAGTTGTAGCGCAAGCGTTGGCCGTCGAGGCGCGTTACCTGGCCGCCTGCCGATTCGAGCAAGGCCTGCCCAGCCGCGGTATCCCACTCGGAGGTGGGACCGAAGCGTGGGTAGACGTCCGCCGTCCCCTCCGCGATTAAACAAAACTTGAGCGAACTGCCGATACCAGTCGTTACATGGGCGCCGAGACGGTGCACGTACGCGTCGGTCTCCGCGGTGGCGTGGGAGCGACTGCCGACCACGCGCAGCGGCGTCTGGCGCGGCGATACACGAATCGATGCAGGCGGCTCGCCCGGGCGCAAGCGATACGCGCCCAGGCCGCGCGCGCCCCAGTAAACGACGCCTTGAGCCGGTGCCGCGATCAAACCGAGCACCGGCTGATGCTCGGATACCAAGGCGATATTGATCGTGAATTCACCATTGCGTTTGACGAACTCGCGCGTGCCGTCGAGCGGATCGACGACCCAGAGTTCGCGCCACGCACGCCGCACCACCCATGGCGCTTGTGCCGATTCCTCCGACAAGACGGGTAATTCCGGCGTCAGTGCGGCGAGGCCCATGGCGATGATTCGCTGCGACTCCAGATCGGCGAGCGTCAGTGGCGAATCATCGCTTTTGTGTTGGACCGCGAAGTCGCCCTCGTAGATGCGCATGATCGCCGCGCCCGCGCGGGCGGCGATGGGCAGGAGGGCTTCGGCCAATACGAGGAGGTTCCGCATGGCTTGCTATCATACCAACATGCGCGCCTCCGCCTCCGTTGACTGGTCTGCGATCGATACCGTGCTGCTCGACATGGACGGCACGCTGCTCGATTTGAGTTTCGACAATTGGTTCTGGCGTGAGCATGTGCCCGAGCACTATGCCCGCAAGCGCGGGCTCGAACTCAGCGCCGCCCAGTCGCTGCTCGAGCCCAAGTTTCGCGCCTGTGCCGGCACGATCAATTGGTACTGCATCGATTACTGGTCGCGCGAACTCGATTTGGATATTCCCCGACTGAAACGCGCCGTACGCCACGAAGTGCGGTTCCTGCCCGGCGCCGAGGATTTCTTGCGGCGGCTCGCGGCGACCGGCAAGCGCCGCGTGCTCGTGACCAATTCGCATCCCGAGACGCTCGCGATCAAGACCATGCACGTGCCGCTCGCCGCGCATTTCGACGCGAGCCACTCGTCGCACGGTTTTGCGCTGCCCAAGGAACATCCCGAGTTTTGGGCGCGGTTTCAGGCCATCGAGCCGTTCGACCCGGAGCGCACGCTATTCGTCGACGACAGCGTCCCGGTGCTGAAATCCGCGCAACAGTTCGGGATCGCCTGGTTGCGAGCCGTGCGGCGGCCGGATACCGGTCGTCCGGCGAACCAGATTCAGGGCTTCCTAGCGGTCGACAGCGTGATGGACTTGTTGTCCTAGGCGCGGACGAGGGACTTCGCCGCTGCGTGTCCCCGGCCCCGGCGTCAGGCGGGACCAGTGGCGCCCGGATTGGGGGTATCGCCCTTGGGTCCGCCGCCGCCGCGCCGGCGCCGACGGCGGCGGCGCGTAGGATCCCCTGGCGGCGTCGCATCACTGCCGGGAGCGGCGGCCTTCGGGGTTTGGCTGCCGTCGCCTGGATCCGTGGCCGGTGGACGCGCAGGTCCCGGTGAGCTGCGACCGCGGCCGCTACCGGAACGCGGCGGTCCGCCTCCAGAGGTTCGGCCACCCCCGCCGCCCGAGCGCGGGCCTCCGCCCGATCGCCCGCCGCCCGGGCGTCCGCCACCGCGTGAGCTTGGGTGTCGCGGAGCCCGCTCCCGCCACTCCGCCGGCGGGGGTGCAGTCACGCTCGCGAGATCTTCCGGTGCGATGCTCGCGCGCGGAATCTGGTGGCCGATATACGCCTCGATATCGGGCAAGGAGATCGCATACTCCTCGCAGCCGAAACTGATCGCATCGCCCTCCGCGCCGGCTCGGGCCGTGCGGCCGATTCGATGCACGTAATCTTCGGCATCGTTGGGCAAATCGAAATTGAATACGTGAGTCACATCGGGGATGTGCAGGCCGCGCGATGCGACGTCGGTTGCAATCAGGACCGCTACTTCACCGTTGTGGAAATCCTGCATCATTTTCAAGCGCTTGTTCTGCGGCACGTCGCCCGACAGCGCCTGGGCGACGAAGCCATTGGCGGTCAGCGTGCGCTCCAGCACTTCGGCGATGCGCCGCGTGTTGACGAACACCATCGTGCGGGCGGCATCGATACGGCGCATCAATCCCATCAACAAGGGGATCTTCTCCTCGGTGGACGGAAAATAGAGAACTTGCCGTACGCGGTCGACCGTCATCTTGTCCGGCTCGATGCGAATCAAGGTCGGATTGTTCATGTGTTCGTAGGCGAGCTCGAGCACGCGGTGCGAAAGTGTCGCGGAAAACAACATGGTCAGGCGCTCGGTCGGGTGCGGTAAACGCCTTAAAATGAAGCGAATATCCTTGATGAAGCCCAGGTCGAACATGCGATCGGCTTCGTCCATCACGGCGACTTGAACGTAGCGCAGATCGAACACCTGCTGCTTGAAGTAATCGATGATGCGCCCGGGCGTGCCGATCAGTACGTCCACGCCCTCCTCGAGCACGCGGCGCTGCTTTTCGTAATCCACACCGCCAAAGACTATCGCGAGCTTCAGGCCAGTGTACTTGCCGATCGCCTCCGCGTCCGAGTGGATCTGTACCGCGAGTTCGCGGGTCGGGGCGATCACGATGGCGCGCGGCGCGTTGTGCGGTCGTCGTTCCGGCGCGGCTTCGGTCAAGAGTCGATTGAACAGCGCGACCAGAAATGCCGCCGTCTTGCCGGTGCCGGTCTGAGCCTGGCCCGCCACATCGTGGCCCGCGAGCGCCTCCGGTAGCGTTTGCGCCTGAATCGGCGTGCAGCGAGTGAAGCCGAGTTCGGCGATGCCCCGCTTCAGGGATTCTGGAATGTGGAGGGAATCGAACGTGAGCTGACTGAGATGGGCGTCTGACATTTTCTCTTTGTGAACCGCAGAAACTTGCAAAATGATAGGCGACCGGTTAACAATACGACCCATTCGGAGCAGGTCCATCCGCTCCCAGACCGTATCACCGGTACCCTTTTAAGGTAATCAACACCGCTAAAGCCGCTGTATTGTGCCCCAACGGCCGCGCATCGTCACTTCGCGCGAGCTAGAAGCGCATTTCTCCCCTAAAAATCATTCCGTTCCAACCAAATCCACCATGAATCTCCAATAGGAGGACCGCCCGCAGTGAGTAACCCAAGTATCGTCCATACCAGCGACGCCAATTTCGACAAGGACGTGCTGAAGTCCGATAGACCCGTATTGCTCGATTTCTGGGCGGAATGGTGTGGCCCCTGCAAGATGATCGCGCCGATCCTCGACGAGATCGCCGAGCAATACAAAGACAAGATTCGTATTGCCAAGCTGAACATCGACGACAATCCGGCTACGCCCCCCAAATTCAACATTCGGGGCATCCCCACGCTGATTCTGTTCAAGAACGGCACGGTGGAGGCCCAGAAGGTGGGTGCGGTCACGAAGTCCCAGCTGGCGGCCTTTTTGGATAGCAACCTGTGAGAGGCTATTTAGGCAATCAGTCGCGCGGCGGCCAGGGCGGCCAGGGCGGTGGACAAGGCGGTCAGGGTGGCCAGGGCGGACAAGGCGGCGGTCGCGGCAATCGCTCCAACCGCCAGCGCAACGACAACCGCAACGGCAACACCAATGGTGGCCGGCCCCCACATGAAGATTACGGTGACCTGCCGGAGGGCGGCGACGATCTAGAAATCATTGCGCCCATGGATCTGGCGCGCAGCCGCAGCTCGATGAATCTCACCGAGCTCAAAAAGCGACCGATCAGCGATCTCGTCAAGCTTGCGGAGACGATGGGCCTCGAGAACATGGGCCGTTCGCGCAAGCAGGACATCATTTTCGGCGTCCTCAAGGCGCATGCCCGCAAGGGCGAAGACATCTACGGCGACGGCGTTCTGGAGATTCTTCAGGACGGCTTCGGCTTTCTGCGTTCCTCTGACTCCAGCTATCTCGCCGGGCCCGACGACATCTACGTAAGTCCAAGCCAGATACGCCGCTTCAATCTGCGCACCGGCGATTCCATTTCGGGATTGATCCGGCCGCCCAAGGACGGCGAGCGCTATTTCGCCCTGCTCAAGGTCGGCGAAATCAATTTCGACTCCCCGGAAAGCTCGCGCGGCAAGGTGCTGTTCGAGAACTTGACGCCGCTGCACCCGACCGAGCGTCTCAAACTCGAGCGCGGCAACGGTTCGACCGAAGATCTGACCGCGCGCGCGATCGATCTCGTCGCGCCCATCGGCAAAGGCCAGCGCGGACTCATCGTCTCGCCGCCGAAGGCCGGCAAGACCATGCTGCTGCAGAACATCGCCACCGCGATCACCGCCAATCACCCCGAGGTGTACTTGATCGTGCTGCTCATCGATGAGCGGCCCGAGGAAGTCACCGAAATGGCCCGCACCGTGAAGGGCGAAGTCGTCTCCTCGACCTTCGACGAACCAGCGAGCCGCCATGTGCAAGTGGCGGAAATGGTCATCGAGAAGGCCAAGCGTCTCGTCGAGCACAAGAAGGACGTCGTCATTCTGCTCGACTCGATCACGCGTCTAGCGCGTGCCTACAACACCGTCGTGCCGAGTTCAGGCAAAGTGCTAACCGGCGGCGTCGATGCAAATGCGTTGCAGCGTCCCAAGCGCTTCTTTGGCGCGGCGCGCAACATCGAGGAAGGCGGCAGTCTCACGATTCTCGCCACGGCCTTGGTCGACACGGGCTCGAAGATGGACGACGTCATTTTTGAAGAGTTCAAGGGCACCGGAAACTCGGAAATTCACTTGGACCGGCGCATCGCGGAAAAGCGCACCTTCCCCTCGATCAACATCAACCGTTCCGGCACCCGCAAGGAGGAGCTGATCACCGATCCGGCCGAGCTCTCCAAGATGTGGATCCTGCGCAAGTTGTTGCATCCGATGGACGAACTGGCGGCCATCGAATTCCTGCTCGACAAGATGAAAGACACGAAGACGAACACCGATTTCTTCGACGCGATGAAGCGGTAGACCAAGTATGTTGTGGTGGGCATGGATTGCCGTCGGCGCGATTCTTCTGGGATCTGAGCTGGCGTTCGTCGATGCCCAGTTCTATCTCGTGTTTCTCGGCGCAGCGGCGTTGATCATGGGCTTTCTGCGCCTGTTTGGGTTCGTCTCGGCCGCGTGGCTGCAATGGCTGATCTTTGCGGTGCTCGCGGTCTGTTCGATGGTGTTCTTCCGGCGACGGATCTATGAACGCATGCGCCGCTCGCTGCCCGCGCTGCGCGCGGGTCCCGCCGGCGAATTGGTCACGCTCGCAGCTCCCCTCCTGCCGGGGGAGACCTGTCGGCTCGAATTCCGCGGCACCTCCTGGACCGCGATCAATCACGGTGCCGCTGCGATCCCGGCCGGCGCGCGCGCGCGCATCGAACGCGTCGACGGCTTGACTCTGGTGCTGCACGGCGAACCTTGACCGGCCGGCCATGGTTTCGCGCCAACCGATAGTTTACGGTCAACGAGGACAGTCATGGATTTCTCCTTAAGTTTCGCAAGCTACGCTTTCATCGTGATCGCGATCGTCGTGGTCATCATGATCGCGAAGACGGCAACCGTCGTACCGCAGCAAAGCGCCTTCGTGGTCGAATACCTCGGCAAGTACAGCCGAACTCTGCACGCTGGTTTCCATATCCTGATTCCGTTCATGGAGAACGTGGCCTACCGGCACAATCTCAAGGAGCTGGCACTCGAGATCCCCGAGCAGATTTGCATCACGCGCGACAACGTCCAGGTGGGCGTCGACGGCGTGCTCTACATGCAGGTGCTCGATCCGCATCTGGCTTCCTACGGCATCAGCAATTACACGTTCGCCATCACGCAGCTTGCGCAAACGACCTTGCGCAGCGAGATCGGCAAGATCGAGCTCGATCGCACGTTCGAGGCGCGCGGCATCATCAATGCCAACGTCGTCAGCGAGCTGGACAAGGCCTCCGCGCCCTGGGGCGTCAAGGTGCTGCGCTACGAAATCAAGAACATCACGCCGCCGCGCGACGTGCTTCAGGCAATGGAGAAGCAGATGCGCGCCGAGCGCGAGAAACGCGCCGTCGTTTTGACCTCCGAGGGCGAGCGGGACGCGAAGATCAACGCGGCGGAAGGCGACAAGCAGCGCGTCATCAAGCAGTCCGAAGCGAACAAGCAGCAGCAGATCAACGAGGCCGAGGGGCAGGCCCAGGCCATTCTTGCCGTTGCGACGGCGACTGCCGAGGGGCTGCGCCAAGTCGGTATCGCCTTGTCCGACCGCGGTGGCATCGAGGCCATGCAATTGCGTATCGGCGAAGAGTACGTCAAACAGTTCGGCAAGCTGGCGCAATCCGGCACCACACTGGTGGTTCCCGCCAATCTGACGGACCTTGCCTCCGTGGTCACAATGGCAACCAGCATCGCGCGCAAGAGCAGCGCGCCGCCCGCGGGTTGAGCTCGAGCTTGCGCGCGGTCCGCAAGCGCGGACTACCCGCAGGCTAGCGGCCCAGCCGGCGGCGCACTGCCGCCCTGAGTTCCTCCAGTTCCGCGATTCGCAGCACGAGACCGCACCCCACAAACACGAGCATCGCGACGATCACCGTTGCGAGCAGCGCAGCGAGTTTCCCCAAGAAGGCCTGCGTCTGCCACGCCGACAGCATCCAATGCATCGAGGCCGCGCAGACCGCAACCATGGCGCCGGTCGCGACCAGCACTTTGCCCAGAAGTGCCAGCAGGCGCCGCGTGTCCAGGCGCGCCAGATGTGTGCGCATGAGCATGTACAACAGAACGAAATTCACGGTCGCGACGCAACCCGTGGAGAAGGCGAGCCCTTTGACGCCCCAGCCGAGACGGAACGTGAACAGCCAGTTGAGGCCGAGATTCAGGGCCACTGCGAGGAAGCTCACGAGCATCGGTGTCTTGCGCTGGTCGAGCGCATAAAACGCGTTCACGAGCACTTTGAGCGCGGCGTAGCCGGCGAGGCCGACCGCGTAGTAGCGAAGCGCGCCCGCGGCCTGCGCCGCCTCGTAGGCGGTGAACCGACCGTGCTGATAGAGCACGGAGATGATTGGTTCGGCGAGGATCATGAGACCCGCGGTCGCCGGCACCGTGAGCAGGAAGGCAAGCCGGATTGCGTGCGCGAGCTCGCTGCGGAACGCGTCCATTTGACCGGCGACCGCGAGCCGCGAAAGCATCGGCAAACTGACGGTCCCGAGCGCGACGCCGAACAAGCCGAGCGGCAATTGCATCAAACGGAAGGCGATTTGCAACCAGAAAATCGCGCCGTTGCCGAGCGTCGAAGCGAACATCGAATTGACCAGCACATTGACCTGCGTCGTGCTCGCGGCGACCACGGAGGGCCCCATCAGACGAAAAATCGCGCTGACACCGGCATCGCGCCAGCCGGTATCGGGTCGAAAGCGTCCGCCCAAGGCGCGCAAGCTCGGCAGTTGCACCAGCAATTGCAGCGCGCCGCCGATCAGTGTGCCGATACTGAGCCCGATCAGCGCCCGCGGGCCGAAGTGTGGGTCCATCCAATACCCTAAGCCGACCCCCGCGACGATCGAGCCGGCATTGAAAAAGCTCGATGCCATGGCGGGAACGCCGAATACGTTCTTGGCATTCAGCATGCCCATGACGAGTGCCGCCAGCGAAACCAGCAGGATGAACGGGAACATGATGCGCGTGAGGGTCGTGGTCAGCGCAGCCTTCTCCGGGTCGAAACCCGGAGCGAGCAGTGCGACGAGCTGCGGCGCGAAGACGATGCCCAACAGGCAGATCGCGGAGAGCACCAGTACGGTCAAGGTCGCGACTTTGTTCGCCAGCCGCCAAGCGGCCGGTTCGCCGTCGCGGGCGATCGTCTTGCTGAACACGGTCACGAAGGCGGTCGACAGGGCGCCCTCGGCAAATAGGTCGCGCAGCAGATTCGGTATCCGGAACGCGGCCGTGAACGCGTCCATGGCGGCCCCGCCGCCAAACAGCGCCGCGAAGATTTGCTCGCGGGCGAGACCCAGCACGCGGCTGCACATGACGGCAAGCCCGATGACTCCTGCGGCCTTGGTGTTGAGGCGCTCGGGCTGGATTTTCTGTTCGGGACTGCTCATGAACGCTGCATAATCGGGTAGGCTTCTCCGAATGTCACGCGCACCGCGACTTTGGCCTCTGTTGACCGCCACCCAGCGCTACGAGAAGACCGTCTCGACGCGCAACCGTGGCCATGACACGTTCATCGATGCGCCGATTCTCGCGTACCTGATCGAGACGCCCAACGGTCGCATCCTCTATGACGTCGGCTGCGACTACGGCAAGCTCGCGACCCCGGAGCTGCGCGAGAATTTTTTCGCTGCCAAACGGCCCGAGATGGAGCCGCCCGAGATGTCGGAGGCGCAGCGCATCCCGCAGTACCTGGCGCGCTTGGGCCTCGTGGTTGCCGACGTCGACGTCGTCTTTCTCGGCCACCTGCACTGGGACCATGCCGGTGGTCTTTGCGATTTGCCGGGCTGCGAGGTCCACGTTCACGGCGACGAGCTGCGCGGCGCACGTTCAGGCCGCGATCCTGCCGTGTTCCCCGACGAACTTGCCACGAGCGCGCAGTGGCGGGTGCAGGAAGGTGAGTACACGGTCGCGCCCGGGGTGCACGCGATTGCGACGCCGGGTCATACCGCCGGGCATATGTCGATGCTCATCGAATTACCCAAGGGGCGTCCTGTGCTTCTGTGCGGAGATGCGGCGGATCTGCATGAGAACCTGGACGAGGAGATTGCGCCGGGGCTTTGCTGGCAAGACGACGAGGCGCTGGCGCTCGCGAGCATCCGGAAACTCAAACTGCTTGCGCAACAAGAGGGGGCCGAGCTTTGGCCCAATCACGACTTCGCGGCGTTTCGGCGCTGGCCGGCTTTTCCGGCATGGCGCGACTGAGCGCCTGTCAGCACCAGGAAGCGTGGCGAGAATTGCGTGCCGCGCAGATATGCGTGC
>Ga0116231_10005058_pt1 | contig 26262 bp, 21 predicted proteins | sample S1TSphgellanicum_2_FD_89695 | JGI IMG/M metagenome (GOLD analysis project Ga0116231, IMG submission 89695) | Host-associated microbial communities from peat moss isolated from Minnesota, USA - S1T2_Fd - Sphagnum magellanicum MG | ecosystem: Host-associated > Plants > Peat moss > Unclassified... | reverse complement strand
TATTATATTCTAAAAAAAAATATATATATATATATATATATATATATATATATATATATATATATATATATATATATATATATATATTTTAAACCCTAGGACTGAATCATGTTTGAAATTTTGCCAAATATGCCAATATGGTCCTTAAATTTTATTTTATTATTTTTAAAAAACTTGCTTGCATGCAATCAATTTACATCATCTTTGACATAACCACTCCTAGCATCCAACCTACTAAGGTATTTTCTTGTTTTCTTTCTTCCATCCTCTTTTGCTCCATGCCCTAGTTGCCATTGGATGATTTGACCTTTCTTTTGCTTCTTTCCTCTTCTAGTGTTGTTGTTCTTGTCTTGGGGTGCTTTCTCCAATGCATTTTGTTTGTTTTCCACCTTATGACCTTTTGTTTAGTTCTTTTGCTTTTACCACCCTTGGGAGCTCATTGGACTTGCAACCACTTGAGGTAAGAATTTCTTGTTGGATTATTATTTGTCATATGCCATTGTTGTCTAAAAAGGAGTGTCATCATTTATTATTATTGTTCAGAAAGGGAAGTGCATTGTCAATGTAGATTATTTAGATTATGGTGTCCAAGATTTGACTTTTGAAGGTAAAGTTTTGAATCGATATGGGACTTATGACCGAATAGCCAAAAAGCTCATAGATGATCCAAGCTACACCTATCTTTATTGTGAGCTCCTTGATGCAATAGGTTTTGACCACAATTGTCCTAAAGGTGAAATCCACTGACATTCATGTGCATGAACAATTATTCCAAAAAAGGTTTTATGTTAAAATAAAGAATTTTGGAGTTGAAGGTAAGTCACAAAGGGGGTTTGAGAAAGGAGATATGCTAGTTCTCATTACGATATAGTCTACCATTATTGTGTAAGCCATTACAATATTTTAGCTTGAGTTAATTCCTCTATTTTTTCATACGAATTCCCTACAAGAATTCAGAGATAGGTCCTTATAATCCAAATTTTCCAATGGCACCATTGTTATCATTGTCATAACAGTTAGAGGTGGTGCGAAAAATAGCCATGAAAAACAACTTATGGTTGTTGATAATGAAGGTGAATTTGATCAAAAATGTTTTTATTTTTGGGAGTTTGTTTAAGACTATATATGACAAATTGGTAGAAGTCAAAAATGTTGGTCAGTGTGTTATGGTTTTGGTGAAGAATGTGATTGCAACAACAATGGGTGATTGATTCCTACAAGAACATGGGCTACACTATATTTTCCAAAGTCATTGATGAAGGGGTTCAAACATGGTTGCTTAAGTTACACACCAAGTTGATGAGCAAACAACTGTTTGTGAAAAAGGTGCAATCTTAAATTATTTTCTTTTCTCCCATTTATACATAATATAAATTATGTTTTACAATTTAGTTGTTTAGTTAATGAATCTAATTTTTTTTTAAGGTTGTTGGAATATTGTCCGTGTTGAATTTAGCAACCCTTCCTTTCTGAAAACTATGTGCGCAATGTCATGCCCTGGACATTGTTGTTTCCACAACAATGGTGATGTCAATTGTAATGTTTGTCATGGGAAGAACACCACAAAGAAGGCTAAATATTTATGTGCTTCAATTGCAACAACCAGAGATCCCATCATTTTTACCATTGAAGGCTAATGGTTAGAAGTTATGGTGTATATATCAATTCAACTAATTTTCTTATTCTACCAGGTACAGGTTAAGCTCCTTATCAAAACCAAATTACGAAGCAAATTGCTTTTATTTCCCACTTTCTCAACTTGTGGGTTTTGAAAAACACATTGAACAAGTGGTTCTTCAACCTAAAGCATCTACTAATTTAACTTTTGATTTTTGTGTACACCCTATGATTATGGCTTCTTCTTTTCACATTCCTCTTCCATCCTCATCAAATCTTCATGTTGATGTGGAGCCTAGTAATGCAAAATGAAAGCTTGAATTTGGTGGCTAAAAAACTAACTTAAAGATAACAAAATTTTAATATTTTGCAGAGAGTTTTGTTTTAATTTTCAGAACATTCCACTAGTTGAACTTTCATTCTTCTAGAATTTGCATCCCAAATTTTGGTTTTCCATAATTAAATTGAATTTTTATTTTTTTTAATTCCAATTCCTAAGTTTTTATTTACTTATAATTCAGATATCCAAGTTTTGGTTCTTCACATGCATTGTACATTTCATATACATTTTGGATTTAGATGAAATTTTTTATATCGACAAGATTCCAATATTCATAGCATTACAACATATACACGATATTTTTAAAAATCCAAAATTACAAAACTTACAAAGTCATGATTTCGTGTTAGGATTGGGGTTTTGCAAGAAGGTCACATGCATTGAAACATTTTTTGTTTGTTCATGGTCATCCATCAATCCATCCATCCATCCATCCATCCAACTATTCATCCATTCTTCCATTCCTCCACCCTTCCACCCTTTGATCCATCCACCCATTCATCTAGGCATCCATCCATCCATCCTCCCATTCATCTGGGCATGATATATCCATTGGACCATCTAGCCTTCCATCCACCCATTCATCTAGCCTTCCATCCACCCATTCATCTAGCCTTCCATCCACCCATTCATCTAGCCATCCATTCAAACATCCATATAGCCATCTAACCAATTCGTACATTCTTTCATCCATCCATTTTTAGCATTTTATCCATCCACCCATTCATCTAACCATCTACCATCCATCCAATTAGCCATCCATCTAGTCATTCAAACGTCCATCAATCAATCTTGCTATCTGACCATCCATCATTCTTGCTATCCATCCATCCATCTATGCATCTATTCACCCTTCCACCCATCAAAATGTCCATCTTGATAACCATCCATCCATCCATCCATCCATCCATCCATCTATTCACCCTTCCACCCATTCACCCATCCATCAAGCCATCTAGCCATCCATACATCCTTCCATCCATCTAGCCTTCCATACATCCTACCATCCAACTAGCCATCTATCTAGCCTTACATCCTTCCAATTATCTAGCCATTTAACCATCCTTCCAGTCCATCCATTGATCTTATTATCCATTGATCCATCTCGTTTTCCATTCTTCCATTCATCTTGCTATCCATCCATCCACCCCATTCATTTAGCCATCCAACCATCCACTAGCTTCCATCCATCCATCCATCCATAGATACTTATTCAGCCATTCATCTAGGCATCTAGCTATTTATCCATCCAATCAACTAGCTAGCCAACCTACCACCGACCCATAACTCTAACCATCCATAGTGTAAAAACAGACAATATGCAATATCATGCATCTTTGTCATTTAATGATGTTGTATATTCATGTAATCTTCATATAATTTCATCATATAGTTATGATGTTGGTAATTGTCTGTTTGATTCCATATCTTACTTATTAAAGTATTCATTAACATCCCTCCAAATTAGACTAAATAGTATGTGATATTTTTAAAAATGTTTAACATCAAATACATTAAAAACACAAGAATGTCGTTTCAGGGAATTGAACCCAAGTTTTCTATATGATTTACATAATGGTCAAGTTTCCAACAAACATCAATACATTGAAAAAATGTCCCAAAGTGCAACAATAGGTGGCTTAGGGGGAGATTTTACATCAAATTTTTGGATAGATGAATATTTACAACAATGAATCTATGTTTGGAATAAAAATTCAAATAAAATTATGTGTAAATGTGGATTAGATTACCAAATAGACCCTTTACATATTGCTTATAATAATCAACATTTTGAACCAATTGAATATACATGTGATGTTAGAAACACTCAATTTCAATTTGAGACAAAAAATTCTAAATCATTTATAAAGTTGGATGATTACCCAATGCTCTTAAAACCAATGAAACAAGAAATGCAAACACTTGCCCAAAAAATATGTTTTATTGGAATGGTGACTTAGATTGTGTTTTGATGAAACTTTTGGAAACTTATTCAAATGCACCTTTAGAATACATTGTCAAACTATTTAATTCATCATGTAATACCAATTGTACTAAAACTCAAGTACATAATCATATTCAATACATGTGGGAAAAAAAACAAGTAAAAGAAATTTTTATTAGTTATGTTAGTTTTGTAATTCCAATGCCCATGCCCAATAACATCCCAATATCTCCAATAATTAAAAATAATCATTCCATAATTAAATATTTACCAATAATTGAAAATATATTGATGACTTCAAATATTCCAATGGTTGAGAATGTCCCAATAATTGAAAATGTTCCAACAGTTAATGGGATCCCAATAGGTGAAAATGTTCCAATAGTTGAAAGGACATGAATAATTGAAAATGTTCAAAGAATCAAAGAATTATCCAATTGTATATCACAAAAAGTATCACACAAAATAAAAAGATTCATTTTTTATTAGACCCCTTATGATGAAACTATTTCAAAAATAACAAAATCCCATTCTAATGTAACTTTTTTGCAAAAGCTATGATTTTACTACATAAATTTCCATACATAAAAGGGACAAAATTGCAAATTATTTTCATGTAACATACACAAATAGTAAAAGCCCACAAGTTTGTATTCCAAATACAAAAAATTGGATTGTCAACACAAAATGGATGTGACTTAAAAAATATCAAAGAAATACACAATATTTTAAAAATTATTAATTCAAAAGAAGACACATGTGGATCAAAACATGTTAATATGTATAGGCAAAAAATTCAAAATGTTCCAATAACACCAATTTTTTTTGTGAAAGATTATGTTTTTTTTGAAACAACTTAAAATTGTTACAAATAAATTAGCACAAAAGATTTGCACATTTTTAGAAATTGAAATGATAAACCATAAAATAACAACACACATTTGTTCAAAAAATTTAAATAATATCAATAAAGGCAAAAAACCCCAATATCAAGTTCCATATAATATATCAATAAATAAAATGATATCATCTATAACAAAACTAACACATTTAGAATAATGTCTTGTTTCTCCACATTTAACTTTTGCTCAAATATATAAACTTCATGGTTATGGTTAGTATAAAATGAAAGTTATTTTTATTAATGTCCCAACAAATATTAATCAAATGCAATTAGTCTTACCATGTTTACCATATGATGAGGCAATGATAGGTGTATTTTTAAAGTGACAACTTGAATACAAATCAATTTACATGTCTAGAAATGTGCATCCTAATTTAGTCATGTTGGCACTAAAGGATTTAATTTCAACACCATTATATTTAATTTAAATGTTACCATACACACTCAATGGAGGAGTTTTTTTTCTATGCATATAACCTTATCTAATCAAACAAATGACCAAAATAAATCATCAAGTAATGATTTTAATTCTAAAAATGAAGACCATGTAACTTGTGCACCAATAGATTCTATGATACATAACTTTTCAAATGCTTAAAAAATTAATGATTATGAAAACGTTATATATTATATTATTTTTAAGTTAAGATTTTCATCTTTTATATTTGTTTAAAAATAATCATTCGAAAGAATTGAATTTTCCAACATTTTTTATGGGCATCCATGAAGCTTAACTATTTCTAAAAATGTATCGTATCCACAAATAGCACAATGGGAATTGCTTCACAAATCCAAAGATTTTTCAACTAATATTTCTAACCTAACCTTTTCTTTAAAACCACTAAAGTTTTTATCCAAAAAGTTATAGGCTCTAAATGGGTACGTATATGTAAAGGAAAAGTAAATAATAAATCATTAAAGGTTTCTTAGGTATGAGATAAACCAAATTTAGATAAGATTTTCAAATCGTACTTAAAATGTCATGATTTAAAAAAGCTACGTACTTCACCAAATTATTTAGAAAACTTACGAAAAAATTTATTTGTTATGATAAGACAAATTGGCCCTCCAACATTTTTTGTAACTCTTACATCTACAAATAGGATCCTCTCAAAAAATACCCTACACACCTTGCATGCTAAAAAACTAAATCTTCCAAACAAAAGTAAAGACCTCTAATCTATTCATATAGCAAAATTGATACACAATGATCCTGTAACATGTGTAAGATATTATGACCATAAAACATCATGTTTTCACACATTATTCAACAATGCCCCATCTATTTGAGACAAGTGTGTGATTTCTTTTTTGTCACATAATTCCAAAATCATGGTAGTCATGAGCATTTTGTGGATTGAAGATGCACCAATATATGGAATTAATACAAATGAAGAAATTGAAAATTTTGTCCATAAATACATTTCATAATAATAATAATAATAATATATAACATTCGATAATAACGATGTATCGTTATTGCCAATTACATTACAAAATGCATAACAACATTAACACATTCGAACATGTAAGAGAAAAAATCATGTTGTTTGTAGATTTCATTATCCCTTGCCTCCCATGAATAAATATAAAAAAATTAAAACCACTTGAATTCACAAATGACTTACCAGCTTTTAGCAAAAAATATTTGCAATAATAAACAACAAAATTTTATGATTTTTTTTTAAAAAATTAAACAAATGAAAACATTACATTTTCTGAATTTTTAAATTGATTACATGATGAAGAAACATACATATTAAATTTAGGAAGAAAAGTAATGAAAGCACAAACTTTTAATAAAAAAACACCATCAATATTAAAACCAATGCATTTAGCATATGTGCTGCTCTTTTATGGTTTGCAAATATGAATATTCAACTTATTTTAAATCCATATGCATCTACATCGTATTGTACGTCATACATGACTAAAATTGATAAATCTATAACCCTCGAATTTCATTCAATGAAAAAAATGCATTTTGGATAAAATTGATGCCAACATTAGAATCTAGAAATTAAGTAATGTTTTTCCCAATGTTCAACAAATGTTTGCCCAACTAGCTACTTATTTAATTCTTTCAATTCTTTTATATCATTTGTCACCAACATTAAAATTTATCAATGCTTCTCCATACCAAGAATGTGCTTTTATATTAAAATCACAATCCTTACTAAATCAATTAAAACCCAATTCTATTGACATATTGTGTGAATCAATTATTGACAAATATTTAAATCAACATATATATATATATATATAGGAGAATTTTCCTCCTATTACCACATGAAAAACAACAAATTATCAAAACGCTGCAAATAAAAAATCGTTATATTTGTGAATTATAATAAACATAAAGATATAAAAATTTAGTCAAGAGAACATCTTCTTTTATATTCACCATTTATTTTTTTTGAAAATTCATTATTAGGAACGCATGTTACTTGGCATGATGTATATTGTGAAGTAAAAGAAAATAGTTTCATAAATAGTTTCAAATTCAGTTATAACATGCAAAACAAACATACAAATGAAAAATATGGTGTTATGAATTTAAATCGAACTATTCACATCCACAAAACATAGGGAATGATGACATTGTTGATGACATTGGTGACACTTGTCTTTTAATTCCCATCACAAATACATTAAATATTGAGAAATGTGATTTGAAAAATGATTTCATAATTCAATCATGTAATACATTAAATTGTAAAACACAAAATTTTGAAGATGATGGTTTCACAATATTGTCAAATTATATGATAATGGATGAATTAAAATATTGGAGTATGCTTAGACAATTAAACGAAGAACAAAGATTAATATTTGATGATATCATGTATAGAAAGCAAGTGTATCATAATATTCCAATACATATATTTTTGATAAAAGGTGTTGGAACTAGTAGAAATTTTATTTTAAAATGAATAATTCAAGGTTTATTACAAGTATATTATAAATACCTACCATTAAATTTAACAGATATTAAAGCATTACTTATGGCATCTATAGGTAAAATTGCATACAATATTGATGGTCAAACAATACATTCAACATTGAACATACATGTTCAACAAACATTAACAACTATGTCAAATTTATAATCAGATTCTTTAAATAGATTCACATGTCGATATGAACAATTACAACTAGTTGTAATAAATGAAATATTTTTTGTAGGTGCAAGAATGTTTTGTGTTATAGACCACTCATAAAGGCCGATAAAACATATTCAAAATGAATTTTTGTGTGGTTTAGATGTCATCATGTTAGGTGACTTTTATCAAGCACCTCATGTTAAAGGTTGTTGGCTTTTATCTTCCCTTAATGACACTATAAATGCATTAGCACCAAACTTTTGGGAAAAAAATGTTAAATGTTATGAATTAACTTTAATCATGCAATAAATTAATACACAATTTATAAAACTTTAAACATTTCATACCTACACACAAACTTTAGAAGACATTCCATTTATATCAATTCAAATTTTTGTCGACAAATACCAAACATTTTAACTATACACCACATGTATTTTATACAAATATTCTAGTGTGAAAACATAATAATTTTGTGTTTAACAAAACATATGGCCCAACATTTAATTTTGAGCCTACAAACATTCATCATCATTCATGTCCATCATCATATGAACTTCTAGATGACCTAAGTAAATTTATAGGCTTACATACTACAATTTGCATCAAACAAGATATGGTAGTTGAATTATGTGTTGGAAATTATGCAACATATGATGGCCTTGTTAATGGAATTGATGGTCTATTCAAACCATCAACATCTTATCATAACAAAACCATAGTTTAAATATTGTTCCCAAATTAAAAAATAGGAGTGTTAGCTAGAAAAAAATCTACCCACCTTTATACATATAGTATTCAACCAAATTGGACACCAATTGAACCAATTATTGAAGACATAAAAATTAGCAAAAATCAATCTCATATTATAACAAGAATTCAAGTTCCAATTCAATTAATAGGAACAAAAACCATTCATTTATCACAAGGATTATCATTAAATGAGTTAGCTTTTGATCCTATTAATGTAAAAAAAAACTTGGATTATCGTATATTGTTCTTTCTTGCATATGAACAAAAGAACGATTATACTTATTAACTCCACTCCAACATCAAAACTTTCACATTGATGAATGTATATAGTTAAAGAAATAAATAAATAACTTTTGCAAATGAGACAACTTTTGTTCCTTCATTGAAAAACTTTTATCATTCACATGTTATTATAGGAACCCTCAATACAAATTCTTTACAACAACATTACCAAGATATAAATCATGACCACAACCTTCAAGGATCACATGTTTTATGCATTTTGGGAACTAGAATACAAACATCAAATGATGTACAAAATTTCATAAATACATTTCAATTTATGATGGTCATGGTTTGATAATGATGTACAACACACAAATGTTGTTACATTTTTATTACACAACAACATGTAATGAATAAAAAATATATTAACTACATTTAAGATAAGAATTCAAAGAAAAATTCATATAATATGTGTTTATACAAGTCATTCTTCATTGATATCCATATTCTTCAGCATAGTAGAAGCATTGATTCAAAACTCCCTAAATGATTGCCCATTCATTTTCTTAAGAGATTTTAATATTGACATTTCAAATGATAGCAATCATAAGAAAAATAAACAAAAATTAATAAAATTTATGAACAAGTTTGAATTAAAATCCCAATTCAAAAATATCACAACAAAAATTGGATCACAATTAGACCATATATGGTCAAATGTGCCAAGGAATGAATGCAAATAAGGTGTTTTAGAAGCATACTAGCCAAATTTTCACAAACCAATTTATATATCATTCAAACTACTAGACACACTTCCAATTTATGGTAATAATCCAATTATCTCCATTCATCTAATGTATTTTAAATTTTTGATTTTTATAAAAGACAAAACATCTTGTGGCATAGTCATATGGGAAAGATGGAAAGAGATGGCAAAATATGGCAAAGATGAAAAGAGATATACCAAAATATGCAATTGTAGTAGGCATGCAACAAAATGTGACAAAAATATTAAAAGTTCAAAAAGTCCAATAGGATTTCAATCTCGGGCACTACTGCATCAGGAGGACAAAACGGTTTAATGTTGTTATATTTACACAATAGGCTCCAACGAGTCACCATTTTATAAGGGGAAACCCAAAAAAAATTACTTCCCTCTTTCACCTCTTGGTTAAATTTTGCTAAGTCCTATTGTGGGAAATCACCAACCTAGCTATTTCGCAAATTTGAAAAGGAAAACTTTGGCTATAATTAGTAAATTTTTTACTTTAAAATTAATAATTGAAATATTATAGTGATCATTCAAAACACATATCATCTTAGACCAATATTATTTCCATTCATCTAATGTCGTCTTAAATTTTTTTATTTTTCATAAAAAGACATAGCCTTTTGTGGTAGAGTCACTTGTTTGTCACAACATTGAGATCTTTCAAATCATGGCACCCCTAACTAGATTCTTGCTAGCCTTGGAAAACCCTTGATGAATAGGGGTGCAACAAATGGTTTCATAAAGTTTAGACCAATTTGTAAGAGTTTTTTTAATATTGAACAACTCTATCACAAATAATTTAATAAAATAAAAACTAAAAGTGTTAGTGAAATTGAAGCGTTATTTTAAACTATTGAAAAGCCCTTGACAAGTAGGATTTTATGGAGGTGATTTTGCAAATTTTGACATAAGGTGCAACAAATATTGAAATTCAATTGGTTGAGTAATGAGTTCACACTTGAGGCCAATGGCATGCATCACAATAATTTATCATTTGAAAGTAATCCAAGGTGATTATAGGGTGGCCATTTTTGGCAACATGTACTATAATATACACCTCCTTAAATGGGATACATTTAATTTTGGGTTTCACTTTGAATGTTTGGGCTTTATATTTTTGTTTCAAAAGGTGAATATTAGTTTAAACTAAATATTTAATATTTAAATTAATGAGCCATGGGTATATTTATGGTATATAAAATATTTCAAAGCCCATTACTTGTTTCAAACTACACCAATATTTGGTTTGAATTAATCATCCAATAAGAATTTGAAATGCAATTAATACCACGATTCACTTCACGTTTTTTAAATCATATTCCATTTGAAAGTGATTGTTTGTCAAATTTTTAATTTATCACATACTTATGGTCAAACACCTTGAAAAAACTTCATTTCAAATATATGATAATTATCAAACTATTCACATAGTTCATAAACATGGTCCAATCATATCAAATCACAATGTTTTATAACTTCTACAAATTTCATAAAAGTCATTTCAATCATACATGAAGTATATTTGTTTTTTTCATGAACATAGTTACAAACATTTTCTTTGCACAAATATGTTTTAAAATCACACCATATGAAATTTAAAAATGTAATTTATTTATGAATTGACTTATTTTTGTTTCAACCTACCATAATATGCAAAAACATTAAGAAAATATTTCCTAATAATGATGTGGTTGTTAAAATATGAACACCTAGACAAATGGTACAACATGACAATGCCATTATTGGCCTCCTTTAGTTTGCTATCACCCTCCATACGGAGACTTATAAAATAAGTATGAAAGGAATACCTCCTAAAGTGGTATAACGTGTGTTGAATATTTCATCATATTTTTAGCTTGGGCTTAAACCACATCAAATCATTATATTGTTATTTTTTCAAACAAAAAGTTATAGGGTCTTCTTTAGTGAGAATGTTATGACATTTTTTCTAATCCTAATTTCACCACTTACATATTGTTGCAAATATCTTTAAACACATTCCAATGTATCAAAAACATTTAAACTTCAACAAAAAAAATTACGATTAATATCATTTTACAAGGTTGAAAACAAAATCCAAACACGTTAACATGAGCCAAAGTGTTTACTTTTCTTTCAAGGATTAAATTTTGAATGCATCCTTTTGCAACTTGTTTTTTTAAATAATTTTATTTGCCCCAATATATCATTTAAAACTATTAGTCATGGTTAAATAAATATGAAAATTTAAAACTATGTAGAATCCTTGCAAATTTAGTGCTTCATTTTGAAATTTTGAAACAATTTTGAAAAATTGTTTGTATTTTTTAAGTTTTAGAATTCCACATAAAAAAAATTATGAGTGTTTTTTTGGGTGTGGTATTGTTTTTATCATCTAAATTATTATTTTCCTCAAAATGTTTTTATCATATGAATTTTTTTTATAGTCCTTCATAAAATTGTGTCCTATGTAATAAATGTTCACTTTCAAATGTATTAAATAAAAACTTAAACTTAAAATTGGATCAAATGGATTTTTAATTTGAGTTTTTTGACATTCATATAAGTGAAAAAAGAACACATTGCCATGATTGTCATGGTTTCAAAAGGCAAAACCTAAATAAAATTATAATTTTGATTACTTCTGTTTAACATTTGACACCCTTTTCGACTTGTTAACTCGTATGAACCCAACGAGTTAATGATGTTGTTTTTGCTTAAAATTATATTAGGGATGTTTGAAATGGTGAAGGTTGGTAAAACTAGAAATGGCAAAACACAACACCTTTGAATGGGATTATATCTTACATATTTTATCTCTATATAAAAAAAACTTTTATGTCATTATGAGAAAATCACATTTATGAAAACCTCACTACCTTGCAACTATGCAACTAATGTCTAACCATGTTGCATCTTTTCCACTAAAATATGATGAATTCATTTTTATAAATGCCACATTATAAATTCATAAAGTTTTATTATAGTCACATATTAGTTGTATGATGTATATATGTAGCTATGATTAGAATATGATTAGAATATGATAATATATATAATTCTAATCAACATATTTTGATTTTTTTTTCAAGTTACACATTAGTTGTTAGGTGTAGTTGTTTGATGTAATTACCTTACAATTGAAATATAAACTTAAGCAATACGGTCCTACCACCGTGGCACATTGAAGGCCACATCATTGAAATATCATTGATAATTTTCGGTCATTGTGAACAAATGATCATTATGAACAACTATAGTGCAACTATATTACAATTTGGAATTTCAAATTTGAAAAGTTAAAGTTTGGGCAAGACATACAAAAGCAAACAACACGTGGCAATAAGTCAAAGATCTCTTCCTTTATATCAACAACCTTTACAAATCATTGTGAACAAATGATCATTATGAATTGTTGTTGTGCAACTAGATTATAATTTGAAATTTGAAAAGTTAAAGTTTGGGTGGGATATATAAAAATAGGCAACACGTGGCAATAAGTTAATAGATTTTTTCCCTTCCATCAATAACCCTTATGGGTCATTATGAACAAGTGATCATTGTGAAAAACTACAATGCAATTACATTGCAACTGGAAATTTGTAATTTGACATTTGAAAAGTTAAAGTTTGGGCAGAATATGTAAAATCAAACAAGTGGTAGTAAGGTAATAGATCTCCCCCTTTGCATCAACGACCCTCGTGTGCTTATGGCTATTTTCAAAAAGTTCTAGATGAACTTTCCTTAGTTCTGGTTTTTTAATAATACAATTATGATATTATGTGTTACATTGTTTTGTTTTATTATTATTATTATTTTTCAATTTAAATCTAAAGATGAAAGACAATGTTGCAAATCTTATTGGTCGTTAGAAAACATGGAAGCTTGAAGGTCCATGAATGTTGTTTTGTTTGACTTTACATTGAAAAAAAATGTTATGAAAACAACATCCATTTTGTTTGAACAAACTTGGTTTGAAAACCATACTTGATAAAATTATATAGTTTTAAGAGAAAATGCATGTGATTTGATATAATTTTGGTAGGTTATTTATTATTATATGCCACTAACCGTTTTGTTGTTGTTTGTTGTGTAGTAAACCAATTCAAAACATGTAAAAAAAAGAATGATAAAACATCTTGGTGAAAAAATATATCAAATGTGGTGAAATTTGACCTCCATATTCTAATTGTTTCATGCATCTCTAGTTTTGTTTTGTATTCACCATTGTGTAAGAGTATACACTATAGTTTGTTTGGATTGAAATCATAATTTGACGTGTTACATTGCATTTTATGTACGTTGCTTGTTAGTGCAAAGTTAGTGGCATTGTAGTTGTAAAATAGTTATGTTTAAATTGACAATATGGACATCCAAATGTTTTTTGTTGATTGAAAAAATATTTACATGTCGTTAGATTCATTTCACATGTGATGTTAGATCGTACGTAGTATGGAAATTTTCAAAGTGGACAAGGTGGTTGAGGGAAAATATGGCAAAAGATCAAATTACATGGTGAAAGCTAACTTCAATGCTTTGAGTATTTGATGCATCTTGTTTTGAAAACCATCATTGTGTGTAAATTGGAGTTTAGATTATATATAATTACCAATAGTATCATTTGGGAATTATACTTTAGTGGTATGTTAACTAAAGAAATTCATTTATGTTGCCATTGTTAATGGAATTAGTTGCATTGTAGTTGTAAAACAATATTAGTTGAGTTGGTAGTATGGCCCATGTAATATTATTTATGTGTCATTGAATGATTTTGCATGTGAGATTGAATATTAAGTTATTGCAATTTCAAAAGTAGACAAGATGGAATGAAAAAAACGTGGATTGTTCCATAGCAACAAAATAAGGGAAGGCATTTCACAACATGGAAATACAAATTTAAAGTTTTAGATGATAATATTTGATTTTTGATTACTAACCCTTTGTATGGGAATATGAGGACTTTTGCTATAAGTAGTTAAATAATACCATAAATTCATAGTCAAAATGTATTTCAATAGGATTGAATATCTTTCAAAATGCTCTTATAATGTAATTCTAACCTTGAATGGCAATGTATAAAATTTAAAATCAATTTCATATTGTTTATCAATATTGTTGGAATGTTATTCTACATTATGTAATATAATGTGGATAATTATAATGTGTGTGAAAGATCTATTGGACATGATGATGAAGAATGGTGACATGACATCACAATACATATAAAATTATTATGAATATCATTTTAACTTGGCATAAATTACAATCTACAAATAATACTAATATTACCTATAATTAGTTGCAAAATAATACCATTGTGTAATTGCTAGTTGTTAAAAAGTTTCAAAATTAGTAAATTTGGTTGCAAAAAAATATTTTATTAGTTAAATAATGATACATTTCCTATCACTAATATTTACAAATTGGTAAATTACAAATGAAAAGAAAGTTACAATCTAATTGTTGGAAAACATGGAAATGAAGTTATGTAATTGTATTCAAATAGTCATATGGTTTTAATTACAAATTAGTTGCAACAAACATCAATAAACTTTGCTCATTGATGGAGGAATGAAATGCCATGTTGGATTTACATTTGTTCCTCGAAAATTATTTGCGGTGCAAGAAATCTATGTGGATAGCCTAATTAAAACAAGTTGCACCTAGTTGCATGGAGTTGTGCATATTTGCAATAATATATGATTCCATATATGAATACAATGTGTTCATTACAATTGATGCAACTTGTCTAATGCAACACAACATGTAGAAATACATGGAGTTATAAATGACTATTGCAATTAGAAAATCAATTGTAAGGCAAGTTGCACAACAACACATCTTGCGTTTTGTGACCGGTTTAAAAAACAACAATTATTTTATTCAACTATGTTTATAACTACTTGGTGACAAAAATTATTATGTAGTTGCAAATGAGATCAAGATGCCACATGGCATCATGGTTTTGCAAGTATAGTAGCTTGTACAATTTTTGGATAAATAAATTATTATTTAAAACTAAAAATTCAAAAATGCCATTTTTTTCTGACTAACAGTAATGAATGACAATTCAATTTCTAATGATGATGATGTGGCATGCTACATGTGTCAACAAGGTGTAACAATTAATAGTCAACCTCATGATTCATGTCATTAATTGTAATAAAATTGCATTTATTGATTGGTCAAAGGTGTTCATAATGCTAAAACATGTTTTTTATGAGTTTTCCCATGCAACTACAATGTCTAACATGATTAATGAAATGACTAAAAATCTCTTTGGCAATTAATAATCAACCTAATGATTCATGACATTAATTTCAATAAAATTGCATTTATTGATTGGTCAAAAATGTTCATAATGCAAAAATATGTCTTTTATAACTTAAATGCAACTATAATGTCCAACATGATTAAGGAAAAAAATTTTAAAAATTTAGCAGTTGATAATCGACCTAATGATTTATGACACTAATTTCAATAAAATTGCATTTTTTGATTGGTCAAATGTTCATAATGCTAAAACATGTCTTTTACGACTTGTCCTATGCAACTATAATGTCTAACAAAATTACGGAAACGATTAAAAATGTTTTTAGTAACTAGTAGTCAATTTTATGATTCATGCAACTAACAAAAATGACAAAATAAATAATTATAATTACATAAGACCAATAATTTATTAGTCAAGTTTAGTTTAAATAACCTAATTTAGTTTATAATTTCATCACAATTTAGCTATATTTAGCCATGTATTGCTTCAATAGTGAACTTTATCTAATTTTTTTCTAATTTAGCCAAATATAACCTAAATATTCAAATTTAATTTAATTTAGCATTGTTTAACCATGTTTACTTTCGTTTATGTTAGTTTAACTATGTTTAGGTTAAATTACTATTTTGAATATAAATTACATTAATTTAGTTATATCTTAACAATTTTCAACCATGCTTATTTTAAATATTTTTGTTTAAAGGCGTTTAATCATGTTTAACCATGTTTAGCGAAAGTAATTTGTGTTTGGTTTCATTTAAGTGATTTTAGTCATGTTTAATTTAAATAATTGTGTTTAACCATGTTTAAACTGATTTAATTTATGTCTAGCCTAAATTAGCTTAATTTAGTTTAGGTCTACCTTATATTAGCCTAGGTTTAGCCTAGTTTAGTTAAAATTTAACCTAGTTATGTCTACCGTATTTTAATCTAAGTCTAGCTTAGAGCTTAAGTATTCTTCATTAGGCTAGACCAAGTTAATTTACTTTTAGCATAGGGAGTCCTAAGTTAACCTAGGTTAGGCTTGTAGGTAGTTTAGATTGACCTAACTCATTTTAAGTTAACCTAGGGAGGCCTAGGTTAACTTAGGCCAAGTTGGTAGGGAATAGGTAGGTTGACCTATGTCAATCTAGGGTGTCTTAATTTAATTCGAGGCTAAAAAATTTGATCTTTATACTTTTGTGTTTATTAGACATGGTATTAAAAAATATGATAGTGCAATGGATGAGGACTTGAACCCCAAGGTGGAGGTGAGAGGTTCAAGTCCTTATTCTTGCAACTTATGGTACTTAAACCATTCAACTTAGGTTAGGTAGCCTAATATAGGCTAGGAGGCTAAAATTTGTTTTTAACCTAGGCCACCTAGTTTTAGTTAAGTAGCCTAGGTTGGCTAGGTTAGATTGACTTTTGGCTAAGTTAACTACCTAGGCTAGGTTAGGTTGACTTTTGCTCATGGTGACGAGTCACAATTGAACCTATGTTTATAGATTTTTGACATATGTCATTTATCTATCAAAGTGTCTTTTGTAACTTTTAATAGAACAAAACAATTAGGTTGACATGGCATGCACTTTACACATTAAACCAAGGTCAATGATGACATGGAATTTTAATATTATAAGAAAATTTAAAAATCTTAATTGATAAAATGATTTGGGCTTTGCAATTATATGTCTTTTGTAATTAAATGGGTGAAATGACATGGGTTTAACAACTCAATAATCACTAGTCGCAAGTGTCCTTTTTAACTTATACATAAGCATATAGGCAAGTCACAAAACTCAAAATGTATTTTTTTGTTTTGAATTATTATTATTATTATTTTCATAGTGTGTTAAAATTAATTTCATTGATTGAAACATAATCAAAATGCCATAGTTTATTGAATTCATTCCATGTATTGGGATCATGTGTTTAAATTATGTGATTTTAGTGAATAATTTGTTTAAATCAATTTAATGATTGCCAATGCATTATTTTAAATTTTAAATTGCGAAGTGAATTTCCAAATTGTGACCATCAACATCCATAGTTTTGTACGATTATAAAAAAACTTGTACAATATCATACGTTACCATCAAAATATATTCAACACCTAGGGGGGGCACTTAGTGTAAAGTTTAGGATATACGTGCGTCAAACGACCATTTTTAAGGGGGGTATTAAATAAATGTCCAACTCATTTTTTATCACCCTATTATTATCTAATTTTCTAATATATACATATTAAAGTGACCCTATATTAATTATAATCCATTATTTCATATTATTGCATACCCTATATTATAATTAAATTGATTATTTGAAAAAAATGTACATTATTTTTTAACTAATTAACTTATAATTTTTACCCAACAACCAATATATTGCACCCTATATTTTTACTCACATATTTTTTTACTTTTTTTTACTAGTGTCCCCCTCATGATTCAATAATCAACAAATCAACATAATAGTTTAAGTTGATAAATTCACAAGACGTCAATGAAAATGGTATCATCGAAAAGTAATATACATTTATTTGGGAAATTTTCCCATCTTCGGAGATCCTCTTTTATTACTTTCTCATTTCCTATCATTTATTTTGCAATATTTAGATGCCATTTTTAGACAATTTGTTTTTCACATGTTCACATGAGCAAATAACAAGGGGAATGGAATTGTCACACAAATACATGACCATTGTTGTCAAAATAATGAAAAAAAACCTTGCTTTTAAATCTATAATTAGTGTTATAATTTCAATGCAAGTTTTATTTTTGTTTCCATTTTTGTTGCTAGATTCTTTCAACTTTAGGATCAAATTATTTCATACTTAGTAATCATTAACCCAAGCATTTGAAATCCTAATCCAAGATTTCATTCTCCACCTTTGCTCGCAAATTTTCCTTCATGTTTCAAAGTATTCAATTCTTTAAAGTTTTATTCCTTAAATGTTAAAATTAAGGTTTACTAGTTGAACTTTAACTTTGTGAAACCCCATTCCATTTCTCTTGTGATTCCGCTCTTCTTTACTTTGTCAACAATGTCGATCATTGATGCACTAGCTAGCCTCCATTAAATGTTACTTGAATTTTTTAAAATAAAAAGACTAATGTTTAATATTTAAAAACAATTTCAACAAAGTTTTAAACCTTTTTCATGAGATACATTTAATAATGCTAAACTAACATATTGAAGTCCAAGATGATTTTTTGGGAAAGAACTCATCCATTTAAATTGGATTTGTAGCCTTTTATAAGTGTCATTGTAAATTGGAAAAGGAGCCCATTCCAATTATGTCTAGCATGGCACATTAGTTTATTTTCCTACAAGTTTTTCAAGACTTTCAAAGCACTTCCATGGTTTATAATCAATTTGTCACTTGTGACTAAAACTTTCACTCTATTAATGATGTATAAATTATGAATTGATTGGTTGGGTCATAAAGCTCCTTGTGATGAAATGTATGTCGTTAAGATTTGTATGGGTAGACAAATTACATTTGGCATATTTCCTTTCATATGGAATATGAAATTATGAAAAAAATTGATAGATGATTTGATGGATAAAATGAATGCATCCTATCAACGCATGTTGTTGAAATAGAGAGGTTGAAATATGTGTTTAATAATAAATTTTTATTAAAATTTTCTTTTACTTGCAAGGATTCAAAATACATGAAATGCAATCCATAATTAAATAGGGGTTGAATATTATGAAAAATAATATGTAAAATATTTTTAATTATATTATTCAAGTTTGGATAATTGTTATGATTGGTATTGTTGGGCTAAAACAAGATTATTAAAACACAATATTATGTCGCATATGGTGTTTCAATGAAATTTGATATAAAAATAACTAAATTTTTGATAAATTGTTTAAGAACCATTAAAAGTTGATGATTGATTTAGATTTTATTCTTCAAAATTTAATAATTGACATGTGAAGATTTTCTTAAATTAGATGTAAATCATGGGTAAGAATGTTGATAATTGTGCTCAAAATTGTAATGTAGATTATCAATTTTAAATTATCAATTACATGATAATTGTGCCTAGGTGGAGTTGGGTGTCCTATTCATGCACTTCTTCAAGTGTATTCCTAGTGGGATAGGTATCCATCTATTGATTTCATTTTCAACATGGTGAGTTTTACTTGTAATGTGGATTGAGGGGGAAAGAACACATTTGAGATGTGAATTTTTTGCATTGGTCTATTCAGTACATTACAAATAAAGGGGGGACAAACATTGGGGCGGAGTAAAATATCTAACATGTAGGTCCAATACATGACCTTGCAAATATCCATCTTACAATTGTGGAGTGACATAAATCACAATATCAAAATCAAATCTTGAACCAAGTCCATGGAAAATGTTATCTTGCACATGACAAACCTACATCATTAAGTAAAATAGTACATTGCATTAAAAAACCATGTAAAGGCTAGTTGCTCATCAATAAATCACACAAAAGTTGTTGTAAAATGAGCTTGACAACCCCCACATCACAAAAAATCCCAAATGTTCAATTATCCATTTTATGTTTTAACCCACAAATGTATAATTGTGCATTTGCAAACAATCCAAATAATAGTATCATCACTTTTGGAAAATTGTTTCATGGGGCATGTTTTATATTTAAATCAATATTCAACAGATTTTTTTTTCTTGCAAAACAAATATTATCTCAATTGGTCCATATCCAAAATATTTAATCATTGCAAATTTAGACATATGTTTTTTCAAACAATTGATTGTTTTCAAATTACAACGTTTTGTTTTTTGGTAAATTGAAACTTCACACCATTTTTCCCTCAAAGCAAAACTATAGTTAAATTTGTTTTGAATATCAACTAACACAAGTGTATATTTTGAAATTGTTGTGTTTTTAAAACTAGAATGATTAAAATTTGATCACAAATTTTGATTATCAAGAATAATCCAAAATTTGGGATGAAACAATATAATAATGATAAAATTGTGTGAATGCAATTTGCAACATAACTTGAATGGGTTAAAATAACAAATTGAATGTGTTAAAAATATTAGTGAGATTACAGTTTGTATTTTTTATTAATTGGAAAAAAAAATTATGAATAGAATTTGCGCCTACCACATGCCCTTAAAATGTCAATTGCATAAATTGAATAAACACATTAAGATTACATGTATTAGAAATCAATGACACATGTTTTGAATAGTTGTCCTTTCATGAACTGTAATTTTATTTAGTCTGTTACCTTATGAACACAAAATATTCCCAAAAGATAAAAATATTTTATTCAACATTATTCATGAAATAAAGAGGATATTATGTCCGCTTGTTCATGGTTACCCAATTAGGGTTATGGAGATGCATATTTCAAGGTTAGGGAGTTGGCAAGATGGTGATAAATTATGGGTTATGGTGAGGGTGAATATGAGGCAGTGATGATCAAATTAGTGGAGTGATGAAGATGAAGTCAAGTTGCTAGGAAAAGAGAAGTAAACAATTGGACCATAGGATTAGACAACTAGTTGATGGGGGGCATCTTGCATCATTTAAGATGAAGGAAAAAACAAGGTTAAAGGGGATTCAATGTATTTTATTTAGGATTACAAAATGAAGCTTAAAGTTTTGTTAATTGACAAACATGTTAAGTAAATGTTTAGATTACAAAGTGCGAATGACCAAAAAAAAAAGGTGTAAATTTTATATTGTATACTTGTTATAAGGTGATTGTCATAAACCTCACCTAGGCTTGGGCTTCCAACCAAAGTTGGGGCAACAGAAGGGAAATGGGTCAAGAATGGAACATGACATGGCTCAAACATCCCTTGTGAGGTGATTGGAAATTATGGGAAAATGCAAGGGCGGAACTCCCATGATTTTGGTGAACTTTTTGAAAGTTGGAATTCTTTCAAAACCTTTAGGAGAAGCTTTAAGGGACCATATTTTGCTCAAATCCAATGTTCTTTGGATTGTTGAAAAAATCTTGTTGATTACTTCAAGGTGTAATGGGTTCACATTTTGAATTTTTTTGCATAGGTTGGTGATTTGGAATATCAAGATAAATATCGTGAAAATGATTCATGCCCACTTAGATCATCATTCAAAGGAACAAACAATATGTAATTGGGAAGTTTGATATAATGTTGGAAATATATCTTCAAAGGCTACAAAATAGTGTACTTACATGAAAAAATTGGTTAAATTATGTGAAATTGTAAATAGGCTTCCAAAGTTGCAAGACAACAAAATAATTTTGATTTTTGGGAGGTGATTTGAAAGTCTTGGGAATAAATGTCATTTCAACCTAAAGGCCATGATGAACTACAAACATATTAAAAAAAACAAGTTATGCCTCTTCCCAAATCTAGGCCATGGTGAACCTTGTGAGTTTGTGTGAGCTTCCAAAATTAATCCATGGATTTCAATTGATTTCAATTCCGCAAACAATCCTTTTTCTTTGGTTTGGGCAATTTCATTCATTAATCAATAGTTTGACTTTAGGATACAACTTGTTTTAGTATTCATTTTGAAGTTCTTTCCCCTTTTGTTTAGTTGTGAAAAACCATGAAATGTGGTTCAAGATTTTACATTATGTTATTAGAATTGGGATTACTTTGTCATTGATACCATTGACCTAGGGGTGAATTAGTGATTGACGTCAATCAATAGATGAATCATAGTAGGTCATTTAAAGGGAAGAGGAAGGTTGTATTCAAAGCAACCTTGGGACCCCAACATCAATTCAACTTCAAAAGGAACAAAACACAAAAAAAGCTTGACTAAGTCAATTTGAATAAAAAGGAACATGAAAAGGGGATGATCTTGTATTGATTTAGGATGTCCAAGACATATGAACAAAGATTGAGTGTGGTAACAATAAAGGTAGTTGTTTACAAATGAGATAAGAAAACTAAGGTGGATACAAAATTGGAAAAAATTGCATGGATGAGACAACATGTGAAAAGCGAGATCAAATAAAAGTTTCTGAAAGAAAGTTCAAAAATGCAAGGGGGAAATTGATTGGGTGGGCAAAGGGTTACCAACCCTTCGTTGTTAAAGTAGTTTGAAAAAATGTTAAAAGGGATTTTGGCAAGATCCATGTTTTTCTGGGTAGACTACTAGGCCCAAATTTTCACTATTAGTTCTTCTATCTTGACCATTAATTCTTAGAGAAGCAAACTAAACAAAACGACACATAAGATGTTACCAAACAATGTCTTTTACTATGTTTTTTGAACAATGCAAAAATGACATGTTAAAAATCATGAATTAGAGTGCTTCAAATGTGTTTAATAGTAATAAATGCGTTGTAGGTTTTTTAAACATATGTACAAATCTAAAAGTATGTTGCAAACATTTTTGAAAAACTTGTTGGAATGTCATTCATTATTATATTCCTATTTCACAACTATTGAATGTTAATACAAATGGTATCATTAATGCATAATATGCTTTTGAATTTAAATATTAAAAAATCAAATTCAAATGACACATCTAGTATGACTATTTTGCACCATAACCTAAAAATGAAATATTTAACCTACATTGATTTGTTAGGAAATCATGATTCATGATTAATATTGAGCAAATATGTCTTTTACCCAAATTATCCCCAAGTAAGAAAAAAATAAATTTTTTTATTTATATTTACACTTATTTTTATTATATTGTGGATTGATAAATTGGTACATCCTTGGACTTACTTTATTGGTAAACTTACCTTGTTACTATAAAGTTTTATTTTTATTTGAAATAAAATGACCAAAATGTTAAATCATCTTATAGTTTATATGCTTTCCTTAGTTTGAATTAGAAATTATGATGGTTTTTTTGAGTGATGGTGGCTTGTATAAGATATATGTAGTTTTCATTGAATTTTAAACAACAACAACAATATTATTCACCATCAAATTTGTCATTCTTCTCATTGGTTACCCTAAAGAAGGTTTTTAACCTATACCTTGAAACATATTTGCATTTTGTTACCATTTATCACTAAAAGAACACCTTGTACAAATCCTTTTCTTTTGTTTTTATATTTATGGTAATATGCATGTTTTGGGAATATGAAAACTTGCCATTTGGACGTGGATCACACCCATAGGTGCCAAAAAGGGCATTAGGTTCCACTAAAAACTACAAAGAATTGTGAATATGTCTATTTATTGTCATTTGAAAATCATGACAAGTTCCAATAAATGACAAATAATCTAGAATAATTCAAATTAAAAATTCATTTGATTGAAATATAAGTTTTAGTCTGAGTGAAAGACTTTTTGAAAATGTGCAATTAATGTGTTCCATAATGTTCGTTTTGCAAAAGGTTGCATGTTTTTTAAAAATCTTGGGGAAGTCGCTTCTATAAAAGGTTTGCAAGAAATGTTTTTATTAAAATTATTTAAAAATAAATTAACTAAATGTAAATAAGGTGCCTATAATTCATTATGAGAAGATATCTAGAATATATTTAATATATATAAAATTTACCTAAAATATTTCATTATTTCATAACATACCAAAAAATCCCCTTTTTAATTCAAGTGTTTCATAAAATATTTAAGGAATGCCCCTCCCCAAAATATAAAATACAAACTTGTTGATGGTATCACATGAAGAGGTGATAGGAAATTAGAAGTCACATTTTAAAACGATTTAATTTTTTAAAATGTATATTTTATATTTCATAATTACATTTGAAATTTCAATATGTATGAATTTCAAAAGTTTTTTACCAATAGTTAATAGGGCATATTGTAATGTTTTTTATTGACATATTATATACATATTCCATTTTGGTAAAAAAACATAAAAAATTCCTAAAATTCTTACAATTGAGGTGAAATGAATAATGCCAAGAAATTTTGCACCATTCAAGCACATCACATCATAACATTTAAACCTAAACAATCAATAGGAGTGTCAAAAAAATTTCTAAAAACTTTTAGCATTGCAAGTAGCCAAATTTGAAAAAACAAATCACCAGTTATTGAAAATAAATAAATAATTGCCAAAATGGTAAAGGTATTATGGTAATGATGTATTAAAAAAAAACTTTTATTGGGTTCTAAACCAATAAAAAAGAATGAATTATGAAATAATGACCATATTTAAATATGATTTGAAATTTTGATCAATTTTTAGATGAAGCGAGGAAAATGCACATTTTCAAAAATAAAAAAAATTCTCAAATTGATTACCACATGAATAGTGATGATTTTTCCCAATGATTTTTTTTTATGAAAGAACGATTTGGGACAAAAAGACCTCATAGTCTTTGGATTTAATAGTAATGTCATTGGCTCCTATGAGAGCAATTTGGCCCATTTAGTTCAAAATTCATAGCCATATTCATCCTCAATTGAGGTTGCAATTGATAAATTAATATATTTTGATATATGTTGTATATTTTCCAAAATTGCCCTTATATTTTTGAAAGATGATATTTTTGGCTTGTGTTGAAACTCGAGATTTAGTTATTTTAGAGTTATAATATCTTGAAGGATTTTGGTTTCTTTTGGAGGATTTTTTTTGAAGATTATATTTTTTGCATGTTGAAATATTTGAATTTCCATAATTCTTCTTCTTTTGCCTTATTAAAAAAAAAACTTTTAAAATGTAAATGGCAAGGCCACAATGTGATACACCCCTTGTTTTAAAGGGATTATCCTAATACCCTTGTGGCTTTTACCACAAATTTTTATATTATTTTAAAAATGCTGAAAATTTCAAAATTTATTTTTCTCCAAGACCAATTTTTTGTGAAGGAAAATACGAAATTTGTTTTTGGGAAGTATTCTGGAATGTTCTATTTTTTGAAATGGAATCTTCAAAATAAAAATTTATTATTGGGCAGACATGCGCTGAAGCTGCCCGTAACATGCGCTGATTTTTAAAATTTTAAATTATTATTATTATTATTTTTTGTGGTGGAAATGGGTCTCACATTGAAAGTGCCTATTTGAGAAGAAAGGACAAAAAATTCACCAAAAAAAACAAAAAAAAAACAAATCAAGAAAAAGACAAGTACCTGATCACGAGGAAATATGCGGTTACGGGCCGTCCGTGGGACGGAGTCCGTCGTTGGACCATCTGGCGGACGGGAGCACCGAAAGTCCGGAGGTCGGTAGCTTTCTCGTAACCGAAAAAAAAAGAACTCCGCCAGCGTCAGATTTCTTCATCTTCTTGGCCTTCAGAAAGATCATCCTTGACGACATTAATCATCCATAAAAAGAGAGTTTTGCCCGATAAATCTGAGCACCGTGAGCGTCCCTTGCCCCCCCCCCCCCCCCCCCCCCCCCCCCTCCCCCTCCTTCTCGCCTCCCCCACCCCCACCTCTATTCTTTTTCCTTTCAAAACCATTTTTTATACTTT
>Ga0116231_10005057_pt1 | contig 26264 bp, 22 predicted proteins | sample S1TSphgellanicum_2_FD_89695 | JGI IMG/M metagenome (GOLD analysis project Ga0116231, IMG submission 89695) | Host-associated microbial communities from peat moss isolated from Minnesota, USA - S1T2_Fd - Sphagnum magellanicum MG | ecosystem: Host-associated > Plants > Peat moss > Unclassified... | reverse complement strand
GTTGGTGGGTTTTTTTGTGTTTTTGGTGGGGGGGGGGGGGGGGGGGTTGCGGGGTTTTGTTTGGGGGGAGGGGTGTACCATGGGTGCTAGGATTTTTACCATGGTACCAACGTGAGTGTTGGCTCACCTAAGTACCCCTCCCCCTTGCTTAGACTAAATCAGGGTCTCTGAGTTCAAATTTAAATTTTCAATAGGTGGCTTGTTTCATTATGTCAAAGGGAACTCCCTTTACCTTGTCAGGCCAATTGGCTTTTCAGGTACATCCTAGGTCTAGTGGTGGTGAGGGAATGGGACAAGAAGGTGGCGAGTAGTGATGTTAGGAGCATGGGGTGAGGGAATGGAGCCATACACTTTAAAGTCTTATGAGCCCCACACTTGTTCAGCTCCAGTACGGTAATGACAATGCCCATCGCACCATGGATAAGAACTAGCAATTAGGGCCACTCTAGACAAGGGTCCAAGAACAAAAAGCCTAGGGACCAATTTGAAGCAAATTGAATCTTGAGTTGAACCATTTTCTCATATTAAAATTTTCTCACATTAAAAATAACATTTTTTCTTAAGGTACAATGAGTTGGAACTAAAGGCTTGGGGTCCAATTCAAGGGTCCAATGTCAAAAATGTGTGATTGACGTGTGATGATTGGGTTAACTTCTAGTTTCTCTTTTTTCTTTTTTTCTTTTTTTTCATGGTTTTTTTATTTTATGTTTTTTAAGCTTCATTTCTCCTCTTAGAGCAATGAGGTGTAAACTTCATTATCCACCCAATGTTTTTCAGATTTTATATTTTAAAAATTGTATCTTTCATCATAATGACTTTTTTCTTGATGCTCTTTTTTTGAATGGCAGCAAAGGTGTTGCAAATTGCATCATGGGTTTTCATGCGCTTGTTGCCATGGGCACAACATAAGAGGTCGATACCCATAAGGTCAATGGGATGTGTACACACACATAAGGGGAAATTTGCAATTTGAAAGGATGTGGTAGTCTAAGCCGCATGCAAAGTATTGTGAAGAAAATTGGGGATGATAATCAAAACGTTGGGAAGATTGGTCGAACTATAAATCAAGTGCTCACCCCAAGCCCAAAACATGATAAAATTCAAGCACAATTGGTTTCAAATATCTCGTAAAAGAGCATGTTAGAAAGGGTATGATGGTGTAAATGTTCCAAAATGAAATCTTGAAGATGAATCATTTGTTGTGCAATGAATTGTTCAAAAGGAGTGAGACACACCTATGCTAAGGGCGGTAAAAGATCACATGTTGCCCTTAAATGTTGTTGGAAAAGGAAGGTGTTATTGTCGATTCACGCTAAGGCTTCAAAAAAAAGGGACATTAGTCGACCATGAACCTACCCACTATGATTAAAGCCACAAGGGCCCAACTCCCTAAATAGGTTATTGGGGTGATGGTTGTCACCACATTTATGCATTTGTTATAACATGCCAGACCCATTTGAATGCACATGCAATCCAACATCACATTATTGTATGGTCAACTTAGGTTAACCTCGGTGAAAATGAAGTTGGGTTCCTTAAAAAACAATTAATGGTGATTGAAAATAATGTCATTTAATTGTTGTGAATGTTGTGGTGACCTAAACATTAAATTCAATTGTCAACTTTTGGTTGTCACGGTCGGTGATCGAAAATTTTTGGTTCTCACAATTGGTGACCAAATGTTTTTCGATCTATTTGACAAAAATTTCGGGCAAACCAAAACCTTTTGTTGCCCAAATTGTTTTCAGTCATCCAATCAAAAGTGGCCATCAATCCAATGATTGAACAAAAAACTTGGTTGTTGTCCAAAAACTTTTGAGCATTGTTCAAAAAATTCGATCATTAAATTTTTGGTCACCAAATGTCATGACCAAAACTGGCGACTGAATTCTTTTAGTCGCCTAGGTTGGTGACCGAATTTTTCGAGCAATGCCCAATTTTTTTGGGGGAAATGACCAAAATTCTTGTAGTCATTGGATCAACAGCTACTTTTGTTTTGCACGACTAAAATTTTTTTGGCAACTCCCAAAAGTTTTTTTGGTCTGCTTGAAAATTTTAGGGAGATTGAAAAAAAATTCAATCACCAATTATGGTGATCGAAAGTTGTGGCGACTGAATTTAGTTTCAATTGCCAATCTTGTGGTGACCAAATCTATTTTCAATTGCCACACATAATAAAGGGTAGCCCAAATGTATGGAAAATTTTCCCTACATCAGTCCTAATGGACATGATGTCCAATGCAAATTGGTTACGTCATGTTTGTTTTAACAACCCTGGTCATGTTGGTATGAACCTGATGCCACTTATAATTATTGGAAGAAAGGCTTGTTTATGGGCTAGAAATGTTTTATGGTTATTAAAGAATTATAAACCCCAAAGGCATTGAAACACATGAAGGAAGGAGAAGTAAAAGGAAACAAAAGAATCTATGAAGGTGGGAAAAGGTCGTGTGCAACAGAATAGATACGATGGTCGTTGCACATAACAATGAATTAAAATTCCAAAGGCTATGTAGACATCGCCCAATCTAGGGAGAAGGTCAACATGGTGAAAATCTTTTAGTAAAATATTTTTTATGAAGGATGATTTGAATGATGAGGTGCTTAATAGAACCCCTAAGATAATATAATTTTTTTATGGTGTGTTAAATTGGGATGGGGTGTCAAAATCAAGTGACAAGCTAGAAGGGGACCATGTTACACATTTTTTAAGTTGGATATAAAGACTTATCGCATGGACTTTAATCTGAAAATGTTCATATGTATAAGATACAATGGAAGGGGGTCAATTATGTGAATGTCATCTATAATGCATGGAAATAGACAAGAAAGGAAATGGCTAGTTATAGAATGTAATGTCTTAATGAATTATGACAAATAATGCCCCTCCCAAAGGATCACCTTGACAAGTTCCCATGGCAAATGGGATGACTATGATATTGCCATCACGATTATAATGACTATAAAACAAAGGAGATTCAAATGCATAAAATGCACAAATAAAGGGATAAGTTGTATAATGTCCCCACCTACTACACAAAGTTCTTGAAATATGACCTTTTTTGACACCAAATTGAAAGCATTCACAACATCCAACTAGAGAACAACCTAGTGAAGGTGAGGTCCAAGGTGCATTTAATGCCATGGATTATTGTTTCACATCCACCCTTAGTTGTTACTCCAAATTGGTGTGGGGAAAAAGGTGTAGCAAAGGCATCAAAAAATTGAAAGCATAAAATGTGGCTTTTGAATCGACACAATGCTTTCTCTATGGCAATGGAATGAATTCCACTTGAAAGCTTGGTCATGGCTAAAAACCATGTTACCCCAAGGATATGTGCAATTTAATGTGGAATGTGACATTATGCAATATGATAGCAAAGTTGAAACAATTGTGGGAATCCATTTACAAAATCTTCTAGGTAAAAATAGTTTCAAAGTTGTTCAACCATCCAATAAGGACCATTTGCAAATAAATTCAGCATGCATTGGAATGTTAGTTTAAAATAATAAGATGAAAGTTCAAGGTTTTGGTTTGGTTTAGAGTCTTCCAAGACAAGTGAGAGAAAGCCATCTGATTCATAATGTAAAACAATGAAAATTAAGGTGGTGTCGGAGGATGTGGGTGCAAGAGAAAATGGTGTCAGTGCATTTGTTTGAAAATATTCTCTTACACATCCAAGGACTAAATTTTGGAAAAGGCATTTATGAGTTGGAGGATCATGTTGGGTAAAAAACATTGAACTTAGATTTACTACTATTTAGTTTGGGCTTGTAAAAAAAATTCCTCCTACATGTTTTCCCAACCGCCTACTAGAAATCATTTAAGTTGGATCCTCATTTTCTTATGCCCAATGGGCCCCCCTTGAGGGGGCAAAACAAGGCACCATTGGGGTAACAAAAGGAGCAAATGTCAAGTTATCACATCATAGGGGTCTTGTGTTAATTTATCAAATGGAAAACGAAATGCCATTTATACATCACATCATAATACGATAGCGATGCAATGGTATAGTCAAAGATGATGAAAGCCACGATGGAAAGACCCAAGGACATCTAATGTTGAAATCTAAGCCCAAGCTGATGCAAGCAAGTTAGTAGTAAGGGAGGGTATTGGGCCGGGATGGTCATATAGGTTTACATTAAATGGATTGGATGTTTGATAAGAATGCTAATGATAGGTTAAACTTCAAAGGGTAAATAAATGCCCACAAGTGGGGCAAGTGGTTTTAAGTGGAGGTTGTAGGTGTGTTGGGAAGATGGGGGTAGGTTGGGGGGTCTAATCATGGGCAATAATAAGGGCTAACAAAGTGGAAGGGGGAAAAGGTCCTACATGTGCATTATTTAAGGGGATTGGGAAAATGTTAAGTTGGGGCTTCACATTTACACAAAGGACTAGGGGCTGGTAGGGGAGCCAATGAGTGCACTAAAAAAATCTTGTAATATATAACCATTCAATTTGCAACTACATGTGACTACATGCAACTTCTTATCATTTGAAATTATGTTTTATCATTTTTATAACTAGTCATTGTCTTTAAAATTTATGATTATTTTAATGAATATGGTGCAACTATTAAATTACACATCCTTCCATATTTTTAGCTTCTTAGATTTTTCATCTAATAATAAGCTCTTATGTTCATTTAATTGCAAAATTAGTTGTAATTCATTATTTATTATGGTGTGTTTATACATTTAATATACACTAAGGTTTTGTGGATTGCATTAAGAACATATTATATAGATTTTATTCAAAGTATATTAAACATTTATTAAGCTTATTTAACATATTAAACTACATTTAAATTATATTCCAAGTATATTAAATATATTCATGGTATGTTAAGATCTTTAGTTTGTATTCAAAGTATATCAAACATATATTTGACCATATCATGGGCATATTGGATTGAAAAAAATAATTTTGATTTTGTATTGCTCATTTAAAAATATACCATCTGTATTGAGGTATGATTAAATTATAGTAACAAAGTTATATTAATATGATATAATCGTTGTATTAAATGAGCATTAATTATTGATAAATGATTAGTTATTATAAAATATGAAATAATAGTTGGTTAATTAGAAATTTCTTAATTTCTATCAACAAGTTAATAATGTTATAAATAGATAATCTATATTTAATATTTATCAATCAATGATTTGTCAATAATTTATTAAATATTTAATTACTATAAAAAATTTAAAAATAAAATAATCAGATAATAATTATCTGATTATTCCTTATTTAATTAATTCTGAAATATATGATTAAATCTGAAATATCTCAATAATCTGATAGGTAATTAATTAATCAAGAGGTATGGTTAATAGCTAATGACTGGGTCAAAACCTATAATTAGGAGCCAAAGGGATTACTAAAAAGAAATAAAAAACCCTAAATTTTTTTAAAAATAAAAATGAATTTTTTAATGAAATATTTTGTAACTCGTTTTTAAAAATATTTAAATGTTTCTCAACGCATCACATTTTGTTAGTCACAATTGAATAAATATGAATTTTCAAAAAGTGTGGAGATTTTTTATAGATTCAATGTTTCATCTTCAAAAATGATCAAAATTTTAAGTCATCACCAAAAATTAAATTTTCACATTTTTTAGTTTTATTATATTTTAAGTTATAACTTTTCTTCATATACCATGTACATTTATAACTCCATTTGACATATAAGGTGTACATTTTCAAATGTTCTAAATTAAAACCAAAACTTAAAATTGGATCAAATGAATTTTTACTATAAATTCCTTAACATTCATATGAGGGGAAAAGAAACTAACTTACCATGATTACTATGGTTTTAAATGGTAATAAAAAATAAGTGTTTGATTTTGAGTAATTATGTTAAACATCCGATGCCCTTTTTGGCTCCTAATTCCTTGTTTTGATTGAACTACTAATGAGTAAATATTTAATCAGCTAATGAATTATAAATAATTTTTTTTTCAAAAATTATATTTCTAGTTCCTATTAATGATTAACTAAAACTGATTTAATTTTCACTTAATAAATAAATAACATTCATTCTATATATAATTTTTGTTTCATACTTAATTTTTTAATTAGTTAATATTTCATCAATATAAAGTAGTAATTATTTAGTATTTTACTAATTTTTATTAAACTATGTGATAGTTAATATTTATTAATAAAAAATTTCTGGTCAGTAGCTAATAAATATTAATCAGTTAATATTAATGCTTTACCAAAATTGATGTAATATCTCATAATTTATTTCATAATTTATTGTTAATATTCAAGAATTACCAATTAATTAATTAGATTTTTTTAGATAATCGATTAACACCCAATTATTTTTTGTTTAATTTGTTGATCACTAAAAATTTAAAAGGTTTATTTTCAGAGGTAAAAATAGAATTTTTATTTAAGTAATTGATGAAATAAAAATTTATTATTTTAGAAGTAATTGCCAAATTATTAGATATATTAAAAACCTAAATGATCAATTTGTGACTTGATTAATCAATTAGATATTTAAAAAGATTATTCTTGAAATAATTTATTATTAGTAAGTTCATTTATTACTATGAACCAATTGATTAGTTATTGGAAACCATTAAAGAATAATGATCAATGTTATTTCTAAAATTATTCAAATAATTAAACAATAATATTAATAAGTAGTTTTGTAAGTGGGTAGGTGGGTAGGTAATTAATTATTAGTTAATTAATTAATTATTTATTTATTTCCTACCTATTTTGTTGTATAATTTACAAAAGTAAAAACAAACACAAAACTTGTGGGAGAATCATTTTTAGTTGTAATTGAATTTGCAACTTAGGTGCAACTAATAGGTTTAACCCATATGTTTTATCTTTTAATGTCATCTTACAAAGTATATAAAAAAGGTGCCTTCTTTTTGAATTTCACATTAAAAAGCATGTGCCAATTGGGATGAGCTCAAAAAAACTTAATCCTAAAAGCAAAACATAAAATAAAATAAAAATATTTATATGGGTATTTTTTAACTCACTTATTTTTTTTACCTTCCTACTTATTTACCTACCTTCCTATTTAAGTAGTTAAATGGATAAGTAAGTAGCTTATTAAGTAGGTATGTATTTTAAATAGGTAAGTATTTTTTTAATGCATAAACCTACCTAACCACCTATGTAAGTGATTATTTATTTTTATTTATTTTCCAAAATTCAATCATATGCCATGTGGAAACTTTTGACTATACCATGTGTCACAATATAAATACATCTGGATAAAATAATCATAATGGTGGTTGAAATCAACATTTTAAAAATTATTTTCATAAAAAAAAATTCCAAGTGCCACATGTCAAAATTTCATTTGTACAAGTGTCATCATGTAAATAGTTGAAATTGGACCATGTTGATTTTTCCTCATTATATATTATATAAAATTATGTTAAAAAAATTTTCAAGTTTTTCCATGTGGCAAATTATGATTAAAGAATGTGTTGAAATCTATGGCCATCCATAATGGATGGGTTAGATTAATATTTCAATAATTTTTTAAAAATTGCCCAAAAAATTATTATGTTGATAATTAGTGGTAGGGGTATTTACTAGTTACAAAAGAATGGTTAATAGTTGCAAATGTTATACATTAGTTAAAAGATGGAAGTGTATACATTGACCATATACTTCATTCATGGGAGATGCAATGAGATCACATTAAATTATCATTTGTGATTAAACTTTCAATGTGACTTCATTTATGCAACCAAGGGATTTTTTAGTTACAAAATTGATTACAATTGTTTTTTAGTCACAAATTGTATTTGCAAATTAGCATTTTTCTACTAATGGTGGTGCATGGTTTATTAAAATGGTATAGGGAGTTGGTGGGTGGTGTCAAGGATATGAAGAACCACAAGAATAAAAATTTAAGGAAAGGTCTAAGTTTAACCTTTAATAAAGAACAAGACAAGATTATGCAATTCAAAAATAAAAACATAAGGATTAAGAACAAGAACACGAGATGTGCAAGACAAATGTGAAAACGAATTTTTATTATATTAACATATACAAACATGAACATGAAAAAAACATGATAAGGCTATGGTGCAAGATTGTGCTTAAAACTAATGTTGAACAAATTGAAAGAAATGAAAGGTTCTATTTTTATTTATACCCATTTGGAAACATAGCTCAAAGAAACTTTTAAGGAGGTTTCTATGTGTGCATCATGTAAAAAACCATTTTGAAACCTTCTTAACTGATAATCAACTATGAATTAACTCAAAGTTAATTAAGATTTAACTAGAAGTCAACTAGGAATTAACTAGAGTTGTATAGGATTTACTTAAGAGTTAACTATGACTTAATTAAAAGTAAACCTTGAATTAATTAGAAATTAACTAGGACTTAACTTGAAGTTGATTAAGAGTTAACTTTTACGTAATTAGAATTTAACTAAAAATTAACTAGAATCAACTAAGAGTCAACTAAAACTAAACTAAAACTTAATTGGAAGTTAATTAAGAGTGAACAAAAACTAAACTAAAAGTTAAGTACATGAATGAACATTCAAATGAATGAACTCCATGGCATTGGCATTTGTGACAGGTGGTGCATGGTTTGCATATGAAAGGGGGTGGACTAGAATGCGGTTGTGGTGGTGTGTGAAAGGAAAAATGGGCCATGTGAACTATGAGGTTTAATGAGACATGATGAACTAAGAGACATGGTACATTTTGTGCCCATGAGGAAAAAGGTTCATTAAGAGTGCAATTGCAAATACACCCCACTTTTTAAAAACTACTTATTTTAACTTGACAACCTTGAACCTATAGGATCAACCACACAAAACTAAGCAGATCAAAAGGAAAAATATAAAGAACCGTCACAAACAAGCAAGTCCTATATCAAAGGATAGTTGAACCCTAACTTTGCCACAATTTTGGACACCATCATCTTTACTTTATTGTGTTTAACACAACCTATACATATATTTGGATTGTAATAGAGTATGAAGTTAATTGAAAGTTCTTCTTAATTCATTTCAAATAGTAGCGATGGCAATGGGCATGAATTTTATAATTGAAATATTTCAGAAGCCTTCGATTTTGGTTGAAAAGGTCACAATTATAATCTTGCATTCCATTTGCCTTGATAAGATAGATGTAATAAAAATTTCATGTATCCTATTCAATTGTTTAACATCCCATGCCAAAGCCTATCCATTGGCACCTTTTTTTCCTTTTTTTGTAGAGTATTGTTTAATATATGGCCCCTTGTGGCAAGGTTGGTGTGCACATGGAAACTTAGGTTAAATTCACCCTTTTTTGGCAAATGGTTAAGAAGGTTTGCAAAATGGAGACCCTTATTTGAATTCAAGTTTTAGTTGTAAATCCTTTTTCCACCCCTCCAACAACATGACTCCCTACCCACAAGTCTTTTTAATGAAGTGTAACTTTGGGACAAGAGGGGGACTATTTTCATGTTGGGTTTGCCTACACCCCTACCATATATTCTTACAAAACCAAGACTTATAATAATACCATAAAACTACCCCCTTTATAAATTGCAAGTACTATTATTTCTATCAATTAATGAATGGGTGTGCCCACATTTTTTATCACAAAAGGAGCCATTTAATTGGCCCATCACCAATATTTTTGGAACATGGGGCACTCCCCAACATAGAAGCCTAAATAGGTTTTTTTCCTGAGAATAAAAACAGTTTTTCATGTCCCCTCTTCCCTCCCCCCGCTCCCCTCCCCCTTACATGTTATATACATGGAAATTGAACCATGGCCAAACAGTATGGGATAAAAAAAGATGTGTTATTGGGAAATCCTTAGGGAACACATTGAGAACTTGAAAATAGTTTGGGAACCTAATGGGAACACCAAGTAAGAACTTGATTGGAACATACCCAAAAACAAAATCCCCTCACCTTTCAATAAGCAACCATTTCATGTAATGTCCAAACATTTACCCACCATTGAATTGTTGGAACTATTGTTTTTCAAAATTGAAAGCCAAATTCCAATGAGTTTAATGCAATGGACTAAACAAAGTGAATTATGAACTCATCAACAAGTCCTTAATACCTATGTTTATAATTATTTTTTAGTCTTTTCTTTTCAACTCACTTTTTGCTTCATTAGTTTCATGTGGCCACCAAAACAACAATATGAAACATCTATTCATGTTTATCAATCATATTTTGATCAATATTTTAATATGATGGTATTACAAATCATTGATGTGTTTAATTTAGTATCTTTTTTTGAAATTATGAATTCTATTAAATAAAATTGCAATCACATCTAATGTTAACACTTAACTTTAACATTAAGCTAACATTAAATTAAAATTTTAAGCACAATATTAGTTAGCATTAACCCTAATGTTAACTAACATTTTAATTTTGATTCACACTATTTAGGTTAGTGTTAGGTTAATTTTAGTTCAGCATTGTGATGATGGGATTCACACCATCATCATCATGATACCAAAGACCTAGCCATTTAGTATGTTCCCTTTTTGTACCCATCATCAAAAGTGGTGTTCTCTTTGTTACACATGTTTCACTACTCCACTACACATTCACCATCAAAAGCTCCACCCACTGTTGCCAACTATGTATTTTTCCTCCCTTTCTCTTCATTTTTTTGGTAGTTGCAACACTTCCCCATCTCTTTAGCATTTTCACACACACATAATGTTTTTTTGTTGTTTTTCTCTCCCCCTTCCCCTTTTGTTAAGGTAAGTACCAACAACGAAATAATTATAAATTCATAATATTTATATAACTATAGTACTTGTATCTCCAACAATAGCTACAATATCAATAACTACGTACTTAACATTATTGTTTTTATTTTCTTCTTTTAGGTTTTTTTCACAATGGCTTCGTTTGCTTTTGTGGATGTAGACTCACTAACTAGCAACTACATGTGCATAGGAGGTGATGGTGCAAGAGGAGGAGGAGCTACAATAATTTGCATTGATGAACTTTGACAATTAACAAACATTTTTCATGCCTCTAGAACTTGTTTGGACAAGCTTTACAAAAAAATAAGTAGAAAGAACTTTTTGATGCTAGAGTGAAAACCTTTTTTCTCTTGCAATTGTTCTTTTTTTTTTTCTTTTTTTTAAATTTGTTATGTAGTTCATGACAAAGGTGGAACTATCAACAAAAAGGATTCAATAACATTTACAAAAGTGAAATTAGAACTTTTACATTGTAATCACTCTTATACAACCAACATATCAGATATTTTCTTACTTCTTTAAGGTGGATGCAAGTTAGAATGTCCATAAAATCATGTAAAGATGTAGTTTTTCCTACACACCTAAAGGTCATAATGTATGGTGCATGAATATGTCATAGGATTCATTTTTGAAGGACTCAATATAATGATGCCAATTACATTTACTATTGAAAGAAGGAAAAAACTTTCAAAAAGATGTAAACACTTCAAATGGGGGACTTTTCAATTTTGAAGTTAACAATTAAACAATACACGAAGAGTATGCATATGGACTTGTAATCTCTAGAATCTTAAATTTAATTAATTTTTTTTTTTTTTCCCACCCAAAATTTGATGACATGTTGGAGAATTCAATGTGTGTGTTTTCATGCCCATCAAGGAAAGGGAATGGACTATTATGGACTTTCCAAAATGCCAAAGTTTTGAATTTTGTAAAGTCCTTTTGGAGGTGTTTTATGGATAATTTATTCATTTCAACTATTGAAAAATGATTATTTAGCCAATTGGAAGGCTTGCCCAAAATCAATTTATGAAAAAATCCAATTTCATTTTGATGTTAAATGGCTAGATGACGTCATATGCCATGTTTGCTAAGCAAATCATTTGAACAATTGACGATTAAGGTTTTTACAAACTCAAACAATTTCTTGCTAGTGCTTTCTCTCACACCTTGGACACAAATTAAGTTTAAAGAGGTTTTCTTTCCATGAGTTGTGCTCCACTTGTGATCCACTGGACATTAATTACATTGCGATCTCTTGTGGTGCCAATGACTCATTACATCTATTACATTACTTTATTTTGTGCTCTATTTTTATTTGTTTCATCAATTACTATGATACTTTGCATTCTAGTATTATGTTACATCAATGTTTATTTCTTTATTGTTTGCCAAGATATGTTTTTGTTATGCTAAAATTGTGGGTCAAGTGAGGAGGTTGACAACATTAGTTTTGTGGTTACGCAATTGATTCCATTGTTTCATTGTTTTGATGCCTATGGTTATCTTACAAATATTACCACTTTCCATCCTACTACTTTTAATGTAGGAACATCACAAAGTTTGCCAATTGAAAAAATAACTAGGGATACTACAACTTGATTGAACATCCTTTTCCAAAGTGTTTCATTATTTGAAGTAAAGGATTTGCTTTCTTATTGCATTGATGAGTTAAAAATATTGGGTGATGTATTGTTATACAAAATAAGCTTGGAAAATCAATAGTGGGGTCTAAAGGTTTTGCCTTATTTAGAATGTATGAAAGGATTTGTGTTTGATAACTAGATTTTATGTTTGAAATCTATTATTGGTAGCAATGTTTGGAGAACTTATGTCCATATTGGTGGCTAGTGGATATTGTGTGTTAAGTGAAACATATAGACTAAGTGAGGCTCAATTAACTTCTTGAATTTATTTTGTGTAATTTTTGTCTTTTTTGAAGCTTAAGGGTTTTCACAAAAGCTTTGTATGTGCTAGTTGGTTTTATTGTAGCAATGTACCTAGAGGTGTTCAAAGGTTTCACTTGTATGCTTCTTTGTGTTCTTTGAAGCTTTAGGGTTTTCACAAGAGCTTTGTATGCACTAGCCTATGATTTTGACAATGAGGCTTGATTTTGTATGGGTCTTTATCTTATTTGAGGCTCTAGGGTTTTTTTGGGTATCATTCCTTATGTTTTATGCATGCTCCAGTTGTGGCAGTGAAGTTCAATGGGTTCCAAAAGATTGAAAGATAAGAAGAATCATGTAGGATGACCTTCATAACATCAAACTGAAAAAGCACAAAGGAAGGCAAGAGAAAGTATGCATGTGAAACAAAATTGTTTCCATGCAAACAAAGTTCAGGTGAAGTTGTAAAGACAAGAGATAGATGCAACTCTTGTTAAAGCTGAGGTTGTCATGGAAATTCATGAACGTTGTTGGTTAACAAACATTATTACTGATAGTATTTGCAAGGTTTTTATTATTTGTCCAAGTCCCATGAATAGGAAATTCGTCATGGAGAAAGTTTTGTTTTTTGCACATGTAAGTGCTGACACCCCAGATTACATGTTGTTTACAAAATTAATTTTGCTCAACAAGAAGTGTTGGCTGGGGTTAATCAATTTTTAAAAGAAATAAAACAAGCAAATTCCAATGCCAAGTTAGGCACAAAACATTGCATACTTACAACTAGCATTAATGCAAGACCAACCTTGTCAATGAGAGATAATATTGCTAGAATTTTAGGTGTGCACCATCATATTGTGCTTAATGCAATGGAGAGGCCTAAGGTTTTTAGTGACTCTAGAGCAATGTTATGGACATTTTCTTTTCAAAGGATGGGTGTACAAATGAAGACAAGGATGTAGCAATAACTTGGTGGGCATTTGAAATTTGTGTGAATCCAAACAAGTGAAATGTTACAAGGTAGCACATAGAGGCATGCATCTATGACAAAAAGTCAACTGATTATTTTATGGAAACAAACGTATATAAGTCCACACTTCTTTATGCACTTTTAATTTGTGATTGATTGTATCTTTAAAAAAATCAAGTAGGAATGACCTAGGTTTTCCTTCATTTTCCATTATATAGCTCAGAGAACACTCACTAATATTGTTTCCATACAAGGATTACTTACATCCTTGTAGTGTCTATAGTTACATTTTGAATAATTGTGTACAAAGGTCTCCTTTTCATGATTCATTATGTGTGCCAAAATAGTAGTCAACGATTGTCCCATTACTTTAGTTAAAAAAACTAGAACATAAAGTGGATTGTGTAGTGAATTTGACCACTTTTACTGGACTGTGTAATTGATTTGTCCATTCTCTATGGACTATGTAGTTGATTTGTCCATTCTTTGTGGATTGTGTACAGGATATGTCTAATCCTAATGGATTGTGTACTAGTATATATTGTGCACTCCTAGTGGAATGTGTATTAATTTTGTGCACATCTAGTGCAACTTCATGCATTGTATTCATACTTTGTGGACTAATCTCACAACATTATGTATTATTCATATTGGTTATGTGTATTATTCAAGTACTTCATAGCACGAAAAGTAACCACATTTTTTTTGTTTAAACAAACAAATTTGATGTCAACCATGCATGTGTAACAAGATTTGATCTCAACATCCACAAGCAATCAGATTTGATAAACTAATGCCAATTTATTTTTTGAAAATTTCATAACTTCAAAAGCCTAGAAAAATGACATCACAAGATTCCATTTATATCTCATTCAAAATAACCCACACATTCTTTGAATTTAACCACGTGAAAATTTTTCAATATAAAAGGTTTAGGAAATCAATCAAGTGATCAATTCATTTAATACAATGTGACTTCATAACCCACAACAAAATAAATTAATAAATAAATGTACATTGCATATAAGTTTTACTAGTTCTTTTAGAGTTTTTTAAAACATGGACAAAATGTTTGAACCAAATTAGATGTTGATTGCATTGAAAAGATGCACAAAAATTTCCACAATAATCTAGAGAAAATCTCATTAACTTCCATAAAGATGGGAAAAGGTTGTTTCCAAAGTTTGGAAACAAAAAAATTTGATTTTTTTTTTGTTTGCCTATTGTGCTGTTTAAAGCTATCATCATTACAAAATGTGGATGCAATTCATTAGTCCTTGTTCACTAAACCAATGAATTCACTACATCCCCACTAGGTCATGTTCATTGTGACTAATGAATTAAGTCAAAATCTAGTGAAATCACTTGGTGTACATGGACACCTTATAATTTCCTCCCCAATGCCCCCATCACACACCACCATTTTTAATCTAGATGGAATGTCCTATAACCAAAAACCCCATTCTAAACTTAATTTTTACCCAGGGGTGGGGTCTCAAAATCCTTTATGTATCAAAATGGCATCACATTGTCACCCTTTTATACTAGTTTATAAGTTAGTTTGGACCCTCTTATTTCACTATCACATGGACACAAAATGGATGATATTGATGGTTCCATATATAATGTGGTCAAAATCATGATGAGTTATTCATGTGATGTACATAATTATTAAAAGTTCAAAAAAACAACACATGAAAACATCATCTGCTAGTGATCTTCTCTATATGTCTATTGTAATGTTAAAAGCAATGTTGAAATATAGTTTAAATGTTATTAAAAACTAGTTTTTATGCAATTCACATTTTTGGTGGGGATATTAAAAGCAATTTTTACAACAAGTTCAACACTAATAAGGCCACCAGTGGTAATGAAGGTAAAATCTATAACTTGCAACTTATTGTTGTTCACAACTCATGTTCATTAAAGCTTTGTTAATCATATGAATGTAAGACCTAAACAAGAATTTATTGTGCTTTACTTGAAGTCTTTATCTTATAACTACTTCAATATATATATATATATATAATTTTGATAATTGAAACATGAACTATTTTTTATTTTCCTATAATAATACAACTTGATACCTACCTCCCAATCACATAAAATGCAAGTTTACCTTTCACACAACTTGAACTCAAATACTCATGAGTTGCCAAACCTTAATAATTCAATATAGATATGTCTATGTGAAGAAAAATATGTCACAAAATTGTTTGCACACACTTCCAAGACCATGTAAAGTAAATCCTTTTGTGAAGCTTTCAAGTTGTAAAAACACTGCAAACAAAGAAATTCATAATTACACTCAAAACAATGTACAAATAATTTATATTTTAATCATTCCTAGTTGTATGAAAATTGGAAGCATATAATAGAAATAAAAGAATCATGAAATTCCTTAGTGTTGTCAAAGCCTAAAGGAATATGTATCTTCCCATCTCCTTTGAACACATTTAAAACTTTTCTTCCTATGTACATTGATGTACTTCATTGAAGTTTTGTGCAAACTTTCCCTTCATTCTGATGTAGTATATGGCACCAGAAGAAGCTTGAACATGCATGTAATTTAGATTTCACACCAATGCCATTGATTTTCTGATAACACAAACATCTCAAGCTTTAATTCCATTTTTGAAGTCAAATATGAACTTTAAGTAGAAAACATTGATGGGGAAATGTCCATGTCCACATAATAATTCTTCAAGATACTAAGAGAGAAAGATTATGGTGGCATTGGCAAGATTCCTTTGTATCCCTCTAGCTCATAATCATGTTCATAAAAGAAATTTATAGAACGTTTCATTCTTTATAATTACAAAACAGACCCAAATTTTATGAAAATAGTAAAACCCACTAAATGATTAAATTGGGAATGGATTGGCACATAGATTCTAGTGCATATTAGTTCAACAATATTCATGGTTCAAATTTGCTTTCTTAAACAACACTCTCAGTGCTATTTCCCAAGTTGGCATCCATGACACACATGATTAATGACAAGCAATTTTATGACACCATTAACCATGATGTTCAAAGTAGAAAATGTAATTCATAATTGTTGAGGTGAGTTAATCGTTGATGCTAAAGTTGGGTGGTTGTTATTTGCTCATCAATTGATTTTTTCATAGTTCGTAGGTGTGTTGTTTTGTGATCATTAACTTAGGTGAAGCTTGTAAAGACCACTATGGGGGTCTCTACGCCTTGACATTGCTATTTGCCACTCATTTTTTTTTATTATAAGACATTTTGCATCAAAGAAAATTATGAAACATGTGTTTGCTATGAATCTAGTTGACAAGATTTTTCTTGAGACATGAAATTCAAAGAACATTTGCGATGTTCTTTATTTCACCAATAGATGTTTTCATTTGAACATTGCTAATGTTGATTATTTGGTGAGTTTGTTAATTGGTAGTCCAAACAATAATCGCATAGGGATTTTTAGATTATTGATAACAAACATTTCACTTCTAGTAACATGTTTGGAATCCTTCAAGTCTACATACCAATGAGGATTAGAATGATCTAAACTTGTTACTATTACTTGAAATAGGACGCTAGTGACTAATTGATCATGTTCTATCATCTGAACTAGCTATTATTTTATTGCATTAACAAATTGCCAATGCTATGGTTTGAATTTGAGCTGATGATTAGCTTCAAGTTTTCAAATATTTGCTTCACATTCATCACATTCCTTGAGCCAATGTCCGTTGCATCCACAATACAATGTCAACTTATGTTTCTTATTGTTTGAGGATGATTTGACAAACCTCCTTGTCCTCATGAATAAAGCCTCTTCATCTACCTTGAAGCCATACTTGAAATGACAATGACTATCCTTGTGAAGAAGCTTCCAACTAAGTTGTGAAAATTTGGTGGGTTTCCTTATCTAGATATTGTTTATATGAATGAATCATAAGAATTAGGAATATGGCTTTCACTTGTCAATACGACAAGTCTTGGTGAACAACTACCTGGCCAGCAGTTTTGACATTTCTAGTGAAAAGATTTTGATCATTGGACTCATTGTTGGTAGAACTAGCTATTTCATGAATGGTGAGAGATGAGAGTCATGGGGCTACAAAGCCTAGTTGTGCTACTACATCCTAAACTCTTTCTCTAATGAGATGACTTTTGACATAAAATTTTCAATTGTGATAGTTAGTGGACCCAACAAGTTTATTAGAATCTAGGAAGATTGTCTCTTGAATGGTGGCCATCTTTCACTACTACCAGCTTTCTACAACATGTAGTGTCTCTATATTGGAGCTAAGCTGACATGCCTTTCCTCATAGATCCTAGGATTTTAGCATCATGCACTCTAATACCATGTAATACCATGTAATTTTCCAATAATAATTCATATTTAAAAAACACAACCAAGCACACTAGAAAATTGGAACCCAATTGTTCAAAGAACAGAGGCTAGAGAGCATCATTAAACACCAAACATGTAGCGAAGGAGAAGCAAATCAAGACATAAGAACATAATTCATAAGATCTTGCAAAGAGGAAATTAATCTACTAACTTAATTGGGAGTCCCTTCTGAACCACAAAGGTCAAATGAACAACATGTTTAAATAAACAGTCCAAACAACCTGGAGCCGGACTTAGTCTACTTAAACAAATTTATTGGAAGCTAAAGTAGAGAGTGAAATTACCAACACTTTCATATGCAACTTCTTGCATGTGGAGGCAATTGTAATTCACAATTGTCCAATTACTGAACTTTGAAGCCCAGGTTTGCTTGCCCATATGGTTGAAAGTAAAGCTTCTTTTAGGTGCTTTGGGTATGAGAATAATAAATGTGCTTTGTTCAGTTTTCAATGGAAATTTTCAATGCTGAATTGTTGTTTGGTTGCTGCAGCGATCTCACTTGTTCAGTGTTCATTTTTGCAATTTCTGAGGCTGCTCTTATATCCTTTACATCTGGTTGCAATAGATGTCTGACACTTACTGATGCAGGCCAACTCTAGTGGGTCAAAAATTTTGAGGCTTGTGTTCAGTTCAATGCACTAGTGAGTTCTCCACAGAAAATGTGGTCAGTGGGTGAAGGTATACAGGCATGGACAATGACCATGCCTCAAAACACAATGCACATATTTGGATATATATTTTATTGACTGCCATTTGCAATCTGGAAGTTCAAGAGGTGAAAAGACAATTTGTAGGACTTGTTTACAATGCACTCCTACATTTAAAGCCAGAAGCATGTGTACAAAATAGTCTTCAAAATCCTTGTTTGGTGGAAATACAGGAAAAAATATAATCATCTCACAATCTCATAAAGCATGACATGATATATTGATGTTCTGTTAATCTCTTTGTCTCGATGTTTTCAAACAAGTGTTTATGTAAAGTAGGAAATGCAAACGACACCAAGATTCCATGTTATGCTGTTTCTGGGAATTCCAATTCTGTACAATTGATTTGATTTGGTTGCTCGAAGGTAACCACCTCATAGATGGAGATGTGTAAGACTTTGAGGGTTAGTCCCTATATAGTTTCAGTGTCACAAGGAATTTTAATGACATTATTGAAGGATCTCTAAAAGGAGGTAAATACCAGTCTAGAGTGGTTCTCTCTTTTTTCAAAGAAAGAGCCTGTGGGTAAGAGTCATGTATATGGACCCTGGACTGGAAGTTCTCAGAAAAACCAAAGAACTGGGTCTGACCCTGAACTGAGGTTCTCAAATCAGGGAACAAGTCAGAACCTACCCTGAACCACCCAGTTCTTTTTTATGAAACCCACCAGCTCTTCTGAAAATTTCAAAAACCCAGAAACACTGGTTATTTTATTATGAATTTTCTTCAAAACATCTTGGAACTAAGGATTCTTTGATTTTGAAGCTCTTTGATTTCTGTTGGAGCAGGACTGGAACTAGCTTGGGCTTGCTGATAACTCTGGTTTATATGGTTTGTGATGCTTCCTTTCTCCAGTCCCTTCACATCAGATTTTGATATGCTCATATCCATAGCACTCCTTTACCAGTATGTATTATCTCTATCAGTATGTATTATACCAGTATATGTATATCCTTTCCCTGGTTGCATGCCAATGTGTCATTGGCATCTCTTTGGCTTCCACTTGGAAGTTGCCAAATTGACTTCATATCCGGAAGTCCTGCATTCATTTTGATATGTATTTGCAAATGGAGCTGTGAACCTAATTTTACAGATAACATAAAGGACTGCTAAAAATGTCTTATTGCAGTTGGAGGCTACTTTAAAAAGGTAGATTCATTGGAGTCCAGGGGAAGCATCTTATGTATTGAAGGAGGAACCTTATGTTTCAAAATGTTCATCCATACAAAACATAAGGTTCCTTCCTGTTGTTCCTTCCTGTTTTGTATTTCTTCCAGAGCTTGATTCTCGGTAAGGTCCTCAGATGAGGATGTATGTGTGGGGGGCAATTGACACAGTCAGTTGCCTGAGGTAAACTCTGATAAAGGTCCAACTATGGGTGTAGGTGGAGATGCTCATATAAAATTCACAAGAAGGCAGGAAGGGTTACAGTTAAGAGACTCTTCAGCAGTCATTCCTGGTTGGCAGACTTTGGGTCACATTTACATAGTTTCCACACTTTTAAAATATGGATTTTAAAAAAAATCTTGTAGTCTCAAAAAATGCCTAGAAACGAACTCTGCAAATTCCAATTGGGAATGACAATAAATAAAATAGGCAGAAAATGTCAATAAAATATTGTGAAAAATTCCCTTCCAGAATCAATCCCAATTTGAATGATTTTTTCCACGAGTTCTTCTGTGCTTCCAGAATCAGAGAGGTTTCAGTAGCAGCATTCTGGTTGTTTCAGCTTTGTCCAAACCTCTTGGAAGAAAATCCTTGTGTACAAGCTTTACCCAAACATTCCTAAAGACAGATCATCACAAACCCAGCTGCAAATCTGTTGCAAGTAAGTCAAAACAGTGACCTTGCAGATCATCATCCCCATAATAGTACAAGCTGGGATCTGCACAAGCAAGCTGCTTGATCAGAAGCTGCAATTCATGGATTCATGACAGCAAGCAAAGATTGGTGACAGATTATGTAAGTCCTTACAAATGTGCAGCTCCAATCAGTACTACAGCTACTGTCGAGTTGAAGCAAATACAAAGTCCCTTGATCAGCAGCAGGGCTGATGGCTTTTGTTTTGATCAGAGTACATGATGCCGGAGGATTCAGGCATTGATGAAGAAGAAGAAGACTTATTTGCACTAGAAATCGGGACATATTTCCCAAATGACGAAAACTTCTTATTCTTAACCGAGCTAGACTGTTGCTAATCTATGCATCAGAAATCTCCAAGCAAGTTTTGTTGCGTCCTCATGATGCAGGGTCCAAAGATGATGATGATGATGATGATCATCATCGATCATCATGTGAGAGTTTTGCAAGTATCAGAAGCTGGATCCCACAAAGCCGGCAACAGAAACTCGCGGCTGTGAATACCATAGGCGTTGAAGCTTGCATTGGTCACAGTGTCAGTGAGCAGATGTCCAGGGTAACCGGGGAAAGAACCAGATCCGAAGCTCCCGAGACAAGCGGTCGCAGCTTCGTTTGGCAAGCTCGCAACCCCTTGATAGTATCCAGTGTTGAAAGGATTGGTAGCAGTTCCTGCAAGAAGAGTGGCAACATTGATCACCATTCCATCAGCACCAATGTCCCCATTCGGTGCTACCAGAGGCTTGAAATCCGGGGGACCCACAAACGGTTCCACTGCAAACGGCCAAGCACAGTACCCGGGACACTGCGTTCCAGGATTACCTACCCAAGCATACAACAACTCTGTATTTTTTGTCTTCAAGCTTCCTGGCACTAGAGAATGCGATCCACAGCTGGAGACACAAAAGCCCTCGACGAAGACATTGAAGGCAGTGAGGACGAAGTACACAGCAGCAGGATCAGCAGGAAAGTAAGCATTTGCAACAGAGTCTACAACAAGAGTCTGGATATCCGCGAGCTTCAGATTTCTTCCTAGTGAGCAAGCTCTGTCTGTGTACTGTCCGCCAATTCTCACCAAAGGTGTCACTCCTACTCCTCCAGAATCCTTGTAGCTGGTGAGAGTGTTCCACCAAGTGCTCGCAGCTGGGATTCCCACCTCATCACTTGTGCGCTCCCTAGTACTCATGCTGTTCACGGGCGAAATGGAGCGCAGGAAATCAGCTACCGTCTGCTTCTGGGACTTGGAAAAACCTCCATACCAGAGAAGATAGATGGGGATTCCACTGCTGGATGTCAAGAGAGGACCATTGTGGTAGTTGAGAATTAGAGGAGGTGGTGTGTACAAGCTCAACCCTCTGCCAGCTCCAGCTTCTGATTCTTTTTCTTCTTCTTGCTGCTCATGGGCAGTAGCTCTTGTACTACGCCCACCGTAGTTGTGAACTGGTATGACTCCTGCCTGTGTCTGCTGAACACTAAACAATGACACTAGGAGTACAAGTACTACTACTGCTGCAGCTGCTGATGATAACATGAACCCAGCTACTAAACCCATTTCTGAAGCAGGCTGCCAAATTCCTCACTCCAGAGTCCAGTTTCTCCACACAGTTTTTCAGCTTCCAAAAAAAACTTACAAATCCACCAAAACAAAAAACAAAAGACTATAGTTACAAACAGACTTAAAGTCTCCAAGAGCTGTACATTGCAAAAGATTGCTACCTAGCTATGATCCTTGAACACTGTTCTGGATCCAAGAGCTTTTTAATAAAAGTTTTCTTTTCAACAAAAACCAAGAGCAACAACAACAAAGCTTGAGTGCAATGCAGTCTCGTCTAACCATGAGCAGCATCGGCTAGGCTCTCTTCCCTTTTCCACACTACAACTATGAGCAAAAAAGCTAAGGGCAAGGCCATATTCAATTGTAAATAAACCCTCTGTACTTTGAATTTTGTTGTCATGTAATTCATCGAAGTTGTGATTTTTTTCCCTTCACAAGTAGGCTACACAAAGTCCAACACGAACACAAATTTATTACAGACAACTGCAGAAATTGAAATCACAAATTGTGTTCAGAGTCTCTAAAACCCAAATAACCAATAAGAAAACAAAACCCAAAAAAAAAAAAGAGAAAAATTAGGAAGCATCAATCCAGATGCTTCTTAAGTAAGTGAAGTAAAGTACATATATATATATATGAGCAGCATCGCCTTATCTTACAATGATAAGATAACAGGTTTTTAAAATTAAAAAACTGTAATTTTCTGTAAAAGCAGTGATTTGTAGCACAACATGAACAACACACTATCCCAGGGAGATTGCCCAAGCATGGTTCAGAAAGGAACAGAGAGGAGGAAAAAAGGCGGGAGAGTGATCCGTCCAACAACAACAACTGTAACAATTTGTCAACAATAATTTGTGCAGGCTGTGTGTTATAAGATTACAACCAACAATGATGATGATGAAGAAGAAGAAGGCGGCGAGTAGTCAGTGTGTGAAGGAAGGAAGGATATGGTTCTGTTTTAGTCAGCCACGGAGCAGTAGCAGAAAAAATAGCGACTGCGCAACATGGGCATTTAATGGACACACGGAGTTGACAGCAGGGTACACAGAAGAAGACAAAACAAAATTGTAAATTGTGTGAGGACATGTGCATATGGATGGTCATCACCTTGAAAGTAGTTACTTATGTATATCCACATATCTGCCTGTCAAGTATCGCCTACACAAGGAGATGTTGAAGAGAGCTCGTTTGGGAATGTGTTGTCTTTGTGTTTTTACTATGATGCCAACAACTCTGTGTATTTATCAAACATTCAGCTTTCCCCCCAAAATAGAAGTATTGAGTTTCATTATTTGAGAACTTTATGGATGAAAGAACATATTATTTAAGAATTTCATGGATGAAACTTCTGGTCCAACAAGTATATTAAACCTCTTATAAGGTCATGTATCTTAGTTTTATTCCAATCCAAATGGGCTTAACTTCAGAGTTCTTTTGGGGAAAAAGATTTTATTTTCTTTGTTTTCCAAATTAATTTCCAGAGACAAAAGTCACTCTAAGCTTAATAACTTTTGCTTGGTGGGTCCAAAAATTCCTGAAATAACAAATGTGCACCTTGCCTCCTCAAGGGCTTTCTGAGAATACAAATAGTGGAGTGAGGGGCTTCAAGGGTTGTTGGATGGGCACATCCAAACAAACAATGATGCAACAAAAACAATCAAGCATGGGTTATAAGAGTTATCCGTAAAGTCCTGTGATTAGGGGGTGGGAACAATCAGTTTTGGCATAATAGGGCATCAAAGGCGTAACTGGGAATGAAAATTTTACCAAACAAAATAACTGGGACCGAGACTAGTTTTTCTAGCAATTTTGATGGTCAACTCAGTTTCATCCTGTCCTTCCTTTTTCCTGAGCGCCTCCACTGCTGCTACATATATTTTCACTGCTCCTACCTGTACATCTACTATAATCACTTGTGAACCTTGTCCATGAAATGCTCAGTGTAAGCATTTCATACTGAGATTAATAAATTTTCCTTACTTTGCAGATACCACTAAAAACCCTTATTGCCGCTAGTCCATTTTTGCCAATTTTCAGTGCAACACATGCACCAAGAGGGGGACTCCATCTTTTTTTTATTTAAAAAGACCATAAACAATGGGGACAATGGGGCCCTCCTGTGGAAACGGTGAGCAAACCATACCTTAAGTGTTCGGACACCGGCCGGTCTGCCCTAACTGCCAATTTTAGTTCCAGATGGTAAGAATCAAATTGGAACGTGGTCTGAATTTTGGAATCAGGACAGGAATTAGAACTTGAAAAGAATTGGATCTGAAACTTGGGTTCCTGGTTAGTCTTTTTTTTCTTGGGGGCGAAATTGCCTCAAATTTCTGGCCAAAATCCCTTTTTTCTCAAATAGAATTCGCCAAACTTTTCCCTTTGGGAGTGTGTCACCACAAGTCTGTCTACTGGCTACAGTTTTAATGTTCCTGTACAAAAGTGTCACCAGTGAAGGCGAAATCTGTCTGAGGATACTCGCCATAGTTCTATTTAATATTTATTTAAAAAAAAAAAGGAACCAGAACCTGGGGTTAACAGGAAGTTAACTGGCAATTAACTGTCAGTTGTGACAGGGTTAGTAAGAACCAGTCTGGAACTGGGTCTGATTTTTAAAACCAAAACCATAATGGAAAAACCATAGTCCCAGTTGCCTTTAGTTCCACTCATGTGTGGAACCGGGACTGGAGCCAAGATAATTCTAATTTATGTTAGAACCAAAACCAAAGGTTAGGCATAAAAGCAAAGAATTGCCCAACACTGGTTTGAATTTGCAATAATGGAACCCCTGGTTTCTTTTTCTTTTTTTAATTTTTTCTTCTTTTTTTTTCCTTCCCCTCTCTTTGGGATTTCTCATGCTCTATAGTACACTTTCTATATTTTTTTAATTTGGAAAATTATACTAAACCTTGACTAGGTCATTTCTTTTGAAATGGAACCCACCTGACCCACCCAATCAAAAATCTTTGCCAGTGAGCATTACTTGTGTCATAATTGTTAACTGGTCATGGCACACATTACTGGATCCAAATGCAACATAATTCAAGGTTTTTACAATTAGATGGGATTGGGAGGGAAGAGAGATGAGCTGACCCAGTACTAAGCTCATGTGTCAGCTGCCACCATGATGATTAAGATCAACAAAAAAGTTCCAACTTCCAATTATGTTAGCATTTGAAAAGAGTGACACCAACTTTTGAAACATAAAGATGAAACATTAAGACATTAATATACTTACCTTAATGGTGCATTCACACTTGATGTTAAGTCAGTGTTAAATGAAAATCTAGATGGCATCCTAGGTGGCACCCAATGTTAATTGGGTGATAGCTTAATGTTAAGTGAATGGTAGCTTAACATAAAATGTTCATTGTAAGTAGGTGTAAATCCTAAATGACTTGCATGGTGTTAAGGGGGACCCAATACTATAGTTCCTAACACCAAGTGTGAATGCACCTTAATAAGGGTCAATAACCACTTCATTGACAAATTTCCTTGTCATTTTGTGTTGCATTTTAGAGCTTAGAATGAAATGATGAAAACAACCAATTGACAAAGAAACTAGTACAGGGTGTAAATGCAAATTAGACTATGGGCAAAATGGTCCATTGGTAAACAATTGTGCTTGAAAGAACATCCATTGATCTTATTTCCAAAAGACATCCAAAACTTTGCATGAAAAGTGTGTCCAACAATAACCAGTTGACGGTGATCTAACCTAAAGAAAAGAAAACCATTGCACAAATTCATTGAACTAAGTAGAAGATCCCGCATATGACTTAAACATGTCCCACTCTTGAACATGGATAAGTTAATGTCATTAATCTTCTAAAAGGACTTTATGTGGATTGGAAGAAACAAATGAATGAATTGCAAAATTTCACACACACTAATATAATATATTCAGATGGGTTGGATAGAAATGTCCAACTATGTCCCTAAAATTCTGTCCCTGCCATTAGCCTAGGCAAAAAATTGGTGACCAACAGTTTTGGAAAGAGAAATTTCATGCAGCCAATGAGGAGGCTCAGCATGCACTCACGAATGATCCAGTTTCTTCCTTTTTAAGGGGGGGTGGGGGGGGGGGGGGGGTGTGTTTTTTTAAGAAAAAAGAATTTTTTTTTTGGTTTTTTTTCCCTTTTTCCCTTTTTTTTTTCATTTT
>Ga0116231_10005056_pt1 | contig 26265 bp, 14 predicted proteins | sample S1TSphgellanicum_2_FD_89695 | JGI IMG/M metagenome (GOLD analysis project Ga0116231, IMG submission 89695) | Host-associated microbial communities from peat moss isolated from Minnesota, USA - S1T2_Fd - Sphagnum magellanicum MG | ecosystem: Host-associated > Plants > Peat moss > Unclassified... | reverse complement strand
TGTGCCCCAAGAGTGTCCTGGTGGGAAAAAAATCTCCAACAAAAAAAAAACCCCCAAACAAAAATCCCCCCATTTCCCCCCCCCCCCCCCCCCCCCCTTCTACAAAGCACACCACAAGAACCAGCAGTGACTGGAAAAAAATTCCAGGCGCTGCCCGGACAGACAGACAAACATCACTGTTGCTTTAATATATAAAATAGATAGCAGATTGATGTCGCTGAAAAAATTTGAACATTTTTCAAAGGTTAGAACTTAAAGATCTTGGAAGGCCATTACATTCATGTTTACAAAATTTGTAAATAATTTTCATTTTTTTCCCTCAACCAACGATTGGGGCCATGCCCTAATGACTATAGTTGATAAATAAATAATAGTGGTGCAACTTGACATTTAATGATAAGGGGCCAAGAATATTAAGCACACATGATATCAAAAAAAATTTAGGAACACAAATTTCTTACTTGTGTAACCTATGTAAATGTTTACAAATTTTCCATGGTGTATACATGGATGAGGAACACAAAGCCCCTGTGCTGCAAGTCATAATAAAATTCACAATTTAAAAATATTAAAAATAAAAAAATTCAATTAAACTAGGTTCACCTTTCCTTAAACTTAGGTGAGGTGATTTTTAATGCTATCACCCAAGGATGGGTTTGCCCTACATGGACCATAGTTGAAATAATCATTAAGATTCCAAACCACGTGGTTCATAAATTTATTTTGAATCAATGGAACGGTCATTAACTTGTGTTTAATGTTTTGCATGTTGCCATAACCATCTATGTTAAGCTCAAGAGGATTAGTATTTTTGAGGGGCAACAACAATCCCCCCTTTGTAGTGTGAATGCCCTTATTTAGAATTTGAAATCCTTTAATGGAAGGATCGTGGATGAGATGGTGATTATCTTGCAATCCTTTTGTCCTTCTTTATTGCCTTCGGTGAAAAGATGATTCATAATATTTTTGCAATAATCCTAGACCTTACCTATAGGTGAATGCATTGCATTGAAAAAATATGTTAGGCTTGAAAGAATCAAGGTTATGGTGGAGGATTTTGACAACAAGGGCTTCATTTTTTATATTTTGGTGAAAGTGTTCAAGTTTTTGAATTGAAAATGTTTAAGTGCACTTCCACCAAAGCTAATCCTATTGAAGGATTCATTGTTTGGGGCTCCTACCTCACATGAAAAAGTAATTAAAGGTTTGTTAAAATTTTAAATTTTCATTATATTATCACATTGATGCATTTGTTGAGGATTTGATTTCTCTTTTTATTGTGTTGGAAGGAACATGAAAGAAAATTTTCAAATGTTGAAGATTATAACATTTGAGCATTTTTGGTTTACAAATTAAGATAGAATTATTTTCATCGTTTGTGGTGTGATCACAAGTTCTGGAAGAAATGTTAAGTTATAGTATGGAAAACCTTGATAGTTAGTCATGGTACAAAAGAAATGACCAAATGATACAAGGTGTGATTATCCTCTTCTAAGCAAGGTTGTCAATGAACATTTTCATAATTAAGGATGCCCTATTGGAAGAACATGAAAATGAACTTCAGAAGAACAAATGTTTTGAAGATTAATTTTGCAACAACTAATGTTGCTTTTGGAGAAGAACAACATGACATTGCATGGCAATACACAAATCACCTTGTATCATGTTGCAATCCATTGTTTTCTTGGATGTTGAGTGTTGATGTGAAGCCATGTGAAATGATGGGACTTCAGATTTGGAATTTAGATGTCCCTAATGAACATTACTTTTTGAACTCAAATTGGACAAATGCAAAACTTTAGCATTTAAAAATCTCTTATGTTAAATACATGCACATATTTTTGACTTTTTCAATAAAAGCATAAGCAATATACCATTAACCATATTGAAACCAATTCAAAATTTGAATGATGATGTTGAATGTAAATTTGAATAGATTAATTTTGTGTAGATGAAAAAAATTGGCATTTGATATTTGATACTAACCAATTATTGTATGTCAACTAGTTGATGATTTTCAAAAATTAATATTCCTTTCAATATTGCAATTTGGCATTACCATCATATATAGAATAATTTAGTTTGTTTATAATTTTTAAAATTAATTTGATTATTCATACCATTATGGTTCCTCAAATTTATAGGTTCCTTAATACACTTGTGATATTAGTATAGTTCACTCATCTCTATTAAATGAAATAACTTGTCTTTGATGTTAAAGTGCATTAATTTTATGAAAAGCCCATCTTATGTTACTTTGGAAAGTTAATACCCCATTAATTTAGTTGCTTGAAACCTCAATTTCCATTTGCATGTGTGCATAGTCAAATTTCCATCAACAATTATTTTACATGTCCCTTATGCACACAAATAACATTTTCAACTTTGTGAACATCTACCCCATATTGTTTTGTCCAACCAAACCATGTTGGGCTTCAATTTACTAGAAGAAACTATGTTGTTTGTAACCAACCCACTTGCAATTAAATGCAATTGCAAAAGCTTATGTGTGCAACTCCATTTGAAATTTGAATGATTTAAAATCACCTTTGCAATTATCATGTGACTAGATGTTCCTTCATCTTTTGAAATGAATGATTTCTACACTTGGTTTTGTGCAAATAAATTATTGTATGTATGGGGAGTACACAAATGACCATAGCATTGCAACTTGTATGATGTGGACATCCTACACCATTGTATAGGGTAGGGTATGAACTAGATAGGTGTATGAAAAATGAAAAATCATTTATTAAGGTGTTTTTTGCTACCTACTTGTTAGTGATTTTTGTATTTGGAAAATTTTATTTAGCATATAATTTTTTTAAAAAGAAAAATCATTAACAATTATAAGCAATTGTGTAAATATCATCATCCCAAAAAAGAAATGGATCCAAGAAGCATTATTGCCATAATTTTCCTTGTTTAGCCTTTTATGACTTTTTCATCTTAGATACAATTTCAATTATGGTTCTCGTGGGAGTAACATTATAATATATGAAATGATGTATAATACAATCCATTGAAATAAATATTATATATATAATAAAATTCATTGTTTGAATTAATTTCCAAAAATATATATTTTTTGTGAATTTCATTTGGAATTATTTATTATTTATTTTTTAAAGTGTAAATTTGAAAGAAAACCAAGAAATAAAAAAGGATATAATAATATTAAGCCCACAAAATTAAAACAACACATGCCGACCTTTTATCTTGGGGCTGGAGGGGGGGGGGGGGGGGGCGAATTTATGGTTTTTTTTACCAATGGTCTTTTGACGATAATTTTCACATGATGGGATTAAAAAATAAATAATTAGAAAATATTTTTCTGAAAAAATCTAAAAAATTGCCCCAAAAATTGGGAAAATACCGTGTGGCTTATGTTTAAGATTAACCTACGTGCCATGTGGCATGCCTTAGGTCTAGGCTTAAATTAATTAAGTGTCATGTGGCCTATGTGATCTAAACATAAATGCCATGTGGTTTACATGGTTTAAGTGTCAAGGACACGAAAACCACAAGAACAAAGGTTAAAGGAAAGGTCTAAATTAAACTTCCAAACAAAGAACAAAACAAGATTATGTGATTCAAAACTAAGAACATAAGATGTGCATGACAAACATGAAAATGAATTTTACGATGTTAACATATGCAAACATGAATATAAAGAGAAGATGACAAGGCTATGATGCAAAATTGTGCTTAAAACTAATGTTGAATAAATTAAAGGAAATGAGGGGTCCTACTCCTATTTATACCTTTTTGGGGACCTAATTCAAGGAAGCTTCGAAAAAGGCTTTTATGTGCATATCAAGTAAGGAAGCTTCTTGGGAACCTTTCTAACTAGGAGTCGATTATGAGTTAATTGAAACTTAATTAAAAGTTAATTCGAATTTAATTAGAAGTCGGGAGTTAACTATAATTAATTAGGATTTAACTAAGATTTAATTACGAGTTAATTAATATTTAACTATGATTTAATTACGAATTAATTAAAATTTAACTAAAAATTAATTGGGACTTAATTAAAAATTAATTGAGAGTTAAATGAAACTTAACTGAAAGTTAACTAAGATTTAATCAAAAATTATGAATGAACATTATGGATAAATTGTATCACTAGTAAAAAAATTGTCTTTTGCAACTTGTTTTATACAACTGCACATGTCACATGCAACTAAAAAATAGTTGCATGCAACATTTTTTAGTTGCATAAAACACTTGTGGTTACGTAAGACAAGTTGCAAAAGATAATTTTTTTTCTAGTGTATCTATTGGAAGACAGAGTCTAGTGTTCGTATCTATCACATTAGGCCTAGGTGCCATGTGGTTTAACCTTAGTGCCACTTGGTCAACTTATGGGCCACATAGGTTATTAAAGTTAGGCGAATTAATTAATAAATATTAAGTTAGGTTAATAAGATTTAGGTCTAAGTAAAATAAATAATTTATTATTATAATTTAATAAATAAAATAAAATATTATTATAATGTTAGTGCTTATCAACTATTATTACTTATAATAGCTAGTCTAATTAATAGGTCTAGTATCTAGCATAAATAATAGTTGTTATAATAGTTAGTAGTTATTATGTAATAGTTAGATATAACTATGGCAAACATGCCCATACTTAAACCTATAATAGCTGGACCTTGCAAAAAAACCTTTAAGACCTACTAGGTTTGATTCTAAGGTAGGTCTAGGTCCATGTAAAACCATTGGGTTTGATTTTAAGACAAGTCCATTTCCACATAGACTGGTTATTACACATGCACATGGATGGAAACCTAGACTTGGCCAACATTGGTCCATATTTGCATATTGATCTTATAAATATGTTTAAAATGATGATTAAGAAAAACACATAAAATAAATTTGTAAGTTGTGTTGAAATGTTCTTATCCTTCCATAGAAAGTTGGAAATTACAACAAACATGTTTAAGGATTGCAAACCTACTTGGATGAAATTTCCAAGCATTTAGGTGAGTTATTAGATTTTGACAAATCAATACCCACCCCTAAGGGTCTTGTCAATTCTATGGATGCCACTTCAAAGCAAATAGGTTCTCTAGTTGATTTTCAACAAATTTAAGAATTGACATATAAATTATTAATACCCTTATTGATACCCTTGTAGATAATTGATTACTTTCTCAATAACCAACCACATTGGTTTGGACCCATGCGATAGGTATGTTTATTGCAAAGCAAAGTTCCATCATTAGGCCTTTGTAGTTAAAGGAGTTTCTATAAGGTCATCAAGTGTAGTGGGAATTCTATTTTGTGAAGGAAGCATTTGTTGGTACTAGTGCATTTGGATAAGAGTTTAGTTAGACACACCTACACCATCCTTCCCTTTTTGGTGTGATAGATTAACTAAATTAATTACTTACCATCCCATGCATGATGTTATTTGCAATTGGGTGGATAGTTTCACTAATGTGATATATATATATTAGTGGGTTGGCTAGTTACAATTATACATTTAGGGTTTAATTATCTTAGATTAAAATTCATAACTTAAAAGGATACCTATTTCTTTCACAAATTAAATGTGTATTAGTTGATAGTGTTGGCAAATGATAAATTGATTTTGCCATTCTTACCCACACCATTGTAATCTATGTCATTTCTTATGTACTATTGGCTCTCTATAGCCATTTCCCATGGTCTTTTATGTTAAGGAACCTTTTATTTTTCCTCAAGTTCATCCTTATATCTTGGTTTATTCACCTTTGCCCTAGTGACTCATATTTAAGGGGTATAATGCATAATACCAAATCTATTCTACCCCCCTATATATAATGTATGCAACTTTTGTGAAGGGGGTGTGTGTCCAAGAACATGGCAAATTGAGCCTTGGCCTACAAACCCAAACTAATTATTGCAACACATTCAATGGAGATAGCCCATGTTAAAAGTCTTCAACTACCATTGGATCAATGGAGTGGGCTTCACTTCTCTAGGCCATACCACAAGATCTACACTCATGCATGGTTTATTAAACTACATACCTTGTAGCATTGATATATGTCTACTTCCTTGATGAGCAAACAAACAAACAAACACTACAAAGAAAACCATCATGAGTACAAACTACAAACATCAAGAAGAGCATCAAGTGCCACATAGTTTGAAAGGAGTGCATGTTGTTCTTTGTGAGTTGACACAACTTCTTACCTAACTTTTTGAAGAGTTATTTAGGCAATTCAAAATGCAACATTCTAACTTTGATTGTGCCTATTTAAGAATTGAAAATTTCATCTCAAAATTTTGTTGGTACTTATAGACATTTAGTTTTTCTATCAATATGCAAGCATGGTTTTCTTTTCTTGATTTGATTTTTAATTAAAAAATGTGGTATTGCAAATGTCCCCAAAAATTCAAAAGAAAAACAAATTAGTCAAATTTACACTAGAAAAACTCAAATTTCCCAATTTTTGGTTAAAAAACAACAAAATTTTTGAAGGATTTTTTTTTGGATCATAAGCTTGTAATATTCCCAACCATGGAAAATGGTATGTTTCAACCAAGATCTTTTGAATATAATGTTCTTTATGTGACAATGGGGGACATCCAAAGCTCAAATGGGATGATCAAGAATTCTCACCAAAATCATAAAATACATTTTTACTTGTCACACAATTGGATGACTTTTTACTTGAAAACATTGTTTATGTGAAGTTCATTTTTCACTTTGAGGATTGTTTACAAAAACCAACTATTATTGTCCACTTTGAAGTTTGCATGAATTGATTTTGCATTCTCCATCTAAATTTGAAGAAACTAAGTTCCTCAAGGCAAAATATAGTTGCTTTTATAATCTTATCCCATCCTTTTGAACACATACAAATTTCCAACAAGAGTACAAAAGCTTCCATAGTGAGCCTATGTTACTACATGTTTTGTGATTTGGTTCTATAACAAAAGTTACTCCTTCACAATCACCAAACACTTTCTTTCCTTTTTGTGTGTCTAAACAATTGATTCATCATGTAATGGTTTTACCAAAATGTTTCAATTTGTTTTGGTGACGTAAGTTGAAGTATTGATTTTTTTTTTTGGTGGTGAAATTTATCTATTTTGCAAGTTAAGAAAAAGAAATTAGAAAAAAAAATCATCAAAAGTTTTTTTTTTCCATAATAAAAAAAATCCAAAATTTGAGAAATCCAAATTTTATTTCAAATAAATAAATTTAATTATTAAAAAAAATTGTGTTATTGCCAAAGTGGTGACCCATCCATATGAACATTTACCCTAATGTGGCTAGAAATGAGGTAATGTAAGTAGGAAAAAAGGTTCTTAGATTGGTTGAGAACCGTCAGTCAAGGGTCCATATACCCGACTCTTACCTACTGGGTTCTTTCTTCAACAAAGATAGAGAGCTACCCGACACTGGATAGAACCATGTAACTTGGGTTAGGTAACTTGAGTTCAAAATGGATAGAGCTACCCAACAACACTGGATAGAACCATGTAACTTGGGTTACAACCCAGATCCCACTGCGTACTGGGTCGGCCAGACGGGTGTAGGGGGGTTATGTGGACAGCGACAACAGCATTCATCCCACACGTCCGAGTAGTTATCGACTACGGGCTGGTGAAATCCCATCCGTCGAGTCACCGGTTATGTCCTGTACTGTGGCTTGAGCAGGCCGGTTACCGGGAAAAAAAAAACTCGCCACTCCCACGGCTTTTTTTTTTTTCCTGGTAACCGGGCTGTTCTCACCGGTTACATTGTCCAAACTCCTTCACTAATGCAACCGAGTTTGTTATTTAGTCCAGGGTAAAGCCCGAAGACCTAAGACCCGGCACGATAACATGGGGCCGAGAATGGCCCGATTCTGGTAAAGCCCATGGCCGAGGGCTTTAAACAAGCATATAAAGACCTCAGTGCTCTAGTTAGTTTTTGTTCCGTTTTTTTTTTTTCTTTTCTTGTGATATCTGGTGGGTAGATGACGGGTATCACACAAATAAAATAATGCGGGGTGTTTCATAAAATGGAACACCTGCTCTGGTCGGCATTCTGTTTTTCAAAATACCCGGGAAACAGTGCAGGGAAAAAACGGGCTGCGTAAGGTGCCTGCCCTTCAATTATACTAAAAAATTGATTTAGGGTTTTTAGGGTTCAATTGATTTAGGGTTTAGGGTTTACTTCAAAGTTATTTTCTAACTTTAGGTTTTTGAATCATGGCAAATGAGTCGAACTAAAATCCGTTCTGCGTGAGAGTTCTTTGCCGTAAGTCGTCACCCATACATAGAATGATTTCTAGAATTGATGTTGAAGAAGGGTGAAACATTCCCCAAAATTTTTGAGCAAATAAAAGAAACAAAAAAATTAATGTGGTTTAAAAAGTAGGGCCAACAACTATGGATGTGGCACAATGCAAAAAAGCTTGATTAGAAGAATTGATTGTTGAAACTCATTAAATCGGCTATAGGAATTTATTCAAAACTAGATTAGAAGAATTGATTGTTGAAACACATTAAATCGGCTATAGGAATTTATTCAAAACTAGATTAGAAGAATTGATTGTTGAAACTCATTAAATCGGCTATAGGAATTTATTCAAAACTAGATTTTAAGAATTGATTGTTGAAATGCATTAAATCGGCTATAGGAATTTATTTCAAAACTCAGTGCTCTTTTGGCATGAAGTAGATATTATACACCTCGATTCAATTCGACCAAGTTTGTAACCAAGTAGTAGCGGCACATCATTATTCAAAAATTGCAAGCAAATGACCTAATAATTCATAGGTGTATGTGAGAGACTATGATATTGAAACTAAAAAAGGGTCCAAAATAGTCATGCAAAACTATCCTTTGTGTCAATCTAACAATGTATTTAGGCTAAAAGTAGTGAAACCAAAATTTTCTTCTTCTTCTTCTTTCAAAGCTAAGAATATCAACATTGAGGTACTTAGTAGTTACCTCTCTCTCTCTACACAAGCTTCCCACAATTCAAAACCTCATCCCTTCCACTCAACATTTAGAATCCCTAAAAAACTGCCCCCTCTACACCCCACCCCCCTCAAAAAAAAAAAAAACTAGAAAAAAAAAGTCCATAACGAAAGGGGTCCAAAAATGGTTATTCTCTGTATTTTTTTTTATTTTTTTTTGGGTTTTCGTTTTTGTCGTCTGTTTGCAGTTGCAGTGTGCAGTGTGCAGTGTGCAGTGGTGTGCAGTGTGCGCCTTGTCTGCCGCCAGCAACAGCGTCCTCGAGACGACGTCCCCACCAGGCAATGCCGTGCGTCGCGACTCGCCTCCTCGCCGCGCGTGGCAGCGTGCTATGATCATTAATTACCGCTGTCCTCTATTTCTTTTGGAACTTGTTCGCTTTCTTGTTTTCTCGCTCGCTCGCTCATGCTCGCTCATCATTTTTTCATGCCAAGAATTTGTCCCTGAACTCACCAGCTCCGAGTGTTCTTCCCGAACAAGTTTGATCTCCGACTGCAATACAGACGCCAATGCGCATCGCCCATTCTTCTCTTCGTCGTCGTCTTTTCTTCAAGAACACGGCCAGCAACAACACTTGCAAAGACAGACAGGCAGCCAGACGTACAGAAAGACAAAAAAACAAGACTAATAAGCGATTGAAGCACGGAAGCCTGCGAGGACCTCTGCTGCATTGAGAGAGAGAGAGAGAGAGAGAGAGAGAGAGAGAGAGAGAGAGAGAGTTGCTGTGACACAAGATTTACAGCAGCTGCAAGAAGCTCTGTCCCTGTTGGTTTTTGTTGTTGCTTTCTTTTGGTTTTGGAGCTTGAGGTTTTTGCAACTGCAGCTTGCCTTTCTTCAGCTCGCGATTTCTTGCGTGTTGGTTTCTTGACTAGTAGTAGTAGTAGTAGTAATAGTAGTGCGGTTTCTTTGTGGAGAGGTTCTTTGAGCTTCAGAGATCAAATGTTGTTGTTGCTGTTTGTTATGGCGTTGTCGCGTTCTTCTTGTTGGGAGATGCGAGTGCTGTTGAGCTAGTAATAGTAGTAGTTGCGAGAGCTACTTGAGAGCTCTGCTGCTGCTGCTGCTGTTGCTGTGGAGCCTTCGCTTTTGTCTACTCTGTAAGCTCTTTGTTTATGAGCGAGCTCCAGCGGCACGTTGTACACACAAAGCAAAGCTTCAATGGTTTTCTGAGCTCTGTGCCTGAGCTTTGTTGTTTTGATTTCCGAGTTGCTTTCTCGGATCATCTGACAGATTTTTTCTGTTCTTGAAGCAATGAAGCGAGCTGAGGTTTCGCTGGCCATGGCGCACAGAAGGACGCTGGCAGTCTGCATTATTGTCGCAGTAGTTTTGCTCTTGCAGTTATCTTCAATCGCCGCAGAAACTGCGAGCGCGAAGTTCGACTCGTCCAAGAAGCCGACGAGGACAACATACATTGTGCAGATGTCCGCCTCCTCGATGCCTGCAATATTCGAGAACGAGCAGGGATGGTACACCTCCGTCCTCAATGCCGTGAAGCTGCAATCCGTGCAAGAACTGCAAGAAGGCGTTGTTCACGCGCGCAGCACCACGACGACGACGCCCGGCCAGGAGCTTCTTCTACACATGTACACCACCGTCTTCCACGGCTTCTCAGCAATGCTGACGGAATCGGAAGCTCAAGCTCTGAAGAACACGCACGGCGTCTTGGACATGTATCCCGATTCCGTCAAGCAACTGCACACCACGCACACACCGGAGTTTCTCGGTCTGAATTCGTTGCAAGGACTATGGCCAGAAAGCAGCTATGGAGCCGACGTGATCGTCGGGCTTCTGGACACGGGGATCTGGCCAGAGAGGTTCAGCTTCGTGGATCAAAGCCTTGGACCGGTGCCTGCGAGATGGAGAGGAGGATGCGAGCCGGGAACCGCTTTCACCGTATCCAACTGCAATCGCAAGCTTATAGGCGCCAAGTTCTTTTGCAAAGGATACGAGGCGATGACAGGACCTATCAACGAGACATTGGAGCTTCGATCTCCTCGCGACTCTGATGGCCACGGTACGCACACTGCAAGCACAGCTGCAGGCAGAGATGTCTATCCCGCGAGCTTGCTCGGATACGCCGCAGGTACTGCCAGAGGAATGGCGCCGGAAGCGAGAATCGCAGCTTATAAAGTCTGCTGGGCGCAAGGATGCTTCGATTCTGATATCCTCGCCGCGTTTGATCAAGCCGTTCTCGATGGAGTGGACGTGATCTCGCTCTCTGTAGGTGGCGCTGCAGTACCGTACTTCCGCGATTCGATCGCGATCGGAGCTTTCGGGGCTATGAAGAAAGGGATCTTCGTGGCTTGCTCGGCAGGTAACTCAGGACCTATTCCTCTCTCAGTTTCCAACGTTGCTCCCTGGGTAACAACTGTAGGAGCAAGCACAGTAGATCGCAACTTCCCCGCAAACGTGATCCTCTCCAACGGAGAAACGATCCATGGCGTCTCACTCTACTCTGGACCCGGGCTAGGAGATCAGTCCTTTCCTCTGATCTACGCCGGTGATGCAGCGGGAAACGGAAGTGATCCTTATAGTGCAAGTTTGTGCATGACTGGTTCTCTGGATCCGGGTGCGATCGCTCGCAAGATCGTCGTCTGCGACAGAGGTACCACTCCTAGGGTTGCCAAAGGACAGACGGTGCTTGCACTCGGAGGTGCAGGGATGATTCTTGCCAATACGCCAAGCGATGGTGAGGGACTCATTGCCGATGCTCATGTACTTCCTGCCACAGCTGTCGGGGCGCTAGAAGGTGCAACGATCAAGCATTTCATCAAGAGTAAGAGCCTAAACCCTAGTGCGATGCTGACCTTCGGTGGCACGCAGTTGAATGTCAGACCTGCTCCTCTTGTGGCGTCTTTCTCTTCGCGAGGACCCAATCCGCAAACTCCAGAGATTCTGAAACCGGATTTGATCGGACCTGGGGTGAACATCCTTGCTGCTTGGACTGGCGATACAGGACCCACAGGACTAGCTCTCGATGACAGAAGAGTGGGCTTCAACATCATCTCCGGGACTTCCATGTCGTGTCCTCACATCAGCGGATTGGCAGCTTTGCTCAAGGCAGCACATCCGGATTGGAGCTCGGCTGCCATCAGATCAGCTCTCATGACAACTGCTTCCATTTCTGACAACACCCATGCTGTGATGCATGATGAAGCCACAGGGAATGTCTCCACTCCATTTGACTTTGGAGCTGGCCTTGTGCAACCTCAGAAAGCCACGGATCCAGGTCTGATCTACGATCTTGGAGCTCAGGATTATGTGAACTTCCTCTGCGGTTTGAACTACTCAGCTCCCACCATTCAGCTCATCACCTCCGAGGTGGCAACCATATGTCCTCCTGCTGCATTGCTCCCTCAAGATCTGAATTACCCTTCTCTCTCAGTTGTTTTCAATCAACAACCTTCTTCTTCATCTTCTTCAATCCTGTCTACCACTCTCACAAGAACTGTGACAAATGTCGGCCAAGCTCTAGCTGTGTACACAGCAACGGTATTGGCGCCTAATGGAGTGAAGATTTCAGTGCTGCCTTCCACACTCTCTTTTGCAGCTGTGAACCAGAAATTGTCTTTCACAGTGCAAGTCACTGCCACCACTTCTGCTGCTGCTGCTGTAAACCTTGCCCCTGGTGACTCTTTGACTGTTTTTGGTTTCTTGACTTGGTCAGACAACAACACCCATCTTGTGCAAAGCCCCATCAGCATCACCATACAACAACCTTTCTAAACACTCCATAATCTTGCATCTCTCTCTCGCATCCAGAGGTGCAAAGCGCTGCCATCAGCATCACCAGGCAGGCAACAATCCTTCTAAACTTAATCTCCGGCATCTCTCTCTCTCTCTCCTCTCTCTACAATCCCATCAAGTCTGTTCCTCACCAGGTTTTGAAAGCAGATCAGAAGCAAAAGAGTATGCAAAACGAGTGGCAGCAGGGGAGAGATCCGCATACCATCTTTCTAACTCCGTATTTTGCATTTGTTGATCATATTTATGACTTTGGTTTTTTCTCCATCTTGCTTGAGGATGATGAGATGATTTCTTCACCCAGCTGATGGAGCTCCGATTTCTCATCTTCTGTACAGGAAATCTGAGGTTGAAAACAACTTGAGAGATAGTTCAAAAGGGGGAAAAGAGTATTTGGTGAGGATGATAAGGTGACTACACTGACGTTTTAACAATCTGATGACAATGTGTTGTAGGATTGATTGTACACTAGCTGAAAGAAAAGAGTATTGCCCACTGTCATGTTGCTGTGTTTCTCCAGCCAACCTGTGATGGCGGTGGATTCAAAAGAGGTGTTCTACCTTGCCACTACAATTCTGATAAGTGTTATCTGCCCAATTCTTTTAGTCAGTGCAGAATGTGTTTCATCTGCCACATTTTTGGTGACTGAAATCCAGTCTTCTCTCCAGAGCAAATGTTTTCCTTTTGCTTTCTAGATGCTTTTTCACAGCTTGAAAATGATCTCACCCATTGTCTATCCTCCCAGAGGTTTTTCCTTCAAAGCATTTTGGTTGTTAAGTACTTGTCAGGAACTGTTTTCTCTTGCTGCTGCAACATGATCCTTTACATTTTTTGTTTTTTTTTTGACCTGTGTTTTGCTCAGATATTGGGCTGATTGTTCTATACATATCCACTTTTAGGACTTGATGAAGACAGTGGGTAGTCATGGCAGCTGATCACTGCTATTCGTGATGAAGGTGATGGTCTGACCACACTCATTGACGGGTTAGACTTCAAATTGTCGTGGAGATTTTCTCTGCAAATTGCATGAGGATTTTTTTATTAAACTGTTCATTTGTTCTTGCATCAATCTGTTGGTTCTGTGTCTTCTACTGCTACCCAAGCTTCTCTCCTTGACATGGTAGCTTGCATAGTGAATTCAGAGCTGTTTTCCTTTGCTGGTTCTGTGGCTTCTACTACTACCTAAGCTTCTCTTCTTCCTTGACATAGTGGTTTGCATTGTGATTTCAGAGCTGTTTTCTCTTGCTGAAATGTGAATGTTTTTGCAATTCAATCTTGTCGGTTCCAGTTTTCTGCTACCCAAGGTTCTCTTCTTCCTTTGACATAGTGGTGTTGGTTCTGTTTTTTTCTGCTACTCAAAGGTTCCTTGACATAGTGGCTTGCATTGTGATTTCAGACCTATGACATGGGGATGTGATTGATGCAAACCTAATTATTGGATGGAAAAAAAAGTTCGGTTGATCAAAACCCTTTGAAGTTACAGCAACATTAAGATGAAACTAAATCTTTGGATGAATGAATGAATAGATAAATAAATAACCCACCAACAAAAAGAGAACACCACACAAAAGAATTTTAAAAAAAAATCCCACTTTCTTTTCTAAGTTAGTTTTTGCATGAGTGAATGAATGATCCACCAAGAGATGATAAAACATGTCCCAAAAGAAATGGAAAATCCACTTTTGAAAGAAAAGAAAGCAATGGCCTTGGCAATAATGCAAGGTGAAAAAAGGAGCGTTTTCTATTGCAAATGTGCTAATGGACCTCAAACCTTTAAGCAGATTGTATTTTGGCATTAGGAATAAAGTACTTTAATTTTTCCATCAAGCTCTAAGAGTGTGTATATGTCAAAAGCCCCGTATTTCTTCTTCCTATGAACTGAACTTACATATCAACAAATGAGAAAAGTTTACAAAATAGAGTTATCTGTAAAGTAACCCTCTCTTCACCCTGTCTTTGAGCCTCCTTTCACCCCCTATCCCCTCTTTCAGTGGTATCCTCAAAGTAAAGACATTTTAGTAAATCTCAGTATGAAATGTTGCAACTCAGTATGAAATGCTGATACGCAGCATTTAATGCACAAGGTTCGAGACTAATTATAGTGGTTGTACAGTTAGGAGCAGTGAAAATAAGAATGAAAAAACAACATTGCCAAACATAGTCTAGGAATCATTCGTATCATTGTACAACATGTCTTATCAATAGGAACGTTGCAATCTAGGAATCATTTGCATCATTGTATAGCATATCTTATGTTGCAGCTGATTTCAAGACCCCCTCACAAGGAATGATGCAGAGAAAACTCTAATTCTATTTGTGATTTGCAATTATCCAAAGTTTTGACGAACTTTTTGCCTTCAAAAAATTACCAATTGTATCAAAATGCAAATTCTGATTCTTGACTGCAATTTGCAACTATTTTACCCATCACTACTCACAATTGACAAAAATTGTCAAACTATTTATTTATTTAAAAAAAAGGGTTAGGCATCCATGCTTATGTTATTAGGCTTATCCGTAAAGTAACCCTCCACTCTGCCTTTGGGCCTCCTTTCACCCCCTATCCTCTCTTTCAGTGGTCCCGCAAAGTAAAGACATTTTAATAAGTCTCAGTATGAGAAGTTGCAACTCAGTATGAAATGCTGACACTCAGCATTTAATGCACAAGGTTCGAGACTAATTATAGTCATTGTATATAGTTAGGAGCAGTGAAAATATATGTACCAGCAGTAGAGGCGCTCAGGAAAAAGGAAAGATAGGATGAAACTCAGTTTACCACCAAAATTGATGGCTTTATGAGTTTCATCCCCCGTTGAATGCTAATGTACTTTTCTGGAGGTTTCTTTTGAATCTCACCCTGTGTATGACCAAACTCAGGGTAACTCTAGTACTATGAACATCTTTCATGTGGATATTACTAGCTTTTGGCACATTCCAAATTTACAAGAGCTAGGACCCATTTTTCATGCAATTGTGGTGCTGTGACTTCATTCAAAATTTGGCATACATGAAAACTTAATTGTTATGGCTAGAGTTGCTCTAAGTTTTGTGACATGTCCAAAATCCTCATTTATGTCAATTTTATGCAAGTCTTTTGGTCTAGTACACAACACAGATGGCTTTCTTCAGAAATGGTAGTGACATCCAGCTACCCATCCCCCTTTGTTGATTTGATAACAATTTTTTTATGATACACGAAACTTCCCTTATAACCATTTTTTTTTGTGATACTAGCAAATTGTGATTTAAATGTGTATAATCACATTCCATATAAACCTTTACAAGATTGTGACAATAGACCAAAAAAGCCTTACAAAACAATATTTTTATGCTAAAATAAAAGTGCCAATTGTTTAAATTTTTTACATGGGTTATTCTAAGCTTTATTATTCATTATCAAATTTGAAGAAGGTTATGATTTCTGCTTGTTTTAATGTGACAATTTGCAATTGAGTTTGAGTTCCTTAACTATCAGCTTGTGTATCTTGTCAACTAGACTTTTTCAAATTAAAATTTTCTGTTTTCAATTGGCAAGCTGACATATCTTTTGCTTCTTTGCATTAAAAAAAATTGTTTTTTCTTTTCTCTTCAACTGGAGTCATTATTGTTAGTTTGCACAACTTGAACACTAAGCAACATTAACATTACCAAAGGGAACTACAATTTACAAAATCCTAATATTTGCCTTAGATTTCTCTCATTATAGTCACGTTTACTAGTAAAAGTTTTGCAAATATTTTGTGCTGCTAACAAGTGATAGTGACTCTAAAGAATGGCGTTCCTTACTGAAAACAGATGATTTAGAAAAAAAGTATCAAAGGATACGAAGGACTCTCATACTTTTTTGCTTTTGATTCTTCGTTGCACCACTGCAGCCCCAGTCTAGTCGAGAGCATCAAATTGATCTCTTGGCCGGCTCAGGTCCATTTTGGTACAGGATCACAGATGCTCCAGACATGCAGAGATAATAATCGGAGAACAATGTAGACAAACAGTTCTAGTGCTTTTTCATCATGCAAAAAGAGGGAATTGAATCATGGGTGTCTCTTCTCGATTTCAGAGGGGCAAGGAAGAAGAAACGATACCTGTTAACAAAAAAAGAATTGAAGGAAAACCGGGTTGAATCTAATGATCATCTCCAGGAGCAACTCTCGCTCGCTCGCTCGCTCACTCGCTCACTCGCTCACTCACATCCAGAGAAAACCTGTAAGCTTGTTTGTTGTGTATATTATTAACCAGGACTACATAATAATACATTGGCATGATATGGTTTAACCATATATCACCACTTCACGACAGTAAGTTAGATCAAGTTTAAATCACCATCTGCAAAACTTTGCAATCAATTGAACTGTGTAATCAATCACTTTGGAGTTTGGTGTTGTTGTACCTGCAAAAGAAGGAAAAACAAAAAAAACACCAGATTTGGCCATTAGACTCTATTAGTAATTCTTTGCCACAAATTTAGCTGAGACCCATTTTCTCAATTTACAGAAAGAAGTCTGTTGTCACTCCCAATTGCACCCAAAAAACCAACAAAAAAACACCTTGTCAAGATCCTGTACAGAAGATCTAGAGATGAAGGGGGGCGGGCTTTTTTTCTGGTTCTTACCATTGCACCCAAAGTAAGTAAGTAAGCATTATGTCAGAGCTGCATTGGCAGCTAGCAACAACCCGTGTGCATCAGAATGCTTTTGTTCTGTTGAGAGGGTGGTTGGTGATGCTGATGCACTGACAATTGGGATATCAACTGGTGGTGATTGTACAGAGTGAATCCTGAAGCTATCATCACTCCCTGAAGAATCAGGGAACAATAGATAAGCTGATATCGATACTTTTGACCAAGGAGACATAAGTGGTGAGTGTACTAGACTGAAGTTCGTACACTCCTCCTCCTGGGATGCGCTTTCCGATACTGAGTATGACATGGGGCTTGATGCACTTGTAATAATAAAGGGATTGCAGCTTTCATCTACTGATCTTGTTCTGCACTCTGAGTGGTCATCATCTGTGATGCTGCTTGTGATCATGTCCTGATCCAAAGTTGTTTCTCTCTCATTGACCACCAGTGAACTCCTATCTTGAACATGTGTATCTGCCTTGTGTGTTGCACTGAGATCTTCACTCCAACTTTCCAGAACCTCAGGCAAGCTTACTAAACGAGAGCTGAGAAATTCATGACCAAAACCCACTTGTTGCCTCCTCTCCTGAAAGCCTGTGCTTTCTTGAAGCTTCTCTTGTTGAAGGCTGGTCAGGGCTTCTCCTGGAGCCTTCTCTCTTTGGGACTCCATGGTATGTGTCTGACATGCAAACTGGTTGAGAAAAGATGGTGCAAGATCTGTGAGACGACAAGGACTTTGCTTTTCATACCCAAGGTCATCATCCACCTCCCAAAGGTTGATGGGTGTGAACCACAGATTCTCCGCTTCTTGGAATCCCAAGCTTTCTTCCCGTTGTTTCATCAAATACCCTTCAACTCTACTGGAAGCAGCTTCCGGAACCTCTTTTTCTTCAAGGCTTGTTCTTTCCTTAGAGAGGTTCCTCCTGTGAAGAAGAAGCCCAAAAACTCCTTCCGACAATGGGACCACATCAGTTTCAGAATCCTCCTCCATGTCTGATGATGCAGTGTCCATTGTAGCCAATGCATCCACAAAAAGTTCTCCATCACTGGCAGACAATTCCCTCTCCTCCTCCTCCAGAAATGTTTCATCATTCATGTTTGTCTTATTTTTTCCTGGAACTTCTGGGGATGGTTCCTTTGCAAACTCTGCACCGATGGTTCTTGTTTCTTGCTCCATTACTGGCATTTGGGGACTAATAGTAGCTCCAGGGACATCCTCCATATTCTTGGTGTGAATGAATGAAGACTGCTGCTTCCTATGACTTTTTGAAAGACAGCAAAACAGGATTTTTCTTCTCTCAGGAATTGAGTGAAAAGAGTCACCACATGGTGATGGGTGGTCTCCACAGCCAGTACAACTATGAAAATTCACAAAACCAATTGCACCAAAGAGGAACCCACAAGCATTTCTACTAACTTAGGAAATGAGATCATGAGATGGGATTGTAGACCTGAAACACAGAAACGAGCCTTGAATTTCTGGTCCAATTTTGCACCATCTGTCTTTTTCCTGAACCTGGGCAAATGATCATACTTTTGTCAGTATCTGACACTAAGTGCCCACTCTCTCTCTTTGCTTGAATTCATCAGAAAATGAAGAACATAAAATGGAGATGATTCCAGAACAAAAAACAAACCAGTTCTCTTCAACCAGCTGCCACCCACCCTCAACTGACAAGCAAAACGTCAAGGAAAGCACAGGCTGGGTTTTGGGCATTTCAGTAGGCACCTTGTCAGACTGAGATTGGTTGTGCACTTTCCTGAACTCCACCAAAGAACCCGAACACACTCTTGTATAAAAAGAGGGATCAGTGTAGCGTTTCATACATGCACCTTCCCCTGCCACATCAAACCTGGTGTCCACCCAGTCCCCTCATTCATGATTCATGAGATATTCCTCAGAGTTATGGGGTTTGTTTGTGCAGACTTGGGATTTGGTTGTTCCTGATGCAGGTGATGGGTACCACCAGAATTGTAGAATGATCACACAACATATGCAAAATAGATCTGCATGCTTGTGACTGACCCATAGCAAGGTTCCGAAAGATGGCTAATTACCTATCTGAAATTTGTTTCTTGTTGTCTGCTTTCATTTTACTCTAATGGAATAGCCTGAAAGAAGAGAGAAGAGCGGAGAGAGGAATAAGTCTTACTTGTCAAGGAGAAAGAGACGGGGAGGCCCACGACAGTTGTCATAGAGATTGCGAACAAAATTCGGTAACTCTGATTTGATGAGATTGTTTTGCTTGGTCAACAAGATTGGATGCCACTGAGCACCTGCCACCCCACCCACAATCACCACCACCACCACCGACAACAACAACATGTTGCTGCATGTTTTTAGCATGGACAAACAACATCCCAAGAGCTGCTCAATTCAAGAGCTTTATGTGAGGCACAAAGACAGAGGAAGTATTTGGAACCCTAAACCCTACACCATGCACAAGGAAGAAATCCTGCTCTTGGGTGCTAATCCATTTTCTTGTCTCTATTTACCTGCAATATAATTATAGCGGAACTGATCAGTGCTGTTTCGCAATTCTTTCTCAATCACTGGCGCCTCTGTCTCCAGTTTGAGCAGTCTTGATTTCAAGCCATTTCCACGCCTCCTCAATGCTGTTAATTGCTCATGAAGCTCACAGAAAATTTCACCAGCAAATCTGTTTCCTCCCCACAATTTTTTCATCCATTTCCAGTAAAAAGTTTTATCAAACAAGAACCCAGGCAGGGATGATGCCTTGAGGAACACAGCATAACTTCCACAGAAAAAACATTATGCACAACTTTGACCCCAACATTGTCTCAATGTTTTAAAGATCTTGTTTTGCAAGTGTGCATGACCTAGATTAATTTCTGAATTTTTTTAGAATTCTCCTCACAAACCTTTCTTTGGAAAAAGAAAATTACTCAAACAAAGAGAATTTGATGGCTGGAACCAATACTAGAGGAAGGAAGGGATGGAGGGACATACTCAACAAGATTACCAATCTGGCGTACAATGCCAACCAAACCTGCAACAGCAACACCCTCCAACAGGCCTTGAGAGGAGACATCATCATCAGCAGCTTTAGCATCATCAACATCATCATCATCAAGACTCCCTGCTGCTGCTGCTGCTGCTGCTCCTCCTGCTGCTCTGAATAGCTCTGGATTTGCCAAGCTATGCTCACACCTCACCTCATACCTTACCAGAGGCATTTTCTTCTTCTCATTCAATCCAGCAGCAGCAAGCTAGCTTCCTTCCTTTCCTCCTGCAATCCCTTCCTTTCTTCTTCAATTGTGTTTTTTTTTCTTTCTTTCCCTCCTTCTTCCCAAATTCTGCAACTTTGCAACCATCAATCAATCACCCAACAACTGAAAAAACATCGTCAAACCAAAGCAAACTCCTCGTTCTTAAACCACCTCCATCAGCACACACACATACACACACAAGCACACAAAACATCACCCAAAACCTCAAATCTCTTCTTCTTCTTCTTCTTAACCCATGAAAACCCAGCTTCCCTACTACAAAAACACAGATTCAAACCAAAACCAAACAGATTCAATAAAAAACAGATTGAAACATGCAGGATTCAACAAACAGATTTCAGACAAACTCATTTGTTTTTGTACCCATTTTTTTGTTTCTTTTGAACATCAAGTTCAGGAGTGTGGATTGATTGATTGATTTTTGTCTACTAGGTACTAGTACTACTATTCCTAACCCAGTTCAACTAGAACAAGAAGACACTTTCTTCTTCACTTTACAACAAAAATATCATAAACTTCAGAAAAAGAAGAGTATTGCAATTAAGTTGCTATTCTTCTTATTCTTCTTCTTCTTTTCTTCTTTTTTTTTGGAGTTTTGTTTGCAAATGTTTTCATTTTTGCACATTTTAGGTACCCATTTGCTTTGTACCCATGATTCATTTGCATTTGCTTCTTCTTTTTAACAATCCTTTTGCACATGTACTAGGTACCCATTTGAATCATTTGCCTTGTTTTTTTAAAGTCTTCTGCACTTTTACTAGGTACCCATTTGCTTCAATTGCTTTGTTTTTTTTAAAAGTCTTTTGCACTTTTACTAGGTACCCATTGTGCTTCATTTGCTTTGTTTTTTAAAGTCTTTTGCACTTTTATTTGTTACCCATTTGCTTCATTTGCTTTGTTTTTTAATTCTTTTGCACATGTACTAGGTACCCATTTTGCTTCATTTGCTTTGTTTTCTAAAGTCTTTTGCACTTTTACTAGGTTACCCCATTTGCTTCATTTGCTTTGTTTTAATTCTTTTGTATTTTTACCTAGTAGGTACACCCATTTTGCTTCACTTGCTTTATTTTGAATCCTTTTTTCAAATATGAGTTTCACTTTGGTGGAAAGAGGAAGGCTCAAAGAAGACTAAAAAAAAATGAACTTGAGGAAAAAGATCTTGTGGGTAGGTAGGTAGGTAGGTAGGTGGGTGGGGGAAGGTTGGGTGGAGGTGGGGTGTTAACCTTAAAGGACAAGCCCTTTGTGGGTGGGACTTAATAAAAAACCACCCATTTGGGTTACCAATAATAGAACACAAATGTTGTCCTTCAAAGTGGAAGTAGGCCATTGAAGTGAGACAAAGGTGGGGGCCATTAAAATGGGTAGTCAATGAAGTTAAGGTGAACATGTCCTCAAGTTAATATTTCAAACAAACAAACATAAAGAAAAAAGGGTCATTACTCTATCTATTCTTTGTATACTATATAACTAGGGTTATGTTTTATGAGGCTTATTAGGTCAAGAATTAATTGGAACTTGGGCGTCCCCAAGTCCTAATTAAAGTCACAAATGGTCTTGTAGAGGAGCCATGCAAGCATGATTTTGGAAAAAGCTTTCTTAATTATATAACCAACTATGTTTGGCACTTCTTTGTAGAATGTTTATTTATTTATTTATTTGTTTATTTTAGAAAACAAGGATTTTCATTTTCAAATTTAATTTTCCAGAATTTCTTGAACAGTTGAGAGGAATAATAAGTGTGCAAAAATACAATGTCTTGTACATTTGTAGAGTAGTAACTCACTCAATGGTTTTCAATTTTCAACAATTTTGACAAATTTTAATTAAATTTTCTCTTTTTTTTTAGCTAGTGAATTATTTTGTGCTCATAGGTACACTATCCCTTCCCTAATGTATCTCATGCAAACTTGCTAAAATATTAGGGTTTTGTTATGCTAGGCATTTTTTGAATGGGGATGTGATCATTATAAATAATTTTTAAATTTCACACATTACATGTTGTTTATTATTTTATAAAAATTTGACAAATGAATAGATTTTTTTCACTAGCATTGTACAAACAATTTTTAAAAAAAAGGTGGCCACATGTACCAATTACATGGCTAACCCCCCTCCTCCCCAACCTCCCAAATTTTTTTTTCAAAAAAAAAAAAAAAAAAAACCAACTTAAAATTTTTTTTTTTAAAAAAATAGCAACAAGTATAACCCTAGATGGAAAAAAAAAAAACATTTAAAAAAAAAAAACTAGAATATATAAAATAAAGTCTTAAAACGTGTAAGGTCTAATTCTAAGATGGATCCCAAGTCCATATAGATTTGCTAGGTCCGGTTCTAAGTCTAGGCCCATGTAGGGCCATCGGGCCTACTTTCTAAGAAGGGTTTGAGTCCATCTAGACCAACTGAATCTGATTCTTAAACCTGGACCCAACCAGACATTTGGTTATCTCATTTAGGGTTTAGACCATAAGATAGGGCATACGGACTTAGGGTTTATGGGTTATAATGTAATTGTGAGATGACGGAAGCAAGAATCACCTTAAGAACCAACTTGGAACCCCAAACCGGCTAAAACTTGTTCAAACTACATTTGCCAAAATTAGTCTTTGGATGGGAGATCTAGTAAGACGAGAAAAAAAGAAAAAAGAAAAAAAAAAGGTTAGTGTGAAGTTGCAAAGCACGAGCCTCATGTTCAATTGGCAATGGCGACCATGCCCTAATCCAATCACTTTTGTGCTCCTTGGAAATTCGGGATGGATGAGTTCCCAAACAAGTCTAAACGCCACAAAGTTACATAGAGCCCACATCCCAAAGGAGTGAACCTTTAGGTCGGTGCTACTACTACTACTACTACTACATCATCATCCAAGGTAGGTTTCTCTCTATCATCAATCACTCTTTGCATGGAGATTGGTGTCATCAAACTTCATTTTTTGGTGTGTTTTTTGGGGATTATACAATGTGAAGACCAAGTACTAGCTCAAACAAAAATTGAGACAATTTTTCTTTGAGTTTTTGTTGTTGTTGTTCTACATACATTAGAGTTGGCTATAGTTGCAACCCAAAACTATGGATACCTACTGGGCCTCAGTTTTAGCTGGAGTACTAGAGTTATCCCTAAAGTCATCCTGTCTTCACCCTCTCTTTGGGCCTGCTTTCACCCCCTATCCCCCCTCTTCCACTGGTATCTGCAAAGTAAGGAAATTTTGTTATCAGTAGTATGAAATGCTGAAACTCAGCATTTAATGCACAAGGTTTGAGAGTATTTATAATAGTTGTACATGTGTCGGAGCAGAGAAAGAAATATATGTAGCAGCAGTGGAGGCGCTCAAGAAAAAGGAAAGATTAGGATGAAACTCAGTGTACCACCAAAATTGGTGGAAAAACTAGTTTGGGTCCCAGTTATTTTGTTTTGTAAAATTTTCATTCACAAAACAGAGGAGGAAAGAAAACTAGTTTTCTCACCTAAATTGGTCCTCACAGGACAGGAGTTTGACCCATGATTTTGGATCTGTCTTTACCTGACTGAGCCTTTGCTGCTATCCATCTATTGTTCACTAGATCCAAGTCTTGTCATAATAAAAATCTTGTGAACTGATACCCAGTTCCATGGAAAGGTACCCAGGTTTTTTGCTCATTTCAAGCCTGCACTCAATTTGCGGATGGACTGAAGAATTACAGGGTGAAACTAGGGCCCAAACACAGGGTGTGGCTTTAAGGATAACTCTTAATATTGTGGAAAGACCAAACACAACAACAACAATTGCCAGAAGAACAAGTTGATTCATTTATGGTCTTGGAACCAAACTGTGCAGGGATGGATGGGGATGAATAATTTCTCATCCCTTGCCTGCACAGTTTGGTTCCAAGACCATGTAATTGCATATCTCATGGTTTGGGTAATGATCAACAAAGCTACCAAAATAACTTAATTAATTTATGCCAAAGCCACTCATGTACTGGAGCATTTTGTGAGTATTTTATGAGCTCCACCTTTAATGGGAGAGACTGGGAACCATAACATTTATTTATATCTTCATCATATGTGCTTCACTTTGAGTGATTTAAAATGTTATGGGAGTGTTGCCTCAAGCTCTAGAAATCATCTTTGAAGTGCAAAGGAAAAAAATTACTGAAAAAATAACAAGAAGAAAAATAAGCTTTTCAACTTATAAATTGCGTTATTATTATTATTATTATTATTATTCTTTGGACCTCTCTTATTTTCAAATCTCATAATTTTTTCATTTCTTATTCATTTTAAGTGATTTAAAGTGTTAAGAGCACCATCAGAAATTTTACAAATCATCTTTGAACTCTAATAACAATAGAACAACATACAAAGACTTTTTTGAGTGTTTAGGAATCAGCCTTTGTAATGTTTGATGGTTTTTTTTTTTGAGTTTTTGACCCCCTTTACTTTGGGGAGCTATAACTTTCTCATTTTAAATCCGTTTTCAACGATTGTCAATGGTGCCAAGGGGAGGGGTTCAAGTTTTGTTTGGACACCAAAAACAATGGAGCCCTCCTTTTGGATTTGGCCTACCTTGAGCGTTTCAAGTGTTTGATCACCAATTGGTTTACCCTAATAGCTTAAAGGATTTTGGCCCCTAGGTAATAATAAGTCTATTTCTATGTGAGGATTTTTGAAAGATGATATTTTGGCTTGTTTTAAAATTTTGAGATTAGCTAAAGGTATAATATCTTGAAGGATTTTGGTTTCCTTTAGAGGAATTTTTGAAGATTATAATTTTGCATGGTGAAATATTTGAGTTTCCATAATTCTTCCTTTGCCTTAACATACCTTTTTAATGTAAATGGTGATGCCATAGTGTGACACACCCCTTGTTTTGTTTTGTAAATTATGAGTTTTTTTTTTTTTTTTTTTTTTTTTATTTTGTTGGAGTTTTTTTTTTTTTTTTTTTTTTTTGTTTTTTTTTTTTTTTTTTTTTTTTGAAATGGATGGAAGCTTTCTTAATTTAAATGTTTGCTGATTTGAACTTGCCATAAAGAGCAGAGCCATTAAGTGACAAACAAGCAGCCCTTTTTTATACTAAAAAACTTTCACCAAAAAGAGAAATTAAATATTAAAAAATTGAAAATGAAGTGATTTTTTAGGGTTTCAAGTGCCAAAAGTGAGGGAAAAATTAGTAAAAAACCTCACATTCTTTTAATATTTGGTTTTGAGTGTGTAGCCATAAAATATGAAAGATTGATTAAAGATTTGTACTGCATATCTGGTTTGTAGCCAGATTTGGCTAAATCTTTTTAGGATGATCACCATCTTCCTATGGATGATCGTCACTTTAAGCTACATTATATATATATATATATATATATATATATATATATAAACCATTGGCTTGTTTCAATTGGAAATCAACCATTTTGACCATTTTCATCATACACCTGATTTGGGTATATATGCTGCTTTCTTTTATGTTTTTCATCATAAACTAATTTCAGTATACATAGAATCCTTTTTGCTTACTGATTAAATCATCAGTATCCACTACCCGAATGATTCAAAATAATTTCATCAAAGAAATTTTTCAAAATAATTTCTCCAAATAAATTATTTCACAGAATTATTTTGAGAGTTTTTTTTTTTTTTTTTTTTAATAAACTCCAAAAACCTTTTTTTTTATTTTCTTTTGAAAACCCATTACCCAACTGTTAAGGTTTT